>Ga0265296_1004693_pt1 | contig 11721 bp, 7 predicted proteins | sample MunlanPumphouse1_FD_189073 | JGI IMG/M metagenome (GOLD analysis project Ga0265296, IMG submission 189073) | Groundwater microbial communities from a municipal landfill in Southern Ontario, Canada - Pumphouse #1 | ecosystem: Environmental > Aquatic > Deep subsurface > Groundwater | place: Canada...
ATTTTCTAAAATAGTAAAAAATAATCCAAACTTGGTATTGGTATTAGTTGGTCGTCATGATTTTTTTTATCAGCGCTTGCAACAGCAAGTGATTAAACAACAACTGGAAAAAAATATTATATTTTGGGGAGAAGCTCAAGAGCCAGATTTGGCTATACTTTATAAGTACGCGTTATGTTACATTGCCCCGTCACTAGCGGAAGGATTTAATTTAGGCGCCGTGGAGGCATTGTCATTTAATACTCCAGTATTAGCAAGTAATATAAGTGTACATCAGGAAATATTAAAGGATGCAGCTATTTATTTTAATCCTTTAAGTGCGGATAATTTACAGGAACAGCTATTACAAATCATTAATCAAGCCGACCTGCGAAAGAATCTAGCAGCCAAATCACAAGCGGTAATTACAAATTACAGCTGGCAAAAGGCTGCACGCGAAACCATTGCCTGTTATCAGTCAGTTATTTAAATTTTTACAATCATTATGTCAATGGGTTATAATAGGGATAGTTAGTATCAAATGTCAGAAAATATTATTAAGCAGAAGTTTATTGGAAAAAACCGTAAAAATGGCGGTAATGTTATTAATGGTCCGAAAAGTAAATTAATAAGCGATAATTTGTTACGAGGTAATAATCAAATAAATCAGTTAAGAATACGCCAAACCGCTGGTTTGCATAACCTGTCTCAGCATATTGTAAATTTAAGGCGAGATTTGGTTAAACCAAATTTAACACAATCAGGTTCAGCTCATCATGCTGTAATAGCCAATAGAGCTATGACAAGTATTAATTTTATTAAACCAGCCATTACCGCTTTGTTGGTACCGTGGTGGAAATTAGAAAAAAAGTTGCCAGTAATTAGCGAGTTAACAATTTTCTTTGTACTAGAAATTATTTATATTTTGCTTTACCAAATTATAAAAACGGTAGGACGTTTTTATTATAGAATTTATGTCAATTTTCGACAGGTCGGTATTAGCGTGGCGCAAGATTTAATTTATTATTTTGAATTAAATTGGAAAGTATTGACTAATATATTTACCCCTTGGAAGTTATTTAAGACTAATTATCATCAACGAATGTCATTTACTATGCCTCGTTTAGGACAGGTCGGAATATTTATTTTAATTGCCATGATTTTGGTTTTACCGCTCAAATGGGTTACACTACAGCAAACCTTTTCTCTCAAAAAAGATCAATTATTATCTTTTGCTTATGCAGCGCTTGAACAGTTTTCTAGTGGCGGAGCCAAATTAAGTAGTGGAGATTTTTTTACCGCTACAGCTAATTTTGAGCAAGCCACTAAATTAGTTAGTCAGGCTCAAACTTTATTAAACAGTATTAATGAAGGATTAGCTGGACTGCCGGCCAAGTTACCCGTTTCCGCGTCCAGAATCGAGGCGATAAATAATTTATTGACCGTTGGTCAAGAAATATCTGATAGCGGAATAATTTTAAGCCAAACTTTAAGACAACTAGACGGCCCGGTAGATAGCACTGACAGTATTAACATCGCCCAAAAGATATTATTATTACAACAGGGTATTAATCAAATCAATCCCAAAATTGAACACGCCTCAACTTTATTGCAATCTATCAACCAAAACTATTTTCCTGATGACTTAAAACAGAGTTTTATGGAGTTTAATAACGAATTGTCTAGGGTTAAGTTGTTGTTTGCTGATATATCACAACTACCCAATGTTTTAAATAAAATTTTTCCACAAAACGGTAGTTATAACTATGCCTTAATATTTCAGAATTATTCTGAATTACGTGCCACCGGTGGATTTATGGGTAGTTTAGCTATTATTGAAATAGTAGACGGTAAAATTAAACAAATAGCTATCCCCGGCGGTGGACCTTATGATTTTCAAGGTCAGTTAAAAATAAAGGTAAAACCCCCAGAACCATTGCGTTTAGTTAATTCACTATGGCAGTTGCAGGATGCGAATTGGTTTTTTGATTTTCCTACTTCTGCCAAAAAGATTTTGTGGTTTTTAGACAAAAGTAGCGATTTAGAATTAGACGGTATAATTGCCATTAATCCAGATATTGTGATTGAACTGTTAAAGTTAACCGGTCCAATTGATTTGTCGCAATATCAAAAACATATTACAGCGGAAAATTTTATTCGTGAAACACAGGAAGCCGTTGATATCGAGTATAATCGCACGTCTAATCGGCCTAAACAATTTATTGCTGATCTAGCTCCTTTACTAATTGATAAAATATCGAAGTTTGACACCATTAATCAACTGCAAGTATTAGATATTTTTAAAAAGGGTTTACAGCAAAAAAGCATGCAAATGTTTTTTACAGATGCTGAATTAGAACAACAGATGGTAAATCAAAATTGGGCTGGATCTGTTAGACCGGTATTGGACGATTATTTAGCAATTGTCAGGATAAATATCGGAGGCGGGAAGAGCGATTTAGTGATGACTGAAAAAGTTGAACATCAGACATTAGTATTACCAACTGGTGAAGTGGAGGGAAAAGTGATTTTTACCAGAACGCACAATGGCGATCCGCTGGATATTTTTTATAAACGTCGCAATTTATCTTGGATCAAATTTTATCTTCCTTTGGGTAGCAAATTAATATCAGCTAGCGGATTTAGTAATGTGTTGACTAGTGATTATCGAGTCGTGCCAAATGATGCCGTTGATGATATTGATTTAAATAATATTGAAAATGTAGTAGGTTTAGATCTTGATTCGTCAACTGTGATTAGTGAGGAATTCAACAAAATGGTTTTTTCAAATTGGTTAGCCGTTGAACCTGGAGAGCAAAAAACTGTGGAAATAAAATATAGTCTGCCCTTTACTTTAGAGAATCAAACAGGGTCTCAAGATTTACGGGATTATAATATTTATTTTCAAAAACAATCAGGAGCCCCACCTTTGGAATTTAAAAACAGTTTAATTTTGCCCGATAACTTTAGAATGCGTTGGTATGAGTCATCGGATGATATGTTGCTAACGAATGGTGGAACAAGCATGTCCAGTAGTTGGCTAACAGATATATTTTACGGCGCGATTATTGAAAAAATTAGGTAATAGCTTGACAAAATTGAAAAATTGAACTAGCATAACTGATGGTTTTTAATAGTACCTTAAAATAATTTAAAGAGATGGGTGGAGGCATATGAGAAATGATAGGGGAGAAGTACGGTATAATTTATTTAATTATATCGTGCCCTCAACTTGTTTGAACACCACTTTTATTGTAGGTCCCTTCAAGCCTTTCTCACCTCCAGCCATTTCTTTAAAATTAATAAAATATTTATCAAATATTTACAGCAGGCTACCACTCAAACGGTTACATTTAACTAAATTCATACCCGAAATGCGGGTAGGCCGAAAATGGCCACAATCAACTCTCTTCTCAGGAAAAATTACTTAATAAGTAATTAACCTATAAGAAATGAATTTAGACGAAAGTTAAACCGCTAGAGGGTAGCCTGCTGTTTTGTCACTCTAATCTTTTTTTTGAAAAACCGTTATAATAAATTAAGTATATGACAGAAACTGACAATTTAAGTACGCCAGCAAAAATAACTAAAGGCGCAGTAATTATTGGTTTATTTTCGATATGTTCCAGATTGCTTGGTTTGTTTCGTGACCGTTTATTGGCGGCTAATTTTGGCGCCGGCGATACATTAGACGCCTATTATGCTGCTTTTAAAATTCCTGACTTTGTATTTAATATTTTGGTTTTAGGAGGTTTAGCGTCTGCATTTATTCCGGTATTTATCGAATTGAAAAATCGCAAGGGTATGAGTGAGGCTTGGCAGGTAGTCAATATTATTTTCAATATTTTGTTTATAGTATTGTCTGTTTGTGCAGTAGTGGCAATAATTTTTGCTAACGATCTAGTACCATTAATAGCCCCAGGTTTTAATGGTGAAAAATTAGCATTGACTGTACAGTTAACCAGAATAATGATGCTGGCGGTAATATTCTTTGGCATCAGTAATGTTTTTAGCGTAGTTTTAAATTCATTTAAAAGATTTTTAGTCTATAGTTTAGCGCCTGTTTTATATAATGTTGGAATCATCGGAGGTATTATATTTTTAGTGCCGTGGCTGGGACTTAATGGTTTAGCAATTGGTGTATTAGCTGGAAGTGTTATGCATATGCTAATTCAACTACCTAGTGTTTGGCAGTTGGGTTGGCGCTGGAGTTTATGTTTACAGATTTTCAATCAGTCGGTTAGAAAAATCGTAAGATTAATCTTGCCGCGCACGTTTGGTTTGGCTGTACACTCTTTCAATCAAATAGTAATATCTATTTTTGCTTCAACCTTGGCTGGTGGTAGTTTAGCCGCCTTTACCTTAGCTTTAAATTTACAAACTTTTCCTATAAATGTTTTTGGCGTATCTTTGGCTATTGCCGCATTTCCCTTATTTAGTGAAGCTTGGTCAAATAACAAGCCAGAGAATTTGATAGATCATTTAAGTATTAGTATAAGAAAAGTTTTATTTTTTACTATTCCTATAAGTATTTTATTTTTATTGTTACGTGCGCAAATTGTACGTGTGGTTTTGGGCAGCGGGATATTTAGCTGGGATGATACCATTCGCACGGCTCAGGTGTTTGGTTTACTAGCACTGTCCTTGGTTGCCGAAAGCTTATTACCACTGGTGGCAAGGGCTTTTTATGCTTTGCAAGACACCAAGACTCCGGTCTTAGTTAGTACCGTGTCGTTAGTTATAAATATTATTTTGTCCTGGTTATTAATTAAACCGTTTGGTTTGACCGGACTCGCGTTCGCCTATGTTGTAGCTGGCGTTATAAATTTTTCATTGCTGATTATTTTACTGGGCGATCGTTTGGGTGATTTAAAATCAAAATATATTATTGCAACGGTGTTTAAAATTATACAGGCTGCAATTCCTGCTGGATTGGTGACATACGCACTATTACAGCTAGTAGCTCCGTTAGTAAATATGCACACATTTGTTGGTATTTTTATACAAGGATTAGTTAGTGGTTGCGGCGGCATCATATGTTATATAGTTTTGGCAAACTATTTAAAATTAGAAGAAGTTAAATTTTTTAATAATCTTCTCAGTACCTTGTGGTTAAAGTTAAAAGTATGGATCTAAATAAAATTAGAAATTTTTGCATCATTGCCCATATAGATCACGGTAAATCAACTTTGGCTGATAGATTATTAGAATTAACCAACACTGTTCCGTTAAGAGCAATGAAAAATCAAATGCTGGATCAAATGGATTTAGAGCGTGAAAGAGGAATAACCATCAAGTTAGCGCCGGTAACTATGCATTATGGCGATTATTTGTTGAATCTAATTGATACCCCAGGACACGTTGATTTTTCATATGAAGTGTCGCGTTCTTTAGTATGCGTGGAAGGTGCTATTTTGTTAGTTGATGCTAGCCAGGGAATTCAGGCGCAGACAATTGCCAATTTACACTTAGCGCAAGAAGTTGGATTAAAAATTATACCAGTCATAAATAAAATAGACTTGCCGAATGCTCATATTGATGAAACCAAAGAGGAATTAGCATCTTTATTAAAAATTGACAAGCATATGATTTTAGAAGTGTCTGGTAAAACAGGTGCTGGCGTTGAACAATTGCTTGATAGCGTAATTAAGTATGTTCCACACCCCAATGTCGCAAGTACTAAACTACAGGCTTTAATATTTGATTCACGATACGATGAATGGAAGGGTGTAGTCGCCGCAGTTAGAATTATGTCGGGACAACTTGTCAAGGGCGATAGGTATTTTTTACCAGCTGGAAAAATTAGCGGTGAGGTGCTAGAAGTCGGGGTGTATCAGCCACAATTAAAACCCGAGCTAAAATTACAAGCCGGACAAATAGGCTACTTGATTACTGGTTTAAAAAATATTGATAAGGTTCGTGTGGGTGATACTTTTGTTACTAATAGTCATGATGCTCCCCTGCCTGGTTATCAACAAGTTAAACCCATGGTTTTTGCGGGATTTTATCCCAAAGAAGGTGATTCCAGTAACCAATTAAGAGAAGCTTTAGAGAAATTACAGCTTAATGATGCCAGTTTATTTTTTGAACCGGAACATTCACCTGCTATCGGTTATGGTTTTCGGATTGGTTTTTTGGGGTTGCTGCATTTAGAAATCACTAAGGAAAGGTTAGAACGTGAATACAATTTATCGTTAATTATTACGTCACCTTCAGTTGCCTATAAAATCGTTACCCGTAATAAACAAGAAAAAATTATAAAAAGTGCATTAGAATTACCAACCCATGATCAAATTGAATCAGTTTGGGAACCGGTTATGAAATTAGATATAGTTTCTCCAGTTGGCTATGTGGGAAAAATTATGATGCTAACTACCGAGGCTCGCGCTGTGTGGCAGACAACTGATTATTTGTTAGGTAAAGGAAGTACACCAGAGCGGGCAATTTTACATTATCAAATACCATTATCCTCGATATTGTTTGATTTTTACGATCGTCTAAAAAGTGTTAGCCAAGGTTACGCTTCATTAAATTATGAATTTCTTAATTATCAAACTTGTCAGGTAAAAAAATTGGATATCTTGGTAGCGGATGAAATAGTGGAGTCACTGTCTACTATTGTTTATGAAGATGACGCTTATTATAAAGCCAGAAATATTGTCGGCCGTTTAAAAACAATTATACCAAAGCAATTATTTGAAGTAAAAATACAAGGAGCAATTGGCGGGAAAATAATAGCGGCTGAACGTTTGCCTGCTTTACGCAAGGATGTTACTGCTAAATTATATGGCGGTGACGTTACTCGCAAACGCAAATTATTAGAAAAACAAAAAAAAGGTAAAAAAAGAATGAAACAACATGGAAGTGTTGAAATACCAACTGAGGCTTATTTAAGTTTATTAAGCAAAGATACTACCAACCAATAGCTGGTGCGATAGTGAAAAATACCATACTAAAGGCTACAAAGACGGCTAGAATAATCCAAATGGTTTTTTTTGTTTTATTACGCATAGAACTTTAATCAATTAGTGTATTATAATTATATACTATATTTGTGATTTATGCAGAAGTTTATAATTATTTTGAATAAATGTTATAATAAACAACACTATGGATTCAAAAATACGCTTTTGGAGCATTATCACTTCGCGGCTATTTATCATCATCGCTATTATTGCTATAGTAATCATTGGCGTAGCTTTTACTAAAAATTTAGTTAGACGCGCTGAATTAACAACGGAAATCAACGCATTGCACTCCAAGGTAGCAAGTTTTGAACAAAAAAATCAAGAATTATCTGGTTTGATTGAATATTTGAAAAGTTCAGAATTTCAGGAAAAGGAAGCTAGATTAAGAATGGGTTTGCGTAAGCCAGATGAACAGGTGATTATTTTACCTAATGAAAGCCAGAACGTAGAAGGGGATTTATCTAGTATGCAGCCCAAGATGGATGAAGCTAATTGGCAAAAGTGGTGGAACTATTTTTTTAAAATATAAGAATTAATTAATATATTCATGACTAATAATAAACAAAAAAAAAATCCAACAGATAGTGAGCTAGAAAAAAAAGATAATGCCTTAAGGAGTGGGGTATTAAATGAAATAGGAAAATATCACTATGGAGAACACGCCAGTGGTATAAAAAGATTTGTAAGGAGTGAGCCGCGCAAGATTGTTGTCAAAGATAACACGACAATCAAGAAAAAGGAAACGGAAGTTTTACCAGATGTTAAGTTAGAGTTATCTAATCTAGCAACCAATGAAGAACCGTTGACCAAGGATAAGGTGGTAAAACATTTAAATTGGAAAATATGGTTGAGTATTGTTTTGGGCTCTTTAGTGTTATTATTGGTTGTTTTTTTAACAGCTGTTTATAGTTTTAGAATTGATAAAAAGATTCCTGATTTTGTTTATAGTTTACCCCTGCCTTTGGCATATGTAAATGGAAGTATGTTGTCTTTATCTGAGTTTAATTCAGAAGTAATGACCTTGCAGAAATATTATGATCGTATTATTGCCGAGAATGGTTCTAGTGAGACGATTAGTTTAAATGAAATTGAAAATGTGGTTTTAGAACGAATGATTCGTGAACAAATTGTGAGTGATTTTGCTCAGAGGAACAATATAGTCGTCACTAACGAGCAAGTTAATTCCGAATTATCAGTAATTATTACTGATTTTGGTACCGAGGATAGCTTAAAAGAATTTATTATTGCCAATTACAACTGGAGTTTGGATGATTTTAAAAATAAAATCATTGTCCCTTATTTACAGCGCGAGCAGGTAACGGCTTGGTTTGTTGATAACCAGTCCGTACAAATTGCTGCACAAGACAATGCACTGAAAGTAAAAAATGATATTAGCAATGGGATAATTACCTTTGCCGAAGCAGCACGCAAGTATTCAGACGATTTAGTTTCAGCAGCGCAAGAAGGTAGTCTGAGTGTATTTACTTGGGGAACTATGATTCCAGAATTTGAAGACGCTGTCAGAATGTTAGCTGTCGGCGAAATTAGCGATCCGGTCAAAACACAATTTGGTTGGCATATTATCAGACGCGACAGTTTACCGGCCGATACCACTGATGCTGAAAATTATGCCAGCGCTAGCCATATTTTAATTAGAGATTTTAACTTTGATAAGTGGTTAGAAAGCGAACGGGAAAAAAGTAAGCCCTTAATATTCCTTAAAATTGATAATAATAAAAACTAACCATCAAGGATTTAACAGTTTTTATTGATAATATTGTTTAGCTGCGGTAAGTGAAAATCTACTACCTCGCCCTCTGATTGTCTGGAGCCGATGGTCGGAATTGAACCGACAACCTACGGTTTACGATACCGTTGCTCTACCAATTGAGCTACATCGGCGCTGAGCGGCTGGCGGGCAGGTCTACCAACTGAGCTACTTCGGCCAACATTACTTATATCATACTGGAGCGGGATACCAGAATCGAACTGGCGCCTCTTGCTTGGGAAGCAAACGTACTACCATTATACTAATCCCGCTGACTGATACGAAGGATGGAGGAACTAGCATACTACCATTATACTACATCTATATATAAAAATAGCAGAGTAAATATCCTCTCCCAAAATTGTATAACAATAGTTATAAATTATGCAACTGAACAAATTATTTATACTTTCTATTTTGGGAATTATTATTCCCTTGGCGCAAAGCCAGGCAGCGGATAATTTATTATTTGTTAATCAACAGCAAGCGGTTATCGGTTCTACTTGGTCAATTAGCGATAATTTGCAGATGATAATTCCAGCTAACGGTTTAACCAAAGCCGTAGAAGTTCAAGTAGAGATACTGCCAGTTGATACTGCATACTTAACATATAGCAGTATACTTGCTAGTTACAAAATAAAAATATTATCTGATGAACAACAATTTAAGTTGCCAGTAGAATTTAAATATACAATTAACAGTAGTATTCCAACCGCTATTTGGTACCAAGTAGATAGTGAATGGATAAAAAGTAAAACATACGAATTGAATCAGAATGAAATAACAAGCGTTTGGCAGGTTGATAAACCAGGTACATATCAGATAGCTATTATGCAAGCAATAGAAGCTACTATTGGTATTACCAGTGATAATTACAATCACAAAGTAGGTATTAACGTGCCGTATGTTAGTTTTAGTCTGCCTGAAATAGAATTTGATAATGCAGAACTGATTATTACACCCTTAACTAGTGAGTTAGTACCTCCGCCTGATAATTTAAAATCATTTATTTATCAGTATGATTTTAAAGGAATTAGTCCAGCGTTATTAGGAAAAAAATTATTTAAAGTTACTTTAGCATATTCAACTACTTCATATTTAGGGCGTGATTTAATTTATTATGATAAGCGTTTGGCCGAGTGGAGAAAAATTCCTTCGGTTCACAATATTGAACAGCAATCAGTTAGCGCCTGGTTACCCTTTACTTATGTCATTATTGCTGTAGTTGAAAATCCGGAAGTATATGATGGAATAGCTAGTTGGTATAAATGGAAAAACTGCGATTGTGCCGCTGCTCGTTTTTGGCCCAAGCAGTCACAGCTGAAAGTAACAAATTTAAGCAATAATAAAAGTCAAATTGTTAAAGTCAATGATTATGGCCCAGAGGAATGGACTGGCCGGCTGGTCGACTTAGATAGTAAAGTTTTTGCTTATTTAGATAAACTATGGCGCGGCTTAATTTATGTTCGGGTTGAGCCAGTTTAATTTAATTACTAATGAACCGTAAACAATCGCACTATGCCCTTAATAGAGTTTAGAAATATTAGTAAGTTTTATCCCGGAGTCAATGCTCTAAAGAATGTTAATTTATCCATTAACGAAGGGGAGTTCATTTCTATTGTTGGGCAATCAGGAGCTGGTAAAACCACTTTAGTAAAATTATTAATTGCCGAAGAAAAGGCTTCACAGGGTAAGATAATAGTGGGCGATTGGGATATTACCAATATCAAATCGCGTGAGGTGCCTATTTTGCGTAAGCAAATCGGCGTTGTTTTTCAGGATTTTAAATTATTAGTAAAAAAAACAGTGTTTGAAAACATAGCTTTTGCTTTAGAAATGGCTGGTTCGGATGTTAGCAAAATTAAAAGCATTGTGCCACAACTGTTGAAAATCGTTGGTTTAGAAGAAAGCAGTAAGCGCTGGCCCAGTTCACTATCGGGTGGGGAAAAACAACGAGTAGCTATTGCTCGGGCTTTGGCGCATCGACCAAAAATATTAATCGCTGATGAGCCAACGGGAAATTTGGATTCAATTAACACTAAAGATATTATCAATTTATTAATAAAGATAAACGAATTTGGAACCACAGTTATTTTAGTCAGTCACAACAAGGAAGTTGTTAATATGCTAAAACGGCGGGTAGTGGCATTGGATAATGGTGAATTGGTATCTGATCAAGAACATGGTCGCTATTTGTTATAATTAGGTTATGTTTTTACTATCACTATATCGAATAATTAAATACGGCGGCCAAAATTTTACTAGAAATTTTTGGCTGTCTTTAGTAACTGTTACTATTATCGTTCTAAGCTTGTTTTCAATTAGCATTTTAGGATTAGTCACAGTGATTTCTAATGAGGCCTTGGCAAATTTAGAGCAAAAAATAGATATTAGTGTTTATTTAAAGCCCAAGCTAGATGAGGCCAGTATTATGTCGCTGAAGGCCGAAATTGAGGCCCTGCCGGGCGTTAAAGCAGTTAATTATGTTACAGCAGACCAAGCGCTTACTAAGTTTAAGGAAAAGTATCAAAACAATGAATCAATTGCCGAAGCTTTAATATTGTTGGGTGTAAACCCTTTGGGTGCTAGTTTAAATATCAAGGCCTATTCGGAGCAAGGTTATCAGACAATCTTAAACAGCTTAGAAGGGGAACTATACACAGATTTAATTCAAGAAGCCAGATTTGATGATTACCGTCAGGTAATTTCCGGTATAAATGATTTAGCAGTTAAAGTTGAAAATGTTGGCATTGGAATCAGTATAATTTTTTTAGTCATTGCTTTGCTAGTCGTGTTTAACACCATTCGCATTAATATTTATTCACAAAGAGAAGAAATTGAAATAAAACGTTTGGTGGGCGCAACCAATTGGTATATTCGTGCCCCTTTTTGGGTGGAAAGTATTATTTATGCGCTATTGGCTACTTTAATCACGGCGGTAATATTTTATTTTTCATTAAGTTGGCTAGATCCTTATGTAGCGTCATTATTTGATGGTTATCAATT
>Ga0265296_1004695_pt1 | contig 11718 bp, 12 predicted proteins | sample MunlanPumphouse1_FD_189073 | JGI IMG/M metagenome (GOLD analysis project Ga0265296, IMG submission 189073) | Groundwater microbial communities from a municipal landfill in Southern Ontario, Canada - Pumphouse #1 | ecosystem: Environmental > Aquatic > Deep subsurface > Groundwater | place...
GGGCTGTTGCAAATAAAATTATCAAAAGTGTTTTCATTTTATTATCTCCGGTTTTTTGTTCGAACAAAGATATTATTTTTATCTGAAATGGTTTTATTTCTCATTTTGTTTTTTGGGGTTGTAAACGGTAAATAACAATGCGAGTTTTCAGTAAATAAGGATGTAGCATTTCGGTAAATAAGGATGCAAGTATTCGGTAAATAAGGATGCAGCCTTACCTTTCTTAATTTCCAATAAAAGTAAAAGCAGAGTGTTTTCAATGGGGTTGCCCATGGGCAACCCCATTGAAAGAAGCCTCATTTATTTGTCAGACTTTTGGCTTTATAATCAAAACGTCAGACAGGATGAGCACTATAAATCATAAATGGATTATGTATCACGAGATACATCATAAACAACGTGAAGGGATGAAGCCGTCGCAGATAGCTTTCTACCTGGTCATGGATACACGAACGGTAAAAAAGATATTGACCATGAGCGAACAAGACTTTGAAAACTACCAGTTAAAACTGATGCACCGGAGCAAAAAACTTGCACCCTATGAAGATTTTGTAAGACAACGACTCGAAGGTTGTCCACAGGCATCATCTGCACAAGTCCATGATTGGCTGAAGGAATGGCATCCTGATTTTCCTAAGACCAATCAGAAAACCGTTTACAATTTTACGCTTTATGTACGCAATCAATATGGACTGCCAAGAGTATTTGCCGGCAGACAGTATCATATGGTTGAAGAACAGCCATACGGACATCAGATGCAGGCCGACATGGGTGAGTGCCATTTGACTGACGTGGAAGGTGTCCGGAAAAAGGTCTACTTCTTTGCATGCGTTCTTGCCAGGTCACGCTATAAGTTTGCGGTTTTTCAGGATCATCCGTTAACAACAAAAGACCTTGTCGATGCACACGAAAAAGCTTTTGCATTTATTGAAGGATATCCGAAGGAACTTGTTTACGATCAGGATAAGCTAATGCTTGTAAAAGAGAATCTGGGAGACCTGATTCTTACAGATGTTTTCAGGGCTTATCAGCAAACAAAACCATTCCGGCTTCACTTCTGCCGCAAAAGTGACCCTGAAAGCAAAGGCAAGGTGGAAAGCGTAATCAAGTATATCAAGTATAATTTTTTACGGGGTCGTACATTTTACGATATCTATACGCTCAACCACCAAGCGTTGGAATGGCTGGAACGAACTGCCAATGCAAAAGAACATGCAAGCACCTATAAAGTGCCATCGCAGGAATGGATATTAGAGAAAGTCCATTTAAGTCCTTTAAACCCCTCTTTTGTCATGAAGCAAGATATATCATCATATGGGGTAAGAAAAGACAATACTCTCCGTTTTAAGGGCAGTTCTTACTCATTGCCGGAAGGAACTTATAAAGGGCCAGATACGGCAGTGTTCGTTCAACAGGAAAATGATCAACTGATTATCTGCGATAGTACTAATGCTCAGATAGCACGTCATCAGATATCTCTTTTAAAAGGTGAGTTGGTTCGCAATAACAACCATTACCGCAACAATACAACCAAGATCACCGAACTGATCAACCAAGTATCGCAGCTGTTTACGGATACGGAAAAAGCCAACGCTTATCTTGAAAAAATCCGCCATAGATTACCACGATATGCCCGGGATCAGGTTAAGCTTATTGCCAGACTATGTGACCAGTATCCAAAAGAAGATATGGACAGGGCTTTGCATTACTGCATGGAAAATGATATCTGCAGAGCTACTGACTTTGAACCTGTGCTGCTTTCACTGTGTGGCGACACTACGCCAACTCCTGAAAAATGTAAACATACAGGCGCAGAACATAAGAAGAACTACCGGATCATTCCGCAAACAAGTAACATATCCGATTATAAACAAATACTCAACTGACAATGGAAACAAAAACAGATAATCTTCGCTCAATGGCAAGGCAACTCAAACTTGCCGGTATAAGTAACGAAATGGATGATTTGCTGGTAAAAGCGCAGAAGAATAAAAGCAGCTTTGTTGATTTTGCACTGCATCTGCTGGGAACAGAAATAGAATACCGTAACAGGCAGAACCTAATCAAGCGCATGAAGGCGGCAAAGCTTCCGGCGAATAACGACCTTAATCTCTGGAAAGACAATCAGCAAAAAGGAATATCAAAACAGCAGGTTGCCCAATTAAGAGAATGCCTGTGGCTGGAGCAAAAGTTTAACATCGTTCTTATGGGACCAAGCGGAACAGGGAAAACATTTATTGCTGCCGGTCTCTGTAATGAAGCCCTTCAAAAGGGTTACAGAGCATGCTTTAGAACTATGGAGCAACTGAACTATGTTCTCAAGATGAAAGATATCACTAAATCTGCTGCCAGGGAATATGCCTGCCTGATGAAGGCTGATCTTCTGGTTGCCGATGATATTATGATGTTCCCGATGGAAAAAAAACAAGCTGTTTCACTTTTTAATCTTGTTGATCACCTTCATCAGAATGCATCAATGATCGTGACTACGAATAAAAGCCCCGATGAATGGGTAAAGGTACTGGATGATGAAGTACTTGCTACGGCTATTCTTGACAGGCTTCTTTATAAGTGTGAAATCGTTAAACTTTTTGGTAAATCTTTCAGGCTTGATAACAGAAAAACTATTTTTTAATACTATCGTTCTTTATTTTTTTGTTCTTTTGTATAATCGGAAATTAAGAATGCTCAAAAACTCGCATTCTTATTTACCAATTTTCTGCATTTGTAATTACCGACTACATGACGATTCCATAATAGTGTAAATTTATACCAATTAATTAGTTTTATTATTTTGAACTGCCATTTATGATTCCAGAAACTCATAATTATTTTGTTTGATTTAGTAGTATTCTATCTCACGCTCTGTAATTTCCCACACAGTACCATCACTATATGAAGTTTTCTTTATCCAGTTGCCAGAGGAATCGTATTCATAAGTTGTAACTTTTTTCTCTTGATGCTATCGTTGATTATACTCACGTTTGTTTTTTTATTTATAAAGCACATACCTTTCGCTAAGTGTAAAATATTTATTTGAATTAGTAGAAACTGCCAAAATTTAGAATTTTAAATATCTGTTTTACCGTCTTTTCAAATGAATTGACATTCTCAGCATAAATCTCACTCCCCGAAAATCTTATTACCGTCCAATCATCTTCAGTTAATTTTCTTGAGCGATAATTATCTCTCGTAATTTGTTCTCCTGTCCTATTATGAAATTCATGCCCATCACATTCTATGCATATTTTTTTTATTAAACTCATATTATAATTTACTATTTCATATAATTTAAATGCAAAATCAAGCCGATATTTTTTATTTTCATATTGCACTTCATATTGAGGTATTATATGTAGAAATTGTATTTCGATGAAAGCACCTGAATCATTTTTCTTAATCCTGTTTTGAGGTTTATTTTTACTTTTTTTCGGAACAATACTTATGATTTCTACTTTATCTCCTGTTTTGATTTTAATGTTGTCATTTATTTCTACTTCACATCCTATTTCGATTCTTTCAAGATAAATACCAAAGTCTTTCATTATCGAATATCCTGTAAAATATTGATCTTCTTCATACTCATCTGAATCTAATTTCGATTCAATATATCTTAATAAAAGAAGAAGGAAAATTTTTTCTATTGGAGATTCTGTTAGAGATAATAGGGAGTCTATTCTCTCTTGCTGTATGCCGAAAATGTCATATTTAATTTTATCAATCATAATATTTGGTTGTATGCTTTTTTGTTTTTTATATCAAATCCATTAGTTTTTCAGCTTTATCAATTAAAAATGGAATATTATCAGATAATCCCTTTTCTATAAGTTTACTAGTCATTTTTCCTGCCCAATTCATAATTCTTTTACCTATTCCCGCTTTAGTCTCTGACTTATCTACCTCCTGATTCAATATTCGTTTAAGATTATTTAAATCGTCTCTATTTATTCCAAGCTTTTCAATTTCTTCAAGGGTATTATCAATTAGTTCAACATTCTGTAATGCTTTGTTATTATCGCCAAATTGAACCGCAACATTTGCTCCATTACTTGCATTTATTGTAAGGTTATTGGGTATTTTAAGCTCATTATCATTTGATTTGTATTCTAATTCAACAAAACGTAATGCCTTTTTAACTTGGCTTTCTATTGTGCTAAAATGTTTAGGATGATAAACTGATTTTCCAACATCCACCATTCCAAAACTTGATGCCTCGTCTGGAATTGGAAGTTTTATAGGTATCAATTCGCCAAACAATTCTGGATTTTCTTCAATCAATACAGTTCGAACATCTTCATAGTCAATCCAAATTGATTGAATTTCAGGAGAATCAGCTTCTACTCCGAAAAAAGCATTCTTTTTATATTTATTGATATTTTCAGCTAACAAATCCAATTTAGCTATCGCTTTTTTTATTTTCATATTTTATTTTTAATTAATGATAAAAAGTACATATTTCAAAATGTTTCATCATATTTTTTTATTGTTTGTAATTATTCCAAGCATCAGTATCCCCTTCAAATGCTACTTTAAAAGCCATTTCATCCCAACTCCTGTAACCATAGAAACCAGGACCATTATCATGTGAATCAGAATAATCATTTCCATCATAATAGCCTATGGCATTTTCGAAAGAATCATGCATATTTTCAATATTATTAGAATATCGTATAATAATAAATTTTAATACATTATCATGCTTTACAATGTCCTCACTAAAAACAAATTTTTCTCCTTTTTGAAAGTATTGTGGACATACATAAGAACCTATTAATATGTGTTGCTCCTCTTTGTTAATATGAGATTGAGATTCAAATTTTTTCAATGGCATAAAGATGACATTGTCGTCATCAGTTTTGATTCCAACATTATCTTTATCGTATTTAAAAAAATAAAAAAGTTGCTTGATTTTTTTAAATGGCAATAAATGTTTTGCATTTTCTACACGTAATCTTTCAATGGGCTTTTCTAATTCGAAAAAAAACTCTTTCACTATAATATTGTCCTTCTCGCATATTTTATCATTAAAAGTTTTTTCTCCCTTTTTATAAAAATCAATTCTTAAAGTAGAACCAATTAGAAGTTCAAGTTCAAAAACATCTAAACCCGTATTTTTTTTTATACTATTCGGTGATAGAAAAGCAAATTCTTTATCGTTGAATTCGATAATAACAAGTTGTCGTCTATTGCGAATTCTTGTTTTAACATTTGTAATCGGTCTGTGTCTCATTTTTTAAAATTATTCCATATTATTTAGGTTTAATTTGTTATACAAAAATATTATTTACTTTTATTAAATCCTAAATAAAGTTCCCCTGTTATAGCTTTAACCTACCAATAAACAATTAATAATATTGATTAAAGTTTTTTATGATTTCCCCCCCCTATTGTTTGTTGTTTGCATACTGAGGACTGCCGACTAATTTCCCCGCTTCACCCTATTCGCCTTGTCTCCCATTCGCTCCCTCGCCCATTCGTTATCCAACATTAAACTTTGAACCTTGAACTTTAAACATTGAACTACTTCCGTTTCATCAACCTTTCAATATCCTCCACTTCAATAGGAATACTTTCCATCAAATCAATATTCCCTTTCTCGGTAACCAGAATATCGTTTTCAATCCTCACGCCAATGCCTTCTTCCAGAATATATATCCCGGGTTCGCACGAAAACAACATGCCCGGTTTTATAATGTCTTGTTTTGTCCCTACGTCATGCACATCAAGCCCTATATAATGCGAAGTGCCGTGCATGTAGTATTTGAAATACATAGGCTTTGCGGGATCCTGTTTTTTTACATCTTCTTCGGTGTATAAGCCAAGTTTTATAAGTTCTTTATCCATTACCTTGCATACTTCGGCATGATAAGCATCAATAGTAGTTCCGGCTACCAACATTTTCTTTGCAGCTTTCATCACACGCAAACAGGCATTGTAAACATCTTTCTGCCGTGGGGAAAATTTCCCGTTTACAGGAATGGTGCGGGTAAGGTCGGCGGCATAGTTTGCGTATTCTGCGCCAAAGTCAAGCAGCATCAGGTCTCCGTCTTTACATTCTTTGTTGTTTTCAATATAATGCAGCACACAAGCGCCTTTGCCCGAAGCGATGATAGGATAATAGGCATGTCCGTTCGCCTTATTACGTATAAATTCGTGTGTGATCTCGGCTTCCACCTCGTATTCCATTACACTCGGTTTTACAAAACCAAGAACGCGCCTGAATGCTTTTTCTGTTATATTGACAGCTTCTTTTATCAGGTCAATTTCAATGGATGACTTGAGCATCCTGAGTTTGCTCACTATCGACGCAGACCTTTCATAATGATGTGCAGGGTATTTCACCGTCAGATCATTGGCGAAGCGAATATCTCTGTATGGCACCTGGTTTGAATAACGCGGATTTTCATTGGTGTTCAGGTAAACAAATTCGCATGAAGCCATAACTTCTTTTAAAGCAGCATCAAAACTGTCGAGCCAGTAAACGTTTTTTATTCCTGAAACTTCAGTCGCTTCTTCTTTTGAATATTTTTTCCCGTACCAGACAGCAATGTGCTCATTGGTTTCTTCCAGAAACAAAGCTTCGCGGTATTTTTCGACCGGACAATCCGGAAAAATGAACAATATACTTTTTGCCTGATCGATACCTGTGAGGTGGAAAAAATCGGAATTCTGGCGAAAAGGAAAGTCCTGGTCGCCGTTGCGTGGCATTTCATCATTGGAATTAAAGATTGCCAAAGAGTTTGGTTTCATTTCCTTCCTGAAACGCTCTCTGTTTAAGATAAACAAGTCCTGATTAATTGGTTGATATTTCATGGTTTTTCGCTTGGTTAATTAAAGGTAATAATTTTTTTTCATTTATTTCTTTGTTTAATTGTTTTCATGATATAATTTTGCTTCCAATATTAAAAATCAGAGCAGTATTTGTTATTGCATGTACAAATAAACAATTTTTTTCTTAAAAATACTGAATATTTTGGTTCGTAAATTCCTAAAGTTATGAGCGCTACATTTTTAAAATTTTCTTCTATTACAAAAAAGATCGTCATGGCATGTGCAGGATTATTCCTGGTAATTTTTCTGCTGGTGCATCTTGGTATTAACCTTTGTTTACTCCGTGATGATGGCGGGGAATGGTACACTGCAGCGGCTGATTTTATGAGCACGAATTATGTGGTCAAAATATTTGAGATATTTCTCTTTGGCGGCTTTATCATTCACTTCCTGACTGGCATTATCCTGACCTTAAAGAACTGGGCATCACGTCCGTTTGGGTATTATAAATCCAACAAATCCAAAACAGAATTTTTTTCAAAGTATATGATCTGGACAGGCTTGATCATCTTCACTTTTCTCGCTATTCATTTTATGAATTTTTATTTTGTAAAGCTTGGCCTTGTGCCTATTCCTGAAGGCGCTGCCGATAAACACGACTTCTATCACATGGTAATCAATTTATTTGCATCGCCATTGTATTCCGGAATTTATATTTTGCTGATGATATTGATTGGATTCCATCTTTATCATGCGTTCCAATCAGCATTCCAGACATTGGGATTAAATCATAATAAATATAATTGTTGCATTAAATATACAAGTCTCATTTATGCATTAATTATCAGTATAGGATTTTCAATAATCCCGGTTTATTTTTTATTTTTCTTTAAATAAATGTCATTAGTCAATGGTCAATAGCAATTGGTAAAGTTACGAACTACTATACAAACAACCAATGGCAAATGACCAATGACTATTAATGACAGCGAAGCGAATGACACGAAGTAAATGATATTATCTATAGAATAAAGTAAAAATAGTACAATTATGACAACATTAAATTCCAAAGTCCCCGACGGCCCGATTGAACAAAAATGGTCGCATTACAAATCACACTGCAAACTAGTAAACCCTGCCAATAAAAGGAAACTTGACATTATAGTAGTAGGAACCGGTTTAGCCGGAGCTTCTGCTGCTGCATCGCTGGGCGAACTCGGTTATAATGTTAAAATATTCTGTTACCAGGACAGTCCACGACGCGCTCATAGTATTGCAGCACAAGGTGGCATCAATGCCGCAAAGAATTACCAGAATGATGGCGACAGTGTTTTCAGGCTTTTCTACGACACAGTCAAAGGCGGCGATTATCGCGCAAGAGAAGGTAATGTTTACAGGCTTGCTGAAGTAAGTAATGCCATCATTGACCAGTGTGTGGCACAAGGTGTTCCTTTTGCCCGCGAATATGGCGGATTACTTGATAACCGGTCATTTGGCGGAGCGCAGGTTTCACGTACGTTCTATGCAAGAGGGCAAACGGGGCAACAGTTGTTATTAGGCGCTTACGGCGCCCTGAGCCGCCAGATCGCAAAAAAATCAGTTACTCTGTATAACCGCAGGGATATGCTGGAAGTGGTGCTGGTTGATGGTAAAGCAAGAGGAATTATTGTAAGAAATCTTATTACGGGAGAAATTGAAAAATATTTCGGACATGCTGTAGTGCTTGCCACCGGCGGATATAGTAATGCATATTACCTTTCTACAAATGCAATGGGTTCTAATACTACACCTATCTGGAAAGCTTATAAAAAAGGCGCTTTCTTCGCAAATCCATGCTTCACCCAGATTCACCCTACATGTATTCCCGTTCATGGTGATTACCAGTCGAAGCTTACGCTGATGAGCGAAAGCCTCAGGAATGACGGAAGAATATGGGTTCCAAAAAAACTTGAAGATGCTGAAAAACTTCGCAAAAAACAAATAAAAGCCAATGACATTCCTGAAGGGGATCGCGATTATTATCTTGAAAGAAGATACCCTGCATTCGGTAATCTTGTCCCCCGCGACGTTGCTTCACGGGCAGCAAAAGAAAGATGCGACGCCGGTTACGGTGTAGGTTCCGGATTTGCTGTTTATCTTGATTTTAAAGAATCAATTGCCCGCCTGGGAAAAGATACTATAGAAGCCAGGTATGGCAACCTTTTCCAGATGTATGAAAAAATAGTTGATGAAAACGGTTACGAAACTCCAATGATGATTTATCCTGCAGTACATTATGTCATGGGCGGTTTGTGGGTGGATTATAATCTTATGACTACTATTCCCGGATTATATGCACTTGGTGAATGCAATTTCTCCGATCATGGCGCCAATCGTTTGGGCGCTTCTGCTTTAATGCAGGGGCTTGCCGATGGTTATTATGTTTTACCTTACACCATTGCCGACTACCTCGCTGATGAAATTCACACCAAACGCATTCCTGTTGATACTAAAGAATTTGTGGAAGTGGAAAAGGCTGTTAAGGATAATGTGAAAAAATTAGTATCCGTAAACGGGAAACAGTCTGTGGATACATTCCATAAAAAACTAGGTAAGATCATGTGGGAAAATTGCGGAATGGGCAGGAATGAAGCCGGTTTGAAAAAAGCGCTCGGATTAATCCCTGAACTTCGCAAAGAATTTTGGAAAGATGTAAAAGTTCCTGGCGGAACTGATGAGTTTAATCCTGAAATTGAAAAAGCCGCGCGTGTTGCCGATTTCATTGAATTGGACGAACTGATAGTTCGCGATGCACTGAACAGAAAGGAATCATGCGGTGGTCATTTCCGCGAAGAAATGCAAACCGAAGAAGGCGAAGCGAAACGTGATGATGAAAACTTCGCTTATGTGGCTGCCTGGGAGTTTAAAGGTGTTGACGCAGAACCGGTACTTCACAAAGAACAACTTGAGTTTAATGATATAAAAATAGCACAAAGGAATTATAAATAACTAAAAATTTATGAAAAAATCATTAGTTAAAATTGCAAAACTTATTAATTATGGGCATCTCTAAATACTATGAAATACGTCATTGCGAGGAAGGAACGACCGAAGCAATCTTGCTGATAATGAGATTGCTTCCCCTTCGCTTCGCTCAGTGTCGCAATGACGACAATTGAGTTTTTAGAGATGTCATTATTTATTAAATTTAACATAACTTTTCGTAATTTTTAAAGATATAATTTAAATATTGAACCATGGATTTAACTTTGAAAATCTGGAGACAAAAAAACGTTCAGACTAAGGGAAAATTTGTAACCTACCAGGTAACCGGAATATCGCCCGATTGTTCTTTTCTTGAAATGCTTGACCAGTTGAATGAAAAGTTAATCAGGGAGAACAATGATGCTGTTGATTTTGCGAAGTGTCCGGTTTCATTTGACCACGATTGTCGCGAAGGTATTTGTGGAATGTGCAGTTTGTTTATCAATGGACGTCCCCATGGTCCAGATAGTGCTATTACCACCTGCCAGCTTCACATGAGGAAGTTTAAAGATGGCGATACCATTGTTGTAGAACCATGGCGCTCCAAGGCATTTCCGATCATCAAAGACTTGTTGGTGGACCGCAGCGCTTTTGATAAGATCATACAAGCCGGTGGTTATGTTTCTGTGAATACAGGTGGAGTGCCGGATGCTAACTCAATCCTGGTAAGTAAACGTAATGCCGATCTGGCAATGGATGCTGCCGCATGTATCGGTTGCGGCGCCTGCGTTGCTGCTTGCGCAAATGCTTCAGCCATGCTATTTGTTTCTGCTAAGGTTTCTCAGCTTGCCTTACTGCCACAAGGCAAAGTAGAGGCGAAAGAACGGGTGCAAAAAATGGTTAAAGAAATGGATAAACTTGGATTTGGCAACTGTTCCAATACTTATGCATGCGAATTTGAATGTCCGAAGATTGTTAATCGTTCCAACATTGCAAGAATGAACCGCGAATTTATGACAGCAAAACTTTGTTACGAAAATGAAGTAAAGAGAACTGCCGGTGGAGCATAAATATTTATCGAAACGTACCTTAGTATCATAAATGGGGATACTAGCCCCAAGCCTCAAGTACTCTACAAGTCCCCTTTGAATTTGGGGCTTGAAATTTGGGGTTTTATAAAAGGTTATCTTATGATCAGCTTATAATTACCTTCTTATAGCACGACTTCCCGTTAATTTCCACATTCAGAAAATAAAGACCTTTTTTCAATTCATCCAAAGAAAAACACTGTGTAAAATCACCGGAAAAATTTTGATCAGAAATAATAGATTTAATCATTTTGCCTGAGAGGTCAAACAACTTGATATCTAATGTTGCCGGTTGTTCGTGAAACAATGAAATAGTCATCACGCTGCTTGCAGGATTTGGATATACTGTCAGCCCCAGAGCTTCTGTAAATGCTGTTTCGTCAAGGCCGGAAAGATCCACCCCTCTTGTATGATTGGAGAGGTAGGTATGGTCGCTGCTGGCGCTTGTGCCTGCGGTGAAAGCGCCGTAAAACGTAACGGATTTCGGATCTACAGAAGGCGCTTGCCAGTTGAATGTCCATGTTTTGGAATTATTAGTTCCGGTGGTGCCTGCTGCGCGGTGTGTTATATACTTGGTATCACCTGTACCTGTTGTGCTTATTAAGATAGTTTCTGTGTTATTGATAACGAAGATCATGCCCACCTTAGCGCCAAGCGGGTTTCCTGAAGTCAACTGTGGAGAAATCTCAAAACCGAATTTATTGGTGCCGGTTTCAGTAGCTGTAGCCGTAATAGTGTAAGTAGTATCCGGTGTGTATCCTGCTGCAGGAATATCGGAAGTAATCCATCCCGTAACAATTGAAGGGCTTCCGTTGTGGCAGCCGCCGCTGGTACAGTCCTGTGCATCGCCCGGCGATCCTGTATATTTTGGTGGAGCACTGGCATTGTAGGACTG
>Ga0265296_1004696_pt1 | contig 11717 bp, 7 predicted proteins | sample MunlanPumphouse1_FD_189073 | JGI IMG/M metagenome (GOLD analysis project Ga0265296, IMG submission 189073) | Groundwater microbial communities from a municipal landfill in Southern Ontario, Canada - Pumphouse #1 | ecosystem: Environmental > Aquatic > Deep subsurface > Groundwater | place: Canada...
TATCGGATGCGCACTTATATTTCTTGGCAACCCCTCCGTTTTTTTCTTCATATTCTACGAATTCGATAAAACCTGCCTTTTCCAAAAGCCGTACATGGTAATATGCGATCTGTGTTCCCATATTCAATTCGCGCGCTATTTCCGCAGGATATTTTGCAGTATGTATGATTGATTTCAAAATTTGCAATCTGTCTGGGGAAAGCAGTTTTACTGCATCCGAATCCATGCCTTCGCACACAAGCGCCTTTTCATTTTCATTTATGAGCCGCATTATCACAATCACCGCCATCATCACTGTTGCCATCACTAGTATAAATCTTTTTATACTACTATTAAAATAATTTATAAACTAGTATTAAAAAGCCTTTCGGATACACTACCGCTATGCATTCTGTTCAATACGGGTGCTCAGTAGATGGACGTGGATTTTCATGTGCGGCATAATCGGATACGTTGGAACAAAGAAGGCATCAGAGATAATAACCGAAGGGCTGAAATGCCTGGAATATCGGGGTTATGACTCCGTCGGAATTGCAGTGAATAGCGGGAATAATGAGAGCGGATATGAATTTGACGTCAGAAAGGAAAAGGGAATGGTTGAAGAGGTTTCAACCGCGCTTCAATTCACTTCAATAGACGGGACATCGGGCATAGGCCATACCAGATGGGCAACCCACGGTGCGCCATGCCAGGAAAATGCGCATCCACACTTTGACTGCAAAAAAACTGTCGTGCTTGTGCACAATGGGGTTGTTGAGAATTATAAGGAGTTAAAGGCCGAGCTCATGCGAAAGGGCCATATATTCACTTCCGAAACCGATTCTGAGGTTATTGCACATCTTCTTGAGCAGTACTTGTTAGATGGTCTTGCACCTATTATCGCGTTTATCCGGACGATAGGGTCTCTAAAAGGCTCTTATGCGATAGTAGCTATGCTGAAAGGAGAGCATAAGATTTACGTCGCAAGGAAGAATAGCCCGTTGATTTTAGGCGTAGGCCAAGGTGAAATGTTTTGCGCATCCGATATCCCTGCAATGCTTCCTCATACAAAAACGTTTGTTCCGCTTGAAGAAGGAGACATTGCAATGCTTTCAGAAGCAGGCTATAAGATTTATGATACTTTCAGCAATGAAATCTCAAGAAAACCAATCGAAGTGGACTGGGATGCAAAAACCGCTGAGAAAGGGGGGTATCCATACTTCATGCTAAAGGAAATAAACGACCAGGTGCATTTTGTTTACGAATCTCTTTCCAGCGAAGTTGGAAATGCGCGCGAGATGATAGAACAAACCAATAATATCCATATTGTCGCATGCGGAACGTCTTACCATGCAGCACTAGTATTCAAAATACTGCTTCAAAAATATTTCAACAAGCAGGCAGAGGCATTTATTGCATCAGAATACCCGTTTGTCTCATCCCCTTCAAAAGATACGCTGCTGATAGCAGTCAGCCAGTCTGGTGAGACTGCAGATACGTTGCAGGCTGTGCGGTTCGCAAAACAAAGGGAAATGCGCATACTGGCGCTTACAAACGTGGTTCAAAGTTCGATCACTCGCCTTGCGAATGAGGTAGTTTACCTGAACGCAGGGCCAGAAGTTTCCGTTGCTGCGACAAAGACGTTTGTTTCCCAATTGACAGTGATATACAAGATTATTTTTGAAAACGATCCAAAAGCAAACATTGCCATAATTCCCAAGCTATTCGAAAAAGCGCTTGAGCAGGAGAATAAAATAAAGGCATTGTCGGAAAAGATAAAGGATAAGGGAGACATTTTCTTTCTTGGGCGGGGCCTTTCATATCCGATTGCCATGGAAGGCGCATTAAAACTAAAGGAGATATCTTATCTTCATGCAGAAGCATACCCTGGCGGCGAGCTTAAACATGGGCCAATAAGCCTTATTACCGAGGGAATACCAGTTATTGCCCTTGCGCCTAATGATGAGTGCGTTGAGAAGATGAATGGAAACATAAGGGAGGTCAAATCCAGGGGCGCATTTGTAATTGCTTTATCGGATAATGCGTCTGTGCGATCCGAAGCAAATGAAACGATTGATATTCCGGGCGTAAGCGATGCAAGGTTTTACCCATTTTCAATGATTGTTCCATTGCAGCTGCTTGCGTATCATGTGAGTGTTTTGCGCGGAATAAATCCCGACAGGCCGAGGAATCTTGCTAAGAGTGTGACGGTGGAATAGGGCAGCAGAATAACGCAATCGAATAAAACAACAAGAACCTAGTCAGTTTCTCTCCGAGTTCTGAATTAAATTAGTGAAACATACACAATCATGTCGGTATCTCCATAAAGTATAATATTCCCCTCTGGTGCGTTCTCTGATCTGATTAAAATGCAGGGAGCACGACTATTTTTTCATTATTATCTTGTAATACCCTAAAACCGCTGCCAATGCAACCACTACGATTCCAATTGTAACCCACACGCCTCCAGTGCCTGTGCTTACATCCATATTAAGTGTGGTCGTGTTAAAGCCTGGCTTTGAGATTACCAGCTTTTGCCCAGAACCGCCGGAAACCGCTTTTATCACAACCTGGCCGCTGCCCTTGTATGTTTTTCCCTGGAATGTTGCCTCAAAATTAATCACCGGAATTCCCTTTTCATCCAGCACGGAAACATTGAATTCCTTTCCTTCTTGAACAGATGATGGGAAGACTACGTTCATTTTTTCATTTGGCGCATTCTCGGTTCGGACAATGCTAAGCGAAGTATATGGCGCCTTTTCTTCAGAAAGAGGATCGTTTATTTTGCATTCGACACGAACCAATCCAAAAGGATAAAGGTTTGGATCCAGCAAATAGTTCCAGCTTTCATTTTCAACCTGGACTTCTTCCCAACCTCCTTCGTTCACGCGCACGTAAGCCCGTGCATTTCCATACTCTGAAAACGCCTTTCCTTTCACATAAATTTCCTTGTATGCGACCAGCGAATCTGGTTCTGGATATTCGATTGTGCACGCGCGCTCTGTTGAAACGGAATATATTGTCCCATCATGCGATCCGAAGATTACTGCCTTTCCGATTAATATCGGGCTGTTTACCCAACCCTTTGTGGGTTGTTTCCAGAGCACTTTCCCAGTTTGGTCATCTATTGCATAAAGCGTATTATCATTGCTTCCAGCGAATATTGCGTCCTTGCCTCCCATAGATCCCATTATCGGAGTGCTTTGCACTGCCTCTTTTGTGGCAACTTTCCAGCGCAATTTACCGTCGGCTTCTTCAACCGAATAGATATATCCATCATTGCTTCCAAAATAAATATTTCCGTCTTTGGCATAAGGCGTAGACATTACCCATCCTTTTGTCTCTACCTTCCATCTGAAAAAGCCATCGCCTATGTCAAATGCATAGAGGTTATTGTCCAACGCGCCAATGAAAATCATGCCAGCGTCTATCACCGGATTCGATTTCCAGAATGCGGAAATTTGTTTTGTCCATTCTATCTGCTTGTTCGGCCTTATGGCCACGAGTATATCCCCTGTTCCGAAAATGATATATTTTCCATTGGTCGCAGGTGCAGTGTACGTTGCTTTTGATAAGTTGTAAAGCATTTCAATATTTCCAGCCTTATCTATTGCGATTACTCCCTTTGAGGTCGTTGCGTAGAGTTTATCTCCGACCGCAAGACCGTAAACATATCCTCCTGCACTAATATTCCATTTTGCAAGCCCATCTTTCTTGTATGAAACTATATTTCCATTCGAGCTTGCTACAACTACGTTTCCTTCAAAAATCACAGGCTGCTTTGGGTATCCGCCAATGGATTTTGTCCATAATGATTTGCCAGAAGACGGGGAGACCATATAGACATATCCTTCCTGGGATGTGAAAACAAGATTATTGTCGAATAAAACCGGTTTTGTCGTAACCGCATTGGTTTTTTGCGATGAAAAACCCAACGGAAGGGTCCAGATTATTGAAGCAAAAGAAAGAGAAAAAATAACAAGTATAAAAAAAATAAGGTGGGTTCTCATTTTCTAGCCCGCGAGCAGTGAATCGTGCTTTTTTGCATCGATTTCCTTCATTACTTCCCGAGCGTCTTTGCCTTCTACTGAGATTCCCATGCTTACACAGGTTCCAAGAACTTCCTTTACCACGTCCTTAAGCGTTTTTCCAAGTGAAGTGGATTTCTTTTGTTTGCCGATTTTTATTGCAGAAGCCATTGATAGGTTTCCGACCTTGTCCTTTGTCCCGCTTCCTTTTTCGACTTTGGCTTCCTTTTTGATCAATTCCGCGGTATTCGGGCTCCCTACCTCGACTTTAAAGGATTTGTCCTTTGTGTTTACGGTTACCTTGACTGGCACTTTCATACCTGCAAAATCCTTTGTTGCTTCATTTATCTTTGCAACTACCTGGCCAGCATTTACTCCCATTGGCCCGAGTGCCGGACCCAAAGGCGGACCTGATGTGGCCTTGCCCCCTTCTACGATCATATCAATAGTTTTGTCCATAAAATTACCTTTGTATTTACCTTTTATTTATCTCTAATGATTCTTTTGGTTCTTTTTGGTAACAAGCTTATGGGAATAATGGTTTAAAATAATAGGGGTTGGACGTTTCCTCTTCGTCCTATGCAACCAACATCATAAATATACTCAGGTACAACACGCGAATCATAATGTGAAATCAAAGTGAATGGAAAGAAAGCGCATATAAATCAAGACATCGACTAAAGATGCGATGAACCTTGAAAGCAAAGCGTATGAGGAACTGAACAAACGCTGGAAGGCTACGTGCAGGCTTGTTATTGGCGGTGAAGTTGGAGAACTTGAAGAATTTGGAGAATGGCTTTCCGAATTGAACGAACCGGAATTTCACGAAAAATCAACTTCTGGAATAGAAGTTATGTTGCCTTCTTCAAACTATAGCCACGACGCAGGGTTTACCTTTTTGGATGAAGTAGATTTCAACAAAAAGTTCGATCCATTGAATATTAATGAAATTAAGGATATTGATTCAATAATCGAAGCAATACAAGAGCGTTTTATCTATTGCGGGAATATCGTTCTTGGAAACTCGGGTTTTGTTGAGAAAAGCACTAACATCACAGATAGTTTTTACATCTACAAATCAAATACCGTAGAATATTCGAATTATGTTGCATTTGCAGCTCTTACACGCTACTGTGAAAACGTTTTCGGTTCAGACGTACTCGGCTATTCAAACTATTGTATTTGGGGAAAATATGGTTTCAAGAACGTTAGATCATTGGAATTTATGAGGTGCCAAAGTTCTTATGATTGTTATTACACTTACAATCTCCATAATTGTTCGGACTGCATATTTTCATTTAATCTGCAAACCAGGAGAAATGTTGTTGGAAACCTGGAACTTTCAAAAGACAGATATATAGCTGTGAAAAAGAAACTGCTTGAAGAAATGAGAGAGATTCTTGAGAAGAATAAACGATTACCAAACCTTTTTGAAATTGTCGGGAATGACAAGCCAATGGGTATAAAATTGAATGCAAAACCTAAAAGCAAAGCAACACGGGATATGAAAGAGATTGAAGATGCTTTTTCTACAGTTACTGGATTAGTACTTCAGAAGAAGTTATCCAATTTGGAAAAATATTCAGACTGGCTTAAGAAAAATGTTGGTGGAATAGATATGGAAAAGTCAGCATTAAGCAATGAAACCGTGCTAATTGGAGAGTACTCACTTTCTTCAGTAATACCCAGGAACAAGTTGATAAGCGAGGAGGAAAGCCTGGTTGCCGGAGAGCTGCATCTACAGGAACAGGAAGCAAGTCGAATTGGATTTGATAATGCCAGTGATCTTTTGGACGGAGTAGCCCTTTTTCCTGGAGAATTCCATTTTGGAACAAACGAAAACGTGATTGAATGCGATACCTCCGGATTCGCTTCCAACTGTTACCGTACATCTGTGGCCAGAGACACCAAATACGCTGCATATTCCTGGTGGCCTAAGGATTCAGAATACATTTTTGGCAGTAGGATCGTGCACGATTCGGCGTTTTGTATTAAATGTTATAACTCAAACCGATTGCGCGGTTGTTTTGAAGTTGATAACTCGCGTAATTGTTCTGGAGCTTACTTTTGCCACAACGCAGAAAGCATTCAGGACGGATTGTTTTGTTTTAATGCTAAAAACAAGGCTCGCGCAGTTGGCAATATGGAAATTGAAAAAGAGAAATACACTGCTCTAAAGGAAAAACTTATTGCGGAAATAGTAGATGAACTAGAAAACAACAGAAAAATCAAGTGGGATATATATAATATTGGTCGAAGAATGTGACGCTTTACGGCATGAAAATTATTTTCTCATCTTCTTGATTACTACAAATACTACAATAAGTCCGATGATCACGAAGCCGCCAAGCAGGAATATTGAAATCTCTCCAGCAGGTTTAACATCGATTGTTACTTCAGAATCATCAAATCCTGATTTTTGCAGAATTAATTTTGAGACACCGGTCTTGGTACCAGTTCTTTTTTGTAATATTTGATAACAGGTTTATGGGAATAATAGTTTAAAAAGAATAGAGGTTATGCTTTTCCTCTTCGTCCTATGCAACCAACATCATAAATACTCAAATCCAGCCGGTTGTCCTTTTCTATCCTTTCCAGGATTTCATCAATCAGCTTCTTCTTTACGTTCATGAATGCGTCCCTTCCAATCTCGGCATTCCCTATCGCATACCGCTTGCTTTTTACATTGAAGCAGAACATGGAATTACTGAGCGACTCGCAGTTATGGCAGAACATCGAATCCGCACAGTCCCGGCAGTTATCCATCTCAAAGCAACGGGTGAGTTTGGTTGAATGATAACACTTCACGCAGAAGTTTGAATCCATCAATGAGTCCATTCCAAAACAGTTTGTGGAATCCTTGGGAAACATGCCGAATGCACAGTATTTTGGGCGGACACACATCGATATATAATAACAATCCGAGCCCCCAATGCAATACGAGCAGTCGATCAGATTGTTTGTCTGGCCATCCCGAACATCGACCTTGAAATACGCGATTTTTCCTATGCTTTTGTGTGCATTCTTCAGAGACATTCCTTCTGCTTCCGAAGGGCTGATGCAGGTGGTTTCACCTAGTAAATCTGCCTCTTTAATTGTGACTATTCTATTTTCAGGCATTGGAATCAATGAAATACCATACGGAACCCAGAGCATCCGCTTGCCACTGATCGCGGATTTTGTTTCCTGCATTTGATGAGTGTGCCTGCACAGCCAATCAGCATAGTTATCCATCCCGATTAATGACTTTCCGAAAATTATTTTAGTTGTATCGGAAAATTCCCTTTCGATTGCTTGCTTGTCGAGCCGTTCTTCGGATTTCGGTGGGGGCAAACCGAACCCAGCAGGTTTTTCCGCTTTGCTAGCGCGTACAATATCCATAAGCGAAGGCGCGGATTTGTTTTTCTTTAGTTCGGATACAAGTTCGGAGAGCAGGTTTTTCTTTATTGATTCGTATTTATCCCGTCCAAGCTCAAGGTTGCCTATGCGATACCTCTTGTTTTTCAGGTTGAACGAAAAAAAGCAGTTTGAACAATTGTCAAGCCCATAACCATAATAGCAATCAGAAGAATTCGTGCTCACCCAAAGTTCGAATGAACGTCTATTGTTCGTGGCTTGTGAACATCGGATTAAAAAATCCGAGGCTCCGGGCCCATGCACGCCAAAACAATAGCTGTCCTCGCGTCCAACAGTGCAATATGCTATATATTTAACGTTGAAAAATTGAGCGGAATCTGTAACACAAAAGCCGTCGCTGAGGTTCGAACTTCGTTCAACATTGCCGCAATTTCCGAGCAAAATGTTTCCGCAATAGTATGCTCGTTCATTCACTGCTTCGACAATCGAATCCAAATCTTTAATTTCATCAATATTGAGCGGTTCAAATCTCTTTCCAAAGTCTATCTCATCAAAACTTATTGCCTTTGAACCTTCGCAGTATTCTCGGATTGCGAACGAAACCTCTTTCCCGGAAACGGCGGACTTCCCGTAAATATTTCGGTCGATGATTTCCTTAAGCCATTCCGAGTAATCCTCAAGCCTACCAAGTTCCTCTCCAAAAAGAAGGGTGCAGGTTTTATCCCATGCTTTCTGGATTCCAGGTTGCATGAGACAAAATATGCACGTTCAGATATAAAAATGAAACTACCATACGATGGTAAACCAAATCCGTTCATCCGAAACCACTTAAAAAGGTGTGGTTTAATATAGAAGTATGGCATTAGGTTTGAAAGTCGCAGAAGAACTGGCAGCAAAACCGGTTACACGTACTGGACGTCATGCCCGCAATCTTGAACTTGTTGAGGGGCTAGCAAACAAGGCTAAGAAAACTGTTCCCAGGCGTACGTGGATGAAGACATCTAGGTTTGCAAAACTTGTTGGAATACCTCCCCAGTACGCGCTTGATCATATAGAAAACGGCATGTATACGCATCCGTTAGCAAGGGGAGCGGCGAGTGTCCAAGTAAGGAAAATGGACGCCAAGGTAGGTTCCAGAAGATACTGGCGAATGGAATTCAACAAAGCACAGGCATTGGAATTGAAAAGAAGGATAGACAAACAAGAAAGAGATTTTGCCAATGGAAGGGAAATTACAGAAACGGTTTCTCGTTCTCCAGCATGGTTAAGCCACCTATTTCATGAAAAAGGGGAAAAACGCAACGATAGGAGGATATTAGACATAGAAGTGGGCGGGGAAACACGAAAGGTGTCTTTATATTCCCTAGGGCGAGAAGAAGACACGTTCAGGATAAGCTTCATGAAACGCGATCATTTGGAATTGTTTGCAGCATGGGTTCGTGAAAGAGGCGACGTGCACACCTGGAATCCAGCAGAAAAATCAGAAATTCCAGGAGGATATATAACAACTACTAAGGCAGGACGATTGTTGGGATTTGAGAAACAACCAGATGTACACATACGACACAGAATAGAAAGCGAAGTAATAAAAAACTGGCAAAGGCTGCAAGATGGACGAATAGTTGTATCGGAAAGCGAGATCAATAGCTTAAAGGAAATAAAGGAACGAATGGCCAAAACAACAACAAAGCTAATGCCATTTTGCATAAAAAAACTTGGGATGGCTTATGGCCAGGTTTGGACATTATTAAGAGAAGATATTGCAGGTAACCAGATTTTCGTGATGAAAAAACTTGACGGAACAGATGCAACGGTTCAAGTCAGCAAAGATTTTGATGGTGAATTAGCGATACTGCATGCAGATGCAAAGGAGCTTAAGAGAATACACAATGAAAGAGAAGCCGGACTCATAGGCAAGGAAGAAGCAGCACAAATACTGGGAGTAAGCCAAGGAACCATTAGGCGTTATACTGATCCGAAAACAGAAACAGTTGGGTTAATACTCGAAGATGGAAAAATTTTCACGGTTCATGCTGTTTTGGATGGAAGCGGGTACAGGTTCGTAAAAAAGGATGTGCAAGCAGCAAGAACGGCAAATGAAACTACAAAACAAGCGTTTGTAGGCACAGCCGATATTACCGAGATGACGGGTTTGGCTAAAAATACTATAGAACGATTATTAGCTGAAAATAGTCATGTTTTTGAAACTAAGGATAGACACAACAAGGTTGTAATTATAGCTATACAATATGGGAAAGAAGGAAAGCTGCTTGTGCCAAAAAAATATGCCAAACTTCTAGCAGATCTTATAATAAAAGGAGAGTATATTCCTGTAGGATTCAAGGCAAAATTATATGGAAAAGGAGATGAAAGAACAGAATCAGTTCATATGGAACCGTTCTTTACTAGATTTCCAGATTTAAGAGACGCGGTAGTTTTCGATCCGGTAAATGAAAGAAGCCTACTCCCGTTATTTGCTGATGCCAACATTACTTTGCCGTTAATAGGGGAAAACGGAAGTTTACAAGCAGCCGCAGAAGATCGAATTCTCGTTGAAATGTATGCGAGATTGTTTTGCAGACCAAACTCAGAAGCAATCGAATTCGCGGAAACATTTCTAAAATTAATGAGAAAATGGGATGCAAGCCCATTAAGCGAAACACAGATGGCTGCAGTGTATACATTAAGACAGTTTACAAACTGGCTAAAATTAGGAAATGCTGGTGACAAAGCAAGGGAATTGCTTGTGAAACTAGAAAAAAAGCCTTTTGCAACTCTTATGGAAGTAGAAATGCCGAAATCATCCAAGTACTACGATTTCGCATTACTTAAACTCATAGAACCAATTCCACCAAGGCATTTTTGGTTAAAGTAAACAACAAGGTAAAGGAAAGCGACTTATTTGTAACTAAACAATAGAATAGATCGGCGATGATGAGACAAGGTATTTCCGATGGTGAGACCTCAGAGATTTCACCGATAAAATGAGGATATAAAAAGCCTGAGCCGAAGTTTGAGAGAAGCGGCATAAAAATAAAGAGTAACTATCGAGTTGGTACTCATTAAGCAAGACCAAACCGTGCTAAAACTCTATCGAACAGACTCACAGGCTGTACAGGTGTTTGAGTATTGTCTGGCGACCCGCTTAATTCTTTAGGCAGAGTAACTGAACGACAAGCATATCTGCCATCTGCATCTAAACAATATTCACTAAGCCTAATTTCAACGCCGCTTTCCCTTAGTTTCCTAATCTCCGCGGACATTACGGAACGGTGACGAGTACCAATTATGACACAATCCGTATCAAATTCTGAAAACATTCCAGACCCTGCTTTAAGAGCGGCTAATGCAACCTCTTCTGAATCCGCATGCCTGGCAATTTCCACAAATTCATCGGATGGAGCGTTTAGACTATATAACCGATCAACTGCATCAGTTCCCACTTGAGAAGGTGCAAAAAGTGCGACTATTGTAAGAGGATGATAATTATAATAACGTCCTGAAGTCAAAGAAAGGTGTCGAATGGCTTCTAGCTGAGTATCAAGCGGAGAACCTTCCACTGCTAACCCAATTAAAAAGGTTTCACGTGCTTTACCATTTTCTTTAATGGCATGCAATAGGTCAAACGTACCCGCACTCTTTAGCAGGTTTGACTCCCTTTGAAGTTCGGTCCTTATTTGCATTCGTAACTGCGCCGTACGTTCTGAACGATCGAGCATTAAATGTTTTACTGTTCCTGCCATGGAAATAACACCTAAAATATTATGCCAGGAAATATTTATAAACTCATTGAATACCAATTTAGAACACTAAATGCAAGGTTCAGTAGCTATCAGCCAGTACCTAGGAGATAGTAGCCAATATCTAGAAGCCACCACCCAGAAGCTAGTAGCCAAAAGCCAACTCTACGCCGTCTCCGCACCGCTCTTATGCGTTTTCATTCCAAAATCAGACGCACCTGCCTTCCACCAGCTTTCGTATTTTTCCCCTATCTGCTCTTCAACTGGCCGTGCGTTTTTCATTGCGTTCTCAACATGCTTTTTCTCGATCAATTCTGTTTTTTCCATTACTGCTAGGTCTCCTGCGAGTTTTATTATCCCACTCAGGTTTCGTAATCTCAACGTAAGCCCATTGGCATTGTCTATTGTTTTTGCAAGATTTTTTGCTTCCTTTATCATTTCCTCGACCGCTGCCTTGGTTGCATGAGGTATCTTTCCATCCCGCACTATTTCCTGCGCAACAAACTGGGCCATTTTCTCCCTGTTTGCCGGAATATCAGGCATGGTTGCGTTCATCAGTATCTCATATCCATCTCCTCTTATCCTCGAACGGAGTGGTGGAATTATCTGAGGA
>Ga0265296_1004697_pt1 | contig 11712 bp, 11 predicted proteins | sample MunlanPumphouse1_FD_189073 | JGI IMG/M metagenome (GOLD analysis project Ga0265296, IMG submission 189073) | Groundwater microbial communities from a municipal landfill in Southern Ontario, Canada - Pumphouse #1 | ecosystem: Environmental > Aquatic > Deep subsurface > Groundwater | place...
GCAGATTCTCTTCTGGCTGACGCCGATCATGTACCCGTACCGCGCCCAGTCAGCCGTGACGGCGAGCCTCATTGCCTTCTTCCGCCAGCCGGGCGTCCACTCGATCCAAAATCTCCTCAACCTCTTCATCCACTTCCAGCCCATCGCCATCATCATCAACGATGTACGACGCGTGACGCTGTATCCCATCGCCGCCGGCACCCCCACTGCCCTCCACGTCGTCGGTTTGACGCTCGTCTGTGCCGGCATATTCCTCGCAGGCAAATGGATCTTCGACCGCCGTTGCCCCTATTTCACCCAAGAGTACTGATGGATTCCCCCGCCGTTGATTGCCAAAACATTGTGAAGACATTCCTGCAGCGGAAAGTCCCGATGCGCCTGCTCCAGGACAGGATTCTCCGATGGAAAATTCACAGCGACCGGATCCGGATCGAGGCGCTGCGCGGAGTCTCGCTGACAGCCCGGAAGGGGGAATGGGTCGGTCTATTCGGAGCGAATGGTTCGGGAAAAACAACACTCATGAAGATCATCGCCGGCATCATGAGGCAGGATGCGGGAGAGGTATCTACCGACGGCCGGCTGTCCTGCTTCTTCGAGTTGGGCGTCGGCTTCCATCTGGAGCGCCGCGCTGATGAGAATATTTATCTCCACGGGCTCCTGCAGGGAATGTGCCGGACAGACATCCGCCGCGTCACCGACATTATCATTGATGTCGCAGGAGTGCGCTCCCACGAAAACCTCCCGCTGAAATGCTACAGCACCGGCATGCGCCTGCGTCTCGCGTTCGCCGCCGCATCGCAAATCGATGCCGACATCTTCCTCTTCGACGAGATTCTGGCTGTCGGAGACACAGATTTCCAAAAAAAATGCTGGTGGTATCTGCACGCACTGAAGCGCGCGGGGAAAACGGGAGTGATCGTAAGCCACAACATGGACGATCTCGAGCGCATCTGCGACCGCATCGAGACCATGGATCGCGGGGTCTTGAATACCGGGAGAGCACCATCAGCGCTACCATGACGGAGTGCAGAAGAAGAAACGATCGCCATTGCCGTTGCTCGCCGTTCACAACCTCCGTGTTTCAGCGGGAAAGAGCCTGATCGTCCGCGGCCTTTCGTTCCAGGTCAACCGTGGGGAAGTGCATGCCATCATGGGACCGAACGGCTCGGGGAAATCCACGCTCGTCGGTGCCTTGATGGGGCATCCGGGATCGATGATGCAGAGCGGAAAAGTATCGTTCATGGGGAAGAATCTCCTCTCGCTCTCGGCGGACGAGCGTGCGTGCGCCGGTCTTTTCCTTGCATTCCAGTACCCCCGGGAAATCGCGGGGCTGAGCCTCCGGAGCCTTCTTTTCGCCGCGTACGAAGCGCAGCAGAAAACACGGGATCCTCATCACCGCAGAATGTCCCCGATCAGGTTCCGCTCTCTCCTCGAGGAAGCCATGTCATCCCTCCACATGGACCCGGCGTTCGCGGAGAGGGCGGTGAACCAGGGGTTCAGCGGCGGCGAGAAGAAGAAATCCGAAATTCTCCAGATGCAGATTCTGCGCCCGGTTCTCGCGCTCCTCGATGAAACGGACTCGGGACTCGACATCGATGCGCTCCGGACTGTCGCGAATGGCATTGAGCGGATGCGCGGACCAAAGTTCTCCGCCGTCGTCATCACACACTACGCGCGCCTGCTCCGGTTCCTCGTTCCGGACAGAGTCCATGTCATGATTCGCGGGAAGATTGTCGAGAGCGGAGGACCTGCACTGGCGGAGAAGCTGGAGCGTGAGGGATACCGACGCTACGGAGTCCGGGAGACTTCGCCTGTCACCGTACTTGCCCCTCCCTGAACCGGAGGTGTAGGGTCGGCTCATGGCTGAATCTCCCTCCTCCGCCGCTATGCGCTCCCCTGCATGGGCACTCATCCTCGCCGTCATCATCGGCGGGTTTTTCTTTCTCTACGGCAAGACGATGGAACTGCAGGCGCCGAGCCGTTCGCCATTCCTCATCTTCGTTTCCGCGGACGCGAAAGTGGCGATGACGCCGAACATCGCCATGGTGAGTTTTGGCGTGCAGACGGGGCGGCAGTCCACCGCGAAGGCGGCGATGGACACCGTAAAGAGGAAAATGACGACGGTCCTCGAGGCCGTGAAGAAAGCGGGAGTGGAGGACAAGGACATCACCACGGAGAGTTTCTGGCTCAGTCCCGCCTACGACTACGTCGAAGGCACACAGGTTCCGCGCGGCTATGAGGCGAACCAGTCGCTCAGGGTGAAAATCCGCGATCTCGATACCATCGGTGATGTCCTCGCCGGCGCGACCACTGCGGGAGCCAACCAGGCAGGCGGCATCAGTTTCTCCGTGGACAATCCGGACGAGATCAGAGCGCAGGCGCGAACCAAAGCGATCGAGAAGGCGAAGGCGAAGGCGAAAGTTCTCGCCGACAATCTCGGCATGAGGCTCGTGAAGCTCACCAGTTTCAGCGAGGATGGTGCTGTCCCCTTCCCCCCGTACGCGATGATGGAGAAAGCGAACTTCGGCATCGGAGGAGGAGGGGCGGTGAGCGCGCCTCTCCCTATCCCAGTCGGCGAGCAGGAGATCACCTCCTCCGTGACACTGACGTACGAACTGCGCTGATACCAGCTTGCATTGAAAATGCAACGAGTCGGTTTCGTGTAATACCAAATGAAGAAATAGATTTCTTCTTCGGTGCCGCGCCCGGGAACGGGCGCTCTGCTTTCATTTTTTCCCTATAAGCCAAACTCTCTTACTTTTCGGTTAACCGGTTTACTACTTTCGCATGCACCTTCTCGACTTCTTCCTGGGTCAGCGTGCGGTCGGGGGCACGGTAGGTGAACCGGAGTGTGATGGTCCGTGCTCCGTTCGCCTCGTAGAGGTCGACCGTTTCGACTGACCGGAGTAGCGCCTCGGCGGACGAAAGACGGGCAAGCACCTGCGCGTGCTCCGTCCCGGCTTCCAGCGGGAGCGTTTCGTCGAAAGAGATTTCAGGGAAGGCGGGGAGTGAAGCGAAGATTCGTGTCTCCGGCACGAGGGAAAGCAGGGTGTCGGCATCGATGATGCAGGCAGCGGCGCGGAAGGGGAGCTCGGTGGCTGCCCGGATGCGGGGGTGGACTTCGAAGAGAAGACCGATCCTCTTCTCCCCGCAGAGGAGTTCCGCGCAGCGCCCCGGGTGACCCATGGCGTGGATGTCGGATGAGGAACGAACGGTTACCATGTGCCCAGCCGACTCGAGCGCGTTCACCGTAGCGGCTTTCAGGAGGAGGAGTGGATCGTCTTTGAGCGTCGTTTCGCTGCGTGCGGCTATGAGCAGAACGAGTTCGTTCCATTCCTTCCCCTTCGAAAAGGCATGGCCGATTTCGTACACCTTGAGCCGCGGAGCATCGAGTGTCTTCAGTTCCCGGGCGGTGGTGAGCAGCATGGATGGCAGCAAACTCGGGCGTAGCAAGCTCATCTCTTCCCCGATGGGATTCTCGAGAGCGACTGCTTCCTTTCCGACTGCCATCTTCGCGAGGAGTTGCGGCGAGGTGAACGCCACGTGAATGAGTTCCGTGAAGCCCGACTCTTTCAGCGCGTCGCGCATCCGATGGATCCGCCGGTCGCGCAGGGGAGGGGTAGTCGACGCCTCGGGCATACTCGCGGGGACATTCGCATATCCGAAAATGCGTGCGACTTCTTCGATGACATCCTGTTTCAGAAGAATGTCGTTGCGCCAGGGGGGCGGAGTCACTGTGAAGGTTTTCCTCGAGGTTTTTACGCCGAAGCCGAGATCAGAAAGTATCCGTTTGGCTTGAGCAGGCTTTATTTCGGCGCCGATCACTTGCCGGAACATGTCAGCCGGTAACTTCAGGGGTTTTTTCTTGCCGGTTTTTCCCACGGATTCGAAAGAAGAGATGATCTTCGCCCCCGGCAGCAATTCAAGCATCAGTTCCAGTGCCCGGCGGAAGCCTTCTTCGGCGGCGACAAAAGGAATTCCCTTTTCATAAACCGTGGCGGCATCGGTTCGGTGGCCGGTAGAAATGATGGTTTTGCGGATCGAAATTGGATCCACGATGGCGGCATGGAGATACAGTTGCCGTGTGGAATCTTTGGTACTGCTCCTGAGTCCGCCCATGATTCCGAGCAGATCGAAAACTCCTTCATCGTCACTCAATATGACCGCTCCTTCCGGGAGAACTCTTTCCACTTTGTCCAGAGTGATGATCTTCTCGCCTTTTTTCGCGGTTCTGATCCTTACCGTCCCCTTCAAGTCGGCCACATCGAAACTGTGGAGCGGCATCCCGAGTTCCAACGAAACATAATTGGTGATGTCCACTGGCAGGTTGATCGATCTTGATCCCAGGGCTTCGAGTCTCCGGCGCATCCAGTCCGGTGTCATGCCAATAGCCTCAATGGCAACGATGCATGCAGAATACTTCGGAACGAGATCGGGTACTTCATTTGTGCGCTTGAAGGGCAAATCGGTTATTGGGAATTTTAATTTTTTCATTTTTGGAATCTTTTTCCACTTCGCTAAACCTAGAGCTACTAATTCCCGGGCGACACCGACATGCGAGAAAAGATCTGATCGGTTTGTGATGGCGTGGTTATCGATATGGAAAATGACATCGTTCATGCCGAGCGCCTTGGCAACCGCATCACCGACCATCAAGCCGAGGGACGTGAAATCGAGAACGGGGCGCGCTCCTTCCTCTAGCTTGGGCGGAAAGCGCTCCTCAAGTCCCAATTCCTCGGCAGCGCAAATCATTCCGTTGCTGTCTTCCCCGCGGATCGTCATGTGCTGGATGGTCACCACTTCTCCGCCGGCCGCCGCACGCTTTACCGTCGCTCCCACGTGCGCGAAGACAGTGATCATGCCTTCCCGAAGATTCGTCCCACCGCACACGACCCGCTTCTGGCCTTGGTCCGTCTGGACATCACAGAGCGAGAGTTTATCAGCATTCGGATGCTTCTTGACGGAAAGAATCTTCCCGATACAGCAACCCTTAAGCCTAAGCCCCGGTTCTTCAATCTCTTCCACCTCCCCCGTGCAGCGGGTGAGGCGGTCCGCGATCACCTGCGGGTCGGTCTCCTGCCACTCGATAAAATCCGAGAGCCAGTCGCGTGAAATTTTCATGGTTCCTAGCCTACGCGGAACGGGTAAGAGTGGCCAGTGGCTGAGGGAGCTGCGTCGTGTGCAGAGGGGCTCGGTTTCAACTGTGGCGGAGAGGGAGGGATTCGAACCCTCGAGACCCTTTCGGGTCTACCTGCTCTCCAAGCAGGCGCACTAGGCCACTATGCGACCTCTCCAGCCGTGGGCGCAGTATAGCGCAAAACCGGCATTGTGCCCCGAGAGGCTACTTTCCGTTGCAGACTTCGCAGCGCTTCATGATCGCCACCATGTGCTTCATCCACGCAAGCAGCGAGACCGTGAAGGCAAGAATGGCAAGCGATCCGCCAGTGGATCCGAACTGCAATGCATACCGCGTCGGTTCCACCGAAGCAGCAACGATGTGCGTCTCGAAGATGCCCACCAATGCCGCGATGGTGACGACGAAGAGGAGCAGTGCCGCGAGCCACTTTGTAGTCAGGCATCCGATGGAACAACAGGGCTTCTTGGAAGAAAGGATTCCCATAGAAAAAAAGGGAGGATATGAGATGGAACAAAGTGTAGCAGAAAGCCCTGTACGAACTGCTTGCATCATCCCTCTGTTGATTGAGTGGGTGTCTTCTCCCAGAGCCAGAAATGTGCTATGATGCTCGGATGGCTTCGCAGTCGCTCCAGCAGCAGCTTCCGGGGTTCGAGAAGGTGCTTCTATCGTCTCGTCACCGATGGAGGCATAGGCTCACTGCGTCCCTCCGGGGATTCCAGACACCCGTGGGGGTCGATTTTCTTGCGAGTTTTATCCTCCTCGCTCTGGCGTTCGTTCTCTATGCGCGCCTCATGCCGACGGTCAGCAACGTTCAGTACGAACGCGGTCCGGAACCGCCGCAGTCCGCGGACTTCCCGCTCTTCATGGATGCGAACGGCTCTCCCATGACCGTGAAGTTCCGTCTCAGGATTTCCCCTCTCCATCCGCAGGTGTACCACCTCCTCGCGGACGACTGCATCGAGCAATTCCTCGTCGATGGCCGTCCGATCCCCCAAGTCGTTTTCGGTGAGTGCACGCCGGGCAGCGCGAAAGAACTGATGTTGGACGAGTACCTCCCGCCCGGCGGGCACACGGTGGAAGTGTCTATCAGCGACAACGAGGGCGGCATCCAGGCCTTCGATCTCAATGCCTCCTACTTCGATTCTCTCGTTCTCACCCTGCAAGCGGCTATTTTCGTGTTGATCTGTCTTTCCTCCTTCCTCTTCTGGAGGATGCTAAAGCTCAGGAGATGGTGGCTCTTTGCCATTCTCCTCGCCGGTCTCATGCTGCGGATAGGGTACTTCTCTGCGACTCCCTACAATGCTCGTGCGAATGATGTCGACGCGCACGTCGAGTACGTGCAGTGGATTCTCGATCATCGTTCCATCCCCAGAGCCGATGACGGGTGGGAATTCTTCCAGCCGCCGCTCTACTACGCCGTCTCAGCAGTCTTCGGCGGAATCGGCAAGGCTGTCGTTCCTACGCGTGCAGCTATGCTCTGGATGCTCCAGTTCGAGGGACTCCTGATGTCCGTTGCCATGCTCTTCCTCAGTGTGTGGATCGGGTCGCTCCTCTTCCCGGCTGAGAAATGGGCGGGAACCCCGCGGGGCGGGGCGGGGCGGAGATGGTACGTTCTCTTCATTTCCCTCGTCGCAACTTCTCCCATCCTCATTGCTTCCGCGGCGAAGATTAACAATGACATTCTCATTCAGCTCCTGTCATTCCTAACCGTAGGTTTCCTCATCCGCTTCTGGCAAACCGGTCACCGATTCCACTGGTACGCCCTGACGGCCGTCATCATTCTCGGCATTCTCACGAAGCTCAACATGGTGTTCTTCGTGCCGGTGGCGTACCTCTGTCTCCTGTTCACCCGCCGCCTCACGTTCGAGCAGAAACTGGTGCTGGGCGGCGTGACACTCCTCGCGCTCCTGTCCTTCACGCAGTGGTTCTACATCCTCACGTATGTCGGGCAGCGCGCGTCGTTCCCCGTCGGGAACGTGGAAGGACTCAACGGCGATCTCATGGTGGGGAACACGCTTTCGAATTTCATTCAGTTCCATCCGCTGCGCTTTCTCCGTGTTCCGTTCGTCAACCCCTTCGATGATGTCTCCGGGCGTCAGTTCTTCTGGGAGTACTTCCTGAAGACCTCTGTCTTCGGGGAATACTGGTTCGGCGAGAAACCGGTCGTCATGCTCCTTGCCAGGATCCTGAACGGCATGACGCTCTTCGTTCTTGTCCCGCTCGGGGTCTACGGGATCCTCCGCGCAATCGTCGTCAGGAAGGAGCGCTGCAGCGCTTTCCCCCTCCTCTGCACGTTCTTCCTGATCATCGTCGGACATCTCCTGTTCCGCTTCAAGGCTCCCTTCAGCTCTTCACAGGACTTTCGGTATTCCATTGCAGCACTCATTCCGTTCTTCTACTTCATGCTCTCTGCGGCGCGTTCCTTCCCCCGAATACTCCGCTTCGTCAGTTCCCTGGCACTCTGGGCATTCGTCGTCTTCGGCGCCGTCTTCATCGTCTTCATCCCCGTATTCCGCCTTTAGGATGGCAGTTTTTTTGCGGCTTCATCCCTGCTTCATGGTCCAGAGTTCACGAAACATGCGGAAGATCACGCTGGGTTTCGCCCCCGTCTGCCTGCCGAACCTCCGCGGCGCGTGCGGGACATCAACCGTGAACCACGGAATGCCGGATCGGCGTGCGCGGTAGAACATCTCGGCGTTGATGAGCGCGCCGGTGGAGTGTCCCGGGTGAATCTTCTTCCATGTTTCCCGCGTGAAGACCTTCATCGCGCAGTTGATGTCCCGTACCCAGATGCCGAGGACCAGCCAGGAGAGGAGACCGAAGAGCTTTGCGTTCACGATGCGGACGAACGGATCGGCGCGTCTGCGGCGCCGCCCGACGACGAACGCATGGGTCTTCAGGTGCGGGAGGAGGAGGTCGAAGTCCATCGCAGAGAACTGTCCGTCACTGTCCATGAAGCCGATGACATCGCCGCGTGCCAAGTCGCAGCCCGACCGGACAGCGGCGCCATATCCCCGGTTTGCTTCATGGGTGACAATCGAGAGAGAAGAGAATTCCCTCGTGAGTGCCAGGAGAATCTCCGCGGTTCTGTCCAGAGAACCGTCGTTCACCACCACGATTTCCCACGATGTTTCCTTCCGCGAGAGCCACGCTGCCGTTTCGCGCACGGTACGTTCGATGTTCAGCTCTTCGTTGAAGCACGGCAGAACAATGGAGAGCATCTGCGGTGATTGTAACAGAGCGTTTTCCTAAGGAGACTCTGAATAATGATTTGCAAAATGTAAAAATGCTGCATGGCTACATGGTTGCATGGTTTGCATGCAACACACGTTGGCTTTTGCTAGCCAACCATGTAGCCATGCAACCATGCAGCATCCTCAGGTTTCTGTATGCTGAAGAGTTTTTCAGAGGTTCCCTAAATCTTATTTCTCGCTCCCGAAGCCCACGACGAGGCAGAGGGCGGAGAGAACGAGATGCAGGTAGTTGTCCGCGGAGTTCGTGTGGAAAAGACCGAAGACAAAGCCGTCCATGGAGAAGCCTGCGATGGTGACGACCGCGTAGACGAGGCCGAAGAGGATCAGGAACCAGCGGGAGTAGAGCTGGCTCGAGTTGAACGCGAACAGGCCGATGAGGCCGCTTCCGAGGTGCACGATATTGTGCACGGTGTCCACCTCGAACATGTAGAGCATTCCGCTCGGGACGAAGAACCCGGCAATACCCACGATGGTGAGCGCCAGGCCGAGTAAGCCGGTGACTGGTTTCACGAGGAGATTCATGGGGGGAGAGAGGGAAGAATAGTAAAGACTATTTTACCACTTTCTTACCGTGGAAAACCATGCGGCGACGCATCATCGGTTGCCCGTCAATCTCCGAGCTATCTCCCTGTCTGGAGTTGTTTTGCGAGGGTCCGAAGGTACGAGGTGGACACCTTCATCCGCCGGTACGTTCCCGTCGCCGGATCATAGACGCGTTTCTTCTGAATATTCGCGCCGAAGGTGCGCTTCGTGGCGCGCATCGAGTGGCTGCGACGATTGCCCACCGCGCTCTTCTTGCCGGTCATAGAGCACACGCGTGCCATGGAGCCGATGGAATGTACATGGAGGCTGGCCGAGCGTCAATGGCTTGCCGCCCGTATAATTCGGTCGTAGGCTTTCTGCGTGCTTACGGAACTCCTCAACGCGCCGTTCATCATTGCGATTCTCCTCGCGCTCAGTATCCATGAGGCGGCCCATGCGTTCGCCGCCAACGCACTCGGAGATCCGACCGCCAAGGATGAGGGGCGCCTCACGCTCAACCCCCTCGCGCACCTCGATCCCCTTGGGACGATCATGTTCTTCCTCGTGCGCTTCGGGTGGGGGAAACCCGTGCCGGTGAATCCGCGCTACTTCAGGAATGTCCGCCGCGACAGCGCCGTCGTTTCGCTCGCCGGACCCGCATCCAATCTCCTCCTCGCGGTGATCGCGTTCTTCCTCCTCGCTCTCCTCGCTCCCCAGGTGATGCGCGTCGCGAACGCGGAACAACTCCTCTTCACCCGTGGCATCGGCGTGCAGATTCAGGCGTTCCTCATCCAGGTCTTCGCGAACTTGCTCTTCGTGAATCTGGGACTCATGGCTTTTAACCTCCTTCCCATCGCTCCTCTCGACGGCTCGAAGATCGTGCAAATGTTCATCCCCCCGGCATACGAGGAGGCCTACGACCGGTATCTGGCGTACGGCCCCTACATCCTCATCGGACTCCTGATCGTCGAGCAGATGTTCGATCTCCCCATTCTCCTCACGTGGATCTCGTTCATTGTTGACGGGGTGCTGAAGCTGCTGCTTTTGTTTACGTAAGCGGCATTATTTCAGCGTTTCTCTCTCGCTGTGCGTTACAGTATTTCGTAGAAGGAAAAAGACCGCACAGGCAATGAAAGCGAGGAACAACGCGATGCTCCAGCTGTTGTTGAGTCCCATGCTGGAGCCAAGGTTTGTTGCGAAATGACCCCTCGAGAGTTGCTCCGGGTAGTAAGTGAAGAGAACGTTCTTCGCTGGCGGGATGGGAGGCATCGCGTTGATGAATGTCGCAAGAAAAGTGAGGGCGAGGGACCAGAGACCGACAACCGTCCCTTCGATGAGGAGCGCCGCGATGCCCAGTCCTGCTGGGATTGCCAGGAAGGGAATCGCTGCTGTGAGATGACGTGGGCCGATGGCCCAGCCGCCGTCCCAGTAACGGTAGCTCGAGACGAAGAGGAGGTAGATGATCGGGACGAGGATGGAGAGCCAGAACAGGCGACGTGAAGCACGGAACAGCGCATCGAATCCCACGATGCCGAAGAGGAGGATCGGCGACCAGAAGAACAGCCCGCGGTCCTTGCTGAAGAGGAGCTGGAACATGACTGATAGTTTTGGGAATGTGAGTCCGAAGAATCCCTCTTTCATCCCTTCGAATCCCGGTACGCTCAGGTACCCCACAGGGAACGGGGTTCCCATAGTCGCCAGATTGTAGGCGGGGATCAAGAGCAGCGGAGGGAACGCCGCGAGCGCGAACAGGGTCGCATGACGCCATCCGAGTGAGAGAGATGCGAGGAACAGCGCCGCCGCTCCGATGATCGCCGGATACTCGGATGCTACTATCCATCCACAGCAGAATCCCGCGAGGAGGTCGAACCGACCGGGTCCTCTGCTCTCCGCTCGGTCTATTGCCCAGAGTGCGATGAGGAAGAGCCCTATCACTGTGCCGTGGGAAAAGAGCATGGTCGCGTAGGGGAACACGAGCGATCCGAGAGAGAGGAGGAGAGTGGCGATCATCGCGCGGCGTGGCGCCATGCGTCGCGCGAGAAGGAGGAAGAAGCATGTTCCGCCGATTGCTGTGATGAGTCCGACGGACAGTGCGGTCGCTATCCACCCGGAAATGAGCCATCCCAATGGAGAATCGATGTCGATGCCGCTCGTCCTCAGGGCGACAGCCGTGAGAGCAAAAGCGGGGAAAGCGAGCGCCGATCCTCCGGGGGCTTTCTCACTGTAGTAATGGCCGTTGAAGATTGCTTTGTCGCCGGTGTTGGTGTGGTAATCGTCGATCGCCAGCTTCCCCTTCATGACGATTGCGTGCAGCACGTCGAGACGTGAATTCTGGTTCCACTGCGGGCGCTGATTCACATAGGAGTACGCAAAGAACAATGTCCCGAAGAGAAGCCACGGCACCCAGCGTTTCATGCAGGGGGAAGGATAGCACAAGCGAAAATAGTAGTGTCTTTCCGTCTTGCAGCATCGCATGTATTCATCATGCCAGCCAACCTTCGCACTTGACTTGTCGGCCGTAGCTCCGCAGAGCGAAGGCTGATGGCCTGCCATCCGTAGCAACGCGGGTATGTGAAAGGGAAGCTTGAACACGTAGCGGCCATCCTCCACTTTTGCTGGCTTGCCAACCGTAGCCGCAGCGACTCGGTCGCTCACGAATATGGCACTCGCAAGAGAGCGTTCGATTTCGGGTGCCTGAAAATGTAACTTCAGGGCAAGATGAAGCCATCTTCCCCACGTTGAACATGTTGACCCCCAAAAAAAAGCTCCCGTAAGCCATCTTGCCTGTCTGCACTGCGG
>Ga0265296_1004698_pt1 | contig 11712 bp, 10 predicted proteins | sample MunlanPumphouse1_FD_189073 | JGI IMG/M metagenome (GOLD analysis project Ga0265296, IMG submission 189073) | Groundwater microbial communities from a municipal landfill in Southern Ontario, Canada - Pumphouse #1 | ecosystem: Environmental > Aquatic > Deep subsurface > Groundwater | place...
AGCTGGTCACCACCTTCGTCAACGTGCCGGACGTGCCGATCGACAGCTTCCGGTTGAAGATCGACAGTGGTGACAACGGCATCCTCAAGGCGACCAACGACGTCTGCGCGGCGGACAAGATCGCCAATGCCGTCTACACGGGCCAGAACGGCCGTGTGACGCGGACGTCGCTGCGGTTCACGGCCGCCGACTGCGCACCGCAGGTCGTCTCGACCAGCGGCAGCAGCACCAAGCTCTCGGTTCGGCTCGGCGGGATCGGCGCCGGCCGGGTGACGCTGAGCGGGTCGCGGGTCGCCAAGACGACGCGGACGATCCGCGCGTCCGACGTGGCCACGATCAACGCCCGCCCGCGGTTGACGGCGGGGCAGAGGGCGCAGCTGCGCAACGGTCGCACGGTGAAGGTCGCGGTCAAGGTCACGTTCAAGCCCAAGACGGGCAAGGCCGTGAGCTGGAATCGCACCGTCGTGATCAAGGGCGTCAAGCGGAGCGCCGCGTAGGGCCGGCCGGCCGCCCGGGACCGCTTCCGCAACGACGGACGGCGGGCCCGGGCGGCCGACCTCGGAACGTTCCAATGAGGAGTAGGCGCGGACCGCGCCCCCTGGTTGGATCAGGGCTCGGCGGATACTCGAAGATGATCGTGAAGCCCCCCAGCGTCTCCCGGACGGAGATCGAGCAACAACATCGGGCGCGGATCCTCGACGCGACGCGGAGCATCGTGAGCGTCGCCGGCTACGCCGAGCTCTCGATCACGTCGATCCTGGCGGTGTCGAAGGTCCACCGGCGGTCGTTCAACGCGATGTTCGCGAGCAAGCACGAGGCCTTCCTGTCCGTCTACCGCGAGTTCCTCGACGATCTGACGGGCGTGCTCGTGGGCGCAGACGATCCCGGGGCCGAGCCGTTCGGCCGGGTCGTTGCCTGCCTCGGGGCCACTGTCGAGTTCCTCTTGGCCGACCCCGTGCGGGCGGAGATCGTCCTGTTCGAGGTGCACGCCGCCGGCATCGATGCGGTCGACCTGCAGCGGGCGGGGCTCGAAGCGCTCGTGGACCGGACGGCGGCGATGCTGATCGACGCCGGTGCCGACGACCCCGCGGCGGCCCGGTTCGCCGCCGAGTTGGCGGTCGGTGCGGTGCACGACGCGCTGCGCTCCGGCCTGCACCGGGGCGAGCTCGAGCGGCTTCCGCAGCTGGTGCCGGATCTGGCGCGCGTGGCCTTCCCGACGCTCACGCCGGAGGCGGCGCGCCTCGGGCTGCGGTGATCGCCTTCGCCTCGGCGCGGAAGTGCAGGAAGATCAGCCAGCTCATCACCGCGGCGTAGAGGCACCAGACCGAGGTGAACTCCTCCTCCTGCATCGTCGCGGCGATCGCCAGCCCGACGATGTTGACCAGCCCGAACCAGCGCAGGTGCCGTCGGCTCGACAGCAGCGCGGGGACGCAGACCGCGAGCACGTAGGCCGTCGCCGACGGGATCGCGTGCGGCGTGGTGGTGATGTACGCGACGCAGTGGTCGCGCTCCTCGGCGACGATCCCGCCGCCGAGCAGGTGCCAGAGCAGGAACAGGCCGACGGCCAGGCCGAGCGCCGCGAACGGCCAGACGAACCGGCGCCGCCGCGGGTCGCGCTCGAGCAGCGCGAAGCCGAGCGGCACGACGATCGGCAGCACCACCTGGGCGTAGCCGACGTAGACGTCGCGGGCCGCGTCGCCCAGACCCGCCGAGACCTGGTCGCGCAAGCCGAGCCAGACGAACGCCTCGGTCACCTGGTGCAGGCCGAAGCCGAGCGGCAGCGCGCCGATGATCAGGTCGCGCTTGCGGCGGACCTGCAACAGCGTCGCGACGCCGATCCCGCAGATCGCGGCACCGGCGACGACGTCGACTTCGGGGGACAGGCACACGGGCTCGCCCACGCTACCGCGCCCGCCGCTTTAGGGAGGGTCGAGGCCCGGCTGCGAGCATGTTCGGTGCACGTCCCCCCGACACGAGGTTCGCCACGCATGTTCAACGTCAACGCCTACGGGGCCACGTCGGCCACCGATCCGCTCGCTCCCCTGACGATCGAGCGCCGCGACCTCGGTCCCCACGACGTCCACATCGACATCAAGTTCTGCGGGATCTGCCACTCCGACATCCACGACGTCCGTGGCGAGTGGGGGCCGACGAACTACCCGCTGGTCCCCGGTCACGAGATCGCGGGCGTCGTCGCCGCCGTCGGCTCGGACGTCAGCAAGCACGCGGTCGGCGACCGCGTCGGCGTCGGCTGCATGGTCGACTCCTGCCGCGAGTGCGACAACTGCAAGGACGGCAACGAGCAGTACTGCCTGCCGGGCAACACCCCGACCTACGGCGGCACCGACCGCGACGGGACGACCACCCAGGGCGGCTACTCGACCGACGTCGTGGTCAACGAGGACTTCGTCGTGCGGATCCCGGAGGGGATCGGCCTGGACGTCGCTGCGCCGCTGCTCTGCGCGGGAGTCACGACCTACTCGCCGCTGCGTCACTGGGGCGCCGGTCCGGGCAAGCAGGTCGCGATCGTCGGCCTGGGCGGGCTCGGCCACATGGCGGTCAAGATCGCCAAGGCGCTCGGCGCCGAGGTCACGGTGCTGTCGCAGTCGCTGCGCAAGCAGGAGGACGGCAAGCGGCTGGGCGCCGACCACTACCACGCGACGAGCGACCGTCAGACCTTCAAGGACCTGGCCGGGCGCTTCGACCTGATCATCAACACGGTCAGTGCCGAGGTCAACGTCAACAACTTCCTGCGGCTGCTGCGGACCGACGGCACGCTGGTCAACGTCGGCGCGCCCGCGGAGCCGCTGCCGGTCCAGGCGTTCTCGCTGATCATGCAGCGCAAGTCGTTCGCCGGGTCGCTGATCGGCGGGATCCGCGAGACCCAGGAGATGCTCGACTTCTGCGCCGAGCACGGGATCGGCGCCGACGTCGAGGTGATCGGGGCGGACCGGATCAACGAGGCCTGGGAGCGCGTTCTGCAGTCCGACGTCCGCTACCGCTTCGTGATCGACACGGCGACGCTGGCCTGAGCGACGGACGACCTCCCACCATGGAGCAGTACTCACCATGGTGGGGGTGAGAGTTCCGACTGCGCGGTGGGCTCAGAGGGCTTGGTGGACCATCCGTCGGTGCCTTAGAGTGGCCTGAGTACCCGCGACCTGTTAGGGATCTGCATGAAGAAGCTTCTCGTTCTCAGCGCCGCCGGCGTGCTTGCCTTCGTCCCGGCCTCCGCCACGGCGGAGACCCCCTCGGGTTCGGGCATCGCCGTGAAGCTCGCCAAGGGCAAGACCGTCTCGTACACGGCCGGCAAGCTACGGGTCAAGACGGGCAAGCGCACCGTGCCCTACGCCGTGGACGCGAAGACCGTCTGCTCCTACGGCGACGGGGTATCGGGCGGCATCATCCGCTGCTCGCATCTCTCGAAGAGGAAGTACCTCTCCAGGTCGGTGCGGGTCGCGTGGCTCAACGACAGCAAGAAGCGCCGCGTGGCGAGGGTCGTTGCCGTGGAGATGCCGAAGAAGAAGTAGCTGCGCGGCGTCCGGGGAGCGTACGCGCCCGCGTGTCAGACTGGCCCCGATGGCGGCGACGACACGGCGGTACGCGAAGCGGTTGCCGCGTGAGGTCCGACGCGAGCAGATCCTCGACGCGACCCTGCGGCTGATCGCCGCGAACGGGTTCGCCGGGATGACGATGGAGGCGGTCGCGGCGGAGGCCGAGATCGCCAAGTCGGTCGTCTACGCGGTCTTCGGATCGCAGGAGGGCCTGCAGCATGCGCTGATGGTGCGCGAGCAGGAGCGCGCCTTCGTCGATGCCGAGGCCGCGGTCGCCGCCGGAGCGGCGGCGAGCGATCCGTTGGTCGGGATCCGCGACGGGCTGCTGGTCTTTCTCGACGGTGTCGCCCAGAGTCCCGACACCTGGCGGCTCGTCCTGCTGCCGGTGGCGGGAACCCCGGAGAGCGTCGGCGAGGCGATCCGCGAGGGCCGCGAGCGCTGGCGGCGCGCGCTCGAACCGGTCGCCGCGCAGCTGCTGGGGCGCGTCGGCCTCGACGACCTCGACCACGAGCTGGTCGCCCACGTGGTCCGCGGCAACGCCGAGTACCTGGCGCGGCTGATGCTGGAGGACCCGGAACGGTTCACCCGGGAGCGGATCGCGGCGTTCGCGTCGCAGGCCGCCGAGGCGATCCTCGCGGTGGTCGGGGGCGGGGCGGCCGATGTCGACGGGGCGGCTCGCGAGCACGAGTGAGGCCGAGCGGCGACGGCTGTGGTTCGGGGCACCGGACGGCATTTGGTAGGACCACCTAAGATTAGGCGACCCTACTGCCCCACTGGAGACGTGGAATGCGTTCGTCGTTGCGCTGGATCAGCGCTCTACCCCTGCTTGTCCTGGCCGTGTTGGCCATCGGCCTGGCGAATCAGGAACCAGCCCGGGCCGCACCCGTGGCCATCACCTCCGGGAGCGGTCTCGACTGGGGGCTGAAGGAGTCCTGGCGTCGCTACATCGGCGCGCAGGGGACGACCCTCTCCGACGGCGCGACGCGCAACGCCGACGGGACGTTCCACTTCCCCGTCGCGTCGGGCTCGTACGACGCGACGACCAAGCAGACCGAGCTGCAGCTCGCCGGGACGGTTGTCTTCCTCGGCCACTGCGAGCCGGTCCCGTTCGTCCGCCCGTGCCTGCTCGACATGACCCTTTCGGACCCGCGGATCGAGATCTCGGAGGAGCGCGCGTCGCTCTACGCCACGATCGCCAGCCGGCCGATCACCGGCGGCGAGGTCACCGCGTCCGAGGAGATCGAGCTCGCGTCGCTGGACGTCGAGGAGATCGATCCCGCGATCGCCGACGGCACGACGAGCTGGAGCGGGCTTCCCGCCCTACTGACCCCGAAGGGCGCCGAGGTCTTCAGCTACCCGCCGAACACGGTGCTCGATCTGGTCTCCTTCGCGTACGAGGGACCCGGGGGCAAGCCGGCGGGCGAGACCTGGACCCCGGCCGGAACCCCGGTCTACGACAGCCGCCCGCTCGGGACCGAGCGCGGTCTGATGACGCTGCGGCCCGCGACGTCGGCCAACGAGCTGATCGGCGTCCACGACGGTGGCACCGGCGGCCTGACGATCCTCGACCGCGCGACGCTGGCCCGCAAGGGGCGCGCGGGCAACGCCCTGCTGTCCCCGGCCTCGGTCGCGATGGACCCGGTCTCCGGCACGATCTTCGCGGCCGGCGGCATGAACTACGGCCGGATCCACACCTACACCTGGGACGGGACGACCCTGACCGGCGGCCCGCTGACCGTGCCCGGCGAGAACAACCGCACCGTCGCGGGCAGCGGCGTCTGGGACGCACGGGGCAACCGCTACCTGGTGGCGCGTTACAGCACGCTGACGTTCGCCGACCCGGACCTGTGGGAAGTCGTCCGCGTCGACGGCGCGTGGACCCCGCGCCGGATCGGCCCGATCGTGGGGCTCAGCGGTCGGCCGCTCGACGGGTTCATCAGCTCGCTGGCGCTCGTCCAGGACGGCGGCGCGACCGCGCCCCGTCGACTGATCGCCACCCGCAGCACCGGCGGCCAGCCGATCCAGCTGTACATCGACGGCGCCCGCGCCGTGGCCGAGCCGCTGCCCGAGGCGGCCGGGACCGAGGCCGTGACGTTGCGGGTCTCCAACGGCGGCATCTACCTGATCGGTGCGGCCGGCAAGGTCTGGTTCATGCCGACGCCCAACCTCTGGGGCACGGTCAAGATGGAGGCCCCCGGCGCCCCGGTGACCATCCCCGGGTCGATTCCCGACACCGAGCGCACGACGGTCGATCCGGCCACCGACACGCTCTACGTGACCGCGCGCCAGGGCACCCAGCTGGCGCGGATCGAGGCGGGCCAGCTGCGCCACCTGTTCCCGTTGCCCGATGTGCCGCTGATCTCGTACGGCACCCAGCTGGCCGGCGTCGTCGACGGTCGGGTCGTGCTCGGGGCCTGGACCCAGAACGCCACGACCCCCAGCTCGTACGGCTACGTCGCGCGGTCCCCCGAGTTCACGCAGCAGCCCGCCGACGCGACGGTCGCCCTGACGTCCGGCGCGAGCACCACGGACGCCACGTTCACGATCGCCGTCGCGGGCGATCCGGCGCCGACCGTCCGCTGGCAGTCGCGGACGCCCGGTCAGGGCGGCTGGCAGGAGATCGCCGGCGAGACCGGCCTGCAGCTGCGGGTCGATGTCGACGCGGCGGACACGGGCCGGCAGTTCCGCGCGGTCCTGAGCAACGCAGCCGGTGAGCTGGCCAGCAGCGCGGCCCGTCTGGACGTCCAGACGCCGCCGACGACCGTGCTCGAGCCGGCGCCGATCACCGTGGCCGAGGGCTCCGACGCGGTGCTCGAAGTGCTTCCCGCCGGCAACCCGTACCCCGAGATCCAGTGGCAGCACCGGGTCGGCGGGGTGTGGGCCAACATCGAGGATGCGACCGCCGGACGGCTGGTGCTCGAGGACGCAACGGCGGACCTGTCGGGCGCGGTCTTCCGCGCGCGGTTGCGCAACGACGTCGGCACGAGCTACAGCCGTACGGTGGCCGTCACGGTCGCCGCGCGGATCGCCGGGCCGGTGAGCGTCGTCGGCGGGTACCTCGACTGGGGCGTCAAGCAGAGCTTCCGGCGCTACATCGCGGGGCCGATCGCGCACGGCACCACCGTGGTCGACGGCGGGGTCACGATCAACGCCGACGGGACGTTTCGGTTCCCCGTGGTCTCGGGAGTCCACGACGCGGGGGCGGGCACGACCGTCCGGCTGGGGGGCAGCGTCAGCTTCTCCGGGCACGTCGACGCCTACGGTGCCGGCACCGGACCGGCGCTGACGCTGCGGATCGCCGATCCGCGCGTCGTGATCGGCGGGAGCGGCAGCCGGTTGGTGGCCGACGTCACCAGCAAGCCGAATCAGCCGGGAGCGTCGGCCACGGAGTACCCGGGCGTCACGATCGCCGAGCTGTCCGCCGGCTCCCCGTCGGTCGTCGACGGCGCCGCCGGCTGGAACGGCGTGGCCGCCAAGTTGACGGGCGACGGCGTCGCGCCGTTCGCCGGGTTCTACGAGGCGGGGACGGATCTCGATCCCCTGACGCTGCGTGCGGTGCTCGGCGGACCGGTCGTGGTCGGACCGGAGGATCCGGACGACGGTGGGTCGCAGCCGGTCGTGCCGGTTCCGGTGCCGGTCGTCCTGGGGCCGGCCCCGTTGCTGCCGGCACCGCCGGTCGCGCCGGCTCGGGTCGCGAAGCGGTCGCCGGCGGTCACGCGGCGGACGGGGCGGCTGCGCGTCGGTCGCTCGCGTACGGTCACGGTCGCGACGGTGACCTGCCCGGACGGTCCGTGCCGGATCGCCGCGTCGAAGCGGACGAACGTGCGGATCGGCGGCCGGACGTACCGGGCGACGGTGCTCGCGCCGACGCGACTGGCGAGCGGGCGCCGCGGCTCCGTGCGGATCCGGCTCTCGAGCGCGGCCACCCGCCGCCTGCGCGGCCACACGGTCTCGGCGCGGGTGCGGGTCGCCGTCAGCTCGCCGGGCCGGCGGGTCGTCGTGGTCTCCGTTCCGCGGATACGGGGGTAGGTCCGTCGGGAGCCGCCCGCGCCGCTAGAAGGTCTTGCCGCCGCGGACCGAGAAGCCCACCGACCGCTTCCCCTTCTTGCAGGTGTAGCGCAGGTGGAGCGGACGGGTCCGCGGGGCCTGGACCGAGCAGCGGAAGCCGAGCTCGATCGCGTCGCCACTGCGGCGCATCGTGCGGTACACGATGCGGGCGGTCTTGCACGACACCGACTTGGCGGTGATGTCGTAGGCCTGGCCGTAGCTGGGGCAGTGGCGGGTCCGGGCTTCGGCCTGCGACGGCACGATCGCGGACGTGGCCGAGGCGAGCGAGATGGCGGCGACGAGGACGCCGGTCGCGAGCTTGGGGTGCGGCACGGGGAATCCTTCTCTGGGGGACGGAGGGGAGCGGTGCGCGTTGCTCACCGCCGATCATAGGTGCCGGCCGGTGCGCGAAGTCCGGCGCAGCCTGGCCGTAGGGCCGCTGGCGTTTTCGACCGGCGGGGCGCGTGGGTCCTTGCCCGAACGATCCGCGGCGGAGGAGACGTGGTCCACTTCGAATGTCCGACTTGGTACATTCACGCTGGTCGGGGCGTAGGCTGTGGCACTGCCCGCTGCCCCCTGCCCGCTCGATTCGACCGGTCCGCCGATGACGCACTCCACCGCTGTCCCTTCTTCGTCCCCCGCGCCGGAGCAGACCGTCGCCCCCGATCACGAGGTCGTCGTGATCGGCGCCGGTCCCGGCGGGATCGCCGTCGCGGTGCTGCTCCAGCGCGCGGGGATCGACGACTTCGTGCTGCTGGAGCGGGCCGACGACGTCGGCGGCAGCTGGCGCGACAACCGCTATCCGGGGATCAGCGTCGACATCCCGTCGATCGCCTACCAGTACTCGTTCGCCCGCAACCCGCGCTGGTCGCGGATCTTCGCCAAGGGCGCGGAGGTCCAGGCGTACCACCGCGACGTCGCCGAGCGCTTCGGCGTGATCGAGCACGTCCGCTTCGGCGCCGAGGTCGTGCGCGAGACCTGGGACGCGTCGCGAAGCTGCTGGCAGCTGACCCTGTCCGACGGCGACGAGGTCACCGCGCGGTTCGTGATCACCGCGGTCGGCGCGTTCCTGCGCGCGAAGGCCGATCCCGGGATCCCCGGCGTCGAGGACTTCGCCGGGACGATCCAGCGGCCCGACACCTGGGACGCCGATGTCGACCTGCGCGGCAAGCGCGTCGCGATCGTCGGCACCGGGGCCAGCGCGGTCCAGATCGTGCCGTCGATCGCGCCCGAGGTCGCCCGGCTCGACGTCTTCCAGCGGACCCCGGTCTGGTGCCTGCCCAAGCCCGACGCGGCGGTGCCGAAGGCGGTCCAGCGGGCGCTGGCGATCCCCGGGGTCGCGGCGGGTCTGCACGCGGTCGGCCTGCTGGCGATCGAGGCTGTCACGCGGTTCCTCGTCTCGACCCCGCCGACGCTGGCGCGTCCGATCCTGCGGGGCTTCGATCGCGTAGCCCGCGCGGGCTTCCGGGCCTACCTGCGGCGCGTGGTCCGCGACCCGGAGACCGCTGCCGCACTCCAGCCGGACTTCGGTCCGCTGACCAAGCGTCCGACCCTGTCGAACACGTACCTGCGGGCGTTCAACCGCCCCAACGTGGCGCTCCACACCACCGCGATCGAGCGGATCACGCCCCGCGGCGTGCGGACCGTCGACGGGACCGAGCACGAGGTCGACGTGCTGGTGCTCGCCACCGGCTACGAGCTGTTCTCCGACCCCGAGAGCTACGCGCCCGGTGCGGTCGTCGGCCGCGATGGCTTCGACCTCGGCGCGTTCTACGCCCGCCAGGGACTGCAGGCCTACGAGAGCGTGAGCCTGCCGGGGCTGCCGAACCGCTGGATGATCGTCGGGCCGTACTCGTGGACCGGGACCGGCTGGCACGCGCTGGTCGAGTTGGCCGCGGCCCACGCGGTCCGCGCGATCACCACGGCACGGCAGCGAGCGGCCACGACCGTCGAGGTCCGGCCCGGTGCCCACGCCGCGTACCACCGCCGGGTCGTCCGTCGCGGTCGCAACCTCAACTACTACTTCCGCGAGCTCAACGGCGGCGTCCGGACCTACTACGTCAACTCGCAGGGCGACGTCCCGTACATCCGCCCCTCGACGGTGCTCGAAGCGCGCTGGAGCAGTCGCAACTACCCACTCGACGACTACGCGTTCTCGGGATCCGCCGCGGCGCGCACTCCCACGGACCTCCCGAATCTTCCGGACCCGTTGCCGCGCACCCCCTAGGTTGGGGGCATGTCTCAGACGGTCTTCCCCACCCTGCGGTTCAACGACGCGCGCGCCTCGATCGCGTGGCTCGAGAAGGTCCTCGGCGCCGAGGCGCTCGAGGTCCACGAGGACGACGAGGGCCGTGTGGCCCACGCCGAGGTCCAGATCGGCAGCAGCGCGATCATGTGCGGCGACCGACCGGACTCTACGGCGACGCCGGCCGGCACGAGCGTGATCTACGTCGTGGTCGACGACGCCGACGCGGCCCACGCCCGGGCGCGCGAGGCCGGGGCCACGCCGACGGAGATCACCGAGCAGGACTACGGGTCGCGCGACTTCTCGCTGATCGACGCCGACGGCAACCACTGGGCGATCGGGACCTACCGCGGGGCGGGGGCCAAGACGTCCGACGGAGATCGCTGAGGCGCTCGTGGCCGGTTCCCCGTAGAGGTTGAGCACGCTCTACGTGCTCAACCTCTACGGCGTTCGACACGCGCCCCGGTCGCGCTGCGTCAAGACCGCTTCGGCGGCCAGGTCCCCTTCGCGATCTTGCGGGCGATCTTCCGCTGCTTGCGACGTCCGTCGGCGTGCACCCGGGGGACGAGCCGCAGCATCACCCGCGGGAAGAGGTCGCCGAAGCGGGCGACCGCACCGCGGTACGCCGGCATCGTGGTGACGGGGCGCGGCCGGTCGATCAACGTGCCGACCCGCGCGGCGACCTGCTCGGGCAGCAGCAGCGTGCCGACGAACGAGGACGCCGCGTCGGGGTCCTCGATCCGGTCGTGCAGCATCGGCGTCCAGATCCCGTCGGGGCAGAGGCACGAGATGTCGATGCCCTTCTCGCCCGACAGCCGCAGGTCGTTGAGCGTGCCGAGGCTGAACCCGATCGCGGCGTGCTTCGACGCCCCGTAGACCGCTTCGAGCGGCGCGGCGACGATCCCCGCCATCGACACGACGTTGACCAAGTGGCCGCGGCCGGCGGCGCGCATCGGCTCCAGCGCGGCGAGCGTCCCGTTGATCGTGCCCGTCGCGTTGACGTCCATCATCAGCCGTCGGGCCGCGTCGTCGTGGTCCCAGGCGTTGCCGGTGAACAGCACGCCGGCGTTGTTGACCCAGACGACCAGCTCGCCGGTCCGCTGGACCGTGGCGGTGGCGACGGCACGGCAGGCCTCGAAGTCGCGCACGTCCAGCGTCGAGGCGTAGGCGCTGCCGCCGATCTGCGCCGCCGCGGCCGCGACCCCGTCCGCGTCGACGTCGGTCAGGTGGACGGTCAGACCGCGCGCGGCGAGCACCTTCGCGATCTCGAAGCCCAGTCCGCGGGCCGCGCCGGTGACGACGGCGCCGCTCACGCGATCGCCTCGACGGTCGCCAGGTCGTAGTCGCCGTGGTCGGAACCCAACCCGCCGGCGACGATCCCCGCCGTCGCGCAACCGAGGCGCGCGGCGTCCTCGTGGTTGCGCCCGAGCGCCAGCCCACGCAGGAACCCGGCCGAGAACGCGTCGCCGCAGCCGGTGGTGTCGACGACTTCGATCTCGGTCGCCGGGACCGCGATGGCCCCGTCGGCGTCGACGACCAATGCGCCTTCTCCACCGCGGGTCGCCGCCACGCACCCGATCCCGCGGTCGAGCAGCGCGCGGCAGGCGGACAGCAGGTCGTCGGCCCCGGTGAACCCGATCGCCTGCTCGTCGTTGGGCAGGAAGTAGTCCAGCAGCGGCAGCGCGTCGCCGATCCAGTCGAGGATGCCGGGGTCGCCCGGGGCCAGCACGTCGGCCGACGTCGTGATCCCCCGGTCCTTGGCCCGCCGGAGGATCTTCGCCGCGGCCTCGCCGCCGAGGAACTCCGGTCCGCCGAGGTGCAGGTGCGTGGCGCCGTCGAGCAGCGCGTCGGTCACCTCGTCCGGGC
>Ga0265296_1004700_pt1 | contig 11707 bp, 13 predicted proteins | sample MunlanPumphouse1_FD_189073 | JGI IMG/M metagenome (GOLD analysis project Ga0265296, IMG submission 189073) | Groundwater microbial communities from a municipal landfill in Southern Ontario, Canada - Pumphouse #1 | ecosystem: Environmental > Aquatic > Deep subsurface > Groundwater | place...
TTTGCCGCGGACCATGAAAATTACCTCAAAAAAAGATGTTTAACGGGCGGATTTTGCAATGCGCTCGCGTTCTTCCTTTTTCCCTACCGAGTAACACTTCATGTCGCCCTTGGAGGCGGCGATGAGTTCATCGGCGAGAACTGCACTTGCACTCTTCTTGCTCGCGCTGGATCCCTTCAGGGTTGCTTCGGCAATGAAGTGGATTGCAGTGTCAACCCTCCGCATGGGTGCGGTGTCGACCGATTTCGGGACATTGATACCACCGTATTTCAGACGGACGGTCTCTTCGCGGGGGCCTGAATTGCCGATTGCCTCGACCAGCACCTCGATGGGGTTGCGCTTGGTCTTCTTGTTGATGATCACGAATGCATCCCGCACGATCCGGATTGCAAGCTGCTTCTTTCCGGTATTATTCTCGGTCTGCATCAGGCGGTTGATCAACCGCTCGACGATCATCATGTTGCCCTTACCAAATTCCTGACGGGAAAACTTGCCACAGGTGTGAGGGATGATCTGGGAGGAGAGGGTAACGTAGCGCATGAGGCTGGGGTCGTTGACCTTGACTTCGGAGGCATCCCACTGGTTGAACAGGAGTTTCTTTCCGGCTGCTGTTTCTGTCATCTAAATCACCTGCGCGGCTTCTCTTTCCTGCCTATGACCATTTCATGAAGGCAGACATTGTTCACCTTGGTGACCACGTACCGGACACCGGGAATATCTCCCATGGACCGGCCGAGACGGCCGCCGATACCTTCGATCTCGACTTCATCGTGTTCATCGATGAAGTTGATGGCACCATCGCCGACCGCGAATGCGCTGACCTGCCGACCGTTCTTGATCAACTGGACACGCACGCACTTCCGGATTGCGGAGTTGGGCTGTTTTGCCTCGACACCGATCTTCTCAAGCACGATACCTCTCGCCTGCGGAGCACCCTCAAGAGGGTCTGACTTCACATCGAGGTTGAGTTCGCGGCGGGCGTAGTTCTTGTCTGCCCACCGGAACTTATTTGAGTCCCGAACCAGTTTTCTGGCTGCAAATTTACCCTGTCCCATTAAATAGCCTCATTTAAGTTTTTATTGTGGTTATCGATAACCCACATTGGGATATGTACTAACGCGGGTGATCGATTTATAAATTGTGGCATCCCACCTGCCTGTCTTACACTATTGATCGTTGCTCATAATAACATTATATCCTTCATTCTCCAATAATGGTCAATGAAAGTCGGGATCTACAAAGAGGTGCAGATCGATACCAGCCACCGTCTGCTTCATTATGAGGGGAAGTGCGCCAACCTCCATGGGCACCGGTGGAAGATTGAGGTCTGGATGGAAGGGGAGCCGGACCCGGTGACACAAATCCTTATTGATTACAGCCTGATCAAACAGGTCATCAACAAGTACGATCACCAGATAATCCTCAACCGCGATGACCCGATGGTCCCCCGCATCCAGGAGTTCAACCCGGTTATTACTACGCCAGGAGATCCGACCAGTGAGCTGATAGCAACGATCATTCGCGATGATCTCTATGCAGTCTGCCGGGATCTGGGAATAAAAGCAACCATACCTAAGATACGGGTCTGGGAATCCCCGACTTCGTGTGCTGAGATTACAGAATGAAGATCGCTGAAATTTTCAAGAGCCTCCAGGGCGAAGGGCAAAACCAGGGAAAGCCCTGCCTGTTTATCCGCCTTGCCGGTTGCAACCTCCACTGCCGCTGGTGCGATACCCCGGCATCACAGAGCGGGGGGATGGAAATGAGCCTCGATTCCGTGCTCGAACAGGTATGGCGGATCAACCCACCGTACGTCTGCATCACGGGTGGGGAGCCGCTCATCCAGGCCGACGATCTGGAGCACCTGCTCGCTTCGCTCTCCCGCCGCGGAGCCCGAATTGATATCGAGACAAACGGTACTATCGATTTTGGCAGCCTCCAGCAGTATGCCGCGATCTGCATGGACGTGAAGTGCCCGTCATCGGGAGAGCAGAGCAACCTTGCCCTGCTCGAAAAGATACGCCCGCAGGACAGCGTGAAATTTGTCGTGGCGGATGAAGCAGACTGCCGTTACGCGCAGGAGGTCATGAATACGCACCGGATTGCCGGGGAGATCTTCTTCTCGCCGGTCTCCGGTTCGGATTACGCACCCATCACGAGATTCATACTCGTCAACAACCTGCCGGTGCGGTTCCAGTTGCAGTTGCACAAGATTATCGGAGTGAAATGATGAAAGCCGTATGTTTACTCTCCGGGGGAATGGATTCCTCTACCCTCGCATACGTGGCAAAGAGCAAAGGATACGAGATCCTGGCCCTCCACCTGAATTACGGACAACGGACTGAAAGCAAGGAGCTGGCATGCGCAAAGAAGATCGCCGGCCTGCTGAATGCCCGGGAGTTCCTCGAACTGGACGTCGGGTATTTCACCCGTTTTGGGGCAAGCAGTCTCACGGATAAGGGGATTGCCGTCGAAGAGTTTGATCCTGCCCGGGCGCATGTGCCCAATACCTATGTCCCGTTCCGGAATGCAAACCTGCTCTCGATGGCAACCAGTTTTGCCGAGGCAAAAGGGGCAGATGCCATCTTCATCGGCGTCCAGTCGCTGGACTACAGCGGCTACCCGGACTGTCGCCCGGCATTCATCGACGCGTTCCAGAAAGTGATCGATCTTGGTACTAAGGATACGACGAAAATTACCCTGTTTACGCCGTTCATCAGCTTGACCAAGACCGATATCCTGCGCGAGGGCATGAAACTCGGGGTGCCCTACGAACATACCTGGTCCTGTTACCAGAACGAAGGGAAAGCCTGCGGCACCTGCGGCTCGTGCCATTTCCGGCAGGAAGCCTTTGCTGCGATCGGGAAAAAGGATCCCATTGAGTACGAGGAATAAATGGAGATCTTTCGCGGGAGAAAACTCTGGATAGAGACGCGCGCAATTCGCCTCCCAACGGGAGCGGAGCGGGAGAAAGTGATTGTTCACCCGAGCAATGCAGTGGCGATCCTCCCATTCAGCGGCGACCGGTGCACACTGCTGCGCCAGTACCGCTACGCCATCGACCAGTATATCCTTGAAGCACCGGCAGGCACCATGGAATCTGGAGAGAACCCGCTCCAGACGGCGGGCCGGGAGCTGATCGAAGAGACCGGCTTTGCGGCAGGATCGATCGTTCCAAAAGGATTCATCTATACAACGCCAGGGTTCACGGACGAGAAGATCTTCCTTTTCGAAGCCCGCGATCTCTCACCATCGCAGGAATACGAGAAAGACGAGGATGAAGTGATCGAGGTTATCGATGTGGCAATAAAGGACCTCCCGGCCATGGTCCGCGAGGGCGAGATCGTCGACGGCAAGACCATTTGCCTGATCCAGCGGTGCCTGGGGTGCTGATCATGCGTTTGGGAGCCAGTATCGTTACACTCCTGGTGATTCTGGCAGTCATGGCCGGTTGTACCGGAACTCCGGCAAAATCGACTTGGTCAGTAGATGACAAAGGGGTGCTTTCCCTTACGTGCGCACCCGTAACCACCACGGAAGAGATACTCATCAGTAACGAGACGTACACCAAGTCACGGATAGTGATGCTCACTGAAGACGGCAATGTGACCATGTATCTCGCTGCACCAAAACAGCCAAAGGCGGCGATAGTATATGCTCCGGGTGCGGGTGAGAAACTCACCGGGCATGAGGAACGGATGATCCGGTTTGCATCTGCAGGATATGCCTTCCTTTTTGTTGATACCCGGGGAAATGGTGGCGAGACCACTGGTCTCCCGTTCGGCCAGCATCTGATCCAGCAGGACTATTCCCGGTTCGAAGAGGGTAAAATGCCACAGTATTACCTCAGCATCTGCGATCTCATATCCGCAGAGAAGATGCTTTCCGCCAGGTACAATGTCCCGGTGTATGCAGTGGGATCAAGTAACGGGGGCCGGTATGCCGCAGTGGCCGCAGGAGTGGATCCGAAATTTGCCGGGTACGTAGGCATCTCAACATCAGACTGGGGTGTCCGCGACGCATTCGTCCAGCAGGGGTATACCGGTGACCCGTTACGGTTCGCCACGTCTCTTGAACCGGGTACCTACCTGAACAGGATCTCACCGCGCCCGGTCTGGATCTTCCACGCAGAGAACGATCCGATCATCCCGTTCGGGAGCGGAAAAGAGTTCTTCACAAAAGCAAACGATCCAAAGACATTCCTGGTTTTTTCCGGGGATCATGGTATAAACCCGGATGTGGACCGACAGATTTTGCAGCAATGGGCGCAAATTTATGCCCCCCGCGGGTGAATAGGTAATAGCTTCAAAAGAGAGGTTTGATACTGGCAATGGCAGAAGAAGCAATGGAGATGGACGATGCGCGCAAGCGCTATGAGTTCAAGAAGACGCTGGAGAAACTCCAGTCACAGCAGGGAGACGGGACGGAGCTCATAACGCTCTATATTCCACCCGACAAGCAGATCTACGATGTTACCAACCAGCTCAAGGATGAGTTCGGGCAGTGCGCCAACATCAAGAGCAAGCAGACTAAAACCAATGTCCAGAGCGCCATCTCTTCCATCCTCTCCCGCCTCAAGTACTACAAGCGTCCGCCGGCCAGCGGACTTGCAGTTTTCTGCGGTACCGTGAAAACCTTCGGGGACCGCACCGATCTCCAGTGTACTATCATCGAACCCCCTGAACCGCTCAACCTCTACATGTACCGGTGCAGTTCAAACTTCGAGCTCGAACCGCTCCTCCAGATGCTCGAGGAAAAGTATGTGTACGGCCTGCTCGTTCTCGACAAGCGGGAAGCCTACTGGGGATTCCTGCGCGGCAACCGGATCGAACCTATGGGGGGGGCAAACTCAACGGTGCCGGGTAAGATGCGAAAAGGTGGCCAGTCGGCAGCCCGTTTCGGGCGCCTGCGGGAGATTGCCATTGACGAGTTCTATACCAAGATCGGCGAGCGGTCAAGTGCAATCTACCTTGCCGAAAAGGATTTTTTCGAGCGGTTCAAAGGCGTCCTGATCGGGGGACCGAGCCCGACAAAAGAGGAGTTCGAGAAGGGAGCTTATCTTCACCACGAGGTCCAGAAACGGATCATCGGGCTGTTCGATGTTGCGTATACCAATGAGGACGGACTCTCCGAACTGGTCGATGCAGCAAAGGACGCCCTCAAGGGCATGACCGTCATCAAGGAAAAGGCATTCATGGACAAGTTCCTGAAGGAACTGGTCAAGGATGACGGGCTTGCCGCATATGGGGAAGAGAGCATCCGCCACAACCTCGGGATCGGGGCAATCGATACCCTCCTTCTCTCATCAAACCTCCGGAAATCCCGGCTGAAGATCAAGTGCCAGAGTTGTGATTACACGACAGAGAAGACGATCAATATCGAACCGGGTAAGACGGTAGGGGATATCCCGCTTGGGAACTGCCCGAAGTGCACGGCACCGCTCGTGCTCGATGAAGAGATCGATATCGTCGATGAGTTAACAAAACTTGCCGACCAGAGCAGTTCCAAGGTTGAGCTCATCTCCGATGATTTCGAAGAAGGATCGATCCTCTTCACGGCATTCGGGGGGATAGCCGCAATTCTCCGGTACAGGACGGGATACTGATGCTGCACGACATGTTTACGATAATAGAAACGGCAATCAAAGAGACAACCGGTGTTGCTGATGCACTCCTGGTCGATGGCGGGGAGCATGCAGATCTTGCATCCACGGTGGCGTTTGCCCTTGCCAAGCAAAAAAAACAGGCACCGGTAAAGATTGCGCAGGAACTGGCGGCAGATCTCGCCAAACGTCCCGATCTTGTCGGAATCGCCATTGAGGCGAAAGGACCGTATCTCAATTTCATCTTCGGGAAAGATTACGTCAGCGAGGTACTCCGGGCTGCTGTACAGCCCGGCTACGGCAACCTGCCGAAGAAACCAATGCGGGTCGTTCTCGAACATACCAGTGCAAACCCGAACGGCCCCCTGCATGTGGGACACATCCGGAACTCAATCATCGGCGATACACTCGCCCGCGCATTCAGAAAAGCCGGCTATTCCCTTGAGGTCCAGTATTATGTAAACGACATGGGCCGGCAGATCGCCATTGTGGTCTGGGGGTTCGATAACCTCGACAGCAAGCAGCTCGATGGGGAGAAGGAGGATGCCCATATTGCCCGGATCTATATTGAGGCAAACCGCGAGATCGCAAAGGACGAGGGGATCACCCAGCAGGTCAACACGTTAATGCAGCTTGTGGAGAACGGCGATCCCGCAACGGTGAAGAAGTTCCGGAGGGAGGTTGCGCGCTGTCTTGACGGGTTCAAGGTTACGTTGAAGGATCTCAACGTTGTTCATGACCGGTTTGTCTGGGAGAGCGATTTCATTCGCAACGGGAACACGGAGCGGATCATCAACAAACTCAAACGGATCCCCCAGGCACACGAAGAGGAGACACTCTATCTCGATCTCTCCGAATTCGGGTTCGAGAATAAGTACGTTCTCCGCCGGAGTGATGGCACTTCAGTCTACGCTGCCCGTGACCTCGCCTTCCATGCCTGGAAAGGGGCAAACTTTGACCGGGTCATTGATGTTCTTGGTGCCGATCACAAACTGATCGGGGCCCAGCTCCAGTGCACGATGAAACTCCTGGGAGAGAAAGTACCGGAGATCGTCCACTTCGAGTTCGTATCGCTTCCCGAAGGCTCGATGAGCACCCGGGCGGGCAAGTTTGTCTCCGCTGACGACCTCATCACCGAAATCCGGAAACGGGCATTTGACGAAGTGACCTCCCGGAGGCCGGAACTGGATGAAGAGACACGCAGATCAATAGCACAATCGGTGGGTCTTGCTGCGGTCCGGTATGATATTGTCAAAGTATCCCCGGAGAAAAGCACGATATTTGACTGGAAAGAGGCCCTCGACTTCGAGCGGCAGAGCGGCCCCTATATTCAGTACGCCCATGCCAGAGCCTGCAGTATCCTTGAGAAAGCCGGTGCCTTTTCCGAATGTTTCGATCTTGAGACCGAACAGGAAATCATTCTCGCCAAGAAGATTGCCAAGTTCCCAAAGATCATTGAGAATGTAGTCGTCGAGCTCCGCCCGCATATCCTTGCCACTTATGCCCGGGAGCTCGCCGACACCTTCAACACGTTCTACCATTACGAACCAGTGCTCAAGAGCGAAGGCCGGATCCGTGACCGCCGCCTCACGCTGGTAAAGGCGGTCCAGAACACTCTCAAAGAGGCGCTCGAAACCCTTGGAATCGATGCCATCCACTCCATGTGAACCCCTGCGCAGGCAGGGATACCAGTTTTTTTCTCCAGCATCAACGGCAGCACTTAAGCCCTGTATGTGGTGCAAGCGTGCGCTTGCCGGGGGGGAGATGTGCTACAAGCACCAGTTCTACGGTATTGACAGCCACCGCTGTGTCCAGATGACCCCCACGCTGCGCTGCAACCAGCGCTGCCTTTTCTGCTGGCGATCATTCGAGCATGAGCCTGTCGAAGTTGAGGAATGTTCCCCGGAAACAATTTTAGCCGGCATCCATAAGTACCAGAAGAAAGCGCTTGCCGGCTACAATGCGGTGCTTGAGAATACGGTGACCGAAGAGCGGTGGCAGGAAGCCCTTGACCCGAAACATGTGGCAATCTCGCTCTCGGGGGAGCCGACACTCTATTCCCGGCTTCCGGAGCTCATCGACCTTTTCAACAGCAAAGGGTATACCACGTTCGTTGTAAGCAATGGTACCAACCCGGAAATGCTCGAAAAATGTCATCCATTCCAGATGTATGTCTCCCTCGATGCCCCGGACCGGGAGACGTACATGAGAGTCTGCCGTCCGTTTGATGATTACTGGGACAATGTGAACGAAAGCCTTCGGTTGCTCGGTACCCGCAGGTCAGCAGTGCGAGTGACCCTTGTCAAAGGACTGAATGACGTTGCCCCGGAACGGTATGCTGCGATCCTACAGGATTCGGGCGCAAGGTTTGTGGAAATAAAGGGATATATGTATCTGGGATACAGTCGAAACCGGTTGGCAAGAGAGAACATGCCGGAGCATGCAGAAGTGCGATCCTTTGCGGAGAAGGTCGCAGCCACATGTGATTACCGGTTCAAAGATGAGAATGAACTGAGCAGAGTGGTTGTGCTGGAGCGTTTGAGATGAGATTCAATCCCGAAGACTGGAAACGAAAATCACACGAGAATTTTGAACAGGCATGGCACGAGGGACCATCTGTCCTGACACCTGCATCGCAGGCCGAGACCTACCCGTGCCGGGTGTACAAACGGGCACAGGCTCACCCGGTCTTTGCTACCATCAACCGGCTGCGCGAGACCTACCTCTCGATGGGTTTCGATGAGGCAGAGGTTCCGGTCATCATTGACGAGAAGGATATCTACCGCCAGTTCGGCCCCGAGGCGATGGCGGTGCTCGACCGGGTCTTCTATCTTGGCGGCCTCCCGCGCCCGAATGTGGGCATTGCCCGGGACCGACTTGACAAGATAAATGCGATCCTCGGCAAGGCAATGACCACTGCAACCGAGGAGAAACTCCGCGAGACGCTCCATGCCTACAAGAAGTCCGAGATTGATGGCGACGAACTTACGTTCGAGCTTTCAAAAGTGCTTGAAACCGATGACGGGGTCGTTGTCCATATTCTCGACGCCGTCTTCCCGGAGTTCCGGGAACTCGCTCCGGAATCGTCACGCTCCACGCTCCGCAGCCACATGACGAGCGGCTGGTTCATGACCCTTGGCTCCATCTGGGGTAAAAGCCCGATGCCGCTGCGGATGTTCTCGGTGGACCGCTGCTTCAGGCGCGAACAGGCCGAGGGACCCACCCGGCTCATGACCTACCATTCCGCGTCATGTATTGTTGCAGGGGAAGATGTTACCATCGAAGATGGAAAAGCCGTCAGCGAAGCACTCCTCTCCGCGTTCGGCTATACGGACTTCCGGTTCCAGCCCGATGAGAAACGCTCAAAATATTACATGCCGGACTCCCAGACCGAAGTCTATGCCCGCCACCCGGTCCACGGGTGGGTTGAAGTCGCGACCTTCGGCATGTACTCGCCATCGGCCCTCGCCGAGTACGGGATCGGGATCCCGGTCATGAACCTCGGTCTTGGCGTAGAACGGCTCGCGATGATCGCGTACAATGCAAATGATGTCCGGCAGCTCTGCTTCCCCCAGTTCTTCCCCCGCCCGCTCAGCAACCAGGAGATTGCCCGGGCAGTTCACCTGCGAGAGGAACCTGTTTCAGCGGAGGGCAAGAGGCTTGCCGCAGCGATTGCCAAGGTTGCTGCCGCGAATGGGACTGCACAGGGGCCGTGCTCATTTGATGCGTGGGAAGGCAGCATCGGCGGTGTCAGCCTGAAGGTGATTGTCGAAGAGCCGGAATCCAATGCAAAACTCTGCGGGCCGGCCTGCGCCAATGAGATATTTGTCCACGAGGGATCGGTCCTTGGTGTCCCGGATGCCGAGAAGTGGAAACAGGTACGGACAGAGGGTGTGCCAACCGGTATTTCCTATCTTTCAGCAGTATCCGCGCTTGCAGCAGCGCGGATTGAAGAAGCGACCCGGTGCGGGAAGTCCACAACCGTCCAGGTCAAGATGGCAAAGCTTCCCAGCGACATCAACCTTAAGATTGAAGAGTATGCGATGCGGTTCATTACGGACAATAAAAAGAAGGTCGATGTCAGGGGGCCGGTGTTTCTTTCGGTCCGTTCAGAGATCAGTGAATAAATCAAATCTCTTTTTAGGCCCGTTCCCGGATAAAGATCCGACGATGAATGATACGCCAGGAGAGGATGAGCTGGACAATGTCCGTGGGGGTTGCCATCTTTCGACCCTCAAACATGGCGATCGGATGGACGCCGGTCTGGTGCTCGATATTCTTCTCCAGTTTCCGGATCGTATCGTAGTTCATCTCACCGTCAAATGTGAGCGCCCGCATCTTTGCGCAGTCCACGAACTGCGTGGAGAACTCAATCAGGAAATCCCGGTCATGGAACGAGAGGAGCGAGTTCAGGTCGATGTTGAGATCAACATCGGCGATCCGGTGATTCATCCGGTTCTGCATGAGAGAGATGTTGTAAACATTCCTTTCGGGGCCTCTCTCCTTCCCGTATTTTGAGTGCGCAATCCGGATGATGGCATCCGCGTCGCACCGCTGCGGCGCAATGTACAGATCATAATCCTTCTCGCGCCGCACAATCTCCTCCGTCACTTCCGTGGAACTGTAGCCCCGACGCTCCATGTCGCGGAGCCGTTTCCACGCGTACTTCACCTCCTTCTCGGGGTCGACAAAGATGGAGAAGTCCGTCAGTTCTTTCAGGCGCGGGGTAAAGAGCGTGTGCAGCCCTTCGAGGATCAGGATCTTCTGCGGGGAGAACGGGACCGGGGGATCGAACCGGCCGGTGGTATGGTTGTACACCGGTTTTTGTATGGGGAGTCCCTGCTTCAATTGAGCGATATCATTTTCCAACTGGGTAATATTGTTGGCATCCGGGTGAAGGGGCGTGATGTCACGCACCCGGCGTTCTTCCCGGTCGTACTTATGGTAATCGTCCAGCGTGATGGTGGAGACGAGATCCGGCCCGAATATCTGCCGGATCGCGTTTGTGAACGTGGTCTTTCCCGACCCGCTGTCGCCGGCAACGCCGATGGTGAAGACGATGGGGGACCGGGCAATGATCTCCTTGAAGTTGGGCGGGTGATCCATGAGATACGTACCTGTGGGATGCACGATCCTATTAAGATACTATAACCTATTCAGAAATCGGGGTTGTTCGAAAAAGAGAACATTATGGGCTGTAAATGCAAAGTTTGTTAGATATAGATAACATTAATATGGGTTGGTGTTAGAAATAGATAACACGCAATGGAGATACAGAATGAGACTGAAAAACAGTGACCTGAATCTCATCAGTGCAATGCTTCTGCTCATCGCAATGGTGATGATATTTGTTTATGACAACAATACCATCATACCCCTGGTACTGCTTGTAGCAAGTCTTGCCCTGATCATCGCCCTCCTTGTCCGGAGGAAACGATCGGTGGAAGAGCCTGAATCCGATGAGCGGACGAGAAAAAACGGGGCATTTGGGCTCTCGAATTCGTGGATGATCGGCGTGGTTGGAATCGTTTTTTTATTCTGGGCGGAATATTTCGGAATCTGGAGACCAGGCACCCTGCTCGCGCTGGGCATCTCCCTCCTCCTGTTTCTCCTGTCCGCCGTAGTCTTTCTGGTGTACCTGTCCCGCAAAGGTGATGCAGATGTCTGATCAGATGGGGAGATTTGTACGAGAATCAGAAGATGGGGCGGATATGAAGAACATCCGAGGAGAAAGACCATGAAACCAAGAAACATGTACCGGATTATTATTGGAATCCTGATGCTGACGAGTGGCATCATCTCAATCGTGCTGACCGCAGGGGAAGCCGGCATGGGATCCATGTTAACGGCTGCAGGGATTGTCTTCCTGTTTACCGGTGTCAGCAATCACCGGAAATATGGCGAGGACCCGGAATCTGACGAGCGGTCGAAGAAGATTGGGGCATACGGTATCACGTATGCCTGGCTGACCGGCCTCTTGTTTATGTTCGCTCTCTTCTGGCTGGATTACCTCAACGTGCTCACACTCAGCGTACAGAATGCACTCGCGCTCTCGATCCTCGTCCTTGCACTCTCGGCAGTAGTCTACCAGGCGTGGCTCTTCCG
>Ga0265296_1004702_pt1 | contig 11704 bp, 12 predicted proteins | sample MunlanPumphouse1_FD_189073 | JGI IMG/M metagenome (GOLD analysis project Ga0265296, IMG submission 189073) | Groundwater microbial communities from a municipal landfill in Southern Ontario, Canada - Pumphouse #1 | ecosystem: Environmental > Aquatic > Deep subsurface > Groundwater | place...
GCTCTGGCCGCCTGCTGGTGCGCCCCTCGGGCACGGAAAAGCTGATCCGCGTCATGGCCGAGGGCGACGACGAGGCCCTGGTCAAACGCGTGGTCGCCGATGTCTCAGCGGCGGTGAAGGCGGCGGGTTAGGCTGTCAGCACGTCCGTCAGCGCCTCGATGCGCTGGCGGATGTCGGGCACGGCGATGGTTTCCCAGAAGGCGGCGCGGGCGGGCGGGCCCAAGACGTAGAGGTCCGGGTCCGGCGTTCCGTCGGCGTGGAGAACCCGCCCGGCCTCGTCGAGGTCAAGACCCAGTTTCAGCGGATCGAGGCGGGCTCGCCCTTCGGCGATCAGGGCGGCGGTCAGCGGCGTCGCGGCCGCGTCATGGCCGGGGCCGGTGCAGTCGATCAGCCAGGCGGCGGAGACGGTTCTTGGGGTTTGATCTGTGTGCGGATCAACGGTGCCGGTCACGGTGTCGGCGCAGGCTGAGACCTCGCGGATGCGGGCCGCGCGCACGGTCAGGCGATGGTCGGCGATCAGGGCGTTCAGTCTGGCCTCGACCTGCGGCGCGATGCGGTGACGGTGGACGTCCCACCAGGGGCGCAGGTGGCGCAGGAAGCGGGCGCGCTCATTCGTCGTCGCGGCGCGCCACAGGGCGGCGGTGATCGGCCGGTAGCCCTCCATGACGCCGCGCCAGCCGTGGGTTGCGGCCAGTCGGCGGGCGACGGAGAGGCGGCGCGACAGCGGCCCCTCCAGCGCGTCGGTCGGCAGGGCGACCGGGGCGTCGTGGTGGTCGCCGTGGGCGCGGGGCAGGAGGCCGCGTCGCGACAGCGCGAGAGCCTGGCCGCGCCAGCCCTGGGCCTCGAGCGCCAGCACCACGTCCACCATGGTCAGGCCGGCGCCGAGGATCAGCACGGCGTCGTCGGGCTGGATCGGGGCCAGGGCGCCGACGGCCCAGGGATCGGACAGGATGCGCGGGCTCTGCTCTTTCGGCGTGGTACGCGGGGCCGGGTTGCCGGTGGCCAGGACCACGGCGCGGCCCGAAATGCGGCGGCCGTCCGATAGAAGAGCGGCGCAGCCTTCGACCGCCCTCGCCTCGCCGCTGACGCGCTGGATCAGGCCCGGACAGGCCCGCTCTACGGCCGCCAGACGGTCGCGCAGATATTGGCCGTAGAGCCGACGCGGCGCAAAGCCGTTTGGGTCGGCCTGATCGGGGTGATGCGTCGTCAGCCAGTCGATGAAGTCTTGCGGCCGGTCGGCCACGGCGCTCATCCGTTCGGCGCGCACGTTCAGTCGGTGGGCGTCCTTCACGGTGGAATAGGCGAGGCCGGGACCGGCTTCGCCCTGACGCTCGATCAAGACCGAGGCCTGCCCGCGCTCGGCCAGCCGCGCGGTGAGCATGGCGCCGGAAAAGCCGCCCCCGATGACGACGATGGGCAGGGTGGAGGGGGCTGTCATGAGGGGAGCACGCCAGACGTTGGGGACGAGGTCAATCTTCTCCCCCATTGCACGGGGGGAGGCGGGCGCGCAGGGGCCGGGACGGAGGGGGTCTGGGTCTGTTGGGAAAGCCCCTCCACCGCTAGGCGGTTTTCCTCCCCATGGAATGGGGAGGAAAGACAGGTTCAGATTTCCTGATTGAAGGCGCCGATTTCGGGGTGGGCGGCGAGGCGTGGCTTCACTTCCTTGTGGAACAGGTCGCGCATGTCGTCGGCGGAGCGCATGCTCTCGACCACCACCACCAGCTCCGGCTTGTTGCTTGAGGCGCGGACCAGGACCCAGGAGCCGTCCTCAAGGTGGACGCGCACGCCGTTGACGGTGATGGCTTCGACGATCCTGCGGCCCAGGATCGAGCCGCCCGACGCCGCCAGAGCCTCGTATTCCTTCACGATCTTCGCCAGCACGTCGTACTTCAGCTCGTCGTCGCAGTGCGGCGACATGGTCAGCGAGGTCCAGGCGTCGGGCAGGGCGGATTTCAGTTCGCTGAGTTTCTTGCCGGGATTGCGGTCCAGCATGGCGAGGATCGCGCCCGCCGCCACCAGACCGTCATCATAGCCGTGGCCCAGATCGCCCGACAGGAAGAAGTGGCCCGACTTCTCGAACCCGGCCAGGGCGCCCAGTTCGGCGGTCTTGCGCTTGATGTAGGAGTGGCCGGTCTTCCAGTAGACGGTGGTCGCGCCGTTGGCTTTCAGCACGGCGTCGGTCTTGTAGAGGCCGGTCGACTTCACATCGACGACGAAGACAGCGTTGGGGTGCAGGGCCGACAGGTCGCGGGCCAGCAGCAGGCCGATCTTGTCGGCGAAGATCTCCTCGCCGGTGTCGTCCACCACGCCGCAGCGGTCGCCGTCGCCGTCAAAGCCCAGGGCCAGGTCGGCGCCGGTCTCGCGCACCTTGGCCGCCATCTGCATCAGCATGGCGTGGTCTTCCGGGTTCGGATTGTATTTGGGGAAGGTCCAGTCGAGCTCGGTGTCCATCTCGATCACCTCGGCGCCCATCAGGCGCAGGGCCTCGGGGGCGAAGGCGCCGGCGGTGCCGTTGCCGCAGGCGGCGACGACCTTGAGCGGACGGGACAGCTTCAGCTTGGAGGCGACGTCCTGGATGTATTGCTCGCGGAAGCCCTCAACGCGTTCGAGGCGGCCGCCGGGGCGGGCCACGCCCTGACCGTCCAGCACGATTTCCTTGAGGCGGCCGATCTCGTCGGGGCCGAAGGTCAGCGGCGCCTGGGCGCCCATCTTGACGCCGGTCCAGCCGTTTTCATTGTGGCTGGCCGTGACCATGGCCACGCACGGGCAGTCCAGGGCGAACTGGGCGTAATAGGCCATGGGCGACAGGGCCAGGCCGATATCGACCACCTCCATCCCGCCTTCCAGCAGGCCCAGGATCAGGGCCTGTTTCACTGACAGGGAATAGGAGCGGAAGTCGTGGCCGACGGCGATGCGCGGACGCTGGCCGATCTCGTGGACATAGGTGGCGAGGCCCAGACCCAGGGCCTGGATGCCCAGAAGGTTGATCTCTTTTTCCAGAATCCAGCGGGCGTCGTATTCGCGAAAGCCCGTGGGCTTCACCAGGGCGGTGGTTTCGTACTCCGCCGTATTGGGGCGGATGTCCTGGCGCGGTTTCGACATGGGTGTTCCTGAGCATAGGCCGATGAGCGGGCGGATCGGCCCGCCGCACCTTAGCGTTGCGGTATAGCGGGCGTCCCCCGTGAGGCCAACAACGCGCGACGGCGGTTCGGGCTGCATGGGGCGTCCCGCATCGTGAAACCTTGACCGCCCCCGCGTCCACAGCCTACGCGAGGGGGCTGAGATACGGAGACGCCCATGCCCCGCCTGATCCTGCTGCGCCACGGCCAGAGCCAGTGGAACCTGGAAAACCGCTTCACCGGCTGGGTCGACGTCGACCTGACCGCCGAGGGCGAGGCCCAGGCGCGGCGCGGCGGCGAACTGATCGCCGAGGCCGGGTTCAAGCCCGCCGTCATGTTCACCTCGGTCCTGACGCGGGCCAAGCGCACCGGCGCCCTGGCGCTGGATTCGGCGGGCCTGAAAGACGTGCCGGTGGTCGAGGACTGGCGCCTGAACGAGCGCCACTATGGCGGCCTGACCGGGCTGGACAAGGCCGAGACGGCGGCCAAGCACGGCGAGGACCAGGTCAAGGTCTGGCGCCGCAGCTATGACGTGCCGCCGCCGCCCCTGGCGCCCGGCGGCGAGTTCGATTTCAGCTCGGACCCCCGCTACGAGGGCAAGGCCATCCCCGACACCGAGAGCCTGAAGACCACGCTGGACCGGGTGCAGCCCTATTGGGACGCCGAGATCGCGCCGCGCCTTGAGGCGGGCGAGGATGTTCTGATCGCCGCCCACGGCAATAGTTTGCGCGCCATCGTCAAGCTGCTGTTCGCCGTGCCGGACGATCAGATCGTCGGTGTCGAGATTCCGACGGGCAATCCGCTGGAGATCGACCTGGACGCCGACCTGAAGCCGGTCGCCGCCCGCTATCTGGATGAAGGCCGGGCGCAAGCCCTGCCGGTGATTGCGTGAGCCCGTCCGAAACCGACGCCGTCCACATGCGTCGCGCCATTGATCTGGCGCTGGCCAGCATGGGCGAGACCTGGCCCAATCCGGCGGTCGGCTGTGTTCTGGTCAAGGACGGGGTCATTCTCGCCGAAGCCGCCACGGCGCCGGGCGGACGCCCCCACGCCGAGGAACAGGCCGTTCCCGCCGCCGGCGAGGCCGTGAAGGGCGCGACCGCCTATGTGACGCTGGAGCCCTGCGGCGCGCGGTCGTCGGGCCGCAAGTCGTGCGCCCACTTCCTGGCCGAGGCCGGGGTGGAGCGGGTGGTGATCGCCGCCCTGGACCCCTCGCCTTTCGCCTCCGGGCGGGGCACCGAGCGCCTGCGCCAGTCGGGCCTGACGGTTGAAACCGGACTGCTGGCTGAGGACGCCGCCGTCCTGTGCGAGGGCTTTCTGCACCGGGTCGAGACCGGTCGGCCCATGGTCCGCGTCAGCGAGGACGGAAAAGGCTTCGACGGTCGCTTCGTCGCCGCCCCACGCGCCGACCTGACCACCGAACTGAACCGGCTGGGCGAGGCCGGCTACACCCGGCTCTGGACCAATGAGGGCGAACTGGCTGAATCCCTGCGCGAACAGGGCCTGCTGACCGCCTAGCACCAGGGAAACCCCTGTTTCCGCAAAGCTTCCTTAATGGCCGTAAGCCATATCATGCGGCATGAGCGACGCCGCCGATCCTGTCCGCAAGAAAATGACCCAGGCCGAGGTCGACTTGATCTGCGCCAGGCACGACCGTTTGTGGCAGGCCAAACCCGGCGGCGCGCGGGCCGTCTTCGCCTGGATGGACCTGTCGGGGTTGCGTCTGCGGGGGCGTAACCTGGCCGACGCCGACTTCGCCGCTGCGCGCCTGATCGGCTGTGATCTGACCGGGGCCAAGCTGGACAACGCCAGCTTCTTCGGCGCGGACATGCAGGACATCCTGCTGGTCGACGCCAGCCTGAGGCGGGCCGACCTGCGCGGCGCCTGTCTGCGCGGGGCGGACCTTTCGGGCGCCGATCTGTTCGAGGCCGACCTGCGCGAGGGCACGATCGCTGCGGCGGACGGCAAGCTGGGCTTTCGCGTGATCGAGGCCCAGAAGCGGGGCGACACCCAGGCCCAGGGCGCCAGCCTGGTCGGGGCCAACCTGCAACGCTCGCGCATGACCGGCATGGTGGCCATCGCCGCCGACTTCACCGACGCCATCATGAAGGACTGCAAGCTGGTCCGGGCCAATCTGAAACAGGCCAATTTCACCGGCGCCGATCTGGCCGGCGCGGACCTTTCGGGCGCCGACCTGTCGGGGGCGGACCTGACCGACGCCATCCTGGTGGGGGTCAAGGCCACCATGTGGCGCACCGACGGGGCTAATATGGAGGGCGCGCTGACCGACAACCGCTCGGCCGGCGAATCCGTCAGCCGAATGCCGGCCGCCGAAATGCTGCGCGACCATGCGCAATGGTGCGAGACGGGCGGAGCCGAGGGGCAACCGTCCGTGTTCGACGGAGTCGATCTGCGCCCGCTGGAATCCATTCGGGGCCTGAACCTGACGGCCCTGTCGGCCAAGGGCGCGGTCTTTTACGGCCTCGACATGGAGGGGGTGCAGCTTCAGGGGGCGCAGTTGGAAGGCGCGGACCTGCGCTCGGCCAATCTGCGACGGGCCGACCTGCGCGGGGCGCGGCTGGGCCGGGCCAAGCTGAATGGGTCAGATCTGCGCGAGGCTCAACTGGGCCCCTTGATGCTGGGACCGGAGCGACTGCTGCCCGCCGACCTGTCCGGCGCCATCCTGCGCGGGGCGGATCTGTCGGGTGCGGACCTGCGCCGGGCGGTGCTGAAGGGGGCGGACCTGAGCCGGGCGGTCATGCACGGGGCCCAGATCAAGCAGGCTGATTTTGACGGGGCTCAAATAGCCGGCGCCCGCGGACTGGATCCGGCGGACATCAAGGCGGCGGCCGCCTAAAGGGCGCGCACGAAAAAGGGGCGACGCGAACGCCGCCCCTTCATCGTTTTTCAGACGTCGGCGGCGTTAGGCCGCCTTCTTCGCCTTCTCGGTCTTGCTGGCGTCCTGGCCTTCGATCAGCGTCTGGCTGCCGGTCGCGATCTCGATGCGGCGGGGCTTCAAGGCTTCGGGCAGTTCGCGTTGCAGGTCGATGGTCAGCAAGCCGTGCGACAGGTCGGCGCCCTTCACCACCACATAGTCAGCCAGCTGGAAGCGACGCTCGAAGTCGCGTTCGGCCAGGCCGCGATGCAGATAGGTCTTCTGGGGCGCCATGTCGTCGTTCGCGGCCTTCTTGCCGGTGACGGTCAGCTGGTTTTCCTTGGCCTCGATGTTCAGTTCGTCGGGCGAGAAGCCGGCGACGGCGATTTCGATGCGATAGGCGTTCTCGCCCGTCGTCTCGATATTATAGGGGGGCCAGCCGTTTTCCTGGCTGGAGCGCGCGGCGCTTTCCAGCTGGCGGGCCAGACGGTCGAAGCCGACGGCGGAACGGTACAGCGGCGAAAAATCATAGGTACGCATGGGTCATCCTTCTGAGGTTCAGCAAGGTTGAGCCGCCCGGCGATTGAGCCCCGGACGGCGGAGGGGTTCAGGCCCGGCGGTCCGAAATCGGCCCCGTCAGGTCTGGAGAGCCCGGGATCGGCGCTCTCGGATGAAGAGGTAGGCGCGCGTTTTCGGTCCGCAAGGGGGGGGCGACCTCAGCGCCCCAAGGCGAAAGGGGCGCGCGAAATCGTCGCTTGATCCAATCCGCGCCTTGCCGAGGCCGCGAAGCGCCGTAAGGGTTACGGATTGTTTCCTTCAGGACCGACCGGAGCCCCCATGCGACCCCTCGTCCTCGCCGCCATCCTGGCGTCCGCCCTCGCCTCGCCCGCCTTTTCTTCGCCGGCATGGGCTCAAAGCGCGCCGCCCGAGCCGCCGGCCCTGCAACACCGCCAGGGCCTGTCGATGGAGATGCCCAAGGTCGAGGAGGACGCCGCGCTTCAGGCCGCTATCGCCTCCACCACCCGGCCCGAGGCTGACCGCGCCCGCGACAGCCAGCGTCATCCGTTCGAGACCCTGACCTTCTGGGGTCTGCAACCCGGCCTGACCGTGGTCGAGATCGAGCCTGGCCGCGCCGGCTGGTGGCGCAACATCCTGGAGCCCTATGCGGCGGCGACCGGCGGTCGCTATGTCGCGGTCAGCAAACCGACCGAAAGCATGGGCGTCGAAGACGGAACTGCCGACATGGTGGTGGTGGCCCGCGCCTTCCACAACTGGTCGCGCGACGGCCGGGCCGAGCCCCATCTGGCCGCCTTCTTCAAGGCGCTGAAGCCCGGCGGCGTGCTGGCGGTCGAACAGCACCGCAGCGTCGAGGGCCTCAACGTCGCTGATACGGCCTCGACCGGCTATGTGCCCGAAAGCTACGTCATCCACGCCGCCCGCCGCGCCGGGTTCGAGCTTGAGGCGCGCAGCGAACTGAACGCCAATCCCAAGGATGACCGCGACCATCCGTTCGGCGTCTGGACCCTGCCGCCGGTCCGCACGTCGGAACGGGCCGGCCGCACGTTGACGCCTGAGGAGCGCGCCGCCTTTGACGCCATCGGCGAAAGCGACCGCATGACCCTGCGTTTCCGCAAGCCCGAGACCGCGAACTGATGCGGTTTGCGGTTTTGACGCTGGCGGAGAACCGTCTTAAGTCCCCGGGCATGATGGTTCGGCCCCAGAGAGGCGCGCATGTCTGAGCGATCGACGCGACGCGCGGTTCTGGCCGGGGCCTGCATGGCGGCCTTCGCCGGCCTGGCCGCGTGCGGCAAGAAGGAAGACAAGGCGGCGCCGGCCCCTGCTACGCCCAGCGGCCCGCCGGAAGGCTCGCTGGAATGGGCGGTCGCCGGGTCCTGGCGCTCGGCGGCGGACAAGGCCCGCGACGCCTGGCGTCATCCGGCTGAAACCCTGCGCTTCTTTGGCTTGCAGCCCAAGATGACCGTCGTGGATTTCTGGCCGGGCAGCGGCTGGTACACGGAAATTCTCGCCCCCTATCTGAACAAGGGCGGCGGGACGCTTTACCTGGCGGGCTTTGCGGAAGGCCCCGCAGCTGATCCAGCGCAACTGGCCATCAATCAGGCGCTCAAGGCGCGGCTGGAGGCTGACAAGAAGCTGTACGGCACGGTGCAGTTCAGCGCCTTTGGCGCGGGCAGCGGCCCGGTCGCGCCGGCCGGGACCGCCGATCTGGTTCTGTTTCAGCGGTTCCTCCATGCCTGGATGGCGGCAGGGATCGCTGAGAAGGCCTTTTCCGACGCCTATGCCGCCCTGCGCCCCGGCGGCGTTCTGGGGGTCGAGCAGCATCGTCTGCAGCCCGACGAGGATCAGGATCCGGCGGCGGCCAACGGCTATGTGCAGGAGGCCTTTGTCAAACAACTGGCGGCCGAAGCCGGTTTCGTCTTTGTGGAAGCGTCCGAGATCAACGCCAATCCGGCCGACACCAAGGACCACCCGTTCGGGGTCGAGACCCTGGCGCCGCGGCGCCTGACGGCCCCGATGGGCGAACCGGCCAATCCCGAGTTCGACCGCACCAAGTATGACGCGATCGGCGAGAGCGATCGCATGACCTTGAAGTTCAGGAAGCCCGAGTGAACCGCGCCACCGCCTTCGCCGCCCATGCCCCCCTGATGGGGGTTCCCGGCGCCGCCTCGCCCCCCGGCGGAGAGGGCGACTGGTATCGCGGCGCGGGCGGGCTTCGGCTGCGCGCCGCCCTGTGGACGCCGTCGGCCATGGTGGCCAGGACGCCGCGCGGCACGGTGGTGTTGAGCCCCGGCCGCACCGAGCCGATCGAGAAGTATTTCGAGGTCATCGGCAACTTCCTGGCGCGCGGCTTCTGCGTTCTGGCGCACGACTGGCGCGGTCAGGGCCTGTCGGCGCGGCTGCTGCCCGACCGGCTGCGAGGTCATGCGCGCGCCGTCGAGGAGTTTCTGGACGACTACGCCCGCCTGCTGGACGCCTATGAGGCCAAGGCGCCCAAGCCCTGGATCATGGTCGGCCATTCGATGGGCGGCGCGCTGAACCTGCTGTCGTTGGAGGCGGGCGAGAGCCGGTTCGCCGGCGCCGTCCTGTCCAGCCCCATGCTGCGCATCAAGACGGGCAAGCGGTCGATGTGGTCGGTCAAGCTGGCGGTGCGGTGGAACCTGCGTCACGGCAAGGCAGGTGAATATGTGCTGGATAATCCCGACGATCCGTTCGACCACACCTTCGAGAAGGACGGGCTGACCTCGGACGAGAACCGTTACGACCTGTGGCGTCAGCAGCTCTACGCCTGCCCGCATCTGGCCATCGGCGGCCCGACCTGGGGCTGGCTGGCCTTCGCCCTGGACGCGGGCGAGCGGGCGCTGAAGCCGCGCGCGCTGAAGGCGGTCAAGATCCCGGTCTGCGTGGTTCAGGCGTCGGAGGACGACAAGGTCTGGAAGCAGACCAACCGCTGGGCGGCCCGCCGTCTGGGCCGGGGCCGCTATGTCGAGGTGCCGGGTTCCCTGCATGAAGTGATCATGGAGGCGGACCCGCTGCGCGGGGTCTTTCTTGACGAGTTCGACGCCCTGGCCGGCTATGTCGCCCCGGCCGAAGGTCAGACGGCGACAGCGGCGCCGAACAAGGGCGCGGCTTAAGCGTTCAGAACGGCCAGGGCCTGATCGGTCAAGGCGGCGTCCCCCACGGCGAGGATGCGGCCGTCGCCGTCGGGCGACTGGCCGGCCCAGCCGGTGACCTTGCCGCCGGCGGCTTCGATGACCGGCAGCAGGGCCGACCAGTCCCAGATCTTCAACTCGGTCTCGGCCACCAGATCGATGCGCCCGGCCGCCACCATGGCGTAGGCGTAGGCGTCGCAACCGAGACGCGCCAGGCGGGCCGAGGCGCGCAACCGCGTCCAGGCTTCACGGTCGGCCCCGACGAAGATGTCGGGGTCGGTGGTGGCGATCAGGGCGTCGGACAGCGACGGACAGGCGCGGGTCTTCAGCGGCGTGTCGGCGCCGTCGCGCAGCAGGCGGGCGCCCGAGGGGCCGCCCAGGAAGACTTCGCCCAGATAGGGTTGGCCGATGGCGCCGATCACGGGCGCGCCGTCACGGCGCAGGGCGATCAGCGTGGTCCACAGCGGCAGGCCGGCGATAAAGGCGCGGGTGCCGTCGATGGGGTCCAGGACCCAGACATGGTCGGCCTCGGGCCGATCCTCGCCATACTCTTCGCCGATGACGCCGTGGTGCGGATAGCGCGCCGCGATCAGGCGGCGAATGGCGGCCTCCGACGCGCGGTCAGCCTCTGTGACGGGATCGAAGGCGCCGGGGCCGGCCTTGTTTTCTTCGATGTTGTCGCCGCGAAAATAGGGCAGGGCCGTGCGCGCGGCCTCGTGCGACAGTTCGACGGCGAAAGCTTCAAGTTCGGTCATGTGCAGCAGATACACCGCCCTTCGCCATGGGGCGAGAGGCGGATCAGGCGGCCTTGCTGCCGGGACGATGGTCGGCGTTGCGGGCGAAGGGCTCGAGGCTGGCGGCGGCGGTCGGGCGCTCCAGAGTTTCGGCCAGACCGTCATAGAAGTAGGTGATCGGCGTCTCCAGCGCCTCGGCCAACTCCCACAGACGGGCGGCGGAGATGCGGTTGGCGCCGCATTCGTATTTCTGAATCTGCTGGAAGCGGACGCCGACCTGAACGGCCAGCTGTTGCTGGGTCAGGCCCAGAAGACGGCGGCGACGACGCAGGCGGCGGCCCAGATGAAGATCGATGTCGGCGGCCATGACGGCCCCTCCCTCTGACGGTCTGTGCCGGATCGGCACGGCTCAGGCTCGACGCCGCAAAGCCCGTGCCGAGTTCGCCTGAGACGCGAACGGCGAAGCTTGTTCGATGTTGTGGCAACCCGGCGGCGCGCTGTGCATTACCGTCACGGCATCAAGCCTGACTTTAAGGGAGGGGACTACATGAGTGGATTTGGATTCATCGCCTGGATCATCATCGGCATCATCGCCGGTTGGCTGGCGGAAAAGATCATGAAGCGCAGCCATGGGCTGCTGACCAATCTCATCGTCGGCGTCATCGGCGCCCTGCTCGGCGGCTTCCTGGCCAATCTGCTGGGCTTTGACGCCGGCGGCAGCTGGATCGTCGGCATCATCGTCGCCACGCTGGGCGCCGTCCTGCTGCTGTTCCTGCTGGGACTGGTGAAAAGACGCGGCTGATCGACGCTTTTGTCGTCATCATGTAAAAAGGGGCGGCCCATCGGGCCGCCCCTTTCTTCATGCCGGATCCGAAGATCAGGCGGTGGGTTCGTCAGCTGCCGGGGGCTCGACCGGCTCGACCGGCTCGGTCGGCTCTGCGGGCGCGTCCGTGGCGGCGTCAACCGGCGGCGTGGGGGCGGGGGCGTCGCCCGCGACCGGAGCGGCGGCCTGGAAGTCGGAAAGGCTGGCGTTGATGACGATGTCGGCGCCATCCTGGCGAATGCCGGCGACGGGCACGGCGCGAACCGAGCCGTCAGCGCCACGAACGGTCAGTTCCTGGCCGGAAGCGCCGTTCTGTGCGCCGACCAGCTTGCCAAGCTCGGAGCCGTCAGCGCTCTTGACGGTGGAACCCGGCGTCAGGGTCAGGCTCTGGGGTTGAGCCGCAGTCGCCTCAGCGGCGGCAGGTTCGGGCGTCTGCGACGTCGTGGCGTCTTGTGCGAGCACAGGGGCGGCGAACAGGAAGGCGC
>Ga0265296_1004703_pt1 | contig 11704 bp, 8 predicted proteins | sample MunlanPumphouse1_FD_189073 | JGI IMG/M metagenome (GOLD analysis project Ga0265296, IMG submission 189073) | Groundwater microbial communities from a municipal landfill in Southern Ontario, Canada - Pumphouse #1 | ecosystem: Environmental > Aquatic > Deep subsurface > Groundwater | place: Canada...
CGCCCAAGCTGATGTGGAACGATACCGGACTGGCTATGTATTTGCAGGGTTTGCACGCCTGGGAAGACGCCTGTCGGATGGGCCGCGATTCATTCATGGCGGAAAATAAAATAGCCATCGAGCTAAAAACAGTCCTTTCAGTCTATGAACCGGCGGCAAAATTATTTTACTGGCGTACCTCCGGCGGCGCCGAGATTGATTTCATCATAGAATTCCGGGACAGATTGATACCGATTGAGGTGAAATGGAAAAGGGCTTTAAAGTCAAAGGATATTGCCGGTATGGATATATTCTGCAAGGATTTCAAAGATAACAGCCCCTGGGGAATAATTTTATATAAGGGAAAAGATTTAATAAAGGTAAAGGAGAATATTTTTCTGGTGCCGTTTGAATATTTTCTTCAGTAGCCCCGGTTATCGCGCGGCTCAACATCGAGTGGCTCGCGAAGTTCAAGGATCTCGACCCCGTCATCGCGAGTGCGGTGAGATAGCGCGGGCTAGAACAGGCGGCTGAAGCCGATCGTCCAGCGGAAATCCCAATTGTCCTTCCCGCCCACGACTTCGGGGCGGTTCAGGTAGAGCGGGAACTCGGCCGTGATCTTCCAGATGCTCACGCTCACGCCGAAGTCGGCAAGCGTGCCGTCGAACGCGCCCTCGAGCGCCTTGCGCGTCGACACGGGAATTCCCTCGAACGCATGCTCATCGAGCACTTTACCCCAATCGTAGAACAGGCTGAGCCTGCGGTCGAGCAGCCGCGAGACCTTGCGGCTCACCGGAAGCGGGAACGGAAGCTGAAGCTCGACGTTTGAGGCGAACACGCGCTTGAACGCGAACGTTCCGTCGTAATAGCCGCGCAGGTTCGCGTCGCCGGCGACGTGGAAGTTGTTGTACTGATCAGTCGGGAAGGCCCCAACGCTGCGCAGCCAGAAGAAGCGATCCTTCGCGAGCGTGTTCCCGCCGGCGAGACTGAATCGTTCCTGGAGCGGCGGGTTGTTCGACGAGTAGCCGAGGAATAATCGCAGGTTCGGCTTGACGGGGAAATCGAACCGTATCGCCGGCGAGAACCGCACGGCCGCGGCGAGCTTTCGAAATTGAAATTGCTCCCCCAGAGCGAGCGATCGTACGCGAGCGAGAGCGCCGAGGCGAAGACATCGGTCTTGGGGTTGATTTCGAAGCGGATACCGCCGACGATGTCGCGCCCCATCTGGTACGTGCCGGGGAATACGTACGTCGTGTCATTGATCTCGTGGTATCTCACGCTGAAAGCCAGGCGCTTCGCGAGGGGATCGAAGAGGGATGTTCTGCGGATCTTCCCGATCTCGAGAGCCGCTCCCTGCCGTCCCTCGCGCTGGAACATCTCGGCGAAGATCGACGCGTCCTTCCCGAGGTAGCCGAAGGGGCTTTCGTATGCGGCGTAGTAATCCGTCTTCTTGCTCTCGAATCCGTAGAGCCCCTGCAGGATGATCTTCCGGTAGTAATTATCGTAGCCGCCTCGCAGGCGGAGCCCCGCCTTGCCGCCGTCGACTTCGTTGTAGTAGCCGATCGGAAGGAACCGGTACTGGTAGGAGTCGCCCGGGTAGTACCCGTTGAACGGCACGTCGAGCGCGATGCTCCTGCGCCGCGGATGGTAATTGTCGAGCCGGTAGACGTCGAGAATCTCGTTATCGGGATTGATCGCGGCGGACACCGGCTTCGAGTCGAACGTGAAGCTCTTCGCGATCGTCCGCGGGGTGCCGTCGAGCCGCTCGATGACCGTGTTCCCGTTTTTCAGACGGAAGGCGAGCGCGAGCGGCATCATGAGCTCGCCTTTGCGCTCGATCCTGAGGTCCGCGACGAAGCCTTCCGTCGCGCGCTTCACCTTGAATCGCGATATCGCGTAGTCGCATTGCTTCGTCGTGTGGAGCCACTGCTTGAAGAAATCGTCGAGGTGCGCCCCGGAGACTTCCTCGCAGATCGACCGAAACGCGTCCTCGTCGACGTGCTTGAACCGCCGGCGCTCGACGTAGGTATGGATGATCGTGCGGAACGCCTCGTCTCCGACCGTGTACCGAAGCGCCCTGAGGAAGAGCGGCGCGCCCACATACGGCATCGTGCTGAAGCCGTTCTTGAACTCGTGGGCCGGCGTCGCGATGCGCTCCGCGTACCCGATGCGGTGGAGATTGATGACACTCTTCCCGAGCGCGTCCCACATGCGCTGCTCCCGGAAGAGCGAGAAGGGGAATGAGCGGTTGTCCGGTTTCCCGAAGGGGCCGAACCGCTCTTCCACATTCCAGAAGACGGCGTAATTCGCGAAGCCCTCGTCGAGCCACGCCTCGGTGCGCTCGTCATTCGCGAGAACCCCGTAGAAATAGTTATGGGCGAGCTCGTGGAGGACGAGCCCTTCGTCGGCGGAACCGTTCATGGCGAGCATCGGATACTCCATGCCGCCGCGCATCATGCAGTCGACGATGCTGACCTGCGGATAGGGATAGGGCCCCGCGTTCGTCTCGAGCCATTGCATCGCGCGCAGCCCCCGGGCGAGGGTCGTGTCGGTCCATGCGCGGTTCCAGGGATTGAAGAAGCTCATGATGCGGTAGCCGTTGTAGAGCGTATCCTGGACCATGAAGTTCGGCGAGGCGCACCAGGCGAAATCATGGACGTTCTCCGCGCGGAACTGGACCGTTTTTAGGGCTTCGGGCTTCGCGGGATCGTCATTCGCGCCGCCCGCCGCGGCAGGTGCCGCCCCGGGGCGCTTTCCGCCGGGGTGAGCCCCGCCGCGCCGCGGCGTATTCTTCGTCCAGCCGGGATCGCCCGCGACGGGCGTGCCCGTCGCCGCGACGACGTATCGCTCGGGCAGCGTGATCGACACGTCGAAGGCGCCGAACTCGCCGTAGAATTCGCCCATCCGGTACTGGTCGGGATGCCAGCCGTTCTGGTCGTAGACGACCACCTTGGGATACCATTGGGCCATGTTGTACTGCTCGCCCGAATATCCCGAGCGCCCGAGAAGGGGCATGATCTTTTCCTCGAACGTGAGATCGAATGTCGCGGTCGCCCCCGGGAGAAGCGGCTTCGGTAAGCTCGCCTTGAGAATCGTCCCGTCGACGGTGAATTGCACGGCGGCGCCGTCGATGGTGAGCTCCTTCACGTCGAGCCAGCCGCGCATCGATTTCGGCAGCCCCACGAGGAAGCGCCACGTTCCCTGCAGATAGTCGCGGATGAGGGGGGAGGCCTTGTCGCGGAAGGCGTTCGGATAGAGGTGCAGGTAGAATATGCCGAGCGTGTCGGGGGAATTGTTCTTGTAGAGAATCGTTTCGGCGCCCGAGAGGAGATGATTCTCAGCGTCGAGCGAGGCCTTGATCGTGTAATTCGCCTCTTGCTGCCAGTACTGAACGCTGTCACCCTGCGCCTGCGCGGCGCCCGGGGTGGCCACCAGCGCCGCTAACGAGATGATGAGCCCCGCGATCAAAGGCGTCCTGATCCGTATTCCCTGTTCAAACCTCATTTCCACCCCTTATCCGCAAAGGAAAACCGCCGCGCGAAACCTGTTCTGCGCGCGGTCAGCCCATGGAGGGTAACACAGGAGGCGTATCTTATCAAGGGCCGGCGAGCGGTTATCGGCGAGCGTTCATCCGGATGCGAGCATCTTCTCCACGAGCGTGGTGTCATAAACACCGGATTTGAAATCCTCGGTGATCAGTATCCTGTTGAGAAACGCGATATTGTTCTTTATTCCTTTCAGCACGATATGGCCGAGGGCGTTGACGGTTCTCTCGATGCACCTCTCCCTGCTTTCCGCGTGCACGACGAGGCTGGCGATATGATGGTCGTAGAACTCCGGGACTCGGAAAGCCTCCTGCTCGCTCGCAATCTCTCCGATATGCGTATAGAAGGTTATTCCCTCGCCGCTCGGATAGCGAAACTCGGTTATCGGCCCGCAGTCCGGCATGAATCCGTTGGCGGAATCCTCCGCGTAGATCCTGCACTCGATTGCATGTCCGGTGCAGCCGATCTGCTCCTGTGAGAGCCCGGCTTTATTATACACAGCCATTATCTGGCGCTTGTAGAGGTTGTGCCCATATGCCTTTTCGGTAACGGGCAGCTCCACCTGGGCCCTCGTGTTCATCTCCAGAAAATGCAAGCCCGATTGTCTGAGAAACTCCATCGTTCCGAGACCGCGGTACCCTATCTTTCGAGCGTATGCGACACAGTGCGTGGCCAGATACTCTCTTTCATCAGGAGCGAGCCTCGGCGCGGGAGCCTCCTCGATCAATTTCTGGTGCTTTCTCTGCACGGAGCAATCGCGGGTCCCGAAATGAAGGACATCTCCCTTGGTGTCTCCGAGAATCTGGACCTCGATGTGCTTGGCCTGCTCGAAGCATTTCTCCAGAATGACCTTCCCGGAGATTCTGTCGAACCTCTTGCTGTAGTAATCCTTGAAGGCCCTGTGCACGTCATGCGGGCCGCGGCACTTGAAAAGGCCTCTGCCGCCTCCGGAATTCACCGATTTGAGCATCACGGGAAAGCCCACGCTCGCGGCCACGATCAGGGCCGGGATCTCTCCCGTTATGGTGTCGATCCTCTCCGGAGGGATCACCCGGATACCGGAGTCCCTGACGGATCTCTTGGCCGTCCTCTTGTTCCCGGCAAGCCTGATTATCCTGGAGGAAGGCCCGATGAATCTGATTCCGGCCTTCTCGCAGGCCAGCGCAAAATCGGCGTTTTCCGACAGAAACCCGTACCCGGGATGGATGGACTTGATGCCGTTTTGCCGGGCCGCTTCAATGATCTTTTCAATATTGCAGTAATCTCCCCCCCCATGCTCCCCTTTGCCCAGGCAAATCTTGTTCTCCGCCGACGTCACAGGCAGCGTTTTCTCATCCGCTTCGGTATGGACGATCGCCCAGGAGATATTCAAGGCGTCACATGCCTCGATGACTCTCATTGCCGCGATCCCTCTATTGGCTATGAGCATTTCTGTGGCCATAATCCTCCCGGGCAGGCCTTGAATGCCTCGGTTGGCTCGAGAATACCCGCTATTGATAGGATCGATGCAGAAATATCTGCTTATGACTGGCTTGAGCGCCGGCGCCCCCGATTTCACCCCCGGCGCCATGAAGATTCGTATGACTGTATAGAGGAAAGCGCGAGCGGTGTCAAATGGAATTGAGCGCACGCCGTCCCGGTATCCTCAACCCGGACGGCACGGGCCGGCGACGGGAAAACCGGCGACGGGAAAGGGCTTGAGAATAATATGCGTATGCGCGAAAATGGACCTGCATGAAGTACGATACGGAGATTATACGCCCCGCCATGCGCGACGCGGACGTGCGCCTGCGCGCCGGCTCCGCCCCGCCCGCCGATCTCAAGCTCATAAGGAAGGGGCTCCTCACGCTCCACACGCTCAAGCTCATGGCAGTGACCATCTACCGGTGCCAGATCACGCCGCGCTCGACCGGTCTCGACCGCGCGCTCGTCGCCGCCATGTGCAACGAAATGACGCACCTGCAGGATTTCCAGGTGATGCTCTACGAATACGGATGGCGCCCGAGCCCGCTCCGGTGGGCGTACTGGATCGTCGGGTGGTGCTTCGGCACGTTCTCGCGGCTCAGGGGCCCGAGGGCGATTCTGAAAACGGGCGTCTGGGTCGAAACGAAAGCCGTGCATCGTTATTCGGAGCTCCTCGGGAGAATTCCGTGGGACGACGATACGCGCGCGATCGTCGAGAAGAATCAGGCTGACGAATACGGGCACGTCGAACGGTGGAAGAGCATGCTGCGCGGCGGCTGAAAGCCTCGCCCCGCGGGTCCTGTCGCCCATTGCACCCCGCACGTGCTCGCTCGCAAAGCTCGCTGCGCTCCGTGCGGGGGCCCCATGGGCGCCACCCGCTAGCCGGGTACTATCCATCGGCGCCACCCGCGAGCTTCCCGGCAGCCTCTCCGTTTCCCCTTCCAATCCACCGTATAGTGTAGTAGCATGAGCGGGCTCTTATACGCCGGTTCGATAACGGCGTTTCTGCTTTGTTCGTTCACGTCCAGCTTTCATCCGGAAGGAGGCGGTATGCACAGAGGCAAGAGGACTTCGTTTCTCTTCGCGGTCGTTCTCGCGGCGCTGTCGCTGCTCGTTCTGGCGCAGGCGCAGGTCGCGGCGCAAACCCTCGAAGAGAAGGTCAAGGAATTCGATCTCAAGAACGGGATGAAATTCCTCGTCGTCGAGCGGCATGAGGCGCCCGTCGCGTTCTGCGCGGTCGCGTTCAACGTCGGCGCGGCGAACGAATGGCCGAACGTCACCGGCATCTCCCACATGCTCGAGCATATGATGTTCAAGGGTACGGAGATGATGGGGACGAAGAACTTCAAGAAAGAGGCTCCCTATTTCGAGCGGACCGACGCGCTCGGCGACAAGACGATCGCCCTGAGGAAAGAGATGGGCGAATGGCGCTTCACGCGCTTTCAGGCGTTCGGCCGCCAGGTGCTCGAGTCGTTCGCCAAGGAAGAGAAGGAGCGCATCGGCGCCGACAAGAACGAGCAGAACAAGCTGCTGGCCGCGAAGATCCGCGGCATGGCGAAGCTCCCCGATTCCATCGGCGCGGTTCCGTACCTCGTCGAGGACGGCGGCGTCAATTATCTGAACAAGTACCTCGAGTACGAGCTCGCGTGGGGAGAGATCGCGAAGCTCCTCGACGAGCAGCGGCAGTTCATGGTGAAGGACGAGCTCTGGGGCCAGTTCATGAACAACGGCTCCCGGTTCCTCAACGCCTTCACGTCGAACGATATGACCGTGTACCTCGAGTACCTTCCCGCGAATCGGCTCGAGCTCTTCATGGTCCTCGAGTCCGACCGGATGGAATCGGCCGTATTCAGGGAGTTTTGGTCGGAGCGCGACGTCATCATGGAGGAGCGCCGCCTCGGCGAGAACGATCCCGACGAAGTGCTGGGAGAATCGTTCTACTCGGTCGCGTTCACGGCGAGCCCGTACAAATGGCCCGTCGTCGGCTGGATGAGCGACCTTCAGACGATCGACCGCAAGGAACTCCAGAAATACCACGATATGTTCTACGCCCCGAACAACGCCATCGGGATCGTCGTCGGCGACGTGAAGGTCGAGCAGGTGAAGAAGCTCGCGGAGAAATACTTCGGGTCGATTCCGGCGAAACCCGCGCCGCCGCGCCTCGAAACGCGCGAGCCCAAGCAGGGGGGGGAACGCCGCGTCATCGTCGAGCATACGGCGAATCCCAAGCTCATGATCGGATTCCACAAGCCCATCTACCCGAATCCCGACGCGGCGCCGATCGCCGTTCTCGAGAGCATCCTCGGGGGAGGGCGCACCTCGCGCCTCTACAAGACCGTTTTCGAGGAGAAACAGCTCACCGCCGAGGAGCCGAGGGTGTATGACGGTCCCGGCGAGCGGTACGACAACCTCATGGTGGTCGAGGCGCTGCCGCGCAGCCCGAACACCCTCGAGGACGTCGAGAAGGCCGTCCTCGAAGAGATCGAGAAAATCAAGAAGGAACCCGTCACCGAACGCGAGCTCCAGCGCGTCATGAACCAGCTCGACGCGGACCTGATCCGTTCCCTCGGCTCGAACCTCGGCATCGCGTTCCAGATCGCTCTCGGGCAGCTCTACTACGGCGATTTTCATGCGAATTTCCGGAGCTTCGAACGCATCAAGAAGGTCACTGCCGCGGACGTCCAGCGGGTCGCGAACGAATATCTGACCGCCGCGAACCGCACCGTCGCCTATCGGGTCCAGACGGAGAAGCAAGAGGGCGCGGAGGAGCAGATCGACGAGCAGGCGCTCATGCAGTGGGTTCAGAGCCTTCCCCCGGAAGAGAAAATGGTGATATTCCAGAAGTTCCAGACCCTCAAGACGCAAGCCGAGCAGGAAGCGTACGGGAAGGAACTCTGGGAGCGCGCGAAGGCCGCTCAGGGCAAGAAGTAAAGGAGAGGAACCATGCGGAAAAGAGCCTTTATCATTTTCCTGGTTGCGGTGCTCGCCGTATCGTTCGCGTCTCTCGCGTTCGCGGCGAAGCGCCCGCATCCGAGCAAGCTGAAATACGACCCGCTCAAGATGACGACGCCGGCGTGGACCGAGCTCGCGTTCTCGAACGGGCTCACGGGATTCTTCATCGAGGATCACGAAATTCCCGTCGTCGACATCGTGCTCGCCGTGAAAACCTACTTTCCCGACAAGGGCGCGTACGGTCTCAACGAGATGGCTCAGTGGGTCATCCGGAACGGCGGCACGGAGAAATGGCCCCCTGACAAACTCAACGACGAGCTCGAGTTCCTCGCGGCGAACATCGAGGTCTACGGCGGCAACCTGAGCACCATGGTTGCCGTCAACTGCCTCAAAAAGGATCTGCCGCGCGTTCTCGAGATCTTCGGCGACCTCGTCATGAATCCGGCGCTGCCCGGCGACAAGGTCGATATGAAGCGCAAGACGATGCTCGAGGACATCCGCCGCAAGAACGACGAGCCGAACGCCGTCGTGCGCCGCGAGTTCGCGAAGCTCGTCTATGGCGACCACCCGTACGGCTGGGAATCGACGACGCCGAGCGTGAACGCGATCACGCGCGACGACCTCGTCAAATTCCATTCGACGTACTTCCATCCGGGCAACGCGATCATCGGGATCAGCGGCGACGTGACGAAGGACGAGATCGTCGGGATGCTCGACAAGGCGTTCGCCGACTGGCGGAAGGCCGACGTGGCGATTCCGAAGGTGCCCGATATCACTATGGCGCCGGCGCCGAGCGTCAATTACACGTTTATGGACATCAACCAAACGTACCTCTCGCTCGGCCATCTCGGGATCAACGCGAACAATCCGGACCGCTGCGCGGTCAACATCATGAACTTCATCCTCGGCGGAGGAAGCTTCACGTCGTGGATCACGGAGCAGGTCCGCAGCGACGAAGGCCTCGCCTACTCGGCCGCGTCGCGCTACTCGTCCGACGCTTTCGCGAAAGGCATTTTCACGGCGTTCGCGCAGACCAAGGCCGACGCGACGAGCCGCGCAACCACGATCATCATCGAGCAGATCAAGAAGATGCGGGACACGGGACCGACGGCCGAGGAGGTCAAGAAGGCGGTCGATTCGTACGTCAACAGCCAGGTGTTCGACAGCGAATCGAAGACGCAGGTCGTGCGCCGTCTCGTGCAGCTCCGCTTCGAGGGACGCCCCCTCGATACGCCTCAGAAGGACATGGAGACGTACGCGAAGCTGACGGTCGCCGACATCAAGGCGGCCGCCCAGAAGTATCTCCAGCCCGACAAGCTCACGATGCTCTTTGTCGGGAACGCGAAGCTCTTCGACCGGCCGCTGAGCGATTTCGGCCCCATGAACGAGATCAAGCTCGAGAAGGAGTAGCTCTCGCGTCATGCGCGACGTCGTTGCATTGATACTCGGAGGGGGAAGGGGCACAAGGCTCTTCCCCCTCACGAAAACGCGGTCCAAGCCCGCGGTGCCGCTCGCCGGCAATTACCGTCTCATCGACGTCACCGTATCGAACTGCATCAACTCGAAGATCGACCAAATCTACGTGCTCACGCAGTTCAACTCGGCCTCGCTCAACCAGCACATCTCGAAGACGTACCGGTTCGACACGTTCTCGAGCGGTTTCGTCGAGGTGTTCGCGGCCGAGCAGACGCCGTCCTCACTCGACTGGTTCCAGGGCACGGCGGACGCGGTGCGCAAGGTCTTCCCGCACGTCGCCAATTTTTGCCCGAGGGACGTCATCATTCTCTCCGGGGATCACCTCTACCGCATGGACTACGTCGATTTCATCGCGCGGCACCGGATGCTCGGCTCCGACATCACGGTCGCGGTGAAGCCGGTTCCTCCGAGCCGCGCCCACGAGTTCGGCGTCCTGCATGCGGACGGGAAGGGGCGCATCGTCGAATTCCGCGAAAAGCCGAAGGGGAAGCTCCTCGCCGACATGCGCACGAACACGAAAACGCTCGGCCTTCAGCCGGCTGACGCGAAGCGGCGGCCGTACCTCGGATCGATGGGCGTGTACCTCTTCAAATTCGATGCGCTGAAGAACGTGCTCGAGCGCGATCCGCGCATGATCGACATCGCCAAGGAGGTCCTTCCGGACGCGCTCACGAGGCTCAAGGTCCAGGCATACCTGTTCGACGACTACTGGGAGGACATTGGAACGATCCCGTCATTCTACCGCGCGCACATGGATCTCCTCTCGCCGCTCCCGCCGTTCAATCTCTTCGACGAGCGGCGCCCGCTCTACACGCACTACCGTTTCCTGCCGGGGCCCAAGATCAACGACGGCCGCATCGAGCGGTCGATTCTCAACAGCGGCTGCATCATCGAGCGCGCGACGATCAAGCGCTCGATCGTCGGCGTGCGGACACGGGTGGGGGAGGGATCGACGATCGAGGATTCGATCGTGATGGGCGCCGATTTCTACGAGCTCCCTTGGGAGCAGGGAGAACGGCTGCCGCTCGGGATCGGGAAACGAAGCGTCATCCGCGGAGCAATCGTCGACAAAAACGCCCGCATCGGGAGTCGCGTTATCCTCGCAAACAAGAAAGGCCTCGAGAACTACGACGATCCCGGGGAGCGCTTCTATATCAGGAGCGGGATCATCGTCGTGCCGAAAGGCGCCACCATCGAGGACGGGACGGAAGTCTAGCCAGCGCGCGGGTGGCGCCGATGGGGCCCCCGACCGCGCGCAGCGTAAGCGAGCACGGGCGGGGTGATCGGCGACAGGCCCCGCGCAAAAAGAGTCCCGAACCCTTTCGGATTCGGGACTCCGCGGGATCTCTTCTACCGGGCGCCGCGCGCCTCGGGACTCTTTACTTGAAACTAGCCTTTATCGATCCCCAGTTGCTCTTCTCCGTGCCCAGCACGCAGTCGTGAATGATCGAGCCGTTGCTGATGACGAAGTTGTATCCCATGACGTCGATCGAGACCCACTCAGGGTTGTAGGGCCAGATCGTGAAGTCCGTGGAGAAATACTGCATCACAGGAAACAGCCCGCGCTGAGCCAGTACGGTCGCGCGTACGATGTACAGTAGCTCGTCGACGCCGGGAAGAGGCGGCTGCGTGGTGCCGTATCCTAGACCCGACCATTCCGGTGTCGACCAGTTGATCGCGACCGTTATGTTGGTCGGGGCGAGCGGATCCAAGGCGATCCAATCGAATTCGATATGGATTACCTTGCCGCGCTCCGGATCGAACGGATGATCATAGAACCACTCGTTGATCCACCCGGAGGGGTACACGTACCATTCGCCATTGTTGAAGCCGCTTCCTCCGCCTTCGATAACGTTGCCGGCTCCGACCGTAATAAAGAAGGTATCGGTTTTCGGCTGGGCGGATGCTGAAACGACGAATAACAGCATCGCCAGGACGAGCATAATGAAGCACTTCTTCATAATAGAGATCCTCCTGTTGCTCATATGCACCATCGCGCTTGCCGAATCTTTCCGAGAAGGCCCGGCCGACGGCTTCCCCGGAAACCGATCCCGCAAAGCACCAATTGACGCAATTGATTTAATAACAGTAAATTCTACCGCCACCTCCCTTCTGGCCCGGTTGACCGTCGAATCCGTTTTGTGGATTGATATTTGGGCCGGGATTATAGCAGAAACGAGTCCTCGTTTCAATGAAATTAGGCGGAGTTCAAGCCTTCGCGATCGCGTCTAAAGGTCGATTTCGAAGAAGCGCTCGACGCTGGTCGGATTCGTCGGGTCGATGGCGCG
>Ga0265296_1004704_pt1 | contig 11702 bp, 10 predicted proteins | sample MunlanPumphouse1_FD_189073 | JGI IMG/M metagenome (GOLD analysis project Ga0265296, IMG submission 189073) | Groundwater microbial communities from a municipal landfill in Southern Ontario, Canada - Pumphouse #1 | ecosystem: Environmental > Aquatic > Deep subsurface > Groundwater | place...
ATTATTTGGTGGCAAGAAGATTCCTGAATTGATGCGCGGATTGGGTAAAGGAGTTAAGGAATTTAAAGAAGGCCAAAAAGATGAGTCTTCACCTGAAAAAAAATCTGAAATAGAAGATAACAAATAAGGGAGGTTTTGATCCCATATAGCATGGATACGATTTTGTGAGGAACAAAATCGTATTTTGTTTTATACTCGACCTGCAGCTAAATAGGGCGAAAACCATTTTTATACTAAAATCCATTTCTAAACGTTTAGATTATTGTTGATTTTTCAGCAGATGAATCAAACTCGGATTTAACAGTAAATTTATGATCGGAAAACAGACGTTAATTTCAATACTAGGAGGGGTATGCTATGTACTACCGCTCATGGCCCAAGAAAGCGCTGTAGAAGGCATGAAAGAAGCCGCCCATACCTTCTTTCAAAAAAGTATCGAAAAAGAAAAACAAGAGATTTACCAATACCTAGACAGTATAAAATCTTCCGGAAATAACAGACAGCATGATGCTGAAATTACAGATGAAGATATACAGCTCGTGCGGAAACTGAAGGCAATAGAACGTGAGGTTCCGTTGGACTATTCGCCGCGAGTGAAAGATCTGGTTGCTAAATATACGTCGGGTAATTATAATCCTTATATGTGTAGGATGATGGGACTAGGACAATACTATTTCCCATTGTTTGATAAAATCATGGACGAAGTCGGAGTGCCGCGGGAACTCAAATACCTAAGTGTAGTCGAATCATCATTAAATCCACGCGATATCTCTAGTGCCGGAGCAACAGGCTTATGGCAATTGATGTATTATGAAGCCAAAACTTATCATCTTACAGTGGACAGTTATACCGACCAACGAATGGATCCTATTGCTTCAAGTTATGCTATCGCAAAAATCTTAAAAGAAGCTTATGATGAATATGGCGATTGGCTATTAGCGATAGCATCCTATAATGGCGGTAAAGGAGCGGTTAGCCGTGCGATCCAACGTTCGGGAAAAGAGAATGCTACTTTTTGGGATATCGCACCATATCTAACGCAACAGACCCAAAACTATATCCCTAAGTTCATCGCAATGACATATGCGATGAAATATGCAGACGAAAATGATATCAATGCTGAGGATACCGAACTTTCACTAAGAACTCAAGCATTGGATATCAATAAACGGATTTCATTGAACCAAATAGCGGATGTTTTACATGTGTCAAAAGAGACATTACGTGCATTGAATCCTAGTTTTAAAAGAAATGTATTAAATGGTACTGAAGAGTCTCCATTGCGATTAGTTTTACCTGTATTAGATAAAAAGATTGCCTCAGAAGAATTGTATGCTGCTCTCAACACGCCAATATCTTCTGTAACTCTTAGTCAGACGGAAAATCTAAGTAAGCCTCTACAAAATGGCAAATATAAAGTAAAAGTTGGTGAGACATTCGCTTCCATTGCTGACAAGTTTGAAGTAACAGTACAGGATATAAAATCTTGGAATAACCTGCGCGGAAATCAAATTGTCCCTGGACAAAACTTACTGATAAAAAGGGAAGATGATTTCGTTAACGCGAAGTTAGCACGTAATACAGAACGATCTTCAAAGAAGAGTCAACAGCATGCCGCTAGCGCTACACGTACAGCTTATTATGTCGTGAAGAAAGGTGATACATTATCTGAGATCGCAGATAAAAATGGTACATCAGTCGGTCGACTTAAAAGTGAAAATGATTTAAATGGAAGCCGGATAAAACCGGGAATGAAATTGAAAGTCTCAAAGAAATAACAGCATGGTTTAAATTAACCATGCTGCATCTTCTTCTTTATCAAATTCTTCAAGGGTAACGGTAACATGTTCTCTTAATATCGTTGAAAGCTTCGTGCCATAGTAGTCACTAAATATAGGGAACTTATGGTGGCTTCTATCAATTAATACAGCCGTTCTCATTTTCTTCAGTGGAACGTTCAAAAATACACCCAGTCCATAAGCTAAGGCTCTACCACTATTCAACACATCATCTACCAAGATGATCGTCTTATCTTTTGCAATATCAACAGGTATGTCTGTACTTGCACTCAACGATCTACTCGTTTTCTTCATGGTAACTTTAATCAGCAGGATTTCCTTCGTTGAAATCCCCTGTAAAATCGCTTGAAGGCGTTGCGCAAATACATAACCTCGGTCAGCAATTCCTACTAATACAAGTGTTTCATCTTCAAAATTGTCTTCCAAAATTTGATAGGCAATCCGAATAGATTTTTGTTTTATTTGTTCTTTATTTAAGATGAGCGTTTTCTTTGAAGACATAATAGTATTCCAATGATTATAGGGTAAAAATAGGATATTATATTGTATAAAAAAAGTCCAAAACGAGTTAAACGCTTTGGACTTTCCTTGATTGAATCAATCTTACTAATTCAATTTATTATCTTTTTCTGCTTTTAATATTTCTGCCGTAAGCGATCTATTATCTTCTGGTAAGCGGCCGCCATTGTAATAATAACGTCTCCAGTATGGTTCATCTAAATTGCTGATCATAACTCCTTTACTGGATGAGGCATGTGCAAATTTATTATCGCCAATATAAACACCGACATGGGTAATACTTTTACTTCTGATTTTGAAGAATACCAAATCACCTGCCTTTAGTTCGTTTTTCTCGACAGTTTTGACTTGAGAATACTGATTTCTACTATTATACCCCAATGATGTGTTAAACACTTTGTCGTATAATTCATAAGAAAATTTAGAACAGTCAATACCTCTTTTTGAATCTCCTCCCAAACGGTATGGAGTACCTAGCCATTCGTAAACAAATTGATAAAGTTTGGTGTTTGTTGTTGCTGAGACTGCAACTCCCATGATTTGTGAAAAGTATTCTTTCGCTAGGTTATCAGGATCTGATTCTGGTTTGGAGTTTCTGTTGGTTTGTGCCTGCGACACTAGACATAAGCCGATAAATAGCATTGACGCTATAAATTTCTTTGTTTTCATTAAATCGCTTTTTTGTACAACATTTAACTTTTAAAAATTCAACACTGTCATCTATTTTGGACAGCACTGTTGCGAATATAATACAATATCACTTTAAGGTCAAATTTATTTTAAGGTATTTAACGAAATTTTAACAATTTTAACATCTTTCCAAGACGTATTTACACGTATTGAGAATTAATGCACTTGTCGAGCCTCGGCTACATAAAGTAGATTGTCTACTACATTTAAAAATATCCACATGATGATAGAATGCCATTCTATTTGGCTTCTAATTGTGAATCTTAAAAAAAACATTAATTTTCTTTGGTAAAGTGATAATATTTGTTCTATATTTACAAAACATAAGCAAAAGCAATGAACACAAATACAATTATTACGTCGATTATTATTACCACCGGGATAAAACTTAGGAGGAAGTAGTTTCGTTGTATATAATTGTAGACACAATATTTAGAAGCGCTTTCCTCGACAAAGGAAAGCGCTTCTTTTTTTAGCACAAAAATCATCAATCTAAACAAACAGTATAAAACAGTATGAAAGTTTTAAAATTTGGAGGCACATCGGTCGGCACGGTAGAAAGTCTAAAGGCGGTCCTGAGCATTGTGAAAAAATCTTATGATGCAAAGGAAAAACCATTGGTTGTGTTGTCAGCCATGTCAGGAGTAACCAACTTGCTTACCCAATTGGCAGAGGACGCTGCGGAAGGAAAGTCCTTTTCGGATGGGCTAAAATCCTTGGAGGATAAGCATTTTACGGTTGTTAAAGAGCTTCTGGCTGTGAAATATCAAAATCCTGTATTTACAAAGCTAAAGTTGTTTTTTAATAAGATAGAAGATCTTCTCCAAGGAATTTTTGCACTAAAGGAGCTGAGTAATCAGAGTAAAGATTTGATCCTTAGCTACGGTGAGCGTTGCTCAAATTATATGGTATCTAAGGTGATGGAACAATATATTCCTGAGTCTCTATTTGTAGATGCATCCCATTACGTGAAAACTGATTCAAATTTTGGTAATGCTCATTTAAATGAAATGCTAACTGAGCAATTGGTGAAATCCTTGTACATAACGCATCGTGATAAGTTACTGTTTGTCACTGGTTTTATCGGAAGTAATGAAAATGGGCGTATTACCACCTTGGGAAGAGGTGGATCAGATTATACTGCAGCGATCTTCGGCTCAATACTGGACGCAACAGCCATTGAAATTTGGACAGATGTGAATGGGATGTTAACCGCCGACCCACGGATTGTGAAGAAAGCTTTTTCCTTGCCTGTATTATCATACACAGAGGCAATGGAATTATCTTACTTCGGTGCTAAGGTGATTTATCCTCCTACGATGATTCCGGCTTTCTTAAAGAAAATACCGATTGTTATTCGGAATACTTTTGAACCTAATTTCTCAGGGACTGTGATTCAGTTTGATAGTGGAAAAACAGCACTGCCAATCAAGGGAATTTCTTCGATCTCGGATATTTCTGTCATCAATCTAAGTGGATCAGGGATGATCGGTAAGTCGGGTTTTAGTGGGCGGCTTTTTACGCTATTGGCTAGAGAGCAGATCAATGTTGTGCTAATCACCCAGTCTTCTTCCGAACATAGCATCACATTTGCTGTCAATCCATCAGATGCCAAACGCGCTATACATTTGATCGAAGTGGAGTTTGAGCTTGAAATCCAAGCGAATAAACTGATCGTTCCTGCGATTGAAGAAAACCTTTCTGTCTTAGCCATCGTTGGTGAAAATATGAAAAAAACTCCCGGTATGTCCGGTCGGTTATTTGCAGCGCTAGGACGCAACGGTATTAACGTCCGGGCTATTGCGCAGGGCTCATCTGAATACAATATATCTGTAATTATTGGTAAGGAAGATTTAGCGAAGGCACTTAATGCCGTACATGATGCGTTTTTCGCAGAGTTAAAGAAAACGCTGCATGTATTTAATATCGGTACCGGTAACATTGGTGCAACTTTATTTAAACAATTGGAAAATCAGCATGACTTCCTATTGGATAAAAATGATATTGAAATTAAAGTTGTTGGAATTTCCAATAGCCGTAAAATGCTTTTTAATACCGAAGGTGTTGATTTAAATAATTGGTCCGATGAACTTGCTAAAAATGGAACTGAATCAGACCTGGCATTGTTTATTGATCGAATGAAGGCGCTGAATTTGCCGAACTGTGTATTTATCGATAATACTGCGAGCAAATTACCGGCAACCTACTACGAAGATATCTTTAAATCCAATATTTCGATCGTCACTTGCAATAAAATTGCGAATTCAGGTAAATACGAGCAATATAAAACACTCCGTGATACTGCGCATCGACACGGTGTAGATTTTTTTTATGAAACAAATGTAGGTGCAGGATTGCCTATCGTCAGGGTGCTTAAAGACTTGATGTTGAGTGGTGACCGTATCGTGAAGATAGAAGCTATTCTTTCAGGGACAATTTCGTATATTTTTAACAATTTTAAAGCAGATGCTTCTTTTTATGATGTCGTCAAACAGGCTCAGGAGCTGGGATACACCGAGCCAGACCCAAGGGATGATTTAGGTGGTATAGATTTTATGCGTAAAATGCTCATCTTGGCAAGAGATGCTGGGTATGCTGTTGAGGCCGAGGATGTAGACCTTGGTGCGATATTACCTCCAGTATGTTTGAAAGCAGATACTGTAGATTCTTTTTATACAGAATTGCAACAAGAAAATGAATATTTCGAAGCAATGAAGAAGAAAGCAGCCAATGAAAATAAAGTAATCCGCTACATCGGGAAATTGGAAAATGGAAAGGTATCCATTGCGATTCAGTTTGTTGATGAAAATCATCCTTTTTATGCTTTATCAGGCAGCGATAACATTATATCGTTTACAACAGAGCGCTATAAAGAACGTCCCCTCGTAGTAAAAGGTCCTGGAGCGGGGGCTGAGGTTACAGCTGCCGGTGTATTTGCAGATTTAGTAAATGTTGGAGCATAAAAACTATTCAAGGAAAATAAAAATTACGTGATGGCCAATAATTTAAATGTGGAGTATCTGAAGGATAAGGTGATAAATTTAGACAGCATGCTGTCGGAAGTTCGTGTTTTTGCGCCTGCAACTGTCGCAAATATGATCTGTGGTTTTGATATATTGGGTTTTGCTGTCGAGGAACCCGGTGATGAGGTGATTATGCGGCGCACGCAACAACCTGGAGTAACGATTCGGGAAATAACTGGCGACGATGGAAGACTACCGCTCGATCCCGGTAAGAATACCGTATCTGCCTGTGTTCAATATCTATTACAAGCCTTGAATATCTCTTCAAAGGTAGGTGTCGAAATCGAATTGCATAAACATATGCCAATTGGATCTGGACTGGGCTCCAGTGCAGCAAGTACCGTAGCCGGGCTTTTTGCCATCAATACCATGCTTGGAAACCCTTTGACAAAAGAAGAATTATTGCCATTTTGTGTTGAAGGTGAGCGTTTGGCTTGCGGTACAGGCCATGCCGATAATGTTGCCCCGGCGCTTTATGGAGGCATAACATTAATTCGGGGAAATGAACCTTTGGATGTTATTTCCATCCCTTCACCAAAAGAACTCGTAGCAGCGGTGGTTTTTCCGCAAGTGGATGTTCCTACACGTGACGCAAGACAACTTATAAAGGATAAAGTGTTATTAAAAGACGCCGTGACCCAATGGGGAAATATCGCGGGATTGGTTGCCGCTTTGTTCAAAGAAGATTATGATCTCATCGCACGAAGTATGAAAGATATTCTTATCGAACCGACCCGTGCAATTTTAATTCCTCAGTTTTATGAAATGAAAGAGATTGCTTTGAAGAACAGTGCATTGAGCTTCGGTATCTCTGGTTCAGGACCGTCTGTCGTAGCAATAACACGTGACGAAAAAATAGCGAGGGATATTGCGGACAAAATTCAAGCTCATCTCAAAGACAATGAGATTGAAAGCTTTGGATATGTTTCCCGTGTCAATGTAGAGGGCCCTAGAATATTGGATTAAAAATTATTTACAGAATTGAGGTCTATAAACTTTGAGGTTAATCGACAATTAACTCATAGAAGATAAAAAAACAAGATATTCATGTTCTACAAATACGAATGAAGATACCTGGATATACCATGTGACCTTTAAAAACAGATCATTTATATATGAAATTTTATAGCACAAATAATAAAACATTAGAAGTCTCCTTTAAAGATGCGGTCTTCAATTCTCTTCCTGCAGACAAAGGATTGTATATGCCTGAAGAGATTCCACAATTGGATCCGCTGTTCATTAAGAATATTCAACAGTACTCCTTGCAGGAGATTGCTTTTGAAGTAGCTTCTACACTATTGGGAAATGATATTCCCAAAGACGATTTAAAACAGATTGTGAACGATGCCATCAATTTTGATGCTCCTGTAAAATTCTTGACCGACAGCACGGCTGTGCTCGAACTATTTCATGGGCCATCTTATGCCTTTAAGGATTTTGGTGCTCGGTTTATGAGTAGGGTCATGGGCTATTTTTCAAAGACTGACGATAAATTACTGGACGTCCTTGTCGCGACATCAGGCGATACCGGTGGAGCTGTTGCCTTGGGCTTTTTGGGGGTAGAAGGAACACGTGTGACGATCCTATATCCTAAAGGTAAAGTTTCGGAAGTTCAGGAACTACAATTGACCACTAATGGACAAAATATTCGTGCTATTGAAGTAGAAGGAACTTTTGACGATTGTCAGGCATTGGTAAAACAAGCTTTTAGTGATGCCGAACTCAATACTGTATTGCGTTTGACCTCCGCTAATTCAATAAATATAGCACGGCTGATCCCACAGACATTTTATTATTTTTATGCGTATGCGCAATTGAAGTCACAAGGAGTCAATGAGGTCGTATTTACAGTGCCGAGTGGTAATTTTGGTAATATTGGGGCTGGTTTATTGGCCTATAAAATGGGACTTCCAGTAAAACATTTTGTAGCTGCAACAAACGTTAATGATACCGTTCCTAGATTCCTTTCTTCAGGTAAATATGAACCACTACCTTCTGTTCAAACCTTAAGCAATGCTATGGATGTTGGGAATCCAAGCAACTGGGTGCGTATACAGGATCTCTTTGGCGGAAATGTGGCTGAACTAAAAAATATGCTTTCTTCTTATACATTTACAGATGAAGAAACAAAAGAAGGAATGCAGAAATTATTTGAAGAATCAAATTATATCGCCTGTCCGCATACAGCAATCGCCTGGCTTGGCGCTCGTGCTTATGCAAATGAGCATCCCGGTCCGTATGCTTCAGTTTTCTTATCGACAGCACATCCCTGCAAATTCCCTGATGCAATAGCAGCAGATGTATTCGAAAAAATAGTTTTGCCTGTCGGCGCAGAAACATTGCAAGGAAAAGAGAAATTAGCAGAATCTTTGAAAGTTGATTTTGAAGCTTTCAAAAAATATTTAATCAACCATAACTAAACGTTGAGGGCTCCTTTAGGAGCCCTTTTTTATACCAAGATAGGTGTCGATATAGTTTTTTAATTCAAGTTTTTTGTCTTTATCTAAGATTAAGTCATAGATTGGGATTGGTTGATCTCGCCCAAATGTTATGAAATCTCCATTTTCTTCTGTTAAAGAATTTAACCATGCACTAACGTCAATGGTATTTTTTATCGGATGCATATCAAATAATCTGAGATTGGCACCCGAAACAAACGCCACAATTTTCCAATCTTTTATGACTTTGTCTTCAAGCAAAGTTTTTTTATCCAGATATTTTATAAGATTTACGGAAGCCCCTTTTGTGCAACTCAAAATTAGATGTATGCCATACTTTTTTACAATAAGTTCTGGGCTGTTGTTCTTAACAAAATTAATGAAGTCTTGATTTTGAAATTTCGGCTCTTCGCTGCAAAGAAAATAATGCTGTATTGAAATCCTCCAGAATAATTGTTTCATTTATTTTTTGACAAATAAAGAAGCCTGGTTTTGCAATTAATAAGTTAATTTTGCAACAATGAAATCAGTTTATTTGAATAAGGGCAAGGATAAAGCTGCCTGGCAATTGCATCCTTGGGTATTTTCTGGAGCAATTAAATCATTGTCCGATAAAATTGAAGATGGCGAAGTTGTTGGCGTTTACAATGCTGAACGTGAATTTATTGCCTATGGTCTATTTCACAATAGCTCGCGTGTAGCCATTCGTTTATTGGAGTGGAACCCTCAGGCACAGATTGATGCAGATTGGTGGCGTGCCCGAGTTCAGAAGGCTGTTGCAGCAAGACAGCATCTGTTGCAAGAAGGTGTTACCAATACGATTCGTTTAATCTTTGCTGAAGCAGATTTTCTTCCCGGACTTATTGCAGATAAATACGCAGATTTTATATCCATTCAGATTCATTCAGTTGGGGTGGAAAAGGTCAAATCCATTATTATAGATGAATTGAATGCTTTGCTGCAACCCAAAGGAATTTATGAGCGCAGTGATCTGAAATCCCGCGAACATGAAGGATTACCCGATACCAATGGACTTTTGTTTGGAGAACTTCCATCTGAATTTGTCGACGTTATCGAAAATGGCATTCATTATAAGGTTAACATTATTGATGGGCAAAAATCGGGATTTTATTGCGACCAACGTGAAAATCGCCAGCTAACGGCCAACTACGTTTTGAATAAACGAGTCCTAGATTGTTTCTGCTATTCCGGTGGTTTTACGTTAAATAGTTTGAAAAGTGGCGCTGCAGAAGTCATATCTGTAGATAGTTCTGCACTGGCTATTGAAACCCTGGAAAAGAATATTGTTGAAAATGGTTTTGAACCTAGTCGACATAAAGCAATATTGTCTGATGTAAACAAGCAATTGCGTAAATTCGTTGATGAAGGGGAGAAATTTGATCTGATTGTCCTGGATCCACCGAAATATGCACCCTCTCGATCTGCATTGGAAAGAGCATCAAGGGCGTATAAAGACCTGAATCGCCGCGGATTGATGTTGTTAAATAGTGGTGGTTTATTAGCGACATTTTCTTGCTCAGGTGCGATGGATATGGATACGTTCAAACAAGTACTCGCTTGGGCTGCACTGGATGCCGGTAAGGAAATTCAGTTTATCAGACAATTTCATCAACCTGAAGACCATCCTGTCCGGGCTTCGTTCCCCGAAGGTGAATATCTGAAAGGATTGTTGGTACGCGTATTATAATTATTATATGAAGATAGTTTAGGTTGGTTTGTGAAAATCAACCTTTTTAATTTTTGAACGACGTCATGATACAAGAGAAGGCGAGTAGACCTATTTTTTCTATTTTGTTTGCCGTAAGCATGGTGCATCTTCTGAACGATATGATTCAGGGAGTGATACCGGCAACCTATCCCTTGCTCAAAGAAGAGCATCATCTAAGCTTTTCTCAGGTTGGGATGATTACAATGGTTTATCAAATAGCAGCTTCAATATTCCAGCCTGTTGTAGGCTCATTTACGGATAAACATCCTGTACCATACTCCCAGATTATAGGGATGTCTTTTTCACTTTTCGGTATGCTTTTGTTTTCGAAAGCACACAGTTATGAATGGATCTTATTTTCTGTTTTTCTGGTCGGGATTGGTTCTTCAATCTTTCACCCTGAATCTTCACGTGTAGCTTATATGGCGTCGGGAGGAAGAAGAAGTATGGCACAATCTATTTTTCAGATCGGAGGCAATGCAGGGACCGCAATGGCTCCAATCATTGTCGCTTTTTTGGTTTTACCGAGAGGGCAACAGGCGATCGCCTGGATGTGCTTATTTACGATTCTCGGCCAATTTATATCCTATTATATCGGTAGTTGGTATAAAAAGAGACTTCAAAGCTCCGCTAAATCAACGAAGAGAACAATACGCGTACCTGATCTACCCAATAGCCGAATCATCGTGACCGTTATTATACTCCTATTACTGATTGTTTCAAAATACTTCTATATAGCAAGTATCACAAACTACTTCCAGTTTTATACAATCAAGAAATTCGGAATAAATGAAGTGGAAGCACAAGTCTATCTATTTTATTTTCTGATAGCCGTTGCGGTGGGAACCCTACTTGGGGGAGCATTCGGCGATCGATTTGGTCGCAAATATGTCATCTGGTTCTCCGTCTTGGGCGTTGCGCCATTTGCATTGGCATTACCCTATGTTGGACTTACGATGACGGGGATATTAATCGTGATTATTGGGTTGATCTTATCATCAGCTTTTCCAGCAATTATTGTTTATGCACAAGAACTATTGCCTAAAAAGTTGGGTATGGTTTCAGGTTTATTTTACGGCTTTGCATTTGGAATGGGAGGGATTGGATCCGCTGTACTTGGCTGGCAGGCAGATCATACTTCCATCGAGTTTATTTATCACTTATGTTCCTATCTGCCATTGATCGGTATTGTGGCTTATTTTCTTCCCAATCTACAAAAAACACCTTACAAAGAAATTTAGATTTGACATATAGGCACATGTTAAAAAAGAAAGAGCGGATTTCAATAAAGTATCCGCTCTTTTCTTACTTGATGCAGTCCATCCAGGCTGAAGCCATCATTTGTGCCCCAGCAAGCGTGGGATGTACACCGTCCGCGGCCCAATAGGCACCAGGGGCGTTCTTTTGGGCATTGTCGAATATTTTTTGATAGGGGATTAGAATTGCTCCAAATTCTTTGGCGATCTCACGAGCGGATTCTTGGTAAGCCAAAAATTTTGGA
>Ga0265296_1004705_pt1 | contig 11701 bp, 9 predicted proteins | sample MunlanPumphouse1_FD_189073 | JGI IMG/M metagenome (GOLD analysis project Ga0265296, IMG submission 189073) | Groundwater microbial communities from a municipal landfill in Southern Ontario, Canada - Pumphouse #1 | ecosystem: Environmental > Aquatic > Deep subsurface > Groundwater | place: Canada...
AATAAACTAATTTTAAAGGTTTCCCGCTCTTTTTTAAATGTTTTAGGGAATTCTCCGAATGGGGCAGATGATTTTATCGCCTTTATGGCAAAAGGTATCAACGCAGGGTTATCAGTCTCAATTACGGCTGGCTCACCGATTAAGACGCCATTCCGGGAAAGCACGAAAGCCAATCCTACCCCTCCTGCCTGCGCCTTGGGTTTATCTATTGAAGCCAACCACCTGATTTTATCCATAACTTCTTTATTGTATCCGGATATTGCCGTGTTATCCGGGAAGACCCTTTCTATGCTAATATTACCTTTGTCCATCCTTACCTTTGCCCCATCTTTAGGTTTTATTTCGGCAAAATCCGAATAACTGGTTTCCCCGCTCATAATATGCGGAGTTAAGAGTATCACAAGTTCTGTCTTCTTGGCTTCGTCGGATGTGCTGCCAAACAAATGCCCCAACAAAGGGATGCTGCCTAATATGGGTATTCGCTTGGTTTCTTTAAGCCTTTCATCCTTTTTTAAGCCCCCGATGATTAAGGTAATGCCGTCTTTAAGCATAACGGTAGTTTCTGCTTCTGAAGTAGTAACAATGGGTATTTGGGTAATCTGGCCTTCGGAGGTAATATTTGTGCGGGTGGCAGAGCTTACCTCCGGCTTAAGTTTCATAGTTACAAACCCGTCGCGGTTTATAGTAGGGGTAACGGATAACTGTATTCCTGTGTCCACGAAATTCACGCTCTGCGAAGTAACTGCGGTGCCTGTGCCTGACTGGGAGACCGTAGAAGTAATGTAGGCGTCCTTGGTGCCGACGTGTATTTTTGCTTCCTGGTTATTCAAGACTAATATCCTGGGGCTTGAGAGTATTTTTGTGTCTCCGATAGTGCGCAGTATATCCACCACTGATTTATAATCTCCTTTTCCGCTCGGAGTAGCGCCGATAGTCCCGATTAAAAGACGGCCGGTCGTCCCCATAGGCAGGGCGTTGGATAACTTAAAATTTTTGGTTATCCAGTATTCCCAGTCCACGCCCATTTCAAACTTATCTGAAGGTTTTATCTCTATAATCTGGGCGTCAATTAAGACCTGCTGTGTTTTTTCGTCAAAGGCAGATATGATTTTGGCTATTTCTTCTAATTTTTCCGGGAAATCGGTGACGGCAATTTTATTAGTGCGTTCGTCAATCCTGATAACGCCCACTCCCTTAGTCACTGCCTCCTGGATTTTGGGCTGAAGTTTATCTGCCTGCGCATAGTTTAAGCTGAAAACGCGGGTCTGAATGGGCAAATCGGTTTTACGGATAAAATCCTCCATTTCGCTGAGCTTTTCCGGCGTATCAATGAGCGCCAGGGTATTGGATGCCTCATCTACCACTACCCTGCCGACATTGGTCTTAATCTGCGCCAGTGCCCGTGATAAATCCGCTGCCTTGGAGTATCTTAATTTAATCACCCTGACTTGTTTTGCGTCCTGAAAACGTTCGCCGTAGAGAAGTTCATAGTCGCGCTGGGTCATTACATTTATGATATCACCTTTTTTCTCGTAGGCCAAGTCGTTAGCGAGTATTATAATTTCAAAGGCATCGGGAATATCCACGTCTTTTAAAAAGAGCGTTACCCTTCCGGTAACATTTTTTCCCACCACAATATTCATACCTGAACGCTGGGCAAGCATCTTTAAGACATCCACCACATCCATCCCTTTTATATCCAGGGATATCTTATGGTTTGCTGATTGGGATACTGAAACCTGAGGCGCTGCTTGCGGCCGCAGCGTTGCTTGAGCTGGTTGTTGCGGATGAGAAACCGGCTGAGCAGGCGCCTCCTCTATTTCTTCAGAGAGCGGCCCTTCGGTAATGAATTCTTCCTCTTCTTCCTGGGCATAAGAGAAAGTTAAAAGGAAAAAGTAAAAAGGTAATACCAAAAAGACAAAGTAAAAATTTTTGAGTTTAGAATTTACCATATTGCCTCCCATAGTTAATGGGCACCAAACAATCCTATATGTTTGGGTGCTTATAGTTAATGGGCACCAAACAATCGCCCCAGAAGGGGCGCACTTGGCAATCCTTTATGCCAAGGTGCATTTATATGTTTGGGTGCTTATAGTTAATGGGCACCAACCTATCCTTTAAGGTTGGGTGTTTATAAATACAACTCGTATCTCTGGCCGCGGTAATTAACAATAATCTTGCCTTCTTGTATATCTGCCACTTCTATATCTTGTATAAACTGCCCCTTGCTTACATAATAGGTCTTGGAGGATTTTTTATCCTCAATGATTGCCTGGGGGTTTTCGCCGCTGATAATTCCGATTAGGTTTATATCCTTCAAGAGGTCGACATTTACAGCCGCAGGCTGAGTTGCCCCAGCGCCTGCAGGGTTACCAAATATTCTCTGGCCGGAGATCTCCCTTTCATAATATTCAAGAGGTTTTACCGCTTCTTGGTTTTTCGCAGGTATAAGATTGGTAATTTTCTCTGTGCTTGGTTTGGGCAGGCTGATTTTCTTATTACCAAACCAAGGGTAAACTAAGGAAAAGGCCAAATAAATACAGGAGAACGTAAAAATCCAAATCAGCACCCTGCGTATGCCTAAAGCATGAATTCTTATCATTATTTTTTTCGGAGGCATAATAGAGGCGGATGGGAAGCTAGTTTGTTGCGGCTGAGAATGTTTCTTCTGTCCGCGGATTAATCTTAAAAGTTTTTCTTCAGGCGATATGTTTTCTTTCATACATTTATTTCGGCTGAAACCAGGCCCCTGATTATATCTTCATCCACCGCGTTTACTTCGCGTATCACGGTGGTTTCTAAGGCGCCATGGCAGAGCATAGCAATTTTGCGGGGGTAGCCCTGGGTATATTGAAAGATCAATTTTACAGCTTCGTCCGTGAATAAATTTTCCGAGGCATTATATCCTGCCTGGCGCAGGCGGAATTGAATCATCTCCCGGGTTTCGCTTTCGTCTAAGGGGTTAATGGTATATTTTAAGGCCACCCTGTCAATAAAGTTACGTATGCGCTGTATGCGGGGCAGCAACTCTACCTGCGCCATAATTATCAATTGCAGGAGTTTATATTCATTTGTCTCGTAATTTAAGAGCATGCGCAGAACCTCTAAATTCTCCTGGTTTATTTTCTGGCCTTCGTCAATCAAAAGGATAATCGTCTTATTCTCCTCAACGCCTTTTTGAAAAAGGTATTTTTCTAATGCCTCCTTAAAATCCAGGGTAGATTTGAACGCCGGCTCAATATTAAAGATTTTTACCAGATGCAACAAAAACTGGAATTCCGATTTGAAACTGGGGTCTAAAATCATATGGAAGATAAAATCGTTTTCGTCTTTGAATGTTTGCAGTAGGGTCCTGGAAAGAGTGGTTTTTCCGGTTCCGATATCGCCTAAAATCAGGCTTAAACCCCGGCGTAAACGCACTGCAATTTCCAGGCGCTTGAGGGCTGTATTATGGCTGGTAGAGTGGTAAAAGAATTGCGGGTCAGGACTGGTGGAGAACGGTTCTTTTTCTAAACCCAAGGCCTTAAAGTAACTCACTTTTAATCTCCTTGAGGGATCTCCCCTCTTTTCTTAAAAGATGAATTTGCTTTAAGCGTTCCAAGGTAGAGTCGTCAAAGTAGCGGTAGTGCGTTTCAGGGCTGCGATTAACTTCCCGGATAAGCTCTAATTTCAGGTAAAATTTAATTGTATATACCGAATAACCGCTTAATATTGCTAAGTCTTTGATAAGATAGATGTTATGGATTTCAATGCCTCCCGCTCTCTAACTAGAGAGTAAAGCACAAAAGATAGCTTTTGTCAAGTATTTTTAGAGAGATGGTAATAAAAAAGCCCCTAAGGTTTCCCTTAGGGGCCTATGGCTTAAAGAAATTGTCTATTGAGTGGCTAAGTCTGCCCGAACCAAACCCGCACCTTGCCGGTCAGAAGGATAATATAAATCTTCTGCAAAGGCTTCTAATTTATTCTGGACTTCTGCGGGATCCCAAATGCCATCAGCATCTAAATCGTAGACGCCTATCGGCGTAGTTAAAACTAAAGCCGCTGTCCCAGCAACATGAGGGGTAGCCATACTTGTGCCGCTTAAAGTTTTATAAGCGCTGCCTTTATAGGTAGAGTAGATATTTACTCCCGGAGCAGTCAAGTCAATCTCTTGACCTTGATTGCTCCAATAAGGAATCTGGTTATTTATATCAGAAGCAGCAACTGCAATTGCTTCGGAGTAGGCAGCGGGAAAAAGCACAGGGCCACCGTCATTACCGGCTGCAGCCACTTGCACTATGCCTGCATTATAGGCGGCAGTAATGGCATCGTGGAAGGACTGATTATCGCTTGATGAGCCCAGGCTCATATTTACTACTTGCATCCCATTATTAATACACCATTGTAGTCCTTCAATAACATCGGAAAGCCAACCGCTACCTGTCTTATTTAAAACCTTGACTGCATAGAGAGCAATCTTCGGCCCCACCCCAATCACGCCAATAGTATTATCTACTGCCGCAGCAATCCCAGCAACATGTGTTCCATGGCCATTATCATCATTACCGCTTTTTAGAGGGTTAATGGTATTGACTTGACCCTTGATATTGGCCTGCAGGTCAGGATGTGCCAAATCAATGCCAGTATCTACAATGGCTACCTTAACGTATGTCCCGGTGCTATCGTATTCTCCGGTTGCCGCAGGGTACCAGGCCATATTTCCATCTATGCTGCCGTCTAATCTGTCTATACCCCACGGTATGGTTTGTGGCGGTGGAGGTGGTGGTTGAGGTTTAGCAATGGCATTTATCACTAAATCATCATCTATCCGCAGAATCTCGGGTCTTGCCAAAAGGTCTGCTTTTGCCTGAGGCGGTAGATAAACTGCCATAGCATTTATTAATCCTAAATGCTTAATTATCACCGCGCCAAAATTCTTTAAAAGCGCAGCCTTTGACGCTTCATTAACAAAATTTTCTTGGAAAACCACAATCTTACGTGGTAAATCCGGTGGTTGTGGCAAATCCTCTGGTTGCTGAGCATTTAAAGCGGATGCCAATAACCCTATAAAACTAAATACCAAAAGTGCGAGAGATAATTTTTTTATGAATTTTCCCATCTTCCACCTCCTGTTTTACCACAACAACTCATATCACTTATTTTAGGATACCCCTTTTTTTAGAATTTGTCAAGAAGGATTTACTCTAAACCCGAAAGCTGGGAGATGGAAAAAGTGCCCTCGAGTGTTGAGGCATTGGGTTTGGCAGTGAGTTGGATTTTTTTAATCCTTAAAAGCGAGAGCGGGTTTTCCAGATTATAGATGAATTTCAGGTAAGAATCCATATCCCCTTCTGTCCTGGCCTCTATGAGGATTTCTTTGCCCGAACTTTTCTGCTGCGGCCGGATATCAACAATCCTGATGCCGGCATTCTTGGCTAAGGCCTCCAGTTCGGATAACGAGGAAACCAGCGCATCTTCCTGGCCTTCTGCAGGGATCATTGCCTGCAGGATGTCTTTATTCTGGGCCAAAATCGCCTCTTTCTGGCTTAAGAGCCAGAGGTATTTCTTTATCTTGGCGCGTTGGTAATGGATGGCGCGGTTGAGTTCATTGTTCTTGAGGAGCAGCGGAGCCAGGAAGAAGTTGAAGATTAGGGCAAATACAAGGACCCCGGCGGTAATATAAAAGATGAGCCTCTCTCTTTTAGTCAGGACTTTAATCATTTTTTGAGGCACGCTATCTCAAAATCAATGACTTCCCCGGACAGGGAAGCCCTTTTTGTGGCATACCTTACCTTCAGGTTGAAATTATTAAAACCTTGCCCATTCTTTAGCCGCGAGACAAACTCAAATACCGGGGATAATTGCGCTGCCTGGCCGCGCAGGGTTATCTGTTTATCTTCTTCGTAGGCAAAATTAACAAGGCTCACCTGTTCAGGCATATTTTTGCGGACTTCGTAAAGCAGGTCTAAAATAGAAAATTTTCGCTCTTGCCTGCTGGCAATCATCCTGAGACGGGTTTCAACTTCTTCCAGCGGCCTTGCTTCTTGGGATATTCTATCCAGTTCCTGCTTTAATTTCCCCAGGTAAATCTCTTTATTGCTTAAATTCCTATACAATCCTAAGGTAAAGATAAAGATTATCCCGGCAATAAAAGCCGCGTAGCGCACAAATTCGCTGCGCCGGGCGCTTGTTTGAGCAGCTTCTTTTAATTCCTCCGGGATAATATTCAAGGATTCGGGAATATCCTTTAATCCTAAGCCAATGAGCCCGGCAAAGGAAACATCCGCAGCTAAAATCTTATCCTGTATCCTCTGAGAAAGCCAGGATAGAGAAAGAACCTGCGCTTGGAGCCCTGCTTCTTTAGTCAAAAGCCCGGCAAATTCCTGGCATAATGTAGATACTCCCGTAACCAGCACTTTATCCGGAGATACCTTGCCGATTTCTTTCAGGAACGCGTCTTTACTTTTATTTATCTCTTCAATTAGGCTTTGCTGCCACCCCTCCCTGACGCGGGAGAACTTAAATACCCGGGTAAAAATAATCTTACTTTTTTCTATCACCGCAAACTCTACCTGCGTATTCTCAATTTCGGTAATTATAAAGGCTTCATCTTTGGCCTGGCCGGCATAGGCGGCGCAAAGGTTAACCAGCCCGTATGAACTTAAGATTATTTTAATTTTGACCGGCGCCAAGGGTTTTAACATATCCAGGTAGCGCTGGATTGTGCTTTTATGCGCTATAATCAAGTTGGCGTTGGAATAGCCTTCTTTATCCGTAGAGATTACCTGGTAAGCGGTAATTAATTCATTGGCAGGATAGGGCAGGTAGCGCGGCGCCTGAAGCACGAGTATCTTTTCAATCTCTTGCGCAGACTGCGACGGAATCTTGACATACCTTGAGGTTGCGGATGCGCGCGGCAGGGATATGATGATAGGGCTGCGGTTATACCCCATTTTCTTTAATGCGCCGCCTATTTCTTCGGTTAGTGTTTTATCGCCTTTTTCGGGTGAGATTTTTGCAATTTCTAAATCCGCAATCTCTCTTTTACCGTTCCTCTGGGCAAGGAACTTTACTACTTTAAGAGTATCCTCGCTGAGCTGGCAGATAAATAAAGATTTTTTCGCTTTCAGGACAAATTTCTTCATTGGCTCTAATATACTTTCCTTCTTAAAAGCTGGAGGATATTTTCTTTGCTAAATATATTTAGGTCGGATGGATTTTCAAGGAATGGCTCAACCTCCTGCAAAACCCTCTTCCAGTCTGTAAGTTCAACTACTTTAAAGATAAAATCCCGCCAGTTATTTTCTTGAGGATACTCCTTATCCCAGCGTGTCTGTTTAAGCGCATTTCTTAAGAGGGTAATGTTAGGCTCTATGTCTTTCCATTTAGATAAATACCAGCCGAGGTCAAAATAATCCCTTCCCTTTGTATATTTCCTGCTTAATAAAGCGTGTAACTTTCCCACAAAAAGCGAGCTAATTTCATAAGACAAAAAAGAAATGGGAAAATATTTATTCACAATTTGAGTTTGAAGCATAGCGCCTTGCGGAGGGTTAGTGTCAATTTCTATTTTAATAGAAAACTTCTGGCTTTTTAAGGGCGAAATGCCCGCTTCATACATCAAGCCTTCAAACTTGACAAAAGCGCTCTGTACAGCCTTCTCTTCACTCACCGAGGCGGCAGCGCTATATCCGGACAACTCAAGCTGGCGCATAACCGTCTTCATAAGAACGCTGAATTTAATTTTCTCTTTGCCTGCCTGCGAAAAATCAAGGTCTTCCGAGAAACGCGGCAGGTTATGCAAGAAGCGAAGAGCTGTGCCGCCGACAAAAGCAGCGTGGCGGAATAATCCTCCCTCATACATAAAACTCAGCATGTATGCCTGAAGGTACTCGCGTAAGCAATTAAGTTTTTCGTTATAGCCGGACTTAGCCGCAACTAATGAGAGGCAGTAATCTTTCATTTCTTTTTACGCTGTTTAAACTTTTTCATGAATACTTTCCGGGCGATAATGCGCTTTCTAATCTCTTGCGCGGCGCGAAGGAGTTTGGCCTTGTTCATCTTTTTCGCGAATTCAACCAGGCGTTTTTCATCCAAATCATCGAGATTCTGCAGGCGTAGTTCATCAATATACGTGCCGGTCGCTGGCCCATGGCGCAGATAAAAAAAATCGAGCAGGGCTTTTTCGGGCAGGGCGACGAAAGCAGTCTGCCCGTTCAAAACAACTGCAGTGTAGCCCCAGAAAAAGCCTTTCTGGATATGAATGTAGTCAAAAACTCCGAGTTTTGTTTCAAACCTTGCGGGACGCTGAGAGGTAACCGAGGTATACACCGTCACCCGCTCCGGGATAAGATTATGAAACTCCAGCGCTTTTTCAAGGCTTAAGTACGAAGGCCTATGCAGGGTCGCGGCCACCGCAGGGCCGTAGATATCGGCCTTGCGGTAGGTATCCGACAAAGCGTACAAGCCGCGCTTAAGCTGAATGAGTTTTCCTGACTTGTGCCAACGGCTAAGCTGAACCTCGATGGATGCGCGCTTAGCAGGGTTAGAGTCTGAATAAAGCGCCTCCGCCTCGATCACCGTAAGCCCCTTGACCTTATTTAAGAACCTTTCCCAGTCCATTTTAGTAAATTAACATTATTGTTAAGTTAACGTAATAAAGCTTAACACAGATATAAGTAGTTTTCAAGAGATATTTTATTTATTTTCCACATCTCTTCAAAGATGGCCTTTGGTATCAATCTGCGGCTTGAGCAGGGAAATGACGTAGGTAAGGCTGCGCAGGCCGGATTCTAAGCGCTTAAGGCGAGCCCGGGAAACAGCGCGCCTTGTTTCCTTGTAGCCAAACTTGTTTATTAAAGTTATAAAGGTTTCTATTTTGTTCAGGTCTTTTGGCTGGCCTAATTGAGATGAAAGGCCTTTAGCTTGATTAAAAAGGGATACTCCATACTTTTGGATAAGGGAACTAGCCTGTTTTTCAAAGTCAGACGTGGAAATCAACGGGTTAAGGCGATAGTCATTCGCGGGCCTTTTTTCAGGATGACGCGGGTCACGGGGGATATGGCGGTAAACTTCAAGCAGCTCCTCTCTTTCCAGCTCCAGTATGCCTTGGCTTATAGAGCGCTCGCCAATATGATATTTTTGCGCCAGGCCTTTTTGCGGCCTGAACCAATAAGGGTTATGCTTGGATTCACTTGCTTCCAGCAAAGCCACCAGCCATATTATTTTAGCGTTAAATGAGAGTTGCTTATCCAGCCCGTAATCCCAATATTCAAAAGGAAGGATGAACCAATCGCTATTCTTTGGGCTGAAGTCAAGTATGGTAACGGTTTTGCTCCAGGGTTGGCGTTCAAGGAGTTTATAGGTGCGGGTTAATTTTTTAAGGGGTTGGTAGACGTTGAAGAAATAAAAGAATTTTGCGTAGGTTTGCTTAAGGGGAGTATCGCGCGAAGTAATTTTGTAATGCATTTGGCGGGCAAGTTTTTCATAATCTAAGGCGAGGGTTGCCGAGTTTAAACTTTCGGATTCTTTGAATAATAAAAGGTAAAGGTCAAATGCTTTTTCAGAACTCCTGGTAAAAAGCAGCGGGAGCTTGAATTTATCTGTCAGGAGCCGCTTTGGTATTTTAACCCCATTGTATTGAAATGGTTCAGCCGCGGGCTCCCGGCTTAGTTTTATATTTTTAAATTCTTCTGCTAATTGGGCTGCTAATTGCGGCGACTCAAGCAAGACAGATACTTCGTTATTTGAATAAAATGCGGAGTAAGACCAGTTAGCGCTGCCAAAAATTAAAATCTTTTTATCTATCAAGGCCGCTTTTGAATGCAGCAAAGTTACGGGGCTGTCTAAATAGACATCTATGCCTGCCTGCGTAAGGGAATTGTAGGCATTGTAATTGTTGTCAAATAATCTGTCTTCTAAAATTACCCTTACGTCCACGCCTCTTTTTTTTGCGTCCTGTAAATCATTTATAAGCACAGTGACAGGGTCGTTTGGGGCGGCATCTTTCGTGCTCATATAATACATTTGGACCCAGATAGAGTCTTTTGCCTCTTGAAATGCCTTATGGAGGGCGTGGAAATACTCTTCGCCAAAAAGCAGGCGATTGCCTTTCTCATTAGCCAAGGCAGGAAAAACAAGGACGGTTATTAGTAAGAATATCAGGGTGTATTTGACTATAGCACTTGTTGGCCTAATTCTCATGCCAGTAGACGATTTTTCCTTCTCCGGAGCGGTCATAGACGGCGGTGATTTTTTTTGTTATGTTGTTAACGGTTCCCTGAGATTCAATCCTGAAATTGTCCGAGCGAAGGACAATGTTGTCTTTGAGCTTATTAAGGAGCTCTGTAGCGTCTTCGTCAGCAGTAATAATGGACTCTAAGGTTTGAAAGGATTTGTTTTCCTGAGTATCTCTAAGCGTAACTATCTCATCAGTCAAATTAGGAGCAACCTCTTTTTCTGCTTCTGTTCCGGCCACGGCATTGGCAAGTATGGCCAAAACATCTTCAGAAGCGGTATTTACATTTAATTTTCCCTGGCCATATATCGTAGCCAAACCCTGTATTTGATTATATATTTTTTCTACATCTTCTTGAGACTGTTCCTTGTTCATCCCTTTGTTATTTGTATAGAAATATTCCAAAAACAACATTAATTCTTCAGGTGTTTTAAGCGCTGTATTTTTAAATTCAGCATCTTCGTTTGAACCAGCAATAGGATCTGAATCTGTATCTATCCAATTAATTACAATATTTGTTAAATTCTGCGGTTCTTGAGGGCCTAATTTAGGAATTATTTTATCAGAAAGAAAAAGCTCTAATATTTCTTTTTGCACGACCACATCATCAATTTTATTTATGTTTATCTTGCTCTCCTCGTCCCTTATGCCATAAACAGGTTCTTCTTTATCGGGCGCCTTATAACTAACTGATGCGAATTCGTTTTCTTGCGCATTAATCAAAATATCCTTAAAGGCAGCCTCATTATTTGCCCAGTTATCTGTACTACAATCGTAATCGGCCGTAGCGTCATTTTTTAATTCCACAATTGCCCGATTAACCCCTGCCTTAGCCAGGTAGGAGGCCTTGAGTGCGTCTCTTTGCAGGCGGGCGAACTTTAGGTTTATCCCGGAGCGCTGGCCCAAGCTCAGGGCAAAAACCACCAGAATGGCCAGGACCCACAAACTAATCATTAAGACTGAACCTTTTTTGAGGCCTCCCTTTTTAGGCACTACTTTCCCCCTTTTCTCCCAAAGGCAGCGGCACTAATTTGATAAATTCAATTCCGGATATGGTTAGCTTAATTCTCACTGCCGAGGGCAAAGACTTTTCTTGTGTTGGTTTTTTAGCAGCATCATCAATAGGCCAGATATCCTGCCAAGCGACATAAGTTTTATTATCCGTATCAACGGTTAAATAAGCGTATTCAAAGGTTAGCTTTTCTGCGCCTTGGGCTAAATCCTGGGATTCAGCCTCAACATCGGTTTCCGGCTTTAAGGCATCCAGGCCGAGGAAAGTAGTACGCTTAATGACTCCCGAACCCTTATCCCAAACGTATTTAACACGGTAGATATTAGTGCTTAGTTCATCCTCGCGCCAGAAATCAATTACGTTGAAGAATTCCAGCTCAGTTGCTTCGCCCTTAAATCTTGAACCGTTGGCATCGCCGTAGATAAAACTATTCTTTAAATCCGATTCTATTTTGCTGAAAAAAACCCGGGCAG
>Ga0265296_1004706_pt1 | contig 11700 bp, 10 predicted proteins | sample MunlanPumphouse1_FD_189073 | JGI IMG/M metagenome (GOLD analysis project Ga0265296, IMG submission 189073) | Groundwater microbial communities from a municipal landfill in Southern Ontario, Canada - Pumphouse #1 | ecosystem: Environmental > Aquatic > Deep subsurface > Groundwater | place...
CCCGGCGAGGCTGCGATGGCGGTGGGTCAGGCGACATCTTCGGTGCCTGTGTTGCCGCTATCGCAGCCTCGCTGAAGCTCGACAGCTCCCACAGGGATTGGCGCTGGGGCGGGGATTTCAGTCTGGGTGGAGATCAAGGGTGGGAGCTGTCGAGCCCCGGCGAGGCTGCGATGGCGGTGGGTCAGGCGACATCTTTGGTGCCTGTGTTGCCGTCATCGCAGCCTCGCTGGGGCTCGACAGCTCCTACAGGGATTGGCGATGGGTCGGAGTCGAACCCTGCCTGGCCTCACGCCTCAATCAATGGCAATAACTCCTCCGCCCAGGCCAGCCAGCTTTCTTCGAGCATGATTCCGCGCCGCAGCACCACGTATTGCAGGCGCTGTGCGTGGGTCAACGAAGCCGACGAAAAGTCGCGCTGCTCAATCTGCCGATATGTCTCAAGCATGGCCTGGTGTTGCTTGAACAGGCGCAGCACTTCCTCACGCAGGCCCAACGGCCCGATGACCGCTTCGGCACGTAGCTTGATCAACAGTGCCTGGCTCTGGTCCCCCGACTCTTGCGGCTCGCTCGCCCAACGCTGCAACTCTTCGCGCCCCGCAGGTAGCACCTGGTAGATTTTTTTGCGCCGCTTGTCGGCCTCGGGACAGTCCTGCGCCATGAGCCAGCCGGCTGTGACCATGCGCCCCAGCTCACGATAGATCTGCTGATGGGTGGCCTGCCAGAAGTAACCAATGGAGCGATCAAACCGGTTGGCCAGCTCATACCCCGTCGAGGGTTTTTCCAGGAGTGAGGTCAGGAGTGCGTGTTGGATGGACATGGGGCGCAGTCTATCTCCGTGGTTCTGGAGCGGGCGAGCATGAAGTCGATGAACGTCGATGTCGCGCGAGTGTGGTGGTGGTCGGGCATGTAGAGCATATACATGTTGGTGCCGAAGATGCTCAGACGCCAGGCGTCCAGTGCGGTAACCAGCGTGCCCTGGCGTACGTCGTCCTGCACCAGGTAGTCCGGCACCAGCCCTACACCCAGCCCGGCCAATACCGCTTGGCGCAGGAACAGAAAGTTCTCTGAAATCAGGGTGGGCTCCAGCAGTACCTCATGGCGCTCATCGTCCAGGCACGCAGCAACGCGCAATTGTCGGCCGACCACCGCTGCGGTAATCAGCGGTGCGGTGCGCAAGTCGCTCAGCTGCCCGGGCACGCCATGTTCCCGGGCATAGGCCGCCGAGACGCAAGCCACGTAGCGCAACACGCCCATGTCCCGAGCTACCAGGTTTTGCGGCGGCTCGGACATGACCCGTACTGCGATATCCACTTCATCGCGCATCAGGTCTTCGACGCGATTTTCGAACATCACATCCAGCACGATCCCCGGGTACAGCCGCTTGAAGTCGAGCAGCCAATCGGCCATCACCCACTGCCCGTAACCGCTGGGCACACTCACCCGCACCCTGCCCTGCAAGCTCTGGCCCAGCGATGAGACCGACTCTTGCGCCGCCAGCAGTTCATTGCGAATGGCCCGCCCGTGCTCATACAGGCGCAGGCCGATCTCGGTCGGCTCAATGCGGCGCGTCGTGCGCCGCACCAGTTGCAAACCGATCGACTGCTCCAGGCGGCTGAGGTGGTAGCTGATATTGGCCCGGCTGACTTTAAGTCGCCGTGCGGCCTCGCTGAGGTTGCCTGCATCGATGATTTCGACCAGCAAGGTAAGCGACTTGAGGTCCATGGGGATCACTGTCAAAGAATTTTGAACAGCCTGTCAATCAGGGCTGTGATTGTCAATGAAGCTTTGCCTTCCGATAATCCTTGGAATAACCAGCCACTGAGCACAACAGGTGAAACCATGGGTGAACCGATTCTTGTGGGGCGTGAAGGTGCTGTCCTCGTGCTGTCCAATAACAACCCCGCCGCACGTAATGCACTCACGCCCGAGTTCTATGCCGCATTGCCCCAGGCCCTGGCCCAGGCCGAGGCAGACCCGTCGATTGGCGCCGTGGTGCTGACCGGGGTTGGCGGCCATTTCTGCGCCGGCGGCGATCTGCATCGGCTGGCATTGCGTCGGGCCATGACGCCAGCGGAGCGCCGGGTCAATCTTGAAGGCCTGCATGACCTGATCCGCGCGCTCCAAAATTGCAGCAAGCCGGTGATTGCCGCCGTCGAAGGCGCCGCCGCCGGCGCTGGCCTATCGATTGCGTTGGCTTGCGACATGCTGGTCGTGGCACGTAACGCTGCGTTTTCGGTGGCCTACGTCAAGGTTGGCCTCACGCCCGATGGTGGTGCCACGGCGTTCCTCGCCGAGTTTGTTTCGCGCCAGGTACTGACGCAACTGTGCCTGACAGGTGAGCGTATCAGCGGTGAACGCTTGCATGCCTTGGGCGCGGTCAATGCGCTGACCGAACCCGGTGACGCGCTCCCGGCAGCCATCACCCTGGCAACCCGGATTGCCGCTGGCCCCCAGCGAGCAATGGCACGCATCAAGACCCTGTGCCGCCAGGCCAGCCGCACGACCCTCGAACAACAGCTGGAGCTGGAGGCCAACCATATGGTGGTGTCCATGGGGGACGACGAAGCTGCCGAAGGGATTGCCGCATTCTTTGACAAACGCCCCGCAGACTTCAACGGCTTACGAATAACCGATCAATAGTTCCGCATAGCGAAACATGATTCCATATATTTGACATACAGCCGCATTGCGTGCAAATCTCCAGCGAGATGGCACCGCCATACCGCCCGCATATCGATTAACCCAGACTCATAACAATAGGGTTTTAGAATGTTCAACCGTCACCTGCCCCATTGGCCGGAGGGTGCGCCCCACCACCTGACACTGCCGGATACCAGCCTGTTCTGTAACCTGGAAATCTCTGCCCGGCGTTATCCGCAAAAGACCGCGATCATCTACTACGACACCCTCATCACCTACGCCCAGTTGCTTGATGAGGTCGAGCGGCTGGCCGGGTATTTCCAATCCCAGGGGGTCAAGCGCGGCGACCGAGTCCTGTTGTTCATGCAGAACTCGCCGCAGTTCATCATCACCTACTACGCCGCGCTGCGCGCCGATGCCATGGTGGTACCGCTCAACCCCATGAGCCGCGCCAGCGAGCTGGAACACTACCTGCACGATACTGACGGCGAGATCGTCGTCTGCGCCCAGGATCTCGCGCCGTTTGTCACGCCGCTGCTCGGCCGCTTCAAGCTGCGCCACGTATTGACCACGGCCTACTCCGAGTACCTGCGTACACCCACCGACCTGCCCCTGCCGCCCGAGTTGCTGGCCCCGGTTGAAACGGCAACGTTGCCGGGTGTGACACGCTGGCAGGCCGCCCTCGATTGCGGGCAACGCCCCGGCCCCCACCTGAGTGACGCCGACGATCACTGCGTGATGCCTTATAGCTCAGGCACAACCGGCGTACCCAAGGGCTGCCTGCATACCCATGGGTCGGTGATGGCGACAACGGTGCACCGCCAAGCCTGGACCAACCGCAATTGCGAAGACGTGGTGCTGACCACCCTGCCGCTGTTCCATGTCGCCGGTATGCAATCGTCGATGAACGGGCCGATTTTCAGTGGCGCCTGTGTGGTGGTCATGACCCGCTGGAACCGTGAAGTCGCCGCACAGTTGATGCAGCGATATCGCGTCAGCAACTGGTCCAATATCGTCACCATGGCCGTGGATTTCCTGACCCAGGACGGGCTCGACCGCTATGACCTGTCAAGCCTCAACTACATTGGCGGCGGCGGCGCGGCGATGCCCGGCCCGGTCAAGGACAAGCTCAAGCAGTTGCTGGGCCTGGACTACATCGAAGGCTACGGCATGACCGAAACCATGGCCGCGACCCATATGAACCCCAAGGCGCGCAGCAAATCCCAATGCCTGGGCATTCCGGCGTTCGACGTCGACTCGCGCGTGATCGACAGCACCACCGGCCTGGAGCTGGCGCCCCACGAAGTGGGCGAAATTGTCTGCCGGGGCCCGCAGGTGTTCAAAGGCTACTGGCGACTCCCGCAGGACACCGAAAAAGCCTTTATCGAACTGGAAGGTAAACGCTTCCTACGCACCGGCGACCTCGGCTACTACGATGAAGACGGCTACTTCTTCATGGTCGACCGCATCAAACGCATGATCAACGCCTCCGGCTACAAGGTCTGGCCTTCGGAAGTCGAAAGCCTGATGTACCGCCATCCGGCGATCAAGCAGTGCTGCGTCATCTCCTCCCCCGACGCACGCCGAGGGGAAGCGGTCAAAGCCCTGGTGACCCTGCACCCCGGACAACAGGACACCACGGCCAGCGACATCATCGAGTGGTGCAAGGCCAACATGTCGGCCTACAAAGTCCCCGTCACCATTGAGTTTCGCGAGCACCTGCCGCAATCCGGTGCCGGCAAACTGCTCTGGCGCCAATTGCAGGATGAAGAATGGGCCGCCCACACCCCCTCCGTTACTGGCACAGGAAGCTGATTGATGTCTGACGCCGTTATTGTCTCCACCGCGCGTACCGCCCTGGGCAAATCCTACCGGGGCGCCCTGAACAACACCCACAGCATCGACCTGGCCGGGCATGTGATCCAACAGGCCGTGGCCCTTGCCGGAATTGATCCAGGGCTGATTGAGGATGTGATCCTCGGCGCGACGTTCCAGGAAGGTGCCCAGGGCAAGAACATGGCACTCCTGGCGGCCATCCGTGGCGGGTTGCCTACCACCACCGCGGGTTTGTCGATCAACCGCTTTTGCAGCTCGGGGCTGCAAGCCATCGCCCTCGCGGCACAACGTATCGTGTCGGAAAAAGTCCCGGCGATGATCGCCGGCGGCGTGGAATCCATCAGCCTGCTGCAAAACGACAAGCTCAATACCTATCGCAGTCAGAACCCATGGCTGCTGGAGCACAAACCCGAGCTTTACCTGTCGATGATTGAAACCGCCGACATCGTTGCCCATCGCTACAACATCAGCCGCGAGGCCCAGGACGAATACGCCCTGCTCAGCCAGCAGCGCACCGCCGCGGCCCAGGCCGCCGGTTTGTTTGATGCCGAGATTGTTCCTTTCACCACGCACATGCTGGTCAAGGACAAACACAGCGGCGAGGTCAGCGAGCAGCCCGTCACCCTCACCCAAGACGAATGCAACCGGCCCTCCACCACCCTGCAAAACCTGGCCCTGTTGGAGCCGGTGCGCGGAGCCGGGCAATTCATCACGGCGGGCAATGCCAGCCAATTGTCCGATGGGGCATCGGTGTGCCTGGTCATGGACAGCCTCTACGCCGAACGCAATAACCTCGAGCCGCTGGGGATTTTCCGGGGTTTTGCCGTGGCCGGCTGCGAGCCGGACGAAATGGGCATTGGCCCGGTCTATGCCATCCCGCGCCTGCTCAAGCGCAACGGGCTGAAGATCGACGATATCGACCTGTGGGAGCTCAACGAGGCCTTCGCTTCGCAGGTGATCTACTGCCGGGAAAAGCTCGGCATTCCCTTGGAGAAGATGAATGTCAACGGCGGCTCCATCTCCATCGGCCACCCTTATGGCGTCACCGGCTCACGCCTGACCGGCCATGCCCTGATCGAAGGCAAACGGCGCGGCGCCCGATATGTGGTGGTGACCATGTGCATCGGCGGCGGGCAAGGCGCTGCCGGGTTGTTCGAGGTGGTCTGACGCAGAACCAGCGTGCGACGCTGCATCTGTGTGGGAGCTTGCTCGCGAAAGCGGTGGGTCAGTCAGAATCTATTTTTCTGACCCGCCGCCTTCGCGGGCAAGCCCGCTCCCACAGGGGATCTGTGCCAGGCGCAGAGTCTTTGGCCACCCATCACATGGGGGAGCTGGCTTGCCTGGGCTACACAGCTTTCAAAAACTGACGACTCACCCTGTGGCAAGCGGCGTTCCGACAAGCCCGCTCGCCACAACAAGTCCGCATTTGCATGCGGTGGTTTCAGTCAAGCCGTTCGATCACGCAGGCAATGCCCTGGCCAATCCCGATGCATAGGCTCACCAATGCGTAGCGCCCTTGTTGGCGCTCCAGGCTGCGCAAGGCGGTCAGGGCCAAGCGGGCACCGGAGGCGCCCAGCGGGTGGCCGATGGCGATGGCACCGCCCTGGGCATTCAAGCGTGGGTCGTCGAAGGCCAGGCCCAACTCCTTGGCGCACCCCAGTACCTGGGTGGCGAAGGCTTCGTTGATTTCAATCACGTCCATATCCGCCAGGCTCAGCCCGGCACGCGCCAAGACTTTGCGAATCGCCGGTACCGGCCCCAGGCCCATCACCCGTGGTGCGACCCCCGCGACCGCACCGGCCACGATCCGTGCCCGTGGCTTGAGCCCGTGACGCTCACCGATAGCGCGGTTGCCCATAATCAGCGCCGCCGCGCCATCGTTGATCCCCGAAGCATTACCCGCCGTGACCACGCCGCCCTCGAACAGCGCGCCCAGACGGGCGAGCGCTGGCTCGTCGGTGCTCGGCCGTGGGTGCTCATCGGCGACCACCGCCTTGGGCGGCAACTTGCGCCCCTGGGGCACCAGGACCTGCAGCAGTTCCTCCTCGTAAAAACCCTCGGCCAGCGCCTTGGCATACAACGCCTGGCTGCGCGCCGCGAACGCATCACTCTCGCCACGGCTGATACCCAGATCGTGCGCAATGTTATCGGCGGTCTGCGGCATGCTGTCGGCGCCGAATTCGGCCTCGATCCGCGGGTTGGGAAAACGCGCACCGATACTGCTGTCAAAAACCTGGAACGCCCGGGAGAAGGCCGCCTCGCTCTTGCCGACGACAAACGGCGCACGGCTCATGCTCTCGGTGCCGCCGGCGATAAACAGCTGGCCTTCATCGCACCGGATCATCCGATTCACATCCAGCACCGCCGCCAGCCCCGAGCCGCACAAGCGGTTGACCGTCAAGCCACCGGTAGTCAATGGCAAACCCGCGAGCAATGCCGCATTACGGGCAACGTTGCGCGCATCTTCACCGGCCTGACAGGCACAGCCCGCCACGACGTCTTCGTAGTCCTCGGCAGCGAACGGGCTACGCGCCACCAGGGCGCGGATGACCTCACCCAGCAAGTCATCGGGGCGCACGCTGGCCAAGGCGCCGGCGCTGCGGCCAAAAGGTGTACGCAGGCCATCATAGATATAAGCAGACATGGTTATTGCTCCTGCACGGCAGAGGGTTGATCGGGAGTTTGCAGGCTCAGGCCCAACTGGACCCGGCGACGCAGCCAGGGGCTGGGACGGTAGCGCGGCTCCTCATAGCAGCCTTGAATGCCACGCAGCACCGCGAGGATTTTGTCGGCGCCATAGAACTCGGCGAAGGCCAGTGGGCCGCGCGGATAACCCAGCGCCAGCATCACCGCGCGGTCGAGGGTGGCCGGGGTGGCGATGCCGCGCTGGACGATTTCCGCTCCCAGGTTGGCCACGCTTGCAACTACCCGCTGGATGATGAAACCGGGTGAGTCATTGATCACTTCCACCGGTACCCCGTTGCTGCCCAAGGCCTGAACCGCCTGGGCTTCGAATGCCGGGTCCAGCGCAGGCTGGCGCATCAACACCAGGCGTTTGGAGAAGTCGCAGAAAGTGTCCAGGGCCAGGGTACGCTCGGCGGGCCACCCCTGGCGCGCGATCACGCTGCTGGCATCTTCCCCCAGCGGGGTGATCAGGCAGATCGCATTGGCCGAGGGTTGAGCGGCCTCTTCGAGCATCGCCCCACCGGCGCCGAGCAAGGCTGCCACTTCACCCCTCACCTGCGCATCCTGGCTGTCGAGCCAGAAGCTGCGGTCAACCGACACATGCGCGCGTTGGGGCTGCGGCGAACGCAGTTGCTGGCCATCGACATAGCGGTAAAAACCCTGCCCATCACTCTTGCGCCCCAGCAAACCTGCGGCCACCCGCTGGGCCGCCAGGTAAGACGGGGTATAACGCGGATCACCATAAAACTGCGCGTAGATCGACTCCATCACGCCATGGGAGATGTCCAGGCCGGTGAGGTCAAAAAGCTCGAACGGCCCCATGCGAAACCCCGGGCCATCGCGCAAGATGCGGTCGATCTGCTCGAAATCGGCAATGTTCTCGCCAAGGATACGCAACGCTTCAGTGCCATAGGCACGACCGGCATGGTTGACCAGAAAGCCCGGCGTATCTGGGGTCTGAGCCGCAAAGTGACCAGCCGCCTCGGCCAGCGCGCACAGGCGCTCCACCACCTGCACCTGGGTACGCTCACCGCGCACTACCTCGACGATCTTCATCAGCGGTACGGGGTTGAAGAAGTGAAAACCGGCAACCCGCTCGGGGTGTTGGCATCCGCTGGCGATCTGCGTGACGGACAGCGACGATGTGTTGGTAGCCAATACCGCGCTCGGCGCAACGATGGCTTCCAACTGGCGAAACAGCCCTTGCTTGGCCTCCAGGTTCTCGACGATGGCTTCGATCAACAGATCGCAACCGGCCAAGGCTTCCAGGCTCGCAGCAGGCTGCATGCGCGCCAGCGTCTGCGCCAACTGCTCGGGGCTGAGCTTGCCCTTGGCCACCTGGCGCTCCAACAGGTCCTTGTTAAAGCTCAGCGCCTGTTCGACCGCTTCAGGGCGCACGTCATACAGCAGCACCTCACAGCCTGAGGTTGCAAACACTTGAACAATGCCACGGCCCATGGCGCCGCTGCCAATCACACCGATACGTGAAAACATGGTTTCTCCGATTTTATGTTTCGCTGTGCAGAACCTAATTCCGTATTGACTAGAATACTAATTATTGTCAGGCTCAACTTCAATCTAAAAAAGGCTCTTTGCGGAACATACCGTGCATAGCAAGTGCCGCCGTTCACCCCATAACAAAAAGAGAACACACCATGACCGTCTCACCACCCGCCGACCTGCAAGGCCTGTTCAGTGGATTCGCCGCGTACCTGGGCCTTGATCTGGTTGAATACGGCCAGGCGCAAACCGTCATCGCGCTGCAGGTGCGCCCCGAGCATCTCAACCAGGCCGGCAAACTGCACGGCGGTGTGATTGCCGCCATGGCCGACGCGGCGCTGGGCATGTGCGGCACCTGGAACATCGACCCGGACCTGTGGCGCTTGTCCCTGACCCTGTCACTGAACATCAACTACATGGCTCCCGCCCCCGCAGGCAGTCAGGTTCGGGTCGTCGCCCGGGTCCGGGGCGGCGGGCCGAAAATCTACATGGCCGCGTGTGATGTGCTCGATGCCGAGGACCACCTGTTGGCCAGCGCCGAAGGTGTGTTCAAGCGTAGCCGCCTGCGCCGCCTGCCCGCGTGAAGCTGACACGCCTGCTGCCACTGGCCCTGCTCTGCGAACTGGTTGCCCTGGGCACGCGTACCAGTGCGTTCAGCCTGATCGCGGCGCTGCTGTTCGGATTGTTTTTTATCCGCCACTGGCAGTCGCTCATGCCCTACCCTCGGCGCCTGGGCCTGGCGACGCTAGTGTTGCTCGCAATCTGGCTGGTCAAGGCCCCGCTGGATCTGCCCGCCGTCCAGCGCATGAGCAGCGCTGGCGCCTATTACGCAGCGTTCATTGGTGGATTGGGGCTGATGGGCTGCCTGGTCAAGCGCCTGCCGGCACTGCGGGAGGTGCATCGTTTTCTGTTGCGTGGACCACGTTCGCTGCTCTATCCGCGCTATCTGCTGGCCGCATTGGGGCTGGGGTCAATCCTCAGTTTCGGCATGCTCAACCTGATGTGCTCGACCCTGCACAGCTACCTGCAGCCGTTTGCGCCGGATCATCCGGGCCGGCGTGATGGCCAGCGCGGCGTGCTGACCGCTGCCATTCGCGGTTTTGCCCTGGTGCCGTTGGTTGCGCCGACCAGTATTGTCGTGGCGATCATCACCCGTGAAGTACCGAGCCTGGCCTGGGCCGACCTGCTGCCTTACGGGGTGATCGCCACGGTGCTGCTCATGCTCATTGGCGCACGCACGGAAAACCGCCACTTGCAGACCCTGGTCGACGAATCACCCGAAATCCCCGCCGCGTCTCTCAACCCGCTGGCGCTCGGCACCGCCGTGGGCATTGGTGCGATTGTGGCGCTGGCCAGCCTGAGTTGGCTGAACATCACCCAGGCATCGCTGATGGTGGTGCCGCTACTGGTCAGCGGCTGGCTGTTCCTCGAAAGCCCGCGCAAGGCCTACGACGAATTGGCCGAGCATCTGGCGGGCATGCGTAATGAGATTTTTATATTTGGCTGTTCGGCGCTGTTCGGTGCGCTGTTCAATCAACTGGTTTCCCTGGAGCAGGTGGTGCCGTTGCTCGGTGGCTCCTCTCAGGTTTTCTGGGTGCAATGCATGGCGTTGCTGGGCGTGGTGGGGCTCGCCCTGGTCGGTATTGCGCCGATTATCACCCTGAGCATTTGTGCCGGCTTACTGGCCCAATTGCAGGTGGCCGGCGTCAACCCACTGGGGCCTGCCGTCAGCCTGGTCTGCGCGTTTTCCCTGGCGATGCTGCTCTCGCCCTTTGGACCTGCGGTGCTGATCCTGGCGCGCACGGCTGGCACCTCGGCGTGGACGATTGTCCTCACCTGGAATGGCCGTTTCGCCCTGATCGCCATTCCGGTGTTGCTGGCCCTGTCGTGGGTCGTGCAATGGTTCCACTAGCGGAACAGGATTCCGCTATGCTGCCACTTTGCGCGACTATATAAGTCGTTGCATTGAAATCGCGACGGTTACTGCCCACACTGCCGGGCATTATCGACTAACCTCTTCCACTGCCTGTCCGCTGCCCACACGAGCCTCCATGACTGAAGAAATCGAAACGCCCGAGAACGAACCCAAGGACCGGAAATTCGTCGAAGCCCTGAGTCGCGGTCTCGAAGTGCTGCGCGCGTTCACCCACGGCAACGTCACCCGTGGCAACCAGGACATTGCGCGGATTACCGGCCTGCCCAAGCCCACGGTTTCGCGCCTGACCTACACCCTGACGCAGCTTGGCTACCTGAGCTACAACCAGGACGTGGAAAAGTACCAACTGGACTCGGGGGTGCTGGCCCTGGGTTACGCCTACGTCAACAACCTGCGGGTACGCCAGCTGGGCAAGCCGCTGATGGACGAGTTCGCACGACGCACCAACACCACCGTTGGCCTCACCTGCCGCGATCGCCTGTCGATGATCTACGTGGAAAGCTGCCGCCCACCCGACGTCGCCAGCCTGCGTATGGAAGCCGGTGTGCGCCTGCCGTTGAGCACCACTGCCGCAGGTCGCGCCTACCTGGCCGCCACGCCGGAAAACGAGCGGGCGCATCTGATCGGCGAAATAGCCAAGAAGGCCGGTGACGAATGGCCGGCCCTGGAGATCTCGTTGAACGAGTCGTTCCGCGAGTATGAAGAGTTCGGTTTTTGCCTGTCCCTCGGCGAGTGGGACCGCAACGTCAACGCCGCAGGCGTTCCGCTGCGCCTGGCCGACGGCAGCATCATGGCCCTGACCTGTGGCGCGCCGAAGTTCCAGCTGCCTACCGACACCCTGCAAAGCTCCCTGGCGCATCAACTGGTGATGCTGGCCAGGGACATCGAAAGCCTGGGCGCCTGATCGCCATTGCTCATGCAGGCGCGCAACTGATCGCGCCTGCATGAGCAATCTACAGGCTAGCGCTCAACTCGGGAACCGCCTCGAACAAGTCCGCCACCAGGCCGTAATCAGCCACCTGGAAGATCGGTGCTTCTTCGTCCTTGTTGATCGCAACGATCACTTTGGAATCCTTCATACCGGCCAAGTGCTGGATCGCGCC
>Ga0265296_1004707_pt1 | contig 11700 bp, 7 predicted proteins | sample MunlanPumphouse1_FD_189073 | JGI IMG/M metagenome (GOLD analysis project Ga0265296, IMG submission 189073) | Groundwater microbial communities from a municipal landfill in Southern Ontario, Canada - Pumphouse #1 | ecosystem: Environmental > Aquatic > Deep subsurface > Groundwater | place: Canada...
TGCCTCCCATATGCTGGCAATGAAACTTACTAAAGTGGCTTATATGATATCCGTGAAGAGGCTGAGCCTGATTATAGGGATAATGTACGGCTACTTCCTTTTTAAAGAAGAAAACGTAAGGGAAAGGCTTCTCGGCGCAATATTAATGTTTACAGGTTTTGTGATGGTTGTAACGGCAGGTTGACTAGTAAATGATTCAACTTATCTAAGACAAAGCATTGTGTTTGAGCGGTTTTATTTTGCCGATAGTCCTAATAGAATTTAAGAAAATAAAGAGGTAAAATTCCTCGGAGCGGAGCGAGAATGAGCGAAAACATTATGCTTTGTCTTCAGTTCACTCTTTCAGTTTCCGGTTAGTTTAATAGCTGGTTATGCTGCCGGCTCTGCTACAGGATATACACTAATCTTAAGAGTATCGCGGTTCTTTCTCTCGAAAGCAACCTTCCCGTCAATCATGGCAAAAAGCGTGTCATCAGTGCCTTTGCCGACATTCTGGCCGGGGTGAAATTTCGTGCCTCTCTGCCTCACAATGATATTGCCTGCGCGTACAACCTGCCCGCCGAATATTTTAACGCCAAGGCGCTGTGCTTCGCTGTCACGGCCATTTCTTGAACTTCCTACGCCTTTTTTATGTGCCATCTTATCCTCCGACCACTATATCTTTTATCTTCAATGTAGTATATTGCTGCCTGTGCCCATTGGTCTTTCTGTAGACTTTCCTCGGCCTCTGCTTGTGGATGATAACCTTTTTCCCTTTTCCGGAACCAACAACCTCTGCCTTAACCTCAGATCCTTTAATATACGGCGTCCCGGTTATGTTCTTGTCATCCGTGACTATTGCAAGCACCTTATCCAGCGTGACAGCAGCGCCTGTCTCTGCAGGCAATTTTTCTACATTTATATTGCCCCCTGCAATGACCTTATACTGCTTTCCGCCTGTTTCTATAATCGCATACATGATTTCTTACCTCCAGCAAGACATATATTAAACCCTATTTTTTATTAAAAAGTCAAGAACAGGAGATCACCAATCATCCCAGATCAATATCTTGACGCGCATCACAGCAGCTTCCAAAATTAAAATAAATGTGGGATAATTAAAAATAAAGAACTCTGCGGCAGAGACCGCAGGGTATCAAAGAATCCGATATTTGTTTTATTGTCATTCCCGCTTGGCCTACTTCGCCGAAGTAGCTACGAAGGCTGAAGCGGGAATCCTTGAGAAAGATTCTGGACAAGCCAGAATGACAGAATAAGGGTAACCCTGTAGCAAGACTACAGGGAATTACAATTCAAATCACAGATTAAGAGAGGTAAGATATGAGAAAAGTTTTTTTGCGGGTGTTTGCAGGGCTTTTTGCGGCTGCTTTTATGGCCGCATCGGTCTCTTACGCGGGCACGACCGAGATAGTAAGCGTGGACAGCAACGGCAAGTTGGGGAATGGCAATAGCGATGATCCCACGATAAGCGCTGACGGAAGGTATGTGGCATTTTCGTCAGCGGCCGATAACCTCGTGCAAGGCGATACCAACGGCAAATCGGACATCTTTGTCCATGACAGGCAGACAGGCGAAACGAAAATCATAAGCAAGGACAGCAACGGCAAGTTGGGAAATAATAATAGCTATGTGCCAGCTATCAGCGCTGACGGAAGGTATGTGGCATTTAGGTCATTAGCCGGCAATCTCGTGCAAGGCGATACCAACGGCAAATCGGACATCTTTGTCCATGACAGGCAGACAGGCGAAACAATAATCATAAGCAAGGACAGTAGCGGTAAGCAGGGAAATAACCATAGCTATGAGCCCGCCATCAGCGCTGACGGCAGGTTTGTGGCATTTTGGTCATTGGCCAGCAACCTGGTGCCGGGCGATACAAATGATAAAGAGGACATCTTTGTCCACGACCGAAAAACAGGCGAAACGAAAATCATAAGCAAGGACAGTAACGGCAAACCGGGAAATAACTTTAGCAGAGATCCCGCCATCAGCCCAAACGGAAGGTATGTGGCATTTCGGTCAGGGGCCAGCAACCTGGTGCCGGGCGATACAAATGATAAAGCTGATATCTTTGTCCATGACAGGCAGACAGGCAAGACTGAAATCATAAGCAAGGACAGTGCCGGTACACAAGGAACTGGCCCGAGCAGCCTGCCTGCCATCAGCGCTGATGGCAGGTTTGTGGCATTTGAGTCAGCGGCCAACAACCTCGTGCCGAACGATACAAATGGTGAAACAGACGCCTTTGTCCATGACAGGCAGACAGGCAAGACTGAAATCGTAAGCAAGGACAGCACCGGCATTCAGGGAAATGGCGGCAGATGCTTCATTCCAGTCATAAGTGGTGACGGCAGGTATGTGGCATTCGAGTCAGATGCCGGTAACCTCGTGCCGGGCGACACAAACGGGAAGTCAGATGTCTTTGTCCGTGACCGAGATTGAGATTATGGCACAGCTACCCCGTTAGAAGACCTTCGTCCTTGTAACGGGGTAAACCCTTCTTCACCTTCTTCACCTTTTTCCCCTTTTGTTTATTCTACAGCTTCTCCACCTTCCACCATAATTCTCTTCCAATCCGCGCACCATACGCAACCGCCTTGCCGTCTGCGCTCCACACCGGTGGCCAGACTTCATCACTAACGTGCCCTTCTTTAATCACTTTGCCTGTCTCTGTATTGGCAATCACGATGAAGCGTTTTGCTTTCTCCATGGTCCCTGTTCTTGCCCTGTAGGCAATGTATTTGCCGTCAGGACTGAAAACCGGCGTAACTACCATGTCATAAGCTGCGCTCTCCTTTGCCGCAGCAGGTTTGCCCGCAGAAGAGACAACCATAAACCACTTGCCATCCATCATCCTTCTATCTTGATGTCCGCCCTTCATCGCCGGCCAGGCTATCTTTGCGCCGTCAGGACTAAAGACCGAAGGGGCATTTCCACCTCTGTCGTAATTCGCGCCGCCTTCCTTATTACCGACCACGATGCGCCACTTGCCATTTTTCATTGCGTAGTAGACGGCTGTCGTTGAGTCGGGACCGAAGACAGGCGAAGCAATTGCCTCATAAGGGCCTCTTTCTTTTCCCTGTGCCGGAGATTCCCAGGGACTTACGACTAAATACTGTTTTCCTTCTTTGGTTGCAATATAGATAATCTTTTTCCCGTCCGGGCTTAAAATAAAATTTACTGTCGCAGCGTAAGGAAGTTCTATCTTCCTTTCTTCTCGTAGAGTCGAGTCTGCGACATTCAATGCAAAATCCAGCAATACAAGAAAGCTTTTGCCTTCTTTCTGTATATCGTAGACAGCCCGCGAAGAATCGGAACTAAAAGAAATTTTCCCCGTCTGATAATCGGTATAAAGCCGTTCCTTAATTATCTTCTTAGTAGATACATCGAGAAAGAAGACGGTTCTCTTCTTATTCTCAATTTTCATCTTATCATCGCCCATCTCGAAAACAAGCAAACGGCCGTCCGGACTGAAAACCGGATACCGAAAGGTGTCAGGAAAAGCTTGGCTGCGATAAATCTCCTTCTCTCCGCCAGAGACAATAATAAACCATTTCTTATCCTCTTTGCCTTCCACTTGACAGGCAACCAAATGGCCGTCAGGACTGAAAGGGCCAGGGGCAACATCGTCAAAGGACTTCACCTCTTTACCATCAATGACCAGATACTCTTTCCCGCCTCTTTTGCCGTCATAAGCAACCCTCTTTCCATCCGGACTAAAAACAATCAGGTCATTTATCGCATCGTAGAATTTGCCTGTCTTATCGTTAACTACGATAAAGTTCTTACCCCTTTTTATGGCTTTATAGAAAACCTGTTGTCCATCGGCGCTGAAAGAAATGTTACCCCACTTGTCATAATCTTCCGGTATCGCGGCCAATTTAGTTTCCTTCAGGGTTATCTCTATTTCCTTCCTGTCATTCCGGCTTGTCCGGAATCCTTCTCCTGTGCCATCCCATACTGGTTTTGCCTTTTCAGGGGCTTTTTGAGGGGGGGATTTTCTTTCACAGCCGGAAACGGCAAAGAGCAGCAACAGAAGCAGGGGAGCAAGAAGAAACATTTTACCGGCAATATTTATCCTTGTTTTCCCGTCCATAATTTCACCTGATAAACATTGATGATCTCGTAAGAAGTCCGAAAACTGTCATTTGGAACGAGATAGGCGAGATTGACGCTGGTTTAACCATTTTTTAAAAGATGCCTGACTCTCCCCTGACGGTCTGCCGGCCAGCAACCCCTCAACGCTTATGTCTTCGTCAATATTCTCCCAATGAATACCATGACCCCTGCCAATCAATCTCCAGTTACTTCGTTCCTCTTTCGTAGCATATACCAAACGAGGAAACCATTCCAGAGGAACTGAAATTGTTCTTCCATCACTGAGGTCTACATTTAGGGTATCTTTTGTTACTTTTACGTTTTCTGCTTTTGGCGCTTCTATTTCAACTGCCGAAGTATTCATTCCATGCCTCCAATAATTTTGAACGATTCTCATTTATAACTTTGTGGATTCTACTGATTTCTACCCTGCTAAATCCTCCACTACCTTGCAGCCTGACAGGGTCAAGCCAAAATTTGGCAATTCTGTCATCACACTCAACATGAATATGCTGAGGTTCGTTCCTATCACCTGCATAAAAGAAAAACCTACATGGCCCAACCCTTAAAACTGTTGGCATTTATCCTCAATTATGTTATTTATCTTCAGAACTTGACGTGTTCTCGCAAATGTTTATAGCATCATAACCTTCGGTCATACATCAAATTTTCAATTTTCAATTTACAATCTTCAATTCCGCTTTATTCGGGTTAAATAATTATACCACAAAAACTAAAGCTATTGATGCCTTTACCCCTTCCATATATTTACCACCCATCATCCCCTCCTTCCGCACTCAGGCGGATTCGCCGGGGAGAAAAAACAGGAGGGGAGCTGTGAAAAACACAAAAAACAGGGCGGGGTCTTCCCCCGCCCTGCCGTTTTTCTTAACTCCCTGCCCCTCTTTCGATAAGAGGGGGTTAGGGGGAGTTATGACTAATTAATACGTGCCGCCCGGAGTATATGTCATACCAGAATCAGAGCGACCCGTGCCACAGTTCATATTGTCACAGGTAGTACGGGGATTGGTGGTGTCCCAAGTCCACTTGGAACCGCTCGAACCGCGCAAGAAGGCATATTCGCCGGCAGTGTTAAACCCGTGGGCAGCCTCAGCCCGGGTCGTCTGGGTGCCCGCCGCGGTGGCATAGTTATCCACGCCGTGACAGGAGGTGCAGCCCCAATGGTCGGCAGGCTGATGTCGAGCCTCGGTATTGCCGCTCCATCCGCTTCCGGCGCCCGAGTGTACGTTTGCACCCCAGTAAATCGTAGTATTATGACATACGACGCAGAGCGGGTTAGCAATCGCTTTAACCGTAACAATAATGTCCGCCCTCAGGGTCACGGCGTTGCCGTGGGCCACTACCGTGCTGGTCTGGGTGCCTGATACGCCATTGCCTGCATGGCAGTCAAAGCAGGTTATCAGTTTATGCGTCCCGTTTGGCACGTTCCACGGCGCCATCATCGTGTCCACGTCGCAGAAACTATTATTCTGCACGCCCTTGACCGGGTGGAATGACGTGTTTGTGGTGGCGAACTGTGTGTCCACGTTCACGGGAGCAGGGTCGGCGTTGTTCCACGGGTTGGTAGTGCCGCCAAGTGGCGTCTTGATCGCAGTAGCATTGAATGTGCCGTCGTGGCAGGCAAGACAGAAGTTCTGGACGTTTGTCGCCACGGCTTCAATAGTGTTGCTGGAGAGATCGCGTTGGAAGTGCGTGTTCAATGTGATAGTAACCATCAAGGCCCCCGTATCCGGATTCCTTAGCTCGACCTTGCCATTGCCGGCGCTTGCGTTGTGGTAAGTAGTGTTTATGGAGCCATCGCTCGGATTGCCCTCCATGTGGCATACACAGCAGTCGTTATTGGTAACCGCGGCCCTTCCGCTCTTCCTGTGCCCAAAAGTTAGGCCGAACTCGCCTTTAATCGCCCTCCTCGGGAGCGTACCCGCGGTGCTGGCGTGGCAGCCAAGGCAGGTGCCGCCGGAAGAATCTACAGCGCCATTTATATGCTTGGTGGCATCAAAAAAAGTTCCGCTGGTTGTAACGTGGTTATGGCAGGTATTGCATTGGTTGATATTGGTAACGCCATTGTGACTTCCGGTAGTAGCCGGAGGCGATAAATGGCACTTGCCGCAGTCGCCTGCAAGACTCGGCGTGCCGTTAAGATATGCAGTATTGGTCCATGAGACCGAGGCATTGGCAGTCGCAGGAGGATAAAGCCCGATGGACTTGCCGAAATGACAGTATGTATTAGTGCAGTTAGGGCTGGTATAACTAGGCGCTGCCAAATTCGTTGTCGCAACGGTCCCCCATGTCATATTAGCAGGCAGCCCGTCAAGATGTGCAGCTATATTTGTCGTTGAGGCGCTTGCAGGGACGCTATGACATTCAGTGCATGCAATATCGCTGCTGTAATTATTTAATGACCTCAAATGAGTATCATGCGCTCCGACCTGCGAATCCGTAGCTGCGGTGTCGCCATTTGTGTCAACGCCTGTGGCGTTTCCGCCCGGCGCCCTGTTGATGGCCGCCGCGCCATAGTCGGCTGCGGTTATCTTCGTTCCGTGGCAGACTGTGCAGGCGTCAAGCGCAGACAGATCAGTTCCCCAATTGTCAGGAGTTACGCTTGTGCCCGTAATTGTGCCGTGGCATTTTGTGCTGGAACAATTGCCGTATCCTCCGCTTCCCGGAGTGTGGCTTCCTTGACTGTAAGCTGCGGAACCACTGCTGGCTGTTGCATTGAAACTCAGATCTATAGTTCTGTTTGCATGGCTTGTTGTCTCATCGCCTGCATTGTTATGACATACTGCACATGCATAAGAATAATTTGTTGCATGCACCGCATGGCTTCCGGTAGAGGGTTGGCCATTTCCCTTCGCGGCCTGGCCGTGACATGAATCGCAGGTTACAGATGCTGCTCCCCATTGAACTGTCGCAAAGGTATTAGCCGCCGCAGTGCCGTTACTGCTCTGCACATTGCTGTGGCAGTAAACATTGGTGCAGTTTGCATACGAGGCGCTCGGCGCCTTTGCACCGGTAGAACCCAGTTCAAGAGCATTATAAGATGCAGTAGCTCCGAATTTTGCATCTAATCTGTCAATGTCCCACTGAACGCTTAAATCAACATGCCCGTCAGCAGCCACTCGTGATGGATGGCAGGCTGTGCACAAAAGGCTAAGCTGGCCGGCAGCGCTGCCGGCATGGCGTGGATGATTGGCGCGGAGTGAAGTTGCCGAGGCTACACTGTTTGCATGGCATGTGCCGCATGCAGCAGTTCCTGCCCATGAAGGCGCAGCAGTAAGGCCGCCGCTGAAAGCGCCGTGACAGTAAACATTCGAGCATGTTCCATAACCGCCGCTTCCCGGCGTATGGTCTCCCTGGATGTATGTGCCGCCGTATGTTGCTGCGACGGTCATATTTAAAGTTCCATTTGCATGGTTTGCTGTCGTCGTATATCCTCCATTATTATGGCATGCTGCGCATGTGAATGAATAACCTTCGGCTGTATGCGCGGTATGCGCGCTGTTTGCTGTAGGAGTTGCAGGAGGATTATCATGGCATCCCGCAACAGCCGTACATGTAAGAACTCCGCCTCCCCATCTCGGCGTGCCGTAAGAAGTAGGCCCGGCAAGCGCTGTTCCGCTCTGGACATTGCTATGGCAGTAGAGAGTTTCACAGGTCTGATAGCTTGGGCTCGGAGCAACGTTGTTGATCTCTCCGCTTATCGCGGCATTGTATTTTGCGGTTGCGCCGAACCTGTTGTCGGTTGTCTTTAATGACCAGGCAATCTTTCCGTTCACATGGCCGTTTAGCAATGTGTATGCTGTTCCGTTTTTATGGCAATCCTCGCAGAGAACGCTGAGGCCCCCGGCAGCATTACCTGCGTGCCTTATATGACTGGCGCGGAGGGAAGTTGCCGAGGCTGCGGTGTTTGCATGGCATGTGCCGCATGCAGCAGTCCCTGTCGCCCATGTCGGAGTTGCAGTCAAGCCGCCGCTGAAAGCGCCGTGACAATAAAGGGTAGAGCAGTTCCTTGTATTATCAGCAACTATTGTTGTGCTGTTATTACCCTTGTAACCATCACCTACAGTAACTTCATTAGCAGCGCCGTATGTAGTTCCTGCGCCGGTTTTAGTCCACATGCTGAATCCGATGTCTATTAGTTGTTTCGGAGATTCAGGCATCAAATAATTCTTATGGCAGTTGTCACAAATAAAGCTCAATGTTGTTACATGCGTTGCGTGTTTGCCTGCTGTTGTCGAGCCGGTCGGCCCGGGATCGAATGCAAGAACTCCCGGCGGGTTGCCGTGACATACGTCACAGGCCGCATCGAAGCCTTTGTTATGCTTGTGACATGATGTGCAGTCGGTATTGTCACCGCTTTGGTGATTGCCCAAAGTGGCAAGGAGTGAATTGTAAGGATGAGCAGTTGTTCCGCTCCCTCCTGTTGAGTCATAAGTATGGCATACCTCGCATATCTTTGTGGAGCTTGTCCTCGGCGTCTGTGTGCCGTCAGCGATGGAGTCATTGCCGAAGCCATTGGGGCTTGTAGTTGATGAAAATGTAACCGTGCCGGGGCCGGGGAAACTTCCCACAGGCGCTGTTATCGTAGTCTTAATGCTTTTAATAATTGTCGCTCTTGGTTCATGACATGTAGCGCACACAAACTCCCCGTATTTTGTTCCGGTCAAACCCCATCCGCCATTGCCGGGCCACTTGGAAGAGCTTGTGGTCGTCGAATTATGATTTAGAGCAATCGCAACAGGGCCGCCGGTAGTTGCCTGATTTCCTGTTGCCGGTGTTAATTTGTAGTTTGTCCCCTGAGCTACTCCCGCTGTATCAACAGTCCCGGAGAATTCATATACCGCTACGTAATACGTTGTGCTGGCAGAAAGCCCGGTAACCGCCACGTTTGTGCCTGTCCCTTTATAAACAACGTAATTGCCTGTGCCAATCTGAGTGCCGCCGCCGAATGCAGAGTTTGCAGTATAGCCTGTATAGGTTCCGTCAGAAGGATCCGTATCTACTGCCGAGCCTTGTTTCATCAGCACGATAACGCCGCCGCCGCTGCCGCGCGTCCAGTTCACTGTCATGCTTGTCGAGCCTACTGAGGTAAAGTTTATACCTGATGCCTGAGTCGCAGGCTCTGTATAGAAACTGCCGTCCGGGGAATAAGCGGTGCCGGCAGAATTGGTTGCATACCCCCGGTAAAAAAGTTTCGTCCCAGCGGTCAAGCCGGTACGCGCGTCTGTAAATACACCAGTAGAACCTGCGCCTAATGCTGAACAGTTTCCAGTTGGGGCCGCTGTCGTCCCCCAGCAGGTTCCATATTGAGTAATTGAAGCCCCGCCGTCTGACGTGATATTAGCCCCCAGAGTCGCGGTGGTGCTGCCGATCCCGGTCGCTGTCGGAGAAGAAAGCGTAGGAGCGGCGACAGGCTGCGGCTTAAGGGCCAGCACAATGCCGCCCCAGCCGAGCGGCACAGCATCCCATGCAGCGTTTACCGTTCCAGTGGCTCCCGCTGCAGCGCGGTTCGCCGAGCCGGATGAACATGCCCCGTCCGCCCCCTGATTACTTTCAACGTATAAATTGGTTGTCAGCGAGGCCGGATTGGTTGCCGTAAACGCGCAGGTCGTTGTAAGGTTGTCCTCGCCGCCGATAGAGGCAACAACGAGGGCACCGGCAGTGAGAGTCGTTATTCCATTCAAAGCAGCGGTATTGGTGGTGCCTGTAGATGCCGTTCCTTTCACCTCCCACGGGTCGCCGGTTGTAATGGCTCCGAGGTACGTCGTAACGGCTGCATAGGTATCACCCGTTGCGGTGCTTTTAGATACGGTCGGATTTGTTTCCGCACCGGAGGCCGCTCTCATCCAGAACCACCAGTAGCGTGAGGTTGTGCCCCTGTCAATGGTTGCAATCTGTGTCCAGCCCGCAACCGTAACAGTATCGTCTACATCTCTTACCCAAACCTGAAGCAGAAATATATCATTTGCCTGATGGGCGGGCAATGTAACCGTTACATTTGCACCGGTCGATGCCGCAATTGCGCTTGAGGCCTGCCATGCCACCGCTGCCTGCGCCTCATACGGCGCATACAACCCATGAAGCATGAAGACGCTGAAGATCAAAGTGAAGGCAAGCATGAGGTTTACCCATGCCTGCCATCTCATGGCTCTAACTTTTTTAATTATCGGCTTTGCCATTCTATCACCTTTTTATCTCAGCCTCTATTATACATATTCCACTTCTCATCATCCATACCCCTATAGACTCGTATGACAGCTATAGCAGGTTACTGTTGTATCGCCCCATGTTGGCGTTACCGCGACCGAGCCAGCGTTGTGACATGCTGTCGTGCATGTCTTTGTGCCGGCATTCCATGTGCCGTTCAATGCTGCCGAGTCATAAGAGCCGGTTAAGCCGTATGTGCCGTTCCTCGTCCATGTCGCAGGCTTTGACGCATCCCTAAGCTGTGCCTTTGACTTCATGGTTAGAGCAGCCTCAAACACTACGTTTGCAGAACCATTCACATGCAGGGACTTATCAGCTATCGCGCCTGCCTGAAGTTTTGTAGTTGTTACTGCTGTATGACATGCGCCGCACCTGAATGAGCTTGCAGTGCCGTTCATTGAGTATGTGTCTATTGTTGTTGTGGTGGCGCTTACGATCCCACTGTGGCAGACATTACATGACATGGTTGTCGCCACTGCATTGTTTCCGTGGCTGCTGTCTGTTGTCGTGTTTGCTGTCAGCCTGCCGGTTCCGGCGACTCTGTCATATATGTTATCGCTGTGTATGGTTATCATGTGGCCGCCTTCTTTGCCCATGAAGTTAGGGGTTGCGTTGTAGTGCGAGTTTGCTCCTGCAACTCCTGCTCCCACACTTGCGTACTGCGGAGGGTTGCCGTGGCAATAACCGCATTTATTGCCTGTGAGCGGTGTATTCCATGCAGGGCTTGGCATATGTGTTAAAGCCACGCCGCCTGCGCCGTTGCTGTGACAGTATATCAGGCTGCATACTGTGGCGCCTCCGGTTCCTGTCCTGTTGGCTCCAACGGGGTTCTTGGACTTAAGAGCGCCGCCGTCAGCAGGGTCAAGGCTTATATCAACTGCTCCGTTTGCATGGTATGTACTTTGGTTAATAGGATGGCAGTTGCCGCAGCCGAATGCATAGTTTGCGCCGTTAGATGCGACTTCTGTGTTTCCATATGCCGTTGTCAGCAATGCGGAGTTCTGGATATGAGCTGCATGGGCATTCGTCGCAGGTGGGAACGCATGGCATGAAGAGCAGTTAAGCGTTGCGCCCCATTGAGCTGCGCCGTTGTAATGGCATGAGATATTGGAGCAATTCTTGAACCCTACTCCGCCTACCCATCCGAAGGTCTTGCCTCCGCCCTGTACTACTGTCAGTGCGTTGTCTGTATGCACTGTTGAGCCTGATGCTATGGTTGTGCCGCTTGTGGTTGTTGTTGAATGACAGTATACGCATGTAGGCGTGCCTGCGCCGGTATGTTTTGTGTGGCTGTTGGCATTGGCTACACCTGCTCCTGCATTTGCATAGTCAGGCGTACCTGCTGTGTTTGATGTTCCGTGACAGCCGTTACAT
>Ga0265296_1004708_pt1 | contig 11699 bp, 8 predicted proteins | sample MunlanPumphouse1_FD_189073 | JGI IMG/M metagenome (GOLD analysis project Ga0265296, IMG submission 189073) | Groundwater microbial communities from a municipal landfill in Southern Ontario, Canada - Pumphouse #1 | ecosystem: Environmental > Aquatic > Deep subsurface > Groundwater | place: Canada...
ATTTACGTGCAAGAACCTGATAACTCATCGAAAACCGTCGCAACTGGGAAGCGGGAGCCGGTAATGCTAGCGGAGCAGGGGGGAAATTGCATCCGGCACGCTCGCCTAATCTGACTAAGCTGGTAGTGGCATGCCCTGCAAAGGGCTGATCCCGGAGAGTTTATGCGCGTAGTCCTGGGCGCTTTATGGATGATCACCTCACTGAGCCTGGCGGCGCCCGCCCCGTTGCGCTTTGCCATTTCCGACAGCTGGGCCATGCCCATGGTGCAGATCGACGGGGGCCAGCCGACCCAAGGCATCTTGCATGACCTGATGTTGAGCCTGGCAAACCAGGTGGGCCACCCGGCCCAATTCCAGGTATTGGCCCGGGCCCGCATCGCCCCGGCCATGGAACGCGGCGAGGTCGATGTGCGCTGCTACGTCGCACAGGCGTGGCTCAACAACCTGTCTGGCGATTATGTCTGGAGCATTCCGTTATGGGTCCAGCGCAATGTGATGGTCAGCGCCCATGTCCCGCCGCTGTCGGTGAATGTGACGAAGCTGGTAACACAGAATATCGGCACAGTGCTCAACTACACCTACCCAACCCTTGAACCGCTGTTCGCCAAGGGCCAACTCAAGCGCGACGACGCCCGCAGCGAGGAGCAAGTGCTGCACAAGCTGGTGGCGGGCCGCTTCAAGTACGCGGTCACCAACGAATGGACCCTGGAGCGTTTTAATCAGCAGTTGCCGCCAGGCCGGAGGCTGCACGTGGTGGCGGTGGTCGAGGAACAAAGCCTGGGTTGCTACGTGCGTAACGACCCGGCTCTGCCCGTGCAACGGATTTTGCGCACGCTGCTGCGCATGAAGATGTCAGGGGAGATTGACGAAATCATCAAGCTCTATACCGGCGACGGTGGACGTCAGCTTTCACCTGCGCCGGCGCCATAGTTGAGCAGATCAAACCCCGCCGCCCAAGCCGGCACCTCGGCAGCCGGCATCGGCTGGGCGAAGTAGTAACCCTGGGCCACTTCACAGCCCATGCGCAGCAGCAGTTGGCCGTGCTCCAGGGTTTCCAGGCCCTCGGCAATCACCTCGCGACCAAATGCCCGGGCCAGGCCGATCACAGCCTGGGTCAGGGCCAAATCGTCCTTGTCATGGAGGATATCGCGTACAAACGACTTGTCGATCTTGATGGTCTGCGTCGGCAGGCGCTTGAGGTAGCTGAGGGACGAATAGCCGGTGCCGAAATCATCCAGGGAAAAACGCACCCCCAGCGCCTGGCAGGCCGCAAGGTGCTCGGTGACCCGCTGGATGTGATCGATGGCCACCGATTCGGCAATCTCCAGGTCCAGCATGTGTGGCGCCACGTCGGGGTGCTGGGCCAGCAGTTGTTGCAAGCGCTCGACAAAATCCGCGCGCTGGAAATGCCGCGCCGAGATATTCACGCTGACCGGCCAGCGATGTCCGGCTTCCTGCCACTGGCGCATTTGGGCAAGCACCTGGTCCATGACCCATTCGCCGACATCGACGATCAGGTCGGTCTGCTCGATCAACGACAGGAAATCCTTGGGCGATACCAGCCCGCGTATCGGGTGCTGCCAGCGCAGCAATGCCTCGAACCCCACGACCTGGCCGTGGCGCAAATTGATCTTGGGATGGAAGTGCAGGCACAACTCCCCCGCCGCCAGGGCCTGGCGAATCTGCTGCACGGTCTGGTGGGTGGCCTTGACCTCCTGCTCCAGGGACACGTCAAACAACTGGTAGCGGTTACGGCCACTTTGCTTGGCCACATACATGGCCTGGTCGGCGTGGCGCAGCAGCGTATCGGCATCCTCGTCATCCAACGGGAACAGCGTGACGCCGATGCTGGCAAACACGTTGATCTGCGCGCCCAGGATCGAGTACGGCTCGGAAATGGCCGTGAGGATGCGCCGCAATGCGCGGTTCAACTCTTCGGCGTCGCGCACGTAGCGCAGGATCAATACGAATTCGTCACCGGCGAGCCTGGCGACCACATCTTCACCACGAATGATGTCACGCAGGCGGCTGGCGACCTCCACCAGCAACAGGTCGCCAGAGGCATGGCCATAGCCATCGTTGACCGCCTTGAAGCCGTCCAGGTCGAGCATGCACACCGCCAGGGGAATGTGCTCGCTGCGGGAGAACTCCAAAGACTGCACGAGTAATTCGGAAAGATAGGCGCGGTTGGGCAGGCCGGTCAGCACATCGTGACCGACCCGCCATTGCAGAGTCTGCAACAGCTGGCGCTTTTCGCTGACATCAAAACGAATCGACACGAACTTCTGCACCTTGCCGGTACGCTCATCGACCAACGGCACCATGGTGCTGTCGACCCAATACAGCGAACCATCCTTGGCGCGGTTGCAGATCTCCCCGCGCCAGACCTTGCCCTCGGTGATGGTGCGCCACATACCCTGGAAAAAACCGGCAGGGTGCAACCCGGAACTGAGGATCCGGTGGTTGCGCCCCAGCAACTCGTCGCGGCTGTAGCCGGACATGCCGCAGAATTGGTCGTTGACGTAGGTGATGCGGCCGGTGAGGTCTGTCTCGGAGAAAATGGCGGCGGCATCCACGGCCCTGCGGTATTTCTCATCCATGAATGAGGCTCTAGGTGGCTAGCGGTTGAACCGCTCGACCAGGGCACGCAACCCGGAAGAGATGCTTTCAAGTTCGCGGCCACGGATGACTGCAGCGTTGGCATTGCCCGCTGTCTTTTGTACCGTGGCCGCGACGTTATTGATCTGTTGTGAAACATCCTCTGCGACGTGGGATTGTTCCTGTGAGGCTGCAGCCATTTGCTGACTCATGCCGCTAATGCGCTCCACCGCCTGGCGAATACCCAGCAGTGCCTGTTGCGCTTGCAACACTTGTTGCACGCCCTGCTCGGCTTCGTGAATGCCGGTGCTGGCAATTTCCACTGCTTCTTCGGCGCCAGCGCGCAGATTCTGGATGATGCCCTGAATCTGCTCGGTCGACTCCCGCGTCTTGCCCGCCAGTGCCCGCACCTCATCGGCCACCACGGCAAAGCCACGCCCCTGCTCACCGGCCCGCGCCGCTTCGATGGCGGCATTCAGCGCCAGCAGGTTGGTCTGGTCGGCAATGGCCTGGATCATGCTCGCCGCCACGCGGATTTCCTGGGTCTGGCCGGCCAGATGGCCCACCGCCTGGTTGATCTGGGTGACGGTGGCCGCCAACAGCTGGATCGCCTCGCGTGTGGTACCGACGACATGGCTGCCCTGCCCGGCCAGGTCATTGGCGGTGCGGGCTTCGCTGGCAGTCTGCTGTACATGCGTCGCCACTTCGGCGATGGACGCGGCCATTTCGGTCATGGCGGCGGCAGTCATATCGGTTTCGGCGCGCTGTTCCAGGAGCGCCGACTCGGTATTGCCCGACAACACACTGGAATCGGTCGCCGCCTCGGCCATCTGGGTGGCAAGGTCACTGAGGCGCGTGAGGGCGGTTTTCAAACGCGCCTCTTCGCTGATCAGGATCATCTCCAATTGCGCGGCCGGACCCAGCGCATCGCTGTAGGTCATGGCGCTGATGGGGTCGGAAAAGGTGTTGGGGGTATGCTCGACGATCTGGCTGAGCTGTCGCCCCAGACGCAGGTGAGCCCAAGCGCCCAGGCCGAGAAACAGCAGTGCGGTGGATGCCTGCGCCCAACCAGCGGGCAGCCATTGCACCGCACCGCCAGCGAGCACCGCTGCCAGGGCGGGCATGGCCAGGGCATTGCCGACCTGGCCCAGGCGTTGCTGCAGCGAAACCGCCGAACGCCCGGCACGCAAGCGGGCGTAGAGCGCTTCGGCCCGCTTGACCTGCTCACGCGTTGGCTTGACCCGTACCGACTCGTAGCCCACCAACCGGCCATCTTCGAGGATCGGCGTCACATAGGCGCTGACCCAATAGAAGTTGCCATTCTTGCAGCGATTCTTGACCACGCCCATCCAGCTCTGGCCGGCCTTGAGGTAGCGCCACATCAGTTCGAAGACCGCAGGCGGCATGTCTGGGTGGCGTACCAGGTTGTGGGTGCTGCCGATCAGTTCAGCCTGGGTGAAGCCGCTCATGGCAGCAAACTCGGCGTTGCAGTAGGTAATGTGGCTATTGATATCAGTAGCGGAAATGAGCCGTTGCTGCTCCCCGAAAGTCTGTTCAACTGTGGTGACCGGCAAATTGACGCGCACTTTAAAGCTCCATGGACAGCATTCGATCTACCGGCCCGGGATCGGGTAGATCCGGCAGGTAGAGGGGTATTTCCAGACGGGTAAACCGTCAATCGGCTGGCTGGCCCCATTCGGCGGCCAAACCAGGTTTTGCCCAGCTCCTGACCTTCGACTTGACGAAGATCAACTAGGCTTTAATTCGAGCGTCTGGTGTGAGAGGCGGGGGCTGCATGGGCGCGCAAAAGGGAGCCTGGCGCTGGGGCCAAGCCACTGTTTTGCAACTACCTTTATGAAAGTGAGGAGAAAGCAATGATTTCCTGTTTCATAAAGATGCCCTGTGAAACGACACCGCCAAATACTTGTCCTAAACGCCGATTCTACGAATTACATCACATTTTGCAAGAAAAGGTGATGGTGCGTGCCGTTGTCTAATGCCAATATTTATCGTTAAGTTCTTGATTCTAAATGGGAATTGAGCGATGCAAATTTCAAGTTTGGGTCCAGCCATCAGACGCTATCGAAAGGTAGCGGGGCTTACTCAGGCTGAACTAGGTGAGAAAACCGGTTTTGACCCTAAAACCATTAGCCGCTTCGAAACCGGCACCTATACACCCAGCGTTGACGCTCTCTTCTTGTTTGCAGAGGCTCTGGGAGTGAAGCTGAAAGTCTTTTTTGCCGATCTGGGCGATGAGGAAGAACAGCGCGCTTATCTGTTCGGTGTCATTCATAAGGCCACCCCGAAGGATCTGGGAAAGCTGATAGCGGCGGTAGACCAGGCCTTGTCCAAGCCTTAGAGCTCGTACGACATAAAAGAGAGCAGGTCGCTGATGCAACCTGTTCTTTGCTCTTTGCCTACTGACATGATCCGACCGGACAGCCCCTCTCCTGGCAGGCGCTGGGCCACGCCTTTTGCCAGCCTGCTCGCGCGGCACAGGCGGATTCGGTATCCTTCCGCGCAATTATTTCAAAATGTAAGGGACTACCATGAACTACCTCCGTCTACTGGTGGTGGCTGCCGCCTTGAGCCTGCCTGGCGCGCCGATCTACGCCACCACAGCGCCAGCGCCGGCCGAAGCCAGCGCACCTGCCGAAACCGCCGAACACTTCCTCGCCTCCCTCAAGCAGCAGACCGGCACCGTCACCCTGCCCGGCGGCATCGCCACGCTCAAGCTCAACGACGAGTTCTACTACCTCGACCCCAAGGACACCGAACGCCTGCTCACCGATGGTTGGGGTAACCCTCCAGGCTTCAACACCTTGGGCATGATCGTACCCAAGGCCGTCAGCCCGCTGTCGGCACGCGGCTGGGGCGTCATCGTCAGCTACAAGGACGATGGGCATATTTCCGACGAAGACGCGGCAAAAATCGACTACGCCGAACTGCTCAAGCAAATGCAGGAAGACGATGCCCAAGACAATCAGGAACGCCAGAAACAGGGCTACGCCGGCCTGCACCTGCTGGGCTGGGCCGAACCGCCGCACTACGACCAACAGTCCCACAAAATGTACTGGGCCCGCGAACTGAAAGCCGACGACGCCGACCAGAACACCCTCAACTACAGCATCCGCGTGCTGGGCCGCGAGGGCGTGCTGGAACTCAACGCTGTCGCCGCCATGGCCGACCTGCCTACCATCAAACAGGAACTGCCCAAAGTCCTGGCTTTCACCAACTTCACAGACGGCAATCTTTACACCGACTATAACCCCAGCACTGACAAACTGGCCTCTTACGGCCTCGCAGCGCTGGTCGCAGGCGGCATAGCCGGCAAAGCCGGGCTGTTTGCCAAGATCGGCATCTTCCTGCTGGCGGCGAAGAAATTTCTGGTGATTGGTGTGGTGGCGTTGCTGGCTGGCGCGCGCAAGTTCTTCAATCGCAACAAGGGCTGATTGCCAGATACGAAAACGCCGCGAGAAATCGCGGCGTACGGCTACCTTGCCCCAGGCAGAACAGGCTGGGACAGGCGAAAAATTCTATCGGATTGAAAATGGATGCAAACAGGAGAGCGTTATGGAGGCAACCCCACCAGCCACACCCCGGCACACAATGTTCCCGCTGTGGCTGCTTCCTTCCGGATCTGACCAGGTTCACGGGTAATCGTTGCGGGGGGACCGATGGGGTCACCATAACGACGCTGGCCTCTCGGCAAGCGGGGCCATTGTACCGATCTCATCGGAAGTTACAACCGTCAGTTCAGGATTAAAAATCTTATGAGGTTCAAGTACTTGCCCACTGGTTTCGCAGAAGCCCTGTAGCAGCGAGCTTGCTCGCGAAGAATCCGGGTGCTCCACATTCATCCAGAATGCCCGCGTTATCGTTAACGATCTTCGCGAGCAAGCTCGCGCCTACAGATGAACGGCTTCGTCGGCCCGGCCGCCCTCTTCCTGGATCACCAGGTGAATGAAGTGCAGCTTGGCGATCACCGCCGGCGGCAGCACGAACGGGTAGAAATCCGGCTGCCCCATGCTGCGGGACAGTTCGTTGAGCATGCCAGCCAGTTCGATCCAGGCGTTGACGAATGACAGGAACGCCGCCCCGCCAGGATGCTCAGGGTCATAGAGGGTCGTGAGGGGAAACGGCTGATAGTCCAGGTCCATTTCCCGCGCACTCATGCCAAACCCCAGGGCCGTGTCGACCGCGTCCATCATGTGCAGGTAGTGGGCCCAGGTTTCCGCCCAGTCCTCCCATGGGTGCATGGTGGCATAGGCGCTGACGCAGGTTTGCTGCCAGTCTGGGCGCGGGCCGTTCTGGTAGTGCTGGTCGAGGGCGTCGGCATAGCTGGCGCGCTCATCGCCGAACAGGTTGCGAAAGGGCTCAAGCCAATGGCTGCCGGCGATCAGGCGATCCCAGTAATAATGGCCCACCTCATGCCGGAAATGGCCGAGCAAGGTGCGGTACGGCTCCCGCATCTGCACCCGGATTTTTTCACGATGCTCGTCGTCGGCTTCCTTGATATCCAGGGTGATCAGGCCATTGGCATGCCCTGTTGTGGGAGCCTTGCCCTCCAGGTCGATGCCCACGAAGTCAAATGCCAGGCCGCTGTCTTCATCAACCGTTTTGGGGGTGACTTGCAACCCCAGGCTGATCAGTTGCGCCACCAGCCGGCGCTTGGCGGTTTCGACTTTGCGCCAACGCTCGTGGTTTTCCGGGATCGACAGGTCGGGGATGGTGCGATTGAGGCTGCACGCCACACACAGCGGCGCGGTGCTGTACGCCGGGATCAGCCAGTTGCAGGCGGCCGGGGTGTCGAGGTTGGCGCAGCGGCGAAAGGCACCGGCGTCGAGGTTGTCGTCCTGGAGCCAAGTATCGACGACGGGCCCTGGCTGCAGGGACGACAGCCGGCTTTGCGGGGGCAAGTAGCCCAGCAGCGCCGAGCAGGCCAGGCACTGGCTGTTGCGAAAGAACAGCGACTGCCCGCAACGGCACTGCCACACCTTGCTGTTGCGCGACGGGCCCGCCGTGAACGGCGCAGCAATGCGCGAACTGAGTTGCTCGAAGTAGCGGAACATGGCGATCTCTCCAGGGGCGTGCCCAAGACTAGATCATTCCCCACGCAAGATCGTTCAAAGTGGATGCAATCGGTCCCTTGCAGGAGCGAGCTGGCTCGCGAAGAACCTGAGACCGCCACGGGGAACCAGATACCCCGCGTTATCGTTGAGTTTTTTCGCGAGCAAGCTCGCTCCTACAAGATCGGGCCGGTATCAGACAGTGATGTGGTGCTTGGCCAGGAAGGCGACGAAGGCCTCCTCGTCCAAGACCTTCAACCCCAGCTCACTGGCCTTGGCCAGCTTCGACCCGGCGCCCGGCCCTGCGACCACGCAATGGGTTTTCGCCGAGACCGAACCCGCCACTTTGGCGCCCAGGCTTTCGAGCTTTTCCTTGGCCACGTCGCGGCTCATCAACTCCAGCGAGCCGGTTAGCACCCAGGTATGACCCGCCTCAGGCAAGCCCTCGACCACCCTCTTCTCGCTCTGCCAGTGCATGCCGAAGTCCTTGAGCTGCTGCTCGATGGCCAACGCACGGCGGGCATTCTCCGGATTATCAAAGAACTCCCGCACCGCCTTGGCCTGCTTCTCCGGCAGCGCCTGGCGCATGTCCAGCCAGTCGGCCTGGATAACGCCCTCCAGGGAGCCGAACTTGTCCGCCAGTTTCTGCGCTGCCCCCGGCCCCACGGAAGGCACATGCAACTTGTCAAGAAAGCCGCCCAAGGTGGTGCTGGCGGCAAACTCGGCGCTCAGTTCGCCCTGATCCTGCAACACCAGCGCGCATTCGTCCGGCGACAGCAGCGCGCCAATCACCTGCTGGTTGTGACTGTCTTCAAAGAAGCTGTGGATCTCGTGAGCCACTTCCAGGCCCACATCCGGCAAGTACGTCAGCACTTCCGGCAAGGCTTGCTGCACGCGCTCAAGGGACGCCAGGGAGCGCGCCAGTACCTTGGCGGTTTCCTCACCCACATCGGGAATGCCCAAGGCGTAGATAAACCGGGCCAGGGTCGGGGTCTTGCTGTTTTCGATGGCGGCGATCAGCTTCTTGCTGGAAACATCGGCAAAGCCTTCCAGGTCGATGATCTGCTCGTACTTGAGCTTGTATAGGTCAGCCGGCGAGCCAATAAGCTTTTCATCGACCAACTGCTCGATGGTCTTGTCGCCCAAGCCATCGATATCCATCGCCCGTCGCGAAACGAAATGGATAATCGCCTGCTTGAGCTGCGCACCACAGGCCAGGCGCCCGACACAGCGATACACCGCGCCTTCGCTGACGGTTTCCTTGCCCTTGCTGCGCTTGACCAGTTGCGTGCGCTCCACGTGGGATCCACACACCGGGCAATTGTGTGGGATCTGCACGGCGCGGGCGTTTTCCGGGCGACGCTCGGCAACCACCGATACGACTTGTGGGATCACATCCCCCGCACGGCGGATGATCACGGTGTCACCGATCATCAGGCCCAGGCGCGCCACTTCGTCCATGTTGTGCAACGTCGCATTGGACACGGTGACGCCAGCCACCTTGACCGGTTTCAAGCGCGCTACCGGCGTCACGGCGCCGGTGCGGCCGACCTGGAATTCAACGTCCAGCAACTCGGTCAGTTCTTCCATTGCCGGAAACTTATGGGCGATGGCCCAGCGCGGCTCGCGGGCGCGGAAGCCCAGCTCACGCTGATAGGCAATGCTGTTGACCTTGAATACCACCCCGTCGATTTCATAGGGCAGGCTGTTACGCCGCTCACCGATATCGCGGTAGTACTCCAGGCAATCCTCGATGCCCTTGGCCAGCTTCAGCTCATGGCTGATAGGCATGCCCCACTTCTGCAACTGCTGCAGGTTGCCGATATGGGTGTCGCTGATATCCGTGGTCACGCCGTAGCAGCAGAACTCCAACGGCCGGCTGGCGGTAATCTTCGAATCGAGTTGGCGCAGGCTGCCCGCCGCCGCGTTACGCGGGTTGGCGAAGGTCTTGCCGCCGACTTCCAGTTGCGTGGCATTCAAGCGCTCGAAACCGGCCTTGGACATGAATACTTCACCGCGCACTTCCAGGGTCGCCGGCCAACCTGTGCCGTGTAGCTTCAACGGGATATTGCGCACGGTGCGCACATTCACGCTGATGTCTTCGCCGGTGGTGCCATCGCCGCGGGTCGCGCCGCGCACCAGTTCGCCGTCCTGATACAGCAGGCTGACCGCCAGGCCATCAAGCTTGGGCTCACAACTGTATTCCACCGCCGCCCCACCGCCAAACAGATCGCCCACCGGCAGGTCGAGGCCCTCGGTGACCCGGCGATCAAACTCCAGCATGGTGGTTTCATCAAAGGCGTTGCCCAGGCTGAGCATCGGGATCTCGTGGCGCACCTGGGTAAACGCAGACAACGCCGCGCTACCGACCCGCTGCGTGGGCGAGTCGCGGGTCACCAGGTCCGGATGCTCGGCTTCCAGCGCCTTGAGTTCGTGGAACAACCGATCGTACTCGGCGTCCGGGATGCTCGGTTCGTCGAGTACGTGGTAACGGTAGTTGTGCTGATCCAGTTCAGCGCGCAGTTCGAGGATGCGGGTATGGGCGGCGGTCATGGGTGTTCTCTCAGAAAGCAAAAGAGCAGCCGAAGCTGCTCAATATGTTAGTGCGCTTAATTCTACTGACAACGCTGAAGACCAATCCTCAGCGTTTCTGTGTCAGGGCACGACGCTCGAATTCGACGATGCGCTGACGGTAGTGCTCGATGGTCTGGGCGGTCAGCACGCTGCGCTGGTCGTCCTTGAGCTCGCCGTTGAGCTCCTGGGACAGCTTGCGGGCTGCGGCGACCATGACGTCGAACGCCTGTTTCGGATGACGCGGGCCTGGCAGGCCAAGGAAGAAGCTCACCGCAGGGGTGCTGAACAGGTCGATATCGTCCAGGTCGAAGGTGCCCGGCTTGACCGCATTGGCCATGGAGAACAGCACTTCGCCATTGCCCGCCATGCTTTCATGACGGTGGAAAATATCCATCTCGCCAAAACGCAGGCCGCTTTCCAGGATGTTCTGCAACAACGCCGGGCCCTTGAAGCCGGCCGAATCGCGGCAGATCACGCTGATTACCAGCACTTCTTCAGCTGCCGGCTGATCCTTGGTGGACTCACGCGGCGCGCTCTTGGCCGGGCTTTCATCCGGGAAGTCGCCGTCACGGCTGCTGAAGCTCGGGCCTTCGTCGACGTCGAGGTTCAGGTCACCCTGATGGGGTTCGGCCACGGCAGCGCTGCCACGCTTGCCGCGCTTGGACGACGGCTCGCGGGCTTCACGCACCGGCGCGCTCATCGACGGCAAGTCATGCTCGTCAAGCTGTGGCTCTTTATGGGTATCCAGGACACGGGGCGGCCCTAGCAGCTCGGCAGCGCCGTCGTCGTCGGGCAAATTCGACAGGTTACGGTCCAGGCGAAATTTCAGCTTGCCCTTGCCGCCGCGCATACGGCGCCAGCCATCAAAAAGAATACCGGCTATTACAATAATGCCGATGACGATCAGCCACTCGCGCAGACCGATTTCCATGTAATCCCTTGCCTCTATAAAAAATGCTGAAAAATAAGGGGTTTAGCACCGTGCAAACCGCTTTAAAACGTGGCGCCAACTCTATGTTCTGACTGACGTTTTGCCCACGCATACGAAAAATTGACATTAAACTAGCACGACCAAAGATAACTTTACACAGTTGGCGCAAAATGTGTCGGCTGACGCAGGAATTAAGCTACAAACCATAAGCTTCAAGCCGACGCTATTGCCGCTTGAAGCTAGCAACTTGCGGCTAACTTTCCACCATCGCCATCGCCTCTTCGACATCCACTGCCACCAGTCTCGAACAGCCCGGCTCATGCATGGTCACCCCCATCAATTGATCGGCCATTTCCATGGCGATCTTGTTGTGGGTGATATAGATGAACTGCACCGTCTGGGACATCTCTTTAACCAAGCGGGCATACCGTCCAACGTTAGCGTCATCCAGCGGCGCGTCAACTTCATCGAGCATGCAGAACGGCGCCGGGTTCAACTTGAAGATGGCAAATACCAACGCCAATGCA
>Ga0265296_1004709_pt1 | contig 11697 bp, 19 predicted proteins | sample MunlanPumphouse1_FD_189073 | JGI IMG/M metagenome (GOLD analysis project Ga0265296, IMG submission 189073) | Groundwater microbial communities from a municipal landfill in Southern Ontario, Canada - Pumphouse #1 | ecosystem: Environmental > Aquatic > Deep subsurface > Groundwater | place...
CTCTTCTCAATCATCCAAACCTTAAAACTACAAAACAAAAACATCCTCACAGGACTTCAAGAAATCCTGAAGCCAACTTCAGGATCCTGAACAATTACGTTGAATGGGTGGTTGAGAAAGTTGTTTTTTAGTTTTCTTTTTAGGTTTATTTTTATTCTCTTCCATTCTTGATTTTTTAGTTGCATAGTTTACTGGATTTTTTATTGTACTGCAGAATCCATCCGGCCGACAAATGTTTAATCCCTTATAGTAAGAAGCATTATCACAATTAGGCGGTAATATTTTTTTATTTTGTTTTTTAGACCAAGCAAGTTGTGCGCTAATGTATGCTTCAGGTAATGGTTCTTTATTTTTTTTATTCCATTCTAATAAATAGGTTTTAATGTGTTCATCATTCCATCCCATATTCCCTAAGAAATTAATTAAAATAAAGATTGCTCGTTTCTTTCCATCTTCGAGGCCTGCAGAAATTAATTTTATACAAGGAGGAAAATGTTCTTCTTTAATTGCAGTCTTAGGCAGTTCGTAAATGCGGGGGATATGTTGTTCTGGAAAAGGATTGTTCGATTGTTTTTTAATTGCCCAGTCAAACGCTTGGACGAGTAGTTGTTTTGCTTCACCTTTAATGGTGTTCTCCTTGTCTAAAAATTTTAGTTTAACTTTTACATTTTCTGGTTTTGCATCTTCTTTGTTATAATCTTGAATTGATTTGATTGGTATACTAACTAATCCTGATTTTTCATTAATACTGTAGGCTGCCCGATACAAGTGTCTGTTTGAAACTAGCACTGAATCAATATCTACTAACGCAAAGGGATCGAATTTGCCATTGACGATTGCTTCTTCTTTTGTTTTTTGTGCTTTAACACAGGCTTGTTCTAAGGTGTCTCTTTCTAAGATTCTCGTTGCTAAGAAGTCTTTAATCATATTTTTTAAATATTCTGCGATGATTCTGATTCCGTCTGGAAAATAATCTTTAATGGGAACGCCATTGACTTCATCTGGGAATGCTTCAAAAGGTATGCCAATATGGACACCATGGTTCCCGCTGAACTTCAGTGAGTAATTTTTTATATCATGAAATTTTAATGCTTCAATTAATAAGTCTCCTGCAATAAAACTGTAACTTAATTCTTTACTATCTAGATCTAAAATTAAATCCCATCCTTTGCGTAGACTATCTAATTCTTTTTTTTGCATGCCCGGTTTTAGGGTTAAAGGATCATGCCAGCGTTCTTCTGAAATATGAAAAGAACTCATCCCTTGTTTAACTAAATCCTGAATATCTCCTAAGAAGTGAACAACTTCGGGTCTTCTTCCCCTTATGGAATTAAACCAGGCTTGGCATTCTTTGTCCTGCGCTTGGCGAAGTAATTCTGCTTGGATGTCTTTTTGAGAATAGTAGTCTTGTGCATCCATAGATAGTGGAGGTTTTAATGATTTATAGAGATTGTTGTAGTAGAGAAGAAAGATTTATATAGAAGATTGTATAACATTGTAGAAGAATGGTTAAGTTCGTGTTAGACAGCGATGGCGTGATTAAATTAACCAAAGCAGAATTAATCAGAGTGTTAGCAAAAAAGTACGATTGTGTTATAACCCAACAGGTATATGAAGAACTAATGGAAGGGAAAAAGAAGATGTATGAAGACGCATTTGTGGTTGAAGAGTTAGTGGAAGAAAAGGAAGTTAAGGTGAAAAGTGTAAAGTTAAATTCAGAGATGGATGAATTAGGAAAGGGTGAACATTCAATCTTAGAAATGTGGAAGAATGAAAATGCGGATGCGGTTATTAGTGATGACAGAAAGTTCCTTTCTATTTTAGAGAAAGGAGAAATACCTTTTTTGAGACCAGTAGAAGTAATTGTAATGCTGACGTTAAAAAAAGAAATAACAAAAGAAGAAGGAATGGAAAGTTTAGAGGCAATAAGAAAGTTTGTACGTGAAGAAAGTTATAAAGAAGCGAAAAAAATGATTGGAGGAGAATAAAATGGAAAGCGTACCTTACCCGTTAAGAATACCTGAAGAAATAATTGCTCTTGCGAAAATGAAAGCTAAAGAAGAGTATGTAGATCAATCTACAGCAATTCGGCAGTTGCTTTATCTTGGTGTAGAAGAGTACATATTAAGTTTGATAGAGACAGGCAGGATCTCCATCGGTCGTGCTGCTGAATTGGTAAAAATGCCGATCCAAGATATTTACCGGCTTGCAGAAAAGCATAATGTTAGGTTAGGTGGAACGAAATCGCAGCAGGAGAAAAGTGTTGAAACAATGAAAAGATTGATGAAGAAAAAATAATTATTTTTAGTTTGTTTAAGTAATTCTTCTTGGATTTCTTTTTGAGAATAGTACTCTTTTGCATCCATAGCCGAGGGAATGTTTTAGAGGTTAAATAGATTGTTGTAATAGAATTAAAAAAGGATTTATTTAATTGTTGCAACAAGTAATCACAGCCGATGAGTTTGTGGTGAGGTAGTACCCGCAGTATCCATTTTGAGTGCAAGTAACTGAACTAGCGCAATCTCTCATTAGCGGTGAAGGGCTAGAAGTGCTAGAAGTAGTTAAGAAATTACAGAATGAGTATCCTTTAGCTGCGCAATAGTCATTAGCATTGCGAATGGAGGGGAGAATGGCACTATTGGGAAGGAATCTACCTGCGGATGCGCTGAGATTTAGAAGGTTACATCCTTTTGTAATCTGAACTGTATCAAACGTTCCAAAAATGCGATTGTTTGAAATAATTTGTTTACTAGGCCCATTTAGAAGATTTTGAGCAGGTGGAGAGATGATTTTTCCTGTAAAGATGCTAAAGCCAGTAATACTTCCTGCAAGAGCAGTGGTAAAAACAACTAAGCCAATTAAAAGAATTAATACTCCGCCTGTGATTCCTTTGGATGTTTTTACGTCTTGGATTTTCATTAAGTCATTTTTTGATTAAAGATACATATAGCACATCACTTTGAAGTTACAACATTGTAGCAGTCAGGTGGTTCTAAAATAAATTGTTTAATTATTCTTCTTTAAGATGTTGTTGTAAATGTTGTAAACTTTCTGATAATTCTTCTGCTTGTTGGCTTAATTCTGCAAACAATCCCTGCATTTCTTCTTTTTGTTTATCAACAGTTGTTAATGCATCGCTTACATTCTTCTCAACACAAACACTTGCTCCAACATTCATAATGACTTTGTCTGTTGTTCCAATCGTTCCTTTAAAGAATATTCCAGATCCAACGGGGATTAATGTTTCTGTTCCAGCTTGTTCTTTTGAAATTGTTTCGAGTGTTTCTTTTATGTTATCAAGTTGTTCGATATGTTGTTCGATGCTAGAAAGATGTTGTTGAAGTTGTTGGAATTGATGCATGTGCATCTTGTATTCTAACATTTTTTCTTGCTGGCTCATTTTTTAGCTTTCTTAGTTTTTTCTGTAGCAGCAGGTATTTGTTTACTTAGACGTTTTCTTGGTGATTGTGTTTTCTTTTCACCGGTCTTTGTTCGCTTCTTCTTTTCTACAACTTTCAAGCCGGCTTTGCTCATTGCTTTTTTTACTTCTTCAGTACTTGCACCTTCGGAAATATCAACGGTCTTATCAAGTGCTTCTAAGTGGCTAAGGTTTGTTTTTCTTCTTCGTGTATTTCCATCTACTAAAGCAAATCCGTGTTCTAATAATTCTACGATAACGCAGGTCTTCCCAGCGTCTCTTCCTGCAATCTTAACGCATACTTGTCCGATGTCCATCTTATTGTGCTCCTCTTGCCATTTTTACAAAATGTGCTCTCATACACTTGGAGCATAACATTCCGCCGTAGGGGCGTTGTGGTCGTTTCTTAGTTTTTGCGAGTGCGTGTAAGGTTTGTGATGCGACTCTTGGAACGCCAGGTAGGCGTGCTTCGCAAACAGAACATTGGGCAGAATTTGGTTTTCTTCTTCTGTAGTGCACTGTTGTTCGTGTTGGTGTTCGTACAGATATTTTTCTCATACTGTGTGATTTGTGTTTTCCTGTTGTCATTGTTTAGTATACCCTCAATAGTTTTCTTAAGATAATGCTAAGGATTAAGGTGAAGATAATGTAGGTTCCAAGCCATCCGAATGTCCAAAAAATATCTCCGAAAGGGGAGAATGTTTTTCCCATCCATTGAAAGATGATAATAACAGGTAAGAAAGTAATGAGCATGGGAGTGAGGTTATGTTTCATGCTTTCTAAGTTTTTTTGCCACATTGTTTTTTGTAATTCGACGAGTTTGGTAGGATTTTCTTTATGTTCTTTCATTTGTGTTTGTAACCCTTTTAGTTCTGTTTTGAGTTCTTTTAATTTTTCTTGTTTGGTTGTGTATTTGTAGATTAAAGTTGTAACTAAAGTTAAGAATAAGGAAACGACAAATATTCCAAAGAGCGGACTAAGTGCGATTGACCATCCGAAGATGCTGTTGAAAAAAGTGTCAAATACCATTGTGTTATGCTTCGCCGCCCATCATTTTTCGTAGTGTTGGGTGCATGTCCATGAGGTGTTGTTTTGCGATGTCCTCATACATTTTGTAGATGATCATAACTGTTAAAAGGATTCCGGTTCCTCGTGAGAGTGCGCCGAGTAAGTCTGCGGTTGCTGCGAGTAATCCAATGGTTGCTCCCCCCATAATGGTTAAGGGAAAAATATAACGATCTAGTAAATGTTCTACAATGCGTTCGTCGCGTCGAAAGCCGGGAATTTGTAATCCGCTTGCTAAGATTTGTTTTGCTTGTTTTGAAGAATCCATTCCTGAGGTTTGTACCCAGAAGATGCTGAAGATGATTGATCCGATAACGAGGAAGGAGGTGTAGATAAGTGCTTGTACAAGGTCAAAGGGGGTGAATGCTCCGGTGAAAATGTTTTGTAAGAGTGAGGGGACATTAAGCCAGAGGACTAAGCCTGATGCTGGTGAGTTTCCTGCGAATGTTCCTAAGAGTGGGTATCCATAATTTTGTAAGAGTCGTGCCCAGAGTTGGATGTTAGCGAGTAGTGCTGCGACTAAGATAACGGGCATGTTGCTTGTGTATAAAAAATTAAGTGGCCAACGATAACCATACCCTCGTACTTTTCCAAAGCTTAAAGGAATTTCAACTTTCATTGCTTGTGCGTAAACAGATAGGACAAAGACGAAGAGTGTTGCGAGGATTGCGGCGAGTGCGAGGAATGCTTCTTGTGGTGCTCCTGCGACGAGTGAAGTGAAGAAGACTAAGGTTGCTCCAACTGGTCCTTGTCCTGATCCAAATGCCCATTGTCCAATACTGTTTAAAGGACTAAATGCTCGGATGAAGATTTCGCTAGAGACTCCTGCTGCGATGAATAAGCTGACTCCTGAACCGAATCCCCATTTTGTTAAGATATCATCCATGAACATGACTAAGATTCCTCCGATGATGAGTTGGAAGACTAAGAGTAATTGATAAGAAAAGTATGTGCTTGTTCCGCGGAGTTGTTCTGCTGGAGCTAGTCCTCCTAAGAAGACGTAGACTGATGCTTCAAATAAGACGAAGAAGAGTGTTAAGACTTTTGAGAGACTTTGATAATAAGTTCTGCCTTCTGGTTTAGAAACATCGATTTTGAGAATGCCTGATCCGACTAATAATTGTAAGACGATAGATGCTGTGACGATTGGTCCGATACCTAAAGAAAGTAATGATCCAAAGCTTGCTCCGAGGATGACGGAGATTTGTTCGAATTGGCTTAGTGCGTTTGATCCTAATCCGATCAGCGGAATAACGCTAAGAATGAAGAATGCGACAAGAACGATTAAGGTCCATTTGAGTTTTTCTCCGAAGGCGAGTCTTAGTTCTGGTTTTTTTACTTCAGGAAAGAATGCTAATAAATTATTTAGGATTGACATTGAGGACACTTCCTCCTGCTCTTTTAATTTTTTCTGCTACTTTTTCTGAGGTTTGTCCGTTGAATGTTAGTTTGTGGTAAACCATTCCTTTTCCTAAGAGTCGGTCGTATCCTATTTTTTTTAAGTCTACGGTGTAAGTGTCGCCTTCTTTTGTAACGAGTCCTTGTTTGACGTAGTGATCAAGATGTTGGTCTAAGTATTCGAGGGTGATCGTTTTTTGGTGGATCTGTGCTTCTTGTGGGCGCTTGAATCCTTTCTTTCCATAATAATCCATTCCATATAAGTTGATGATCGTTGGTTTTTTCTGATCTGCTCTTTTTCCTGTTCCAGCCATTCCGACTCCACCGCGATTTCCTGAACCTCGATGTTTCTTTTTAGCACCAAAGCCGTGAGTGCTTTTTGCTCCACGCATACGTTTGTTCTTCTTGCGTTTGTGAACAACCATTTAGATCATTCTCCGGAGTAAGTCGTTAATATGATTTTTTCTGTAGCCGAGTGCTCCGCCCATGCTAAAGGGTAATTTTATTCCTTTTGATTCAAATCCTTTTGTTGGTGGTTTGAGTCTGAAGTATTGTTTCATGCCGGGAACGTGTTTGATTGAAATTTGGTTAGTAAAGACTGCTTCTGCGAATTGGTCGAGGTTCATCTTGACTGCTTCTTTAAGGTGTGCTTCGGTTAATGGTTGGCTGCCTGCGAGTCTTCCTCGTTTCTCTATTAAGAGTTTGAGTGTTGGTTGGTCAATTTCTCCCCAGGTGACATAATCTTTTAAGACGATGAGCATTCCTTTGACTGTTGGGCTGGGTTCTATTAAAACGCAACTGTGTTTCTTGGGTAAGTGCAAGTGTTTGAGTGTTTCTTTTAAGGTGAGATTCAGACCAATGCCTCCTCGTACTTGGATGACTGCGAATTTCATTGTCCGCTCCCTTCGATAAGACCGGTGTTTTCAATGACAGTTGGATTTATTTTTATTTTTTCTAGTTGTTTAAGTGATTCGAAGCATGCTTTGAAGAGGTTGAGTTTTGTTGCGGTTGTTCCTTGTGTTTTGGAGTAAATATCTTTGATGCCTGCGAGGGTAATAATTTTTCCGCATTTTTTTTCTACAGATAATCCTGTTCCACGTGGTGCAGACATGAGATTCATGGTGATGCTTCCGCATTTTCCTGTTACTTTAAAAGGAATAGAATGTGGTGTTTTGCAGCCACATGCCCATGATCCGCATGCTCTTCTGATTTTGATTAAACTTAATTTTGCTTTTCGGAGGGCTTTTTCTCGTGCTGGTACTGTTTCTTTTGCTCTTCCAAATCCGGCACCAATATATCCATTTTTATTTCCTACGATGGCGAATGCTCCGAAGGTGATCGTGTTTCCTTCTGAGGTTTTCTTCTGGGTTTGTTTCCAGATGCTTCCTTTTCCTCCGCCGAATTTACCTTTAGATTGTCCTACTTCTAATAATTCTGAAGTTAAGTCTGGGAGGAGTGTGTCTACGATTTCTGGTTCTAAGATTTTTATTCCTGCGTCTAAGATTTGGTCAATATGGGTGATAAGTCCTGCTTTGACTTTTCTTCCTGTTTCAGTTTTGGGTACCCAGTTTTGGAGGTTTGGTTTGTCTAGTGCCATTTTGTTGTGATTGTTTTTTTTACTTCTTCTATATGTGCGGGTAAGTTTTTGGGATCAAGCCCTTTTTTAAGTGTTGCTGAAAATTGTAATGGTGATGCTTTTGCGGAATAGCTGCTAATTGTTTTTCCTGATAATGTTTCTTGTGTTGGAAGAATGCTTTCACCGTGAGGAATTGCAAGACCTGCATCTACTGCCCCTTTGAGTGCTGCGAATGGGCTGGATCCTGGAACGGCTTTATGGAATCCGAGGTCTAGGACTGCTTCTTTGATTCCTTGTTTTTTTGCTTTTAGTCCGCAGAGGTATCCTGTTAAGTATGCTGAAGGAATGTTTCCCCTGTGTGCTTTCCATCCATATTCTGTTAATTCAGTACTTGAAGTTGTTAAGAGTGTTTTATCTCCTGCTGGTTCAAAGGTAACAAGTTGTATCTGAACATTATTCAGACTTTTTCTAACGACAAATCTTGGTTTTCTTGCACTGAGTAAGCGTAAGCGTTGTGCGTAGTCAGTTAAGTGTTTTCGTTTTCTTTTGAATTTGACGGTGTAGTTTCGGTTGATCATTGTTGTTTATTCCAGAGTGCTTTTTCAGTTAAGTAGAGTTTTACGTGTCTTGGACTTCTGAAAAATCCTCCTTTTGATTTTTGTCGTAAATGGCGGTATGTGGGAATACTAATAAGCTTTTTCTCTTTGAGTTCGCCGAATAATTCTCGTTGGAGTCTGATCTTGGAAACCCATTGTGTTTTGAGTTGTTGGCGTACTGCTCTCTTTCCTTTGCGTGATCCTTGTCCGTGTCGTCTTCCTTTTCTTTTTTGTATAAGGTTGTGTCTAAGTCTTCCGCGGGAGTTGCTGTTTTCTGGTTTTGCTCTGATATGTCCTCGTGCGATTAAGTGTTTAATATCCTGTCTTGTGAGAGCTTTGAGTAAATCTTCTGGGAAGGTTGGGTCTAGCCAGATCCTATTTTCTCCTACATCAAAGACTTGTGCTGCGAGTCTTCGTTGGAGGGTGAGATTTTGTTTCATTGTTGTGTTTCCGTTGTAGTTTCAGGTTTGTTTTCTTTTTTCTTGTTTTCTTTTTTTACTTCTTCTTTAACAACGTTCTTTTCTTGTTTTTTCTTGCTGAATCGTTCTTTAACTGTATTCAAAAATGCGGTTGGATCTTTGACGTTTAAGATGGAGATTTTTTTATCCATTGCTTGTTGAACGATGATAATTTTTTTTCGTAGTCCTACTGCGGAAGCGATGATTGCTGCTTCTCCTTGTTTAAGTAAATTTAATTGTTCAGGAGTGTTAACTAAGATGGATCTAGTTCCATTTCGTTCTAGTCCTTTGACTGAGGCTGGGCTGCCGAATCCTAATGCTGGTCCTCGGGGTTTTCCGCGTTTTCCTCGTCTGATTTTATTATGAATACCTCGTGGTCTTCTCCAGGTTTTACTAATTTGAGGCATGATGCCTGCTTGTCCTCGTCGGAAGCGCGGCTTTTTTGCTTTTTGTTTATTGCGTGTTGCTAACTGATCAGTCATTCTTCGTCTCCGGGTTTTTGGATGATGTAACATCCATCTTGGAAGATTCTTCTGTCTCTATTTGTGATTCGTGTTGATTGTTCAATGCGTGCTGCAGTTTGACTGACATGGTCAATATCTGCTCCTTCTAAGGTGATGATATCTCCTTGAACAACAACTTTTACTCCGGACATGATTGTTGATTTTCTTGGTGATTTTTCTCCTAAGAAGTTTTTAACGACAACAGAAGTTCCTTCTATTGCAACAGTGATGGGGAAGTGGCCTGAACAAACTTTCAAGCTTGCTTTGTAGGGGTGTTGTACGCCTCGAATCATGTTTTTGATGTGGCTTGCGAAAGTGTTGATGTACATTTTTTGGTTTTTGTTTGGACGTTTAATGGTGGTATCAATATGAATCATGTTTCCTTCTAGCTTCAAAGTAACGGTGGGTAAGTTGAGTGTTTTTATTACTTCTCCTTTTGGTCCTTTGATTGTTACGATGTTTTCTTTTATTGTAACAGTTACTTTTTCTGGAACTTCAAGAGTATTAGTGAGTGTGGCCATGAGTTTTAGTAGCAGTATGCGAGTAATTTTCCTCCAACATTTTTTTGCATGGCGTCTGTGTGACTCATAATTCCTTTAGAGGTGGAAACAATTAATACTCCGAATCCTTTTGCAGGTAAGTATCTTTTTTCAAAGCGTTCAAAGTTTTTCTTTGTGATAGAGAATCGTGGTTTGATTGCTCCGCATTTATTGACGTTACCGAGTAAGTTTAATTTAATGATGCCGCCTTTTTCTTCTGTGACTGTTTCTGCGTCTCCTAAGTATTGATTCTCTTTGAGGATGCGTAAGACTTCTTTGAGAGTTTTTGAAGTAGGTTGAATTGTTACTAGTTTGATTCCTTTTTTATCTGCATTAAGAATCATTGATAATGCGTTTGCGAGTGGGTCGTTAAGGCTCATTGTGTTCTCCTAGCTGTATTGTTTGAATCCTATTTGTTTTGCTTGTTCTCTGAAACATTGTCTGCAAAGGTGTATTCCGTAGCTTCGTACGTGTGCTCCGTATCTTCCGCAGCTTCTGCATTTGCGTGTTCCTATTCCAGTAGTTTTTTTCTTGGGTGTGTTATGTTTGATGAATTTTGCTAACTTTGCTGGTTTTGGTTCAAGTTGTTTGAATGCTTTTTTATAGTCTTTGGTTGTCATCTTATGCTCCAATCTCCAGATTATAATTAGTTTTGATAAATGCGACTGCTTCTTGTTTGCTTATTTGGTGTCGTAAGGGAATTTTTGCTGCTTTGTGTGCTCTTCGTTTTACGCGGAAGCCTGCGCGGGTAAGTGTGACTGCTGCTTCTAATCCGATAATTCCAATACTGACATCGTATTGAACTCCTGGGATTTTAATGTACTCGTCAATGCCAAAAGAAAAGTTTCCGAATTTGTCAAATTTTCGTTCTGGTAATCTGTTATCAAGTGCGTGGAATAAGCGTTTGAGTAAGTCTTGTGCTTTTTTTCCGCGTAAAGTGACTTTGACTGCGATAGGGAGGTTTGGTCTTACTCCCCAAGTGGGAATTCTTTTATTGCTTGAGGTTTTGACTGGTTTTTCTCCTGAGATTGCGGTTAGGAGTTTGAGTCCTTTCTCTACTTTGTCTCCTGCTCCTCCTGTTCCTAGGTTAAGGGTGAGCTTCTCGATTTTAATGGTTTTCATGACATTCATTGTTTAGCCTCTAAACTGATGAGCGGTTTTTCTGTTCCAATAGGAAGTGCGTAATCCATGAGGGTAATAAAGGTTGTTTCTCCTGCTTGAAGGGTGACTTTAGTTTGTTCTAATCCTGTTGTTCGAATAATGTTTTTGATGGTTGCTTGTTCTCCTAAGTGTTTTCCTGCGGTGATGTAAACTAAGGTTCCTTCTTTGAGTGGAATGTGATGCAAGATGTTGTGTTCTTTAAGATCGTAGACGATACCATCTCCAACATTTCCTTTGAAAGAGTCTAAAATAATATTTTTCCCGTCACTTAAATTTAATTGTGTTTTTCCTTTTTTGATAATTGTTTTTCCGATGATTTTTAAAATTTTTTTTGTTGTTTCTGTTTGAGGAATTGTAAGTAAGCTGAGTCTTCCTTTTTTGTCATAAATTAATCTGTATGCTTCGTTTGTTTTGGTAACTTCAATAACATCCATGAGTCCTACGGAAAATTTGAAATCTTTTCGTACCGTTTTATCTACGTGGATCCATCCGTTATTCAAAATATAATTAACTTCTTTTGTGGTTTTTGCATTCTGTAATAACTCTTTTAAGACAAGGTTGAGTGTTAAGGATTCTGATAGTTTATGTGGTCCTGATCTCGGGCGTGCCGTCCAGTGGTGTTCTTTTCGTTGTAGCGTCCAGTGTTTTGGTGCGGCATAGCGTGCTAGGTGATTTTGTGTCATTTTATTTTCGTTCGAGGAGTTGTACTCTCTCTTTGTCCTCCGTGACTAATTCTGTGATCATAACTTTTGATGGATGTAATCGGTAGGGGGTTTTCGTTCCATTTTTCTTTGTTAATGTTACGCCTTCTACTTGAACGCGTTGGTCTTTGGTGTAGACTTTTTCTATTTTGCCAGTTTTTCCTTTGAATTGTCCGCGTAAGACTTTTACTGTGTCTCCTTTTCTTACTGGAACATTTCTTTTTTTGTATTTTGTAAATAAGTCTTGGGATAAGGGTGCGGATAACATCTTTCGTAAGATGT
>Ga0265296_1004710_pt1 | contig 11694 bp, 11 predicted proteins | sample MunlanPumphouse1_FD_189073 | JGI IMG/M metagenome (GOLD analysis project Ga0265296, IMG submission 189073) | Groundwater microbial communities from a municipal landfill in Southern Ontario, Canada - Pumphouse #1 | ecosystem: Environmental > Aquatic > Deep subsurface > Groundwater | place...
CGATGATTTCGTTGCAAATTATAATACCAAAAATTATAAGAAACTGTTTTGAATTTTTCAAAGTTTCTAAAACGACAGATTTATGAGGTCAGACAGAGCCGATTATCCTGAAACATTAGTTGAAGGAGAAGCGTGTCGAAGTCGACCGAATAGCCACTCTTCGACTCGCCCCGAAGATGGGACGGCTCTGAGTGACTTTTAAAGATTAGTAGTAAAAAGTAAGTAATATAAAAATTCAAAACGGTTTCTAAAAACAACTTAAAAACAAATTCATGAAAAAAAACACTTTATGTTTTATTGCAATGTTGGGATTTGCAGGAATATTTAACTTGCATGCCCAGACATTATCTCCGACGGTAATATCTTCTTCAGGAGGATATTTTACTTCGGCTAGTGCGTCATTGTCGTTCACAGTAGCTGAAATGACAATGGTTCAAACATTTACTTCTCCAGGTAATAATATCCTGACTCAAGGCTTTCAGCAACCCGAAGACCTTATTATATCAATTAGTGAAACACCAACAGTTTCAGGTGATGTTTTGATCTATCCAAACCCTACAAATGGCGCTTTTACATTAAGTTATTTTAACAATGGTAACTCAGAAACGACCATTAAACTTTATAACCTCGTAGGACAGATTGTGCTCTCAAAACCTATTGCACAAATTACCGGACTTAACACAGTAAAGTTCGACATCAATAGTTTTAGCCAGGGTATTTACATGCTCGAACTTACGGTGGTTGATGCCAAAGGAGAAAAGCCTGCCTCGCCGGCAGGCAGGAAAACAAATTATTACAAAATCAACTTAGTTTATTAATCTTTTAAAAAAAATCGAAGTATGAAAAAATCAATTATTACATTATTAGGTGCGCTGATGTTGCTGGTATTTATTGGCGAGTTGAGTGCACAGGTGCCTCAGGCGTTCAATTATCAAGCCGTTGCTCGTGATGCATCGGGCAATATTTTAGCAAGTCAGCCGATTGATGTTCGAATAAGAATACGGGAGAATTCCAGTACAGGAACAATAAAATATACCGAAGATCATTCTATTACTACTAACACAATGGGATTGTTTTCCTTGCCTATTGGATCCGGAACATGGGTTTACGGTTCTTTTACAACCATTAATTGGAGCACAGGTCTTTACTGGCTGCAGGTTGATATTGATCTTACGGGTACCGGAACATGGACAACTATGGGTACTTCTCAGTTACTAACAGTTCCTTTTGCAATGTATGCTGCCAATGCAGGCACATCTGGAACAACAGGCCCTACAGGCCCCACGGGTGTTGCTGGTGCTAATGGCGTTACTGGTACAACAGGAGCTGCCGGAGCTAATGGCGTTACTGGTGCAACAGGTCCGACCGGAACAAGCTCACAAAACCTTTCGCAAGTATTAGCTGTTGGAAATAGTGCAGGTACCAATAATATTGACATGAATGGAATGAGCATAACTAATGCGAATACTTTTTCACTCGGAAGCTCTAACGCAAATTATTTTGACTTGTATTGGGGACATATTCGTGATTTTAACGGCAGTCATGGGATTGATGGACAGGTTTTGACAGTGCATGGAACAAGTCCGAATACCTTTGTTCAATGGGACACTCCGGCAGGTTCACTCCCTACCGGTACAAGTGGACAGACATTAAGACACAATGGTACAACCTGGGTTGCAAACAGTATTATATATAATGATGGTACTAATGTTGGAGTTGGAGCAACACCTAATGTAAAATTTCATATAAATGCTGCAACGGGAGATGTATTCCGCGTTCAGGTTAATGGTAACACTAAAATGTTTTTAGGTTCAAATGGTGGTACAACACTTGGCATAAATAGTTCGAATTCTCCTACTGATGGATTATACGTTAACGGACAAACTTTAATAGGTGTTTCCAATGGTACCGGCGGAACATTATATCAACAGGGAGCTAAATTACAAGTTCAGACAAGCTCAAAATATGCCGGATATTTTTCAACAGATAGTTTATCACCCACATCTTATGCTGTGTATGCAAAACATACAGGTACAGGTACATCCGATACCAGGGCGATGAAAGGCGAGGCTGTGTCAGCTCCCGGTTATGGTTACGGTGGCGATTTCCGTGGAGGATACAAAGGAATTTACGGTTTTGCTGATGCTACAACTTATTCAGGTTCTGCTTGGGGTATACAGGGTTATGCTTCCGGTTCAGCAGGAACAAGATACGGTGTTTACGGGTCTGCTTCGGGTGGCACTACCAATTATGGTGTATATTGCAGCGGCGATGGAGCTTACACAGGAACATGGACGGACGTTTCAGATCAGAAGTTTAAAAAAGATGTTGCTGACTATACCGGTGCATTAGATAATGTTCTTAAACTAAAACCTGTTACTTACACTATGAAGACAGAGGAATATCCTAACATGGGCTTTGGATCAGGAAGAGAAATTGGTTTTATTGCCCAGGAAATGGAAACGGTATTCCCGACACTGGTTGAAAATGGTGTTCATCCGGGTGCTACAAAGGCTGATCCCGATATTACATACAAAGGTATAAATTATATCGGACTTATTCCTGTGCTTGTAAAAGCCATGCAGGAACAACAGGCAGAAATTGAAACTTTGAAACTTCAGGTTAAAAGTTTACAGAAATAAAGCTAAAAAAGCAGGGTTACTGTTCGGGTATAGAGTCAATGGGTTGGGCAACTGGTTTGGTAAAAAGTTAAAAGTATATGGAGGGAAAACCCGATAACCAAACCATCAACCAAACAAGTTGCGCAACCTTTCAACCTAAAACATGGTTTGTTTTGGTATAAAATGGATTATCAAAAATTTTCAGACAACCCGAACAGATACAAAGCAGGAAAAGTTCTCCTGCTTTTTTTATTTTGATTGGATCGCTGATTCTGAGTTCCCTTAGAACGGGAGATCGTCTTCTGGTCCGGGAGCAACAGGAGGTGTTGGTTCTGTTTCGGTTGCTATCGGTGGGGCTCCTTCTTTTTTAGCGCCAAGCATGGTAAATGTATCAGCAATAATTTCAGTAGTATATCTTTTGTTGCCTTCTTTATCATCCCACGAACGGGTTCTTATTTTCCCCTCCAGATATATCTGTGCTCCTTTTTTTAAATACTTTTCCGCAACTTCGGCAAGCCCGCGCCACATTACTATGTTATGCCACTCGGTTTGTTCTACCCTTTGCCCTTCTTTATTCTTATAAGATTCAGATGTAGCCAGCGAAAAAGAAGCAACTTTAACGCCATTGTCAAGTGATCTTATTTCAGGGTCCTTTCCCAGGTTCCCTACAAAAATAACTTTATTAATTCCAGCCATAATTGATAATTTTAAATTGTTCGACTTCATTTTATTTTTTCAAAAGTAAATAAAATAAATATTGAGTCCACTCCAAAAAGTAAAAAAAATAAAAAATGCCACTAAAACACTAAAGCACTAAATTACACAAAATACTAAAAACCAAGCAGTTAATTTTTGTGAGTTTTTGTGTTTTGGTGCTTTTGTGGCAAAATAAGACTTTTAGAGTGGACTCATTATTATATGTAAAAATAATTAAATAAATTTTTAGTATGGAAGGAAAATAATATATCTTTGCACTCTAATTCAATTTGACAACAACGTAATTTAAATAATTTAAATCAGAGAAGTTATGACAAAAGCAGAAATCGTAGCATCCATTGCTAACAAAATTGGAGTTGAAAAGGTTGCAGTACAGGCAACAGTTGAATCATTCATGAACGCAATAAAGGTTTCTTTATCTGAGGGCAAAAATGTTTACTTAAGAGGGTTTGGAAGTTTTATTATAAAAAAACGTGCAGAAAAAACGGGAAGAAATATTTCCAAGAACACTACTGTTATTATTCCGGCTCATAAGATACCTTCTTTTAAACCAGCCAAAATTTTTATGAATGAAGTGAAGAAAAACGTTAAATAATTTCTCGCCGTCAATTAAATAAGTATATATAAAAAAATTTATGCCAAGCGGAAAAAAGAGAAAAAGGCACAAAATAGCAACCCACAAGCGTAAAAAACGCCTCAGAAAAAACAGGCATAAGAAAAAATAATACCTTATTATTCTGTTTTTTATGTTCATCAACAGAGAATTGGTTATAGACGCCACCAAGTCAGAAGTAGTGATAGCATTGCTTGAAGATAAGCGTTTGGTGGAACTTCATAAGGATACTAGTGGCAAGAGCTATGCTGTGGGGGATGTATATCTTGGTAAAGTCAAAAAGATCATTTCCGGACTGAATGCTGCTTTTATTGATGTAGGTTACGAAAAAGATGCTTTCCTTCATTACCTCGACCTTGGTTCACAATTTTTATCATTTAATAAGTTTACCAAACTTGCTATTAGTGGCAAGAACCAGCAATCTTCATTCGAAAAATTTCAACTTGAACGGGATATTGAGAAAACAGGCAAAATATCTAATATATTAACTGCAAATCAGCAAATACTTGTACAGGTTGCCAAAGAACCCATTTCCACCAAAGGTCCGAGAGTAAGTTCGGACTTGTCATTTGCGGGAAGATACATGGTATTGGTTCCATTTTCTGATAAAGTTTCTATTTCACAGAAGATAAAAAGTCCGGAAGAACGCAGCCGCCTCAAACGCTTAGCAATGAGCATCAGGCCTGAAAATTTTGGTATCATTGTGCGCACTGTAGCGGAAAACAAACTTGTTGCTGATCTGGACGCAGACCTGAAAGATTTGCTTCAAAAGTGGGAAACATTAGTTAAAATCCTTGCTCTGGCAAAACCGCCATTGAAAATATTGGGTGAGATTGACAGAACTTCGGCTATTTTACGGGATTTACTGAATGCCTCGTTCAGCAGCATCCATGTAAACGACATACGCTTGTTTGATGAGTTGAAAAATTATATCCGTACAATTTCACCGGATCAGCAAGATATTGCAAAGCTTTACAAAGGCAAAGTGGCCATTTTCGAGCATTTTGGCATAGATAAACAGATCAGTACCTCTTTTGGCAAGAATGTTTCTCTTAAAAACGGAGCCTATTTGATTATTGAACATACCGAAGCGCTACACGTAATTGATGTTAACAGCGGCCATCGTACCAATTCGGAGAATAATCAGGAACAAAATGCCTTGGACGTGAATATAGAAGCCGCAACAGAAGTGGCAAGACAACTCCGATTACGTGACATGGGTGGCATTATTGTCATCGATTTTATCGACTTGCACTTTGCCCAAAACAGGCGTCAGTTATATGAAAAGCTGAAAGAAGAGATGAAGAATGACCGTGCCAAACACACTATTCTTCCTCCAAGTAAATTCGGGATAGTTCAGATCACACGCCAAAGGGTCCGCCCCGAAGTAAATATTGAAACTGTTGAAAAATGTCCTGTTTGCGATGGAACCGGTGAGGTTAAAGCCAGCATTATTTTTGTTGATGAGATTGGAAACAACATCAAATACCTTTTACAACACCAAAATGAGAAATACCTGAAAATGTGTATTCACCCATATATATATGCTTATCTTACAAAAGGGATTTTCTCTTTTCGCATCAAATGGTTCTTTAAATTCAGGAAATGGATCCGCATTGTTCCCATGTCGTCTTATCATTTCCTCGAATATCATTTCTTCAATAAGGACGATGATGAAATCAAGTTGTAGCATTAAAATAATGTAGTTTTGCAACGGTAATTGGTAACTGGTAATCAGTTATCAAGTCCGATTACCGATTACTGAATACCAATTACCAAAACAGATTGTTACAGAATTAATTTGTTGCTACTGTAGCATCTTTTCCTTTCACAATGGAAGACAAATCCAAAAAGATCTATACAAAAAATCAGGTTTATAAAAAGGCTGCTGATTATTGTGCTTACCAGGAACGTTGTCAGCAGGAAGTTCGAAATAAGCTTTATCATTGGGGTTTGCATAGCGAGGATGTCGAAAATGTGATAGTTCTGCTTATAACAGATGGCTTCGTTAACGAAGAACGCTTTTCAAAAGCTTTTGCCGGTGGTAAGTTCCGCATGAAAAAATGGGGAAAAGTAAAAATTAAGAAGGAATTAAAGCGGAAAAACATTTCTGATTACTGTATCCGCAAAGGCCTCGGAGAAATAGATAACAGAGAATACATAAAATCCCTCAAAGATATTATTGATAAAAAAGCCGGAGAGATCAGGGGGAAAAACAAGTTCAAAAAGTTGAACAGAGTGGCCTCTTTTGCTATTTCAAAAGGCTATGAAAGCGAATTGGTATGGGATATTATCAGAGATAAGTTTGATATTTAATTTGTTTTCCCGTTTACAATTTGTTGTTTCATCACAAAAATAAGTATCTTTGTACATCAAAACTACTACAGATGGTTACTTCCGAAATGATGAAAGACCTTTCAAAAAGGCTCGATGCCTTAAGGAGGTTCCTTTGACATTGATAAAAAAATAGCCCTCCTCGAAGAGGAAGAAAAACTCACCTTGGACCCCGATTTCTGGAACGATCCAAAACAAGCCGAGAAAATACTCAAAGCAAGCAAGGAAAAGAAAAGCTGGACACAGTCCTTTGCTTTAGCCAAAAGCAGTGTGGACGATTTCATTGTAATATGGGATTTTTTTAACCAAGGCGAAGCTACAGAAGAAGACCTCGACAAACAGTATCGGCAAGCGCTTAAACATATCGAAGATCTCGAATTCCGTAATATGCTGAGTGGCGATGAAGATAAACTTGGCGCTATTCTCAATATCAATTCGGGCGCAGGTGGCACCGAAAGCCAGGATTGGGCTGAAATGCTGATGCGTATGTACATACGCTGGGGTGAACGCAATAAATGTAAAATTAATTCTCTTGATATTCAGGAAGGTGAAGTGGCAGGTATCAAATCGGTTTCGCTCGAATTTGAAGGAAACTATACTTATGGCTATTTAAAAGGTGAAAGCGGTGTTCACCGGCTTGTGCGACTGTCACCTTATGATTCGGCAAATAAACGACACACATCATTTGCCTCTGTATTTGCATATCCCATTATTGACGAGAATATTAATATAGAAATCAACCCTGCAGATATCAGCTGGGATACTTTTCGCTCCTCTGGACCAGGAGGCCAAAATGTAAATAAAGTCGAAACAGCTGTTCGTCTAAAGCACGCTCCCACCGGTATTGTCATCGAATGCCAGGTTACACGGTCACAGCAGCAGAATCGCGAAAAAGCCCTGCAAATGCTAAAATCACAATTATACGAATTAGAACTCCGGAAAAAAAGAGAAGTCCTTGCTGAAATTGAAGGAAACAAAAAAAAGATAGAATGGGGTTCACAGATACGAAGTTATGTGATGCATCCGTATAAGATGGTGAAAGACCTTCGTACCGGGGTCGAAACTTCCAATGTACAGGCTGTAATGGACGGTGATCTGTATGATTTCATTAAAGCCTATTTAATGGAATTTGGAAGAAAGTAATTGTAACTACTCAGTCAGCAGCAAAAATAAAACGCCACAGATTACACAGATTAAAATTATTTTTTACACTGATCGGTAAAAATATTTTTCATGTTATTGTTACAATACTTCGGTAGTTTTTTAAGTAGGGACTAAAGTCCCTGAATTCATTGAGTTTCATTGTAACCCCGCCATTAATGGCGGGGTTATTAAAAACCTTGCTAATAAAGGGCTTTAGCCCAAAGCGATAAAAAATTACCGGACTATTGTGTTAATGAATTAACAAATAATGTAAATTAGCGTGCTAAAAAATATGCTTAATATCTATCACTATCCACGCTGTAAAATAAGCCGTCAGGTGTTGGAAAAAATATATAAAGCCGATACAAATGTGGAGGTGATAGAATATCTGAAAAACATTCCTACCGTAAAAGAATTGAAAGTATTACTTGCAAAGCTTAATTTTAAACCGTTACAAATTGTCCGTAAAGGAGAAATCCTCTTCAAACAAAAATTCAAAGACAAGAATTTTTCAGACGAGGAATGGTTGCAGATTATACATGAAAATCCTATACTTATTGAAAGACCTATTGTTGTAAGGAATAATAAAGCTCTAATTTGCAGACCTGCTGACAAAATATATGAATTGCTAAAGCAGGATAACAAATAAATTAAAACTTGAAATAAAATATAAAAAATCATCTAATTTTATGCTATTAACTAAATAACAATAAAAAATGGCAGATTTTATTTATGAGAAACCTTTTCAGATTGAGAAGAACTTAACCAATTACAGGTTGCTTACAAAAGATTATGTACAGGTTATTGAAGCAGGCGGAAGAAAGATACTTAAAGTTGATCCAAAAGGACTGGAACTTCTTGCAAAAGAGGCTGTTTCTGATCTCTCTTTTTATCTCCGGACTTCACATCTTGAAAAGCTTGCCAAAATACTTGACGATCCTGAAGCATCAGATAATGACAAGTTTGTTGCATATGTGATGCTCCAGAACACAGTTATCTCAGCCAAAGAAGTTCTCCCATGGTGTCAGGACACCGGAACCGCAATTGTGATCGGTAAAAAAGGGGAGCAGGTTTGGACCGGGGCAAACGATGCGGAATTCCTTTCAAAAGGTATATATACTACATATAAGGAGAAAAACCTAAGGTATTCACAGGTTGTTCCGTTTTCAATGTTTGAAGAAAAAAATTCCGGTTCTAACCTGCCGGCTCAGATTGACATTTATTCTGCTGAGGGAAATTCGTATGAATTTCTTTTTATTACAAAGGGAGGAGGATCAGCTAATAAAACCTTCCTCTATCAGCAAACCAAGTCTCTGTTAAATGAAGAATCACTGATAAAATTTGTCAGGGAGAAGATAAAAGAACTTGGCACCTCTGCCTGTCCGCCATATCATCTTGCACTTGTAATAGGCGGGACTTCCGCTGAAGCAACACTTAAAACAGTTAAGGAAGCTTCTGCGGGTTACCTTGATCATCTTCCGGTGACAGGAAATGCCAGCGGACGTGCATTCCGCGATATTGAGTGGGAGAAAAAGATTGAAAAGATATGTCAGGAATATGGTGTGGGAGCTCAATTCGGCGGCAAGTATTTTGTTCATGATGTGAGAGTTATCAGACTTCCCCGTCATGCCGCTTCATGTCCGGTCGGAATGTGTGTAAGCTGCAGCGCCGACAGGAATATAAAAGCCCATATCACCGAAAAAGGAATTTTCCTCGAGGAACTTGAAAGGAATCCAGCCCGTTTCATGCCGTCAAAAGCACCGGAGCTTGAAAAAGCTGTTGAGATTAATCTCGATCTGCCAATGAAAGAGATTCTCGCTGAACTGACAAAATATCCGGTCAAGACAAGGTTAAGTCTTACTGGTACGCTTATCGTTGCCAGGGATATTGCTCATGCTCAGATCAAGAAACTGATTGATGAAGGCAAACCTATGCCTGAATATTTTAAAAACCACCCTATTTACTATGCCGGACCAGCGAAAACCCCCGAAGGAATGCCCTCAGGAAGCTTCGGACCGACTACAGCCGGAAGAATGGATTCGTATGTGGATCTTTTTCAAAGTCTTGGCGGATCATTGATTATGGTTGCAAAAGGAAACCGGAACAGGTCTGTAATTGATGCCTGCAGGAAATATGGCGGATTCTTCCTCGGATCAATCGGTGGGCCGGCCGCAGTGCTTGCAGCGGAAAACATTAAATCGGTTGAAATGGTCGCTTTTGAAGACCTTGGAATGGAGGCAATCAGAAAAATCAGAGTGGAAAATATGCCGGCATTCATCATTACAGATGATAAAGGGAATGACTTTTTTGATGAATACAATAAATAAGGTCTGAATTCAGATTTGTTACAGACGAACAATTTACCCAATGGGTAGATCCCAAAAAAATGATTTAGAAAACAAACAAAAAATTAGTCTGTTGTTTTTGGTTTGTGGCAGTTGGTTTGGTTGGTTAGTCAAGGTCTTTAGTTAATTTTTACCAATAACTGAAAACCATCAACTAAACCAGCCGCTCAACCTTTCAACCTAAAACCAGATTTGGTTTGATATAATATCAATCAAACAGGTACTTGTTATTCCAGATAATATCCTTTACCATTCCTTTCAGGATTTCTCCTGCTTGCAGTATCATAGCGGGGTCAGAAGGAAATGGAAGAGGTCTGTTACCAATCTTCTTCCTGGTTTCGGCTTTTAGTGCATTGATATCGCCTACTGCCATGGCACAATAGTTTTCAAAGAATGTCTGCGCAGTGATTGGATCTGTTTTAATAAGCTGATTTGTTTCTTTGCTCAGAAAATCAAGAGTTCCGGTTATTATTGCTGTTTTCTTCTGTTGGTTTTCGATCACTTCGCAAACGATAGTTTTATATTTCGGAACCTTTATATCATTGCCAAGGCTATCTTTTACCACGTTCCCATTCTGGTCAAGAAGATAAGTAAATCCATCTTCTATCTCTTTGGTTTCAATATAATGAATTTCTTTAACTGATTCTGGAGAAACATCTATTGCCTTGATATTCACCAGTATTTCGTAGTCATAAGAGCGTCCTTTAACTTCTTTGGCGTCATAGTTCAACCATAGCTTGTTCAAATCTGAAAGGCTAATCTTAGTAAGAGCTTCTTCAAAATCAGCAGGAAGTAAGATGGTCGTTTGATTCTTAATTTTAAACAGAATATTTGCAGTACCCTGAAAAAGAGCCACAGTCAGAAGAGAATCGGCATCTTTGTATGAATTGTAATATTCCTTAACTTTTTTAAATTCATAATATGCGCTGCGGGAATTTGAGCGATCACCTTTCTTTAGCAGACTTTGAGCGTGTATATAGAAGTATTCTGCGGCTTTTTTCTTTGCTTCAATGATCTCCTGATCATAATTTACATATTCAAAGCCAATTTTATCAAGAATAGGTTGTGGTAACACTCTTACTGATTCCTGTCTTTTCTTCATTTTGAAATATGTAATGAATATTTTATCCCAAATGTCAGGCTGACCAGTCTTTTTCAAGTACGTAATATTTTCGATATCTTTCTGGTTGGCATTTTTGTATGACTGTGTCAATACAGAGATTTCTTTCACTTTTTCAGGTTTTTTCATCAGTTTTTTTACGGATTTACTGATGGCCATATCGTATTCCCCTTTCTGCATAAATTTCTTTGACGAAACACATCCTGATACGGTTAACGTAATCAAAATGAATATAGTAGCTGCTTTTTTCATAACCTTAAATATTGATTTATAAAATTGCCAAGTCAAAGATTAAGCCAAATGTAAGACATAAATATTAGGTGCAATCATTTTTCTTTTCCAAATAGAATAGAAATGTTAATTTTGATGTTCTTTGATTTGATAATTTTCTTGCAAACAGTATATTTTTTATGGTAATTATTTAGGTATAGGGAAATAGAGGTATAAGGTATAAGGAAAAAGACCTATAACTTTCATCACCCCTATACCTTTATAACCTATACCTTTATAACTAAATAGTAATTTTTTATGAACATATTATACAGGTAAATAATCGCAACATGTGGACATTGCTGGTCAGGCTGATATTGAGAAATAGATCAGGTATTATTATAACCATCGCGCTTCTTACAGGCTTTATGGCTTATAAAGCCGTACATGTTCAATTATCCTATGAATTGCAGGAAATGCTTCCGTCTACTGACTCAACCAGCATTCAATATCAAAATTTTAAGAAAATGTTCGGAGAAGATGGCAGCGTGATGTTTGTGGGTTTCCAGGACAGTACTATTTTTTGTCTCA
>Ga0265296_1004711_pt1 | contig 11694 bp, 7 predicted proteins | sample MunlanPumphouse1_FD_189073 | JGI IMG/M metagenome (GOLD analysis project Ga0265296, IMG submission 189073) | Groundwater microbial communities from a municipal landfill in Southern Ontario, Canada - Pumphouse #1 | ecosystem: Environmental > Aquatic > Deep subsurface > Groundwater | place: Canada...
GCTATCGTGCGATAATTTAATTTTCCCAAGTAAATACAAGCCCATAAATGTAAATATGACAATCCAGAATGATAAGAAAATTTCACGGCTAAGCAAATTCCAGTGATAAGTCTGGTCGGGTATTACAAGAAACTTCATTCCAAGAGCAAGAATGAAAAAGCCCAGAACAACTTTAACCGAATTAAGCCAGCCGCCTGATTTTGGTAATTTAACTAATAATGCCGGGAAGAAGGCTAAAAAAGTAAAAGGCAAGGCAAAAGCAAGTGAAAATCCAAACATTCCGATAGCCGGCTCAATAACTTCGCCTGTTGCAGCTTCAACTAATAATGCGCCAACAATCGGAGCGGTGCAGGAGAATGAAACCAATACTAAAGTCAACGCCATAAAAAAAGTTCCCACATATCCGCCTTTATCTACCTGCTTATCTGATTTATTTACAAGCCATGAAGGCAGGACAATTTCAAACAGCCCGAAAAATGATAAGGCAAAAACCAGAAACAGCAGGAAAAACAGAACATTTGGCAGCCAATGTGTGCTTAACCAGTTTATAAAACTTGGACCAAGTATGGCAGATATAATTAAACCTATGCCGGTATAAATTATAATAATTGATAAACCATAAAATATTGCCTGTGTCTTCGCTTTTGAACGTTTTTCTGTATTTCGGATGAAAAAAGAAACAGTCATAGGTATCATCGGAAAAACACAGGGAGTAATCACGCCTGCCAATCCGGCTAAAAAACCTGCAATAAAAATCCACCAGAGCGAACCACCTTTTCCTGTAATATCCGAATTATCGCTATTCGCAAGCGCTACAGAAGCCGTATCTTTTTTTGTTTCTTTAATTGAATCCTTATTCAGATTTTCAGAAACAGTGTCATATTTATTATCAGGTTTCGCTTTTGCATATCCTTGGAGATTAAAAGAAAACTCAATGTCTTCGGGTGGGAGGCATCGCTTATCGTCGCAGCACATAAAGTTCAGGCTTCCTTTTACAGTGATTTTTTTATCAGAAAGTAATTTGATCTTCTGAACAAAAGAAACAGTACCGGAATGATAGATTATTTTCATATCGAAATTGGGATCGAATTCTTCCACTCCTTTGGGTTCATAAACTTTACCGACAAGCTGGTAATCTTTGCTTTTCCCGAAAGTGAATGTTGTAGGAACAGGGCCTTCACCCGAAATATATTGGGAATACACATGCCAGCCCTTATCAATGGTAGCTTTCAGGTAAAGGTTGGCAGTTGAATCGGTGGTTTTATTTGCGCTGAATGTCCATTTCACAGGTTTGAGCACTTGCGAAAACGAGGTAATGCCGCAAAACAAAAAAGAAAGAAGAAGAAGTTGTTTTAGTTTCATTGCAGATAGTGTTGTGTTAAGAGTGTTATGTCGAATAGATTGCTTCGTCGTTCCTCCTCGCAATGACGTCATTGCGAAGCCGACGAAGGAGGATGAAGCAATCTTAGTGCGTAGAAATAAGTTTAACATAACAATAGTTTTAGTTTGCATTACCTGCAAAATTATTAAAAATGTATATAGAATAGCTGTTTCTTTTTCACATGTATAAAAATGACTATCTTTGTAACATTATCAGTAAATATTATGAAGGTAAAATACGATAAAGAGGTTGATGTGCTTTCAATCATTTTTTCTGACAAACAGGTGAATGAAAGTGATGAAGGCAAGCCCGGTGTTATTATTGATTATGACAAAAACGGTTTTGTTATTGGTATAGAAATATTAAATGCCTCAAAACAAATGCAAAATCCAACTAAAGTGGAATACGAAGTAACATGAACCACAAACCTGTTAAGAATGAGTATATTTTATAATGGAATAAACCTTTTTTGTTTTTCCTGAAACTCTATAACGGTTATCGATCCTGTGCCCCACAATCCAAACAATATCATCTCCATTGCACAAAAGCCAGGTGTTTTCTTTGTCAGGCAAAGATAATTTTAAATCTGTAAAAAAATCGCTGAGTTTCTTTTTGCCCTTCATTCCGAAAGGATAAAAATAATCGCCTTTCTGCCACTTCCTGAGCATAAGTGGAAAACTCAATTTATCAAAATCAAGCATGGCTGTCCCGCTTTCTTTGATCAGCCTGAAATCCTTTGAAGCATTCATTTTTTTTAATTTCAGGTATAGTGGGACTTTTATTTCTTTTGTATTTTCACAAATTTTAAATTCCTTATATCCGCTTGTTTTGCTAATTGGATAAATGATCAGATGTTCTCTGTCTTTTACTAAAATGTGCGAAGACGAATAAAATTTTTTCCCGGAAATCCCTTTTAAACTTTTCGAAATTTGCCCGATTATATCGCCTGAAAAACCGTAAGGTTTCAAAAATTCAAACAAAAATAATTCATTACGAGGCAATGACAGAAGTTTCCTGATGTTAAATTTGACAAGGCTTCCCTCCTGCTTAACGATCTCTTTTTTCTTTTCTTCAACAATTTCACGGAAGACGCCTTCCATCTGCCTGATCCTTTGAATGCCGGATTTAACGGCATCTTCAATGTCGGGGTTTAATTCTTTCAGCATCGGGATCAACTTGTGCCTGATCTTATTCCTGAGATATTTCAACGAACTGTTACTGCTGTCTTCCCTGAAAAGAATATTGTTCTTCTTTGCAAATTCTTCAATCTCTTTTCTCCCTGCAAACATCAAAGGACGCACTATATTTTCTGCCTTTGCCTTTATTCCGTGAAGTCCGGCTATACCCGTTCCCCTGATAAGATTGATAAAAAATGTTTCGATCTCATCATCCTGATGATGTGCAACAGCCACATAATCAAAGGAATTTTTTATACGTATTTCTTCAAACCAGGAATACCGGAGTTCGCGGGCAGCCATTTGAACCGACACCTTGTGCTTTTTAACATAGTTTTGCGTATCGAACTTTTTAATGTAATAAGGTACCTGAAAATATCCGGCAAGTTGACTTACAAATTTTTCATCTTCATCTGATTCCTTTTCTCTTAGTTGAAAATTGCAATGAGCTATTCCAAAATCAAAACCCGCTTTGTGTAACAGATAGCAAAGCGCAACAGAATCCATGCCCCCGCTCACAGCAGCAAGAATTTTGTGTCTGTCATTAAACAACTTTTCTTTTTTTATGAATTCATTAAATTGGCTGATCATTATTCTCTATTAAGCGTTTTTAAAATTTTTAGAAGGGAAGGTTTTTTTTAATTTTTATTTCCGTTTTCAGAACCCAGCGGGTTCAAAGGTTTATAAAAAATTGTTTCCCTTGTTTTGTTCGACCTCGCAGAGGTCGCAGACTTGTACTGAGCTTGTCGAAGTATTACCATGTTGTTCATGTTTTTATAAACGTGTGATGCCTCTGGCATCCTAATCTGTATTCAATTTTGCTTACATCTACCACTTTTTATATTTTTGCCATAGCCTTATTCTATCCACTCAAATAAATATTCGCTTTTATATTCAATATTGAATTCAGCAAGCATTTCAAGATACTCTTCTTTAAAAGTTTTCTTTTTGTGATGTTCCTTTTGTTTCATAATGTAGCCTATAATATCATCCAATTGTGAATGACTGTATGAAAATGCTCCAAAGCCCGATTGCCATTTAAATTGGTAAGGACAAAATTTATTTTCTTTAATAAATTCGTTTGATGATTTCTTTACTTCTCTCACTAAATCAGATAAACAACAGGTCGGTTTCATGCCAATTAAAAAATGGATATGGTTTGGCATACCATTGATAGCTAACATTTTTTGTCCTTTATTTTGAACAATTCCGGTTATATATTGATATAGGCGTTCTTCCCACGATTTATGGATAAGTGCTTTTCGGTTTTGGGGCGCAAAAACTACCTGAATGTAAATTTGTGAAAATGTATCTGACATAATTTTTTTGATTTTTTCAGAACCCAGCGGGTTCATAAGTTTATAAAAAGTTGTTTTTGTTCGACCCGCGCGGGGTCGTAGATTATCCCGTTGTCCCAGTTTTTGAGCAATAGATAAAAATATAAATACGTAATTTATGACCCTGCGAAGTATAATAAAATGTAAAAATACAAAAAAAAGCCTACTCAGTTTTTGAACAGTTTTTGTAAAATATTTCTTTAAAAAATAAAATTGTTTTTTTGATGATGATGGGTATAATAATTAGTAAGTTTGTAAAGGAATAAAATTCAGTCGGCAGTTGCAACATTGAACAGAAAAACAGTTAAACCATTAGATAATTAAACAATGAAAAAACAAATTTTACTTCGCCTTTGGCGAATCGTACTAATTAGTTCTGTTTGCTTTTTAAGCAAAATATCCTACGCTCAAACTCCTGACTGGCTATGGGCAAAAAGCGCTGGAGGGACGAGTGATGATTATGCGAATTCCGTTGCGGCGGATGCTTCAGGAAATACTTATGTGGCAGGTTGGTTTGATAGTTACCCCCTCATCTTTGGCTCTACTACTTTGACGAATGCGGGTGGTGAAGATATATTTCTTGTGAAATACGATGCAGCCGGCAATGTGCTCTGGGCAAAAAGCGCAGGAGGAATATATGATGATTATGCGTATTCCGTTGCAGTGGATACTTCAGGGAATATTTATGTGGCAGGATGGTTTTATAGTCCCACCATCATCTTTGGCTCCACTACCTTGACGAATGCGGGTCATGATAATATTTTTCTTGCGAAATACGATACAAGCGGAAATGTGCTCTGGGCAAAAAGTGCTGGTGGAATTTTTAATGATGAGGCGTGTTCCGTTGCGGTGGATGCTTCAGGGAATATTTATGTGGCAGGATTGTTTAGTAGCCCCACCCTTACCTTTGACTCCACTACTTTGACGAATGTGGGTAACAATGATATTTTGCTTGTAAAATACGATACCAGTGGAAATGTGCTCTGGGCAAAAAGCGCAGGAGGAAGTAGTTCTGATTTTGCGAATTCCGTTGCGGTGGATACTTCAGGGAATACTTATGTGGCAGGACTTTTTTTTAGTTCCACCCTCAGCTTTGGCTCTACTACTTTGACGAATGCGGGTGGTATAGATATATTTCTTGCGAAATACGATGCTAATGGAAATGTACTATGGGCAAAAAGCGCAGGGGGAGTGGATTATGATGATGCGTATTCCGTTGCGGCGGATGCTTCAGGGAATATTTATGTGGCAGGAGTGTTTAGTAGCCCCACCCTCAGCTTTGGCTCCACTACTTTGACGAATGCTGGTGGTTATGATATATTTCTTACGAAATACGATGCAGGTGGAAATGTGCTCTGGGCAAAAAGCGCAGGAGGAACGGGTAATGATTTGGCGTATTCCGTTGCTGTGGATACTTCAGGGAATATTTATGTGGCAGGATATTTTCGAAGTCCCACCATCGCCTTTGGCATCACTACTTTGACGAATGCGGGCTCTCGTGATATTTTTCTTGCGAAATACGATGCCGCAGGAAATGTGTTTTGGGCAAAAAGCGCGGGCGGAACGGATTATGATGAGGCGAATTCCGTTGCGGTGAATGCTTCAGGGAATATTTATGTGGCAGGAGTGTTTCGTAGTCCCACCATCACCTTTGGCTCCACTACTTTGACGAATGCGAGTTTGGATGATATATTTCTTGCGAAATTAGGCAGCGATACGATTACGAAAATAAATGAGTTGAGTAATTCATTAAATATTTCTGTTTTTCCCAATCCTGCAACAAATAACATAATAATAGAAAGCCCGCATCAAGCAGTAATTGAAATTTCAAACATACAAGGGCAGCTAATAAAAACCCTCGCGGCAAATAGCAATAAAACAAGTGTTGATGTTTCAGCATTTCCAAGCGGGATGTATTTTGTAAAAGTTAAGGCGGAAAAAGGAATTGCAGTGAAAAAGTTTGTGAAGGAATGATGAATTAAGAATTCAGAGTGCAGAATGCAGAATGAAAAATTTTACATTTGCTATTTTACATCATCAATTTTCAATAAATAAATTTTCCTTCCAAAAAAATGCGGAATGTAGAATAATGAATATCCCTGCCTGCGTGACGCAGTCGGGCAGGCAATATAGAACTGAAAACAGGCTTCCTGACCTTAACCCTAACCTATTTAATTTCCCACGTGTCCCCGCTATTCAGTAGGTCGTCCACACATTTTATTGGCGAAGTTGCTTTAGCTTTTTTGATTTGCTCTTCAACCATGTCGTCATAAGTAGAAAACATAGCGGACCTGATCACACCAAGAGCAACAGGATATAAAGGAGGTTCCATTTTAGCAAGCATCAGGTGTATCCCGGGATCCTGACCGTATTGATCGTGAATAAGAATATCATCCACGGAAACACCGTTAACGCCCAATTGAACTACCTCGAGTTTCGTGCCTTTCAGTCTTATGCCTTTATCCTTGTTTTTCCCAAATATCATGTGTTCGCCATTTTTCAGTATCAATTGCATATCGTCTCTTACATCTTTTGCTGTGATATTATCATAAACACCATCGGCATATATTACACAGTTCTGAAGTATTTCAACAACTGAAGTGCCATCGTGTTTTGCTGCTTCAAACATAACCTCTGTCATCAGTTTAGGATTAGTATCTACTACTCTGGCAAAGAAAGTGCCTTGAGCGCCTAAAACGAGTTCCCCTGTGTTAAAAGGATGTTCGATGGTTCCCTGCGGAGAAGTTTTTGTTACAGTACCCATTTTAGTGGTAGGTGAATACTGTCCCTTTGTAAGAGCGTATATCTGGTTATTAAAAAGCATTATATTCAAATCTACATTTCTGCGAATAATATGAATAAAGTGATTTCCTCCTATAGCCATAGAATCGCCGTCGCCGGTGGCAACCCAAACGCTTAAATGAGGATTGGCTACTTTAACGCCTGTGGCAATTGCATTTGCCCTGCCATGAATTCCGTGAAATCCATAAGTGTTCACATAATATGGAAACCTGGATGAGCAGCCTATACCGGAAATAAACATGAAATTTTCTTTTTTGTAGCCAATTTTAGGAAAAACATTAGCTACTGAAGACAAAATAGCATGAGCGCCACAACCAGGACACCATTTTACCATCTGGTCGCTTACAAAATCTTCTTTCGACAGCGGTAATCTTGATCTTTCAACGGTTAAATTTTCTTCCATAGCTTATTTCTCCTCTAATAATTTGTTAAACTGTTCTTTGAGTTCGGTTACCATAAATGGCAATCCTTGAATTTTATTATATTGGTGATACTGAAATTCAGGAAAGTTAATTTTTAAGTATTTCACAAATTGCCCGAGATTCAACTCACATACAATGACTTTATCGAAATTACTCAGGATTTGTTTTGTATTTTTTGGCAATGGGCATATATTTCTGAAATGAGCCAGGCTCACCTTTTTCCCTTCAGCCTGCATTTCGGTAACAGCAGTATAAACCGAGCCGTAACTTCCGCCCCAGCTCACCACCAAAAGATCGCCTTTTTCATCACCTGTCAGTTTTTGCTCCGGAATAAAATCAGCTATTTTCTCCACCTTCTTTTCACGAAGTTCGCACATTAGCTGGTGATTAAGCGGATCCATGGAAACATCTCCAAAAATATTTTCTTTTTCCAGACCTCCTATCCTGTGACGTAATCCTTCTGTGCCAGGCAATGCCCATTTTCTTACAAGCGTTTCAGCATTTCTTTTGTAAGGTTTATAATCAGGATCATTTGGCTTTGCGATAGGAGGATTGATCGGAGGCAGATCACTCACTTTTGGGATTTTAAATATTTCCGAACCTTGTCCGATGTACCCATCTGTAAGGCATATAGCGGGAGTCATGTGTTCCATGGAAAGTTTTGCCGACTCATAAGCAGCATAGAAACAATCTGCCGGGCTTAATGCTGCAATAATAATTACGGGGCCTTCACCGTTTCGTCCGTACAGAGCTTGCAGAAGATCCGATTGTTCCGATTTTGTCGGCAAACCTGTTGATGGTCCGCCACGTTGCACATCAACGATTACAAGTGGCAGTTCAGTAATTACTGCAAGTCCTATAGCTTCCGATTTTAATGAAAGACCGGGTCCTGAAGTCGAAGTGCAAGCCATTGCACCGGTATAACTGGCGCCTATTGCAGAACAAATTCCCGCAATCTCATCCTCAGCCTGAAATACTTTTGCCCCCAGTGATTTATGAAGAGCCAGTTCCATCAGAATTTCCGTTGCAGGCGTAATAGGATAAGAACCGAGGAAAAGAGGCCTGCCGGATTTTTCTGCAGCAGCCAGTAATCCCCATGCCGCAGCAACATTTCCTGTGATATTCCTGTATTTTCCTTTTTCAGCTTTTTGAAAAGCAGGGACATTGAATGTAGAATGAATAGCTTCAATGGTTTCAGCATAGTTGTATCCGGCTCTCAATAATGCTTTATTAATAGGGATCAACTGTGGTTTCTTTTTAAATTTTTTCTCAAAAAATTCATCCGTGGTTTTAAAATCACGATTGAAAAGGTAATAAGCTATTCCCATTGCAAACATGTTTCTTGCCTTATTGGCGGTCTTCTGGTCTCCTCCTATGCCTTTCACAGTTTCCCATGTAAGCGAACTGACAGGAGCTTTGATAAGGTTGTAATCCTTCAGACTGCCATCCTCAAGCGGGTTTTGCTTGTATCCTGCTTTTTCGATGCCCTTTTCGTCAAACGAATCAGCATCAACAAGAATAGTGGCCCCTTTTTTTGCCCATTTAAGATTTGATTTAAGTGAAGCCGGGTTCATGGCTATCAAAAGGTCGGCAAGGTCGCCCGAAGAAAAGATTTTCTTGTTGCTTATCCTGGCTTGGAAACCCGAAACACCTGCTATCGTGTTATGTGGAGCCCGAATCTCGGCAGGATAGTCAGGGAAGGTTGCAATTTCATTTCCAAATAAGGCAGCGGCATCAGCAAACAAATTGCCAATAAGCTGCATTCCATCGCCCGAATCTCCTGCAAAACGAACTACCGCATCTTCCAACTCCACTACTTTATGTTGTTTTTCCTTCATAATTTAACTGGTTTAAAATTGTTATGAATCTAACGATTTTTTATTATACTTTGAATGGTCATAATTTTAACATTTTAAAAAGGTATAGAGGTATAAGATATAGAGGTATAAGGCATACAAACCCAATGCCTTTATACCTTTATACCATATACCTATTTTATGTACAATTTTACCCCGTTTTTAGTATAATATTATATTTTTTGCTTTTCTTCAACAAAAACACAGCACAAAGTTATTTGTTAATTGAATAACATTAATACTTTTTTTGGAATTTTTTTCTATTCTGATTCTAAATGCTTACAAATTAATGGTCAGACTGAGCCGATTCTCCTGAAGCGATAGAGCCTGCCTGTCCGCCTGCCTTGCCGGTAGGCAGGGAAGGGTAAGCGTGTCCCTGCCCGCCGTAACGGCAGTTCAGGCAGGGAAGTCGACCATACATAGTCACTCTTCGACACGGACGCTAACCCACAAATCTATGCTATGTCCGGCTCTGAGTGACACTAACAAAAAAATATATAATATGCGTAACATCAGTTAGATTCTATAAAAATTAAAAAAAACACACAAAAAACTTCATGGAATCATTTTAACCAAATATATTTGCATACTTTATTAACCAAAACTCAATAACAATGGCTTATAAAATTAATGAAGATTGTACTGCTTGCGGTACATGTGTTGATGAATGCCCCGTAGAAGCAATAGCTGAAGGCGATATCTACAAAATCGATCCCGAAGTTTGCACAGATTGCGGCGCTTGCGTTGATGTTTGCCCGGTTGAGGCAATTCATCCTGAATAGTTTAAGATTTTCCTTTGACCGTTATGAGATATAAAGTGGATTTTCTTGTTATCGGCTCTGGCATTGCCGGATTAACGTATGCTTTGAAAGTAGCTCCCTACGGAAAAGTAATCGTTGTAACCAAGCGCAGCGCCGAAGAATCTAATACAAGGTATGCGCAAGGCGGGATCGCTGCTGTGATGTACACCCCTGACTCATACGAAAAACACATTCAGGATACGATTATTGCAGGCGCCGGCTTATGCGACGAAAAGATAGTAAGAATAACTATCACAGAATCAACAGAAAGGATTCAGGAATTAATTGACTGGGGTACAAATTTTGACAAAACGACAACTGGCAAATATGATCTTGCAAAAGAAGGCGGGCATTCGGAATATCGTGTACTTCATCATAAAGATAGTACCGGACAGGAAATTGAACGCGCATTATTAGAGAAAGTTCTGAATCATCCGAATATCGAACTGCTTGAAAATCACTTTGCTGTGGATATAATCACACAGCATCACCTGGGAACGGAAGTCAACAAAAAAACACAAGGTATTACATGTTACGGCGTTTACGTTATCAATCCTGAGACAAACCTTATAGATACTATTTTATCAAGATTTTCTTTAATGGCTACAGGCGGTTCGGGAAATGTATATTCTACTACCACGAATCCCCCTATAGCCACGGGGGATGGTGTAGCCATGGTTTACAGGGCTAAAGGAAAGGTAGAGAATATGGAGTTTATTCAATTTCATCCGACATCTCTCTATAATCCTGATGAACGCCCATCATTTCTGATCACCGAAGCATTACGTGGTTTTGGCGCTATCCTGAAAACAATGGATGGGAATGAATTCATGCATAAGTATGACAAGCACAAATCGCTTGCCCCCCGCGACATTGTTGCACGAGCTATCGACAATGAAATGAAGATCAGCGGCGATGATTATGTATGTCTTGATTGCAGGCATATTGACAAGAATGAATTGATCAATCATTTCCCAAATATCTTTGCAAAATGCCTGAGTATCGGAGTAGATATCTCTAAAAATATGATACCTGTAGTTCCGGCAGCGCATTACATCTGTGGTGGTATTAAGACAGATGAATTTGGCAGATCTTCAATCATGAATTTATATGCTGCCGGCGAATGTGCCTGTACAGGGCTTCATGGTGCAAACCGACTTGCATCTAATTCATTATTGGAAGCTTTGGCATTTGCCCATAGAGCAAGTCAGGATTCTATTTCTAAAATATCCACTATCCTTCTCAACAACGATATACCTGACTGGAATGCAGAAGGTACGGTTTTAAACGAAGAAATGGTTCTGATAACACAGACATTGAAAGAACTTCAATTCATTATGACAAATTACGTAGGCATTGTACGATCAGATCTCCGGTTAAAAAGAGCGCTTGACAGGCTTGAAATAATTTATAGGGAAACCGAAGAATTATATGAAAGGTCTATCCTGACTGTTAAAATCTGTGAATTAAGAAATTTAATAAATATTGCCTACCTGATAATAAAAATGGCATTAAGGCGTAAAGAAAGCCGCGGTCTTCATTATTCATTAAACTACCATGAAACTTTAAACTAATGTTTTGTCAAGTGTGAAATGTCGTATAGATTGCTTCGTCGTTCCGATAGCTATCGGAACTCCTCGCAATGACGTCATTGCGAAGCCGACGAAGGAGGATGAAGCAATCTTACAGCGTTGGAATTAACATATCACTAAAATACTATGGCTATTATTAAATCAATAAGAGGGTTTACTCCTGTTTTTGGCAATGATTGCTTCCTTGCCGATACTGCTGTAATTATTGGTGATGTTGTAATGGGTAATTTTTGCAGCATTTGGTTTAATGCGATTGTTCGCGGGGATGTGCATTCTATCAGAATGGGAAATAAAGTAAATATCCAGGATGGAGCCGTTATTCATTGCAC
>Ga0265296_1004713_pt1 | contig 11692 bp, 10 predicted proteins | sample MunlanPumphouse1_FD_189073 | JGI IMG/M metagenome (GOLD analysis project Ga0265296, IMG submission 189073) | Groundwater microbial communities from a municipal landfill in Southern Ontario, Canada - Pumphouse #1 | ecosystem: Environmental > Aquatic > Deep subsurface > Groundwater | place...
TCGTCTTGTAATCAACCTTTAAATTAATTTGTATTGATGGAGCGGTTGAAGTAGTGGCAATTTGGCTAAAAACCAAATTACTTATCTGAACTCTTCCTGAAGTCAGGGCAACAAGATTTTGGGATTCCTTTTTTAAACAAAGCTGGGTTCCGCAAAGAAAAAAATCAATATAGCTTGCGGTTTCCCCGATAGGCAAATATTTGGTCGTTTCCAAAGAAAGCTGGCCGGGATTGACATTAAATACGCCGGTGGGATTATAGACGCTCTTTGCTTCTCTGATTTCTTGAGTTATTATTGATAGCGCCCGCTCGGCGCTGTATTGCGTTTCTCTTACCGCCTTGCTCTTGGCGCTAGAACTAATTTGCCACAAAAGAAAAGAAGAAACAGCCGAAATAATTATCGCTAGAACGGCAATATAAATTAAAATTTCCATTAAGGTAAAACCCTTCCGCATGTTTATTTCTTCCAATTAGTGAAATAAGTGCTGATGGATACTTGATGCGGCCTGCCCTTTTCCGTCCAGGCAACGGAAACACTGGCTTTCTTTGTTTCCGGGTCGTTAACTCCGCCACTAGCTACGATATTGCTGTTAGCGTCTCTCTGGACGCTGGTAAAAATGATTTTTCTTGTAAAATTATTAATAGTTTCCTGGCCCTGGATTAATTGCCATTTAAAGGGAGAGCTAGTCGCTTTAGGATAATAATCAGTACTAGTGGCTAATTTCCCAAGTCCATTTATATCCCAAGACGTACCGTCCCTGAAATTTCTAACAGCTTCCATTGCTTCCTGAGCCAAGGCCTCAGCTTGAGTATTTTGCGAGGCTAAATGAGAAGCGTCCAGAGAAAAAGACGCTAATCCCAAAAGACTTGCCAAGGCAAAAGAAATAATGGCAATTACCACTAAAACTTCCACAATTAAACTCCCTGCCTGCCGGCAGGCAGGACCTTTTTTATTGCCAATCAGGATCTGCAACATAAATAGAACTTCCTTTGGCGGTTTGGCCATTAGCTTGATATTGTATTAAGTCGCCGCTCATATCTCCGCTGATTGTAACCCTAAGGGCTTTGGTATTGTATCTTTTGTCGCGATGCAAAGAAAACTGGGTATCTGGATTATTCAGCCTGTGAGTTTGAATCTTTATATTTTGCGATTCTCCCCCGACAATAACTTCTCCCTCCCAAAAAATCCGGCCGTCTGTTAAATTATCGGCGATAATAATATCTTGGCTGATGTCGGGGTTAGGAGAATTGGAAAAAATCAAAGTCAGTTTTTCAGTTGAAATGGAAATAATTCTACTGTAATCGAAATGAACGTGCCTGGAGTCCTTTATCCGATTCGTATCGGAAGGCAAGACGGAATTAGTAAAGTCCACTTTTCCGGAGCCGTCGATAAAGATTGCTATAAATTTTGACTGGTCGTCTTTTAATCTTAAATAAATATTGCCCGCCGGAACAGCCTGGCCGCTGATTTTGCTGAAAACTACTTCCGATTTTCCGGTTAAATCAATTTGGTAAATTTCAATATTCTTGGACAGCGACCTGGCTTCGTCAAAAGAGGAATCCCTTGATGCAAAACTCTGACCTTTAAACAAAATGTATTGCTGGGGCGAAGTTGAGGTGGAAAAATAAATCCCCCACTGGCCGCCCCTCTCAAGGGCCAAGGTTTTATTCTGGGCAAGCCGCAGAAAACCGGCAATTTCTTCGGCGCTGTTATTTAGGGCTGATGTTTTTTGGAAAAGACCCAATATCGGGACAGATAAACCGACCGATAGAGTTAAAACTCCAACTACAATTAAAACCTCAATCAAAGTAAAAGAATTTTTCATTCTATTGCTCCCAGCATTGAATACATGGGTTGAATCATTGAAATTGCGAAAAAACCGATAACAGTTCCTATGATAACCATCAAAACCGGCTCAATAACCGAAGTTAAATTTTTAGTGGTTTTAGCGACCTCTTCTTCATAAAAATCGGCTAATTTCTGCAACACGCCAGATGTTTCTCCGGTTTCTTCGCCAACGCTGAGCATTTGGATTAATGTCTGGGGATAAATTTTTTGAAAATCCTGCAGGGACTCGGATAATTTCTGCCCCTTCCTTACTTTTTCGGCAGCTACCTTTAGAGCCTGCTGATAATAAATATTTCCCAAGGTAGCGGCTGTAATTTCCAGGGCCTTAGGAAGATTGACGCCCGCGGAAATCAAGGAGCTCAAGGTTCTGGCGGTATAGGCCGAATTAGTATTTTTAATAATAGGAGAGATAATCGGAACTTTTAGAATCAAGGTGTCTATAATTTTTTTTCCAACGCTGGTTTTGCTTTTTAGGGCCAAAAAAACAAGGGTAATTAACCCAAATATAATAATTATTGCTAGATACCATTTTTCGGTTAAAAAACCTGCTAAACCAATTACGACTCTTGTGGTAAGAGGCAATTGTATCCCCAGTTCTTTGAATGTCTGGGATAATTGGGGGACTACCGTCACCAGCATTAAAATACCAATTCCGATCATTGTTGAGATAATTACCGCAGGATAAATCAACGCCCCTTTGATTTTTGATTTTAAATCATTTTCTTTTTCCATTTGTAAGGCCAGCGTCTTTAAAACATCTTCCAGCATGCCGCCCTCTTCTCCGGATCTGACCATATTTTGAAAAAGCATGGAAAAAATATCGGGATACCCCGATAGAGCATCGGAAAAGCTTTTCCCTTGCGTGATTTCATCTTTTATTTTTAAAATCGCTTTTTGGAATTTTTTATTTTGGGTTTGAGAAGATAAGACCTCCAGAGCCCTGGGTAAAGGAAGCCCCGCCGAAATCATTACCTGCAAATTTCTGGTAAAAAACATTTTTTCGGCCAAAGAGGGACCGAAAAAAGAAATTGATAAATTCATTTTTTTGCTGAATTTATCTTTTGTCTCCGCCCTAATCAAAATTAACCCCTGCTCCCGCAAAGTCCGAGCCAATTGCCTTTCGTCTTTCGCTTCCATTTCCCCATTTTTATTCTCTCCCTGAAGAGATTTGGCGGTATAAAGATATTTAGGCATTTACTCAACTATTACCCTCAATACTTCTTCGATTGAGGTTATTCCTTGGGCGGCCTTGATAAAGCCGTCTTCTATCATTGTCACCATGCCTTCTTTTTTGGCTTGCGCCTGAATTTGGTCGGAAGTGGCAAGTTTTACGATGAGCTCTTTAATGGTCTCCGTAACAGGCAAAATCTCATAAATTCCTATTCTGCCCTTGTATCCCTCTTGGCATTCTTTCGTGGGCTTGGGGCGGAAAAAAGGAATCTGCTTTAAGGTTGTTTTCGGTTTCGCCAATTTTTCTTCTGTTAAAATTTGCAGTATCTTTTCCAAATTACAATATTTTCCCAAATTTTTAATTTCCGAATCCGATAAATTATATTTTTCTTTTTCTTCGCATAATTTCCTCACCAGCCGCTGGGCGACAATAACGTTTAAAGTGGATGAAATTAAAAATGGCTCTGCTTTCATATCGATTAACCGGGGGATGGCGCCGGCAGCCGAATTAGTGTGTAACGTAGACAGCACCAAGTGGCCGGTTAAAGCCGCGTTAATGGCCAAGGAAACGGTCTCTGAATCTCTGATTTCGCCGACCATAATAATATCCGGATCCTGCCTGACCAAAGCCCGCAGGCCGGAAGAAAAAGTCAGGCCAATCTTCGGATTGACTTGGGTTTGATTAACCCTCGGCATCCGGTATTCAATCGGATCTTCAACCGTAGAAATATTAATGCCGGGATTATTTAAAATTTCCATCATAGAATAAAGAGTGGTGGTTTTTCCGGAACCCGTGGGCCCGGTTACTAAAATCATCCCTACCGGTTTTCTCAAATTATGCTGGACGTCTTCCAGGGCATTCCCCCTGAAACCTAATTGCTCTAAAGTAAATGCCTGGGCGGTTTCAGACAAAAGACGCATCACGATTTTCTCTCCGGTAAAAACCGGCAAAATAGAAACCCTGACCGAATATTTATAATCCTCTGTTTCTATTTTAAACCGGCCGTCCTGGGGAAGCCGATGCTCGTCCAATTTCAAATTAGAAAGGACCTTGATTCTGGCCACAATACCGGAGGCCGCAAGAATAGGCAGGGTCATTGCGTCTCTTAAAATGCCGTCGATCCTGTATCTCACCAAAACCTCTTTTTCCGTGGGCTCAATATGAATGTCCGATGCCCTTTGTAAAATAGCGTGTTTTAAAAGCGTATCGACAATTTTAATCACCGGCAGCTCTTCAGCGATTTTTTTCAGGTCTTCTCCCTCCTTGTCCTGAGCCGCGTCGAGGGGCGCCTCTTTGATCGCCTTTATCCCACCGGCTTCTTTTTTAATAATTTCTCCGAATTCCACTTCCAGGCTTTTTTGATATTGCAAAAGAACATTCCTAATGCCTTCCGGGGTGGTCAGCCGAGGCAAAATCTTAAGATTAGCGGTTTTTTTAATAAACTCGATTGTCCTTAAGTCCTCGGGGTCAAGCATCGCCACTTCCAAAGTGTCGCCTTTTTTCCGGAAAGCCACGATATTATGGGAACGGGCGATGGGTTCCGGTATCATTTTTAAAACTCCGGACTCGACCCTTTCTTTTTCTAAATTAACAAAAGGAATTCCTAAAATATAGGCCTCTAGCCTAATCAGTTCTTCTTTTTGTATTAAATTTTCTGAAACCAAAATATCCCCAACTTTCTGGCTGGTTTCTTCCGCTTTCTTGAGACACTCCTCAAAATCGCTTTCTTTTATCAGTCCTGCGTCTAAAAGAAAGGCCTTTAATTGTTGCGGCTCTACCTTCATCGACTTAAAAATTGCTTAATTTTTTGCGCCAATTCTTCCAGCGAGTAATTGGCCTTGACCAAATAAGTAGTTGCTCCCAGTTCAAGGGATTTATCCACTTTTTCTATTTCTTCTAAGTTGGTCAGAATAACAACAGGAATCTCTTTTGTTTCCTTGTTCTCCTTAAGCTTTTTTAAAACTTCCAGGCCGTTCATTTTTGGCAGTATTAAGTCCAACACAATTAAATCCGGTTTTTTTGTTTTAGCCAAGTTCAAACCGATTTCACCGTCTAAAGCCGGAATTATTTCGTAACCCTCTTGCGACAATCTGTCGCCGATTGTTTTTTGAAGGGCTTGTTCATCCTCTATAAATAAAATGATTTTTGGCATATATATATATTATTTTATAGGTAATGTGAACCAGAAGGTCGACCCTTTTCCTTCTTGGCTTTTAAATCCGATCCTGCCGCCGGCTTTTTCAATAATCGCTTTGGAAATATACAGCCCCAGACCTGACCCCTGCGTTTGGTATTTCATAACGTTTTCCGCCCGGAAAAATTTCTGGAAGATATATTTTTGATCGTCCCTGGGAATTCCCACTCCCGTATCTTTGATCTCAAGATAAATGTCTTTATTTCTCTTTTCCAATTTTATTTTAATTTCCCCCGCATCTTTGATATAACGGGTAGCATTATCCAAAAGGTTTTCTATCACCTGCCCTATTTGGGAAAAATCGGAAACAATTTTTGGCAAATCGGCTGGCACGAATAAATTAATTTCAACATTAGAGGCTCTGGCAAACGGGATAAAGGTTTTGACCAGCTCTTTGACTAAGTCATCCAGGGAAAATTCAGCTTTTTTAAAAGGCAGTTTAGCCGTTTCAATTCTGGAAACGATTAATAAATCAGAAATCAAATCCTCCATTCGGGACGAGTTTTCTTTCAGTATTTTAAAATATTCCAGTTGTTTTTCTCCAATCGGCTCAATCCTGCCCGACATTAAAAATTCAATCGCCCATTTTAAATTGGAAAGCGGGGACCTTAGTTGATGGGACACAATACTGACAAATTCCGACTTCATTCTGTTTGCTTGGGCCAATTTATCAAACGACTGCGTAATAATAAAGGAAATGACAAACAAGATAACGGTAACGGAAAGAACAATCAATATTACCGCCTGGGGGCTGTCGATAAATCTGTTTCCGATTAACCAAGCGGTTAAAGAAGAACCTATGTTGATCAGTCCCATTATCAAAAAGAGAAACTGGGGGCACTGCCAAAGGGAAATCCCGTATCCTCGGCACTGGCTGAAAACATTCAATTTAGAAAAGAAATTACTCTTTGTCATTTGATTATTATATCACAAAAAGATATATTGAAAAAACGAGTTCGGCTTCGCCGAACGAGCTTGAAGATGAAGGCAAACTTCGCAGAAGGAAAACTTCATCGCCTAATACGGGGTGTGGTGTAATGGCAGCATAAACGCTTTGGGAGCGTTTGGTCCAAGTTCGAATCTCGGCACCCCGACAAGGCACTGGGTTTGACCCTGCGGGTCATCACCCGTAGGGTGACAATTCCCAGCACCCCGACGCAGGCGTCGTATAACGGTATTACCTGAGATTTCCAATCTCAAGACAGGGGTTCGACTCCCCTCGCCTGCTCCAAAATAAAAAGATGATAGACGTTCAACGTCTATCATCTTTTTATTTTACTTCGCGTATTCGATGACGCGGGTTTCGCGGATGACGTTGACTTTTATTTCACCCGGATATCTCAACTCATCTTGGATTCTTCTGGCGATTTCTTTGGCCAGTTTTTGAGCCCCGAAATCATCTATCTGCTCGGGTTTTACAAAAATCCTGATTTCCCTGCCGGCTTGCAAGGCCCAGGCCTTTTCCACTCCGCCAAAACTCAAAGCGATATTTTCTAAATCAGCCAATCGCCTTAAATAATTTTCAACCGTGTCTTTTCTCGCTCCGGGACGAGCTCCGGAAATTTGGTCGGCTGTCTGGATCAAAACCGCTTCAAGCGTTTCGTAAGGATAATCCTCGTGATGGGCCTTCATTGCCTGGATTACTTCTTTTTCTGTCCCGAATTTTTCCAAAATTTTAATTCCAATTTCAATATGGGAGCCCTCTATTTCATGATCAACCGCTTTGCCAATATCATGCAGTAAACCGGCTTTTTTGCAGACCTTAACATCGGCTCCAATTTCAGCCGCTAAAGCGGCTGATATATGAGCCACTTCAATTGAATGTAAAAGAACATTCTGGCCGTAACTGGTGCGGAATTTCAATCTGCCTAAAAGTTGGACTAATCTTGGATCAAGGCCAAGCAAGCCCACATCGTAAACCGCGGTTTCCCCGGCTTCTTTTATCTGAGAAATTATTTCTTTCTGAGCCTCTGCTACTTTTTCTTCAATGCGGGCCGGCTGGATCCTTCCGTCTTTAATTAATTTTTCCAAAGCTATTTTGGCAATCTGCCGCCTAACGGGATCAAATCCGGAAATAAGCACCGTTTCCGGGGTTTCGTCAACCACGATTTCCACGCCAGTTAGCCGTTCTAGGGTCCGGATGTTTCTGCCCTCTTTTCCGATAATCCTGCCTTTGATTTCTTCCGAGGGCAGATTAAAAGTGGTGGTAGTTATTTCTTGGGCCTGAGATAGGCCGTACTTTTGGATGGCTGTGGCTAAAATTTCTTTGGCTTTTTTCTCATAACGGGACTCTCCTTCCAGTTCCAGTTTTCTGATTTTTTCTGCAACCTCGCCTTCGTATTCCCGTTCTAAGGCCGAAATCATTTCGGCTTTGGCTTCCGACTTTTTTAATCCGGCGATTTTTTCCAATTTTTCTAAGGCCTCTTTCCTTAAATTTTCCAAGTTTTCTTTTACCTCCTTAAGCTTCTCTACTTTTTCCCGAAAATCTTTCTGCTGTTCCTCGGATTCCAAAGTCCTTTGGTTTAAAAAATTCTCTCTTTTCAATAGCAGCCTCTCTGTGCTTAAAATATTTTGAAATCTTTCTTCGCTCTCTCTTTTGCCGGCAACCAAAAACTGCTGAGCTTTTTCTTTGGCCTCAGCTAAGATTATTTCTGTCTCCTCTTTAGCTTTTTGAACCTTCTTTTGGAGAACTTGTTCTATTGTCCCTGCCCGTTTTTTAGCAAGGGACTGCCGGGCCCAGTAACCTAAGCTGGCGCCTAGGGCAAGCAAAATCACACCCGCTAAAAGCAAAGTAAGTTGGTCCATAATTGAAAATGTAATTAATGTTTATCACATTCTCAATATAGCAAAATTTTTTCTGAATGTAAAGCTCTCTAAAACGGTGAAATTTCTTTCCATTCGGGCAGGGGCAAGGAAATCTGGAGTGATTTTTGCCGTCCGTCAGTGCCGGTGCAGCAATAACTGGAATTGTCGCAGACGCCAAGCTTTATCAAGTAAGTCCCCTGCGTTAAATAAGAATGGGTTGGATTTTGAGTAGAAGCTATTCCGCTATCGCCAAAGTCCCAAGCCCAGGAAAGGCCGCTCGCTCCTCCGTAAAAAGTAGTGCTGGCGGAGGAAAACTGGACTAATTCATTGGCCTTGGGTGAAGAAGGTAGCCAGTTGAAATCAATCCAAGGATAAGCGTGGCTGGGCGTGGCAAAGGATTTGGAATTAGAAAAGTTTGACCAATTGCCCTGATTATCTTTGACTTTTACTTTCCAGTAATAAGTTGTATTCCAGTTAAGGGCAGTGATTGGGGTATAACTTTGAGAACTGTTGCCCGACAAACAAGTATTGGGCTCGGGAGAAAGACAGCTGTCTATTTCTGGCGAAGAAAATCCGGGATTATTATCAACTAAAACCTGATAGCTATCTTGCGGATCGCCATCAGCATCAGAATACTGCCAGTAAAGAGTGATTTTTGAAACACCGGCCAGAGAACAGCTACTCCAGGTTTCCACCGGCGAAGAAAAAGTAGGGCTGGCCGGCGGCTGGTTAGAAGACAAAGTGGTAACCACCTTGTAATTTAAACCCTTAAAATTGACCCAGCCGACAACATCCGAGCCCCAGGCCCAGCCGGAAAAATCGCCAGTTGACTTATCAACCGAAACTTGGTAATTCGCTCCGCTGTCGTCGGCCGCCTTGGCTAATTTTATCCAGCCGTCCCAGCCGCCACCATTGGATAAAGCTCTCAACCAACCCGAAACTTTAAAACTGCTTAAATCAAGAACGGCTGAACTAAAATCAATCCAGCCGATGTTTTCCGACCAGGCATAGCCGGAAAAATTGCCGGTAGACGGATCTATATTAACGCCGTAATTTATCGCGCCTCCGCCAGAAGTGTTGTTAAACGAAATCCAGCCGATGTTTTCCGACCAGGCGAACCCGGAAACATTATCAGCTGGCCCAGCAATTGATTTGTTCGCCGCCGACAATCCTAAAACAATAGCAATGGAAACAAAAATAATTAGGAATTTTTTATTTTTCAAAATAAAATTTATTTCTTTTTAATATAATAACAAGAAAATGTGCAATAGCTATTGGCGTAGTAACCCAGGCTGTCGGGATCCGAAAGAACGCCGGTGGTGCATTTAGCTTGAATTTGCCCTGCGCCTAAAATGTTAGCCGCTTTGGAAATGGAAACGCTATTATTGTCAAGGACACTCAAAGAAGAAAAATTTGACGGAGCGGAAAAATCCAAATGACCGCCCATTGCAACATAGCCCGAAGTATAGGCAACATATCCGGCGGTATTTACCTTTGCTGAACAAACCAATATTTCAGCTTCGGCGGGCAAAGAAGCTGCGGTGGTGATAATGTTGGGCTCGGGCCACGGCCCAAGAGTACCCATTCTTGAGGGCCACGACGCATTCACTTGCTGGTTTTCCCAGATTGTGACAATTTCCGGACTGCCCAGAGCGCTCCAGGCATAACTATTGTCGGATTTCTTTTTGCAGATATAAAAGCCATCGGCTGTTCCTGCCCCGCTCTGGAGTAAAAATTGCTGACCGCGATTGGAAACGGTGCAAGATGGCAAAACAGACGCTCCGGTATTTATCAAACTTGTAGCCCTTATATCGCCACTGACATCCAACTTATAACTTGGCGCCGCCGTCCCGATGCCGAAATTACCGCCGGTTATATAGCTGTCTCCGATTGGACTGAAATAATTCTTAACCGCCCCGCCGATTAATTTTTGCTCAATTTCTCCTACTCCGGAAATTCTTAAAACTAAATTGCCACCATAGCTTACTTTCAACGCCCTGTCCATAGAAGCGGCAGTAGTATTAATTTGCAGTTTTGCTCCCGGGCTCGCCGTCCCGATGCCGACATTGCCTTTATCAACAATCAAGCCTGTGGCTGCTCCACCGGTATTTAAAATAACTCCGCCGGTCGTTCTCAAAACACCGATAGTTGATTGCTCCGCCACGGTCGGTTCAGAACCAATAAAAAGGCTTTTTAAGGAAGCTAACCAGCCCTGTTTGGTCTGGCCAATATTGCCTGTATTCAGGGGTGCTGACACATTACCGGCGGGCGGCGCTTGGCTGGGCTCTGTCCAGGCAATGGTATAAAAGGCGGTCAGAAAAGAAACAACCAAAACCCCGAAGGTTAAAGCAATTATTTTCGGCGAGATTTGCTTTGACATGGTTTTTTAAGTATTGCTATTTAACTTTCTTTAGATGTTGATTGATAAGTTTAATATATATTTTAAAATCCGGGCAATCCTTTCTAAAAGTTTTTAAAAATAGAGCTGACCCCGTTTTCTCTTTATTGAACTCTGCAACAACGACATTCAACTTGGACAGTTCCATCTGTGGTCCAACTTTGGAAAATACAAGAACTAGAGTCAAACATAGTAACTGTAACATTAGAGTGTACAGATGCCCAACCAGTAGGAGTATAACCACTTGGACAGGAAACCTGTTTATTGCCCCAGGGTAGCACCATATCTACTACGCTTGTACACGCTAAAGTCCCACTAGGCCCACTAGTCCCACCAACCGAATCAGCCGCGCAACGACCAGCAGTAACTATACCCCCAGAAATGGTAGCGCCCTTCACCACCTGATTTGTGCTGCAACTCAAACTATTTCCAGCCGTTCCACCTCGACGATAAACATCGGTTAAGCCAAGGTTTATGTCTCCAGCAATGTCTAATTTATACGCAGGACTTGCCGTGCCGATGCCGACGTTGCCTTTATCAACAATCAAGCCGGTAGTGGCGTTGCCGGTGTTGAGAATCAGTCCGCCCTCCTTTGATTGGCCAATGTTACCTGTATTCAGGGGAGCTGACACATTGTCTGCTGGTGGCGCTTGGCTGGGCTCTGTCCAGGCATAAGCCATAAAGCCAGTCAGAAAAAGCAGGGCGACGATTTGGGGTAGGAATTTAGAAATTTTTCTAATCATTAATTTATTATACTATTATTATTTAATTTTTGCCTTGGTGTATTTTTCCACTTCTTTCTCAAAAAATGTCTTTATTTCTTCGGGCTGGAAACTTTCCTCTAAAAATTCTATCTTGAAATCTTGGATATCGCCAAAATATGTTAACTGCCCTAAGAATAATTTTTCTGAGAAAAGGCCGTTAAATTTTCGCTTTGCGTCAGAAAGAATATCTTTTAAGGGGTGTCCTTTTTTAATTATAAAAAATATGTCCACATAATCTCGGTATATAGGACGCCTACCTAAAGTATAGGCTTTGTCAGCAGCGATATCTCTCCAGTCAAAAATGGAGATTGACTTGGTTTTAATAATTTTATATAGCGGCTTAAACGGATAACTAAAAAAGGTGATTTTTACTTTCCTCGCAGTAAAAAAGGTCAATTCAGTTTCTGATTCTTTTATTACTTTTATTTTACCAAAAACTTTTTTAACTTCCCAGGCAAACTCTGATGGGATTTCCTTTGAAGTAAAAATGTCAAAATCAAAGGACCTTCGAT
>Ga0265296_1004714_pt1 | contig 11691 bp, 7 predicted proteins | sample MunlanPumphouse1_FD_189073 | JGI IMG/M metagenome (GOLD analysis project Ga0265296, IMG submission 189073) | Groundwater microbial communities from a municipal landfill in Southern Ontario, Canada - Pumphouse #1 | ecosystem: Environmental > Aquatic > Deep subsurface > Groundwater | place: Canada...
TTTCGTCTGAGCCAAAATGATGAGCGATCTCATGCTTAACCGTGGAAATAATTTTTTGTTTGAGTTCGGCCATATTATCCGACTGGCTTAAAATGGCTTTTCTAAAAATAGTTATTCGGTCAGGCAGAACCGGACCGAAATTCAATCTTTTGGCTTGGGCGTAGCCTTCAAATAAACCAAATAATAAGTCGTCACGTTTTAATTTTATTTTACTAAGCTGTTCGTCGGTCGGATCGTCTTCCGCAAAAATCGCCACATTATTTAATTTACTTTTAAATTTGCCCGGCAAGCTTTCCAGCGCTTGCTCAACTATTTTTTCAAATTCTTGCTTACTTATATTTAACATAATTTTATTTTTACTTTATTAATCCGTTCGCTTGATTTAAATAATATTTAGCATGCTCATTGCTTGAGTCAAGCCGCAAGGTTTTCTGCCACATATTTTTAGCCTCATTATAATCAGCCAAATTCCAATAGTTTAAGCCTAACTGATTATAAACTCCGGGCAGTTTATAGCCGTTGTTTAAAGCCTGATTGAAATAATCAATCGATTTTAGCACTGCTTCACGGCTGCCGCCGCCGGCCGATAAAAATCCCAGCGCGGCCAAAATTTTACCATCAGCCGGCCGCTTGGCTAAAATCGCCTGATAAATATTTTCCGCCAAATCGGCGCGGCCGTAAGCTCCGGCCAGACCGGCTAAATACAACTTTTCATTATCGCCAGCGGTTAATAATAATTCATCTAAACGGATAGAAAAATTTTCTTCTTTGATCCTATATTTTTCTATGAGGGCCCTATTGTTCCCATTATTTTTTACCATGATAAGCGTATAATCGTCAAAATAAATCAACGGCCAATTTTCATCTTTAAGCCTGGCGGCTAAAAATTCTCGCGCCCAAGGCGTGCCGTCGGTATGGGAAATATATATCAAGTTAATTTTATATTTCCAGCTATATTCTTCCCATTTTACCGGGTCGTTTTGCATGGGAATATAAATTTTCTTAAAAAATTCACGGCTAAAAACATCCGGCCGGTTATCAACAAACACGCGCTCGCCCGGATACAGCCAGAAAACCAAAGCGCTGCCAATATCAAAATTATTAAAAATCGGGCCGCTTAAATTATTATCTTTATAAAATTTTATTGAATTAAGCGAATTTTGGCTCACGCCCAAACCTAAATTTTTATTTAAAAAAATTCTAGCGCCGTAATTATCGTAAATCAGCCAAGAGAAAAACCCGCCGTACAACAAAAAAATTACGGCTAAAACGGCAACTTCATATTTTATTATTTTTTCTTTTAAAATACCGGCCGCGGCGTAAAAATTACCAGCCATAATGGGCAGTATTATCAAGCCAAAGGTTGGCAGGTTGCGGATATAAAGTACCGCGAAAGCGGAAAAAAACACGGCCGCGGACAAATAAAAATAATTCAAGCCATTAAGCAATCGCGCTTTAAGCGGCCGCTCGGGGTTATCTTTATATTTTTTTATAACCAACGCGACAAAACTAACCGCCAAAAAAATTAATAAAATCTTAAAAATTAAAATATTATAATTAACCATCAAATTTTCCAAATAAAACGGCGACTTATTTTCCACAATTTCATAATTTTCCGCAAGGCCATAGTATTTCCCTGCAATAGTGAAAGGATAAGCCAACCCATTAATAAAATTAGGATTTAAGAGGCAGGCCACGGCCGAGCCGAGAAAATAATAACCAAGCTTTCTGGCGTATTCAATTTTGAAAAAACTTTTTTGCTGAATAATGATTTGCTCTAATATCGCCAGGCCGATTAAAAACAAACCGATAAAAAAATAAAGATGCATGTTAACCCATAGAAAAAAAATCGGCAAAAGCCAAAATAAATTTTTAGCTGACTTAGCAGAACGGAAATCTTCTAAGAGATAACAAGTCAAAACAATAAATAAATTACTGAACATTTCCGGCCTGATATCAACGCGTTCGGACAGTATTAGAATCACGGGCAAAACCAGAGCGCCGGCTAAAGCAAAACTGGATTTCTTAACGGCTAGCTTGAAAACTATCAAAATAGTCAAAACGCCGACCAGAATATTAAGCGCCGACAAAATTTTAAAGCCGCCGATTAAATACAAGAGCCAAAAAATCACGCCCGACAGCCAATGATGATTAACGAAAGGAAAATCAGGTTCGGTATAAGAATAAAGATTTTTAAATAAAACATCCGGCTGGCTCCAAACAATTTTGCCGTTTTCTAAATGCCGGCCCAAGTCAATCGAGGAAAAATCGCCCTGTTGGAAATAAATCAGCGCGGTTAAAGCGATGATGGCGGCGATAATTGATATTTTTAATCCCAATATGATTTTATTCCGCATTTTTTATTTTTTACAGCTAATTAAAATGTTACAGCCGAATTGAAAAGTTTTTATTTCAATATTTTTAAAACCGGCGCGGCTTAGCATGTCTTTAAGCTCTACGGGCGTAAAATAATGTTTATGGTCCATTATTTCGGTTTTATCCAGCCAACCCAGATTTAATGATAAAAATTCCAATATTTTCTTAGCCCGAGGCGACGGCGCGGTTAATAAAAAACTTCCGTCTATTTTTAAAATGCGGTATATTTCATTAATAGCAAATTGGCTGTCAGAAAGATGCTCAATCACGGCAGCGCTGATTGCCGCGTCAAATGAATTGTCGGGCATTGGCAAGGCGCGATTAAGATCGGCCGCGATTAATTTAATTTTAGAATTAGCGGCATTTTCCGCCACCGATAAATCAACGCCTACGGCGCTTTTTATGCCGGGAAATAATTTAAGAGTTTTTATAAGTGTCAGACCGTTAAAGCCCGCGCCCAAATCAATAATTTGTTCCAGAAGCTTAACGTTTTTTAATTTACCGGCAATTTTATTAAACCGCAATTTAGCTAAAATGTTTTCCAGCCATAAATTGCCGTTTTCACCGAATGAAATTTTCCGCATAATTATAATATTTTATCTTTAAACTCATTACATTACATTTTAGCAAAAACACCCCCTTTATTAAAGGGGGTGTGGTTGAACAACTAAAATTTAAAAACTTTATTTTCCTAAGTGTCCATATTTTTCCATCAGCCAGTCAAGAACGGCCTGTTGACTTTCGATAGTGCCTCTTCTAATTTGCGCCAAAAGTTGAACCGTATCGGGTTTTGGTAAAGACGCATTTTGCAAGCCCTCATTACAATTAGTGCAAATAGCTTTCAAGTTTGAGGGCGTATCTAAACCGCCCTTTGATTTATCAATAATATGCCCCATGGTAAGGCGTATTGTTCTACTCGGATGAAATGGGTCTGGGTCGCCTGCGGCTAAACCACAGCTCTGACAGGTAAAACCGTTTCTTTCCAACACTACCGCTCTTGTCTCTTTAGAAATACCGCGAGCAAAAGCCGGTTTTCGCTTTGCGCTTAACATTATATACTGTCCTGGCTTTAAATCGGCGCGATCTTTGTGTGATAAAATTTGATACCCCTCTTCATCACGTAATTCCCGAACACGCCTTGCCCACTCTGCCGCCCAGCCTGAAGCTTCTTGAATTTCTTTTGAATTTATAATTTTCCCTATATTTTTTATAAGGAAACTAAGAATTTTTTGTTTTGAACCTTTCTTTTTTACCTTTTTCATATTATTTAGATAGCTTTAATAATTTGTAAACTTACTGCTCTGGCAACGGCAGGAGGAAAAGCATTGCCAATCTGCCTATATGATGCGGTTTTTCGTCCTGGGAAATGCCAAGAATCCGGGAAGCCTTGAATTCTGGCGGCCATTCTAACGGTTAACCTAGGCAGACCGTCTTCGGGAAATTTTGTTTCCGGAGCAGAATCGGCAATACCTAGGCCGTCAACCCCTAAATTTTTCCATTGTTGCCGCGCTCGTGTCGGCCCCAAGTCCGGCCCTCCGTGTTTTTTTGACCCGCCAACAAGCGTTGGCCCAACATTATTCGCTTTCTTTGACCATTTATGAACCCCTGCCCAGCCTTTTTCTGACATTAAATCAAACAAAGCCTCCCCCACTGTAATTCTATTTAAAAAAGGTTTTGGCCATGCAAAAGAATTTTTTAATTTTTCTTTTAAGGCAACTAAAATAAACCTAGGCCTTAATTGTGGCACCTTAAAATCAGAAGCATTTAATATTTGCCAATCTGACCAATATCCCATATCAGTTAATTTTTGCTGAATACTTTTTCGGTAAGATAAAAATTTAGCTGAAGCTAAGCCGGGAACATTTTCCAGTAAGACCGCCTTTGGGTTGGCTTGTTCAACCACTTTAAGGGCATACGGAAATAAATCCCTGTCATCTTCCTGCCCAAGCTGTTTACCCGCAATCGAGAAAGGGGGGCAAGGAACTCCACCGGCGACTAAATCAACACCAAAAAAACTTTTAGCATTAAATTGTTTTAAATCATAATTTAAAACATTCAATTCCGGCCGATTATACTTTAATGTCCGGCAATATTCTTCCTCAATTTCAACAGCCCCAACGCAATCAAGCCCTGCTTCTTCTAATCCTAAAAATTGCCCGCCCCCGCCGGCGCATAATTCTAATACAGTTTTTCTCTTTATATTTACCTTTGATTTCATGTTAAATGATAATATTTGTTAAATTGTTTATCTTTATTTATACCTAAATTATAACTTTTCTTAACAATAAATACAAACAAGGCCGCCCCTTTATTAAAAAGCTTTAAAAAATTAAGCAAACTTTCTAATCACCCCTCTTACCACTCCTTGAATTAGCGGGTCGGCCGCGTAGATCGGTTTCATGGAAGAATTAGCCGGCTGCAGCCTGATCCGTTTTGACTCACGGTAAAACTTTTTCAACGTGGCGTAAGCGTTATTAAGCAAAGCTACGACCACATCGCCATTTTGCGGCGAAGGATTGCGCTCGACAATTACATAATCGCCGTCTAAAATTCCATCTTCAATCATTGACTCGCCTTTAACTTTTAAAACATAGCTATTGGCGCTGTCGGTTACAAAATCGGCCGGCACGGCGATAGTGTCTTTTTCTTCAACCGCTTCAATCGGCTCGCCGGCCGTAATTAAGCCGACTAAGGGCAGTTCCAGGCTGGCGGTCCAATTTACCGCGGCCGGAATTATTTCAATTGAACGCGCTTCGTTAAATGAAGTTTTTAACATGCCTTTTTGCTTTAAGGCTTGCACATGCGCGTGAATCGTGGCCGGGCTGGATAAATTAAAATGCTCGCCGATTTCCCGCAATGACGGAGCATAGTCATTGTCACGCGTAAATTCGGTTATAAAATCCAAAATCTGCCGCTGGCGTTTAGTTAAATTATTTCCCATATATTTTTTGCTGTCATTGCGAGGAGACCTGTAGTCAGGTCGACGCGGCAATCTCTGGTTAAACTCCGAGTACGCTCGCCTCGCTGGAGCCTACGGCGAAGCGGGTGAGATTGCGAAGTTTATCCCGAGTGCAGCGAGGGACCTGCGCTTCGCTCGCAATGACAATTAAAGTTATCCACAACCAGTTTTTATCTATCTTTATTATACACGAACAAAACACGAAAGTCAAAAATAAACAAAAAGGCATAAAATATGCCCATTTTGTTAGCCTTATAATTATAATTTTAGATTGTCATTGCGAGGAGCGGCTAAGCGACGAAGCAATCTCCGGTTAAAAAGCAAATCCGTGAATTTTCACCAGAGATTGCGAAGTTTATCCCGAGCTACTGCGAGGGACCCGCGTTCCGCAGATGCGGGGCTCGCAATGACAATCAAATCTATTTATTCCCCCACTCCTGATCCGCGGCCGCGACTATTTCCGCGATTTGCCCGAGATTGGCCGGCTTGTTTAAATCAGCCTGCTTAATATCCGCGCCCAAAGTATTTAAATAACTGGTAAATTTAGCGGCATCGGCCGGATTAGCCTGCACCTTGACGCCGTAGGACTCAATAATTTTTTGCGCCGCGGCTTTAACGGTTATCTTACTGCCGGCGATCGGCTTCATGGCATTTTCATCCTGAGTTTTATTAACGATATCGGCTAAAGCTTTACCGCTTATAATTTGGCCGGTATTAATGTTGCCGTTTTTATCAGCCGCGATCGCGCCGTCGTCTTTTAAATACTTGATTTCCTCAAACAGCGGATTATTATCGTCAACGTTTTTTGCCGGTATCAATTTTTGCTTAAACTTTTCATCTTGCGAAGACTTCATGTCTTTATTAACTTCATCTTTTAAAGCTTTGACGTAATTATCAACCAGTTTGGCGTCTTTCACTTCGCCTGATTGGATTTTATCATTCAGGTCGGAAATTTTTTCATCAAGCTTATCGGCATTTTTCGCGGTAAAATTATAACTCTTAACTTGCGCGGCGATATTTTTTAAATCGCCGACCGTATTTTTATTTAAGCCTTTTAAAGTCTGCATAACTTTAATGGTTTTATCCGCGCTCACCGATTCTTCCAGTAAATTTATTTTATCTTCCATCATGGCCTGGCGGTCGCGTTCCGGAACTAACGGCATGACTTCGTTAATGACGCTGTCGATTAATTTTTGGTCTTTTTGCCTAAAATCTAAAACTTTATCTAAAAGCTCCGGGTTAAATTGCATGATGGTCTGCTTATTTTCCATTATATTGCCTTTTTGTAAATTATCTAATAGCCTCTGGGCCTTGCTCATCTTAGTAGGGTCAATATTGGCTAAATCCTCGCCTTTATTCAAAAATTTAATAATATTATCAACTGTGCTTAAATCTTCTTTAGAAACCTTGGCGCCCGAGTCTTGGAGTAAATTACCGGCCCTGAACAAAGCCATGGCCCCATCATCCAATCTCCGTCCACCGCTCACATAATCTGCTTTATCATAAAATTCTTGCGCCTTAACTTGATGAACACTAGCCTGGCCGATTAAATCTTTAGCATCACCCACGGCTCCGCCCTTGTTAGCGATTGTCTCGATGGCCGCGGTCAATTTATCAATCGCGATTTTCACGTTGATTAAACCTTGAGCCAAAATTTCTTTAGCTCGGCCCATAGCTACGTCTCTAATAGACAAATCTACTTTATCGCGCACGTTAAGATCCTGGGCCTGGCTCATAATGGTTAAAAATAAATCCGTATCTTTGGCGTTCAGGGCCTCTTCGGCTTTAACTAATAATTCATCCAATTGTCCGGATAATGGCACTAAATCGGTGGCCGTATCAACTTCAAATTCTTTGGCTTTATCAATGCTTAGCTTTAAGGCTTTAGAGCCGTTTTTGCCTTCTTGCAAAATTTCTTTTAAGCGGTCGGCCGGCAGCATTTTATCCCGATATGACATGGATAGCTCTTTCAATTTTGAATCTTTCATTTGCTTTAAAACTTCGGCGGCTTTAACATAATCGCCAGAATCATAATAAGCTTTGGCCTGCTCATATAAGGCGTTGGTTTTATCCATAGTATCCTGCAATTCGCTGGAAATTTCTATACCTTGAGTTTTGGCTTTCTCCAGGCCTTGGCCGGCTCTGGTTAAATTGGCATTAATTTCATCTAGCACTTTACCGATTTGCGTCGCGCCCATTTTAGCGCCCTTGCCTCCGGCCAGCCCGGCATCAGCCGAACCCGTGCCGCCGGCTTTGCGCATAGTTTTTAGCATGGCCGCGGCTTCTTTTTTCTTATTTTGTTTCATTAATTTTTCCGCGTCATCCAAATAATTCATCTGCGTCATAATTTCGGCCTGCGCCGACTGTTGTTCGGCCGGGTCGTCAATCGCTGAAATTTGTTTTAAGCCATCGTTCATTTGCGCCCGGATATCTTTAATCATGTCGAGCGACACGCCCTGCTTATCGGCGAATTCCGCGTATTTTTTATCAAAACCAACCTTTTGTATTTCTTGAAGTTTAGTGGCGGCCGTCAGATAGTCGCCGGCCTTAAAAGCCGCTACGGCCGCGTCGTAAATCGGCCTGGCGCCTTTAACGCTTTTTTCCATATTCGGGTCAACTTTAATTTGCCCGTCTTTCATTTCCTTAATTCCCTCTTCCGAGCTGGTTAAGCCTTCTTTTATGCTTTCTAGGGCATTGCCAATTTGACCGGCCATTTGATCCATATTGGGCCCGGCCATAGCCTTACCCATAAACATTTGCTTAGGCCCGCCTTGGGAAAATTCCGGCATCGGGCCGAATTGCTTAAAATCAATCTTGGGCATGCCTGGCTGAATTGGCATATTAGGCGCTGCCGGCACACCTTGACCGTCGGCAGGCGGCAACATTGGCTGACCCGGCACTCCCTGTTGAGCTTGCGCCGTATCTTGCGCTTGTTGTTGCATTTGGGTTATTTGTTCAGAGCTAGGTGGAGCCATCATACCTTCAAATCCGGCCGGTGGGCCATCAAGAGCTAAAACCGGATTTACTCCGACAAGCAAACCGAACAACATAACGAATGACAATGCTTTTTTCAGATTCTTTGTTTTCACCCCGTTAGATATTTTGTTTTTCATACTTTTTTTGAAACCCGCAAATATATTAATATCTAACGGGGTTCATGGATTTAAATATTATGTAAATTATTATAAATTACGCTAATTGATTTGGCTAAATTCAGTTTGTTATTGTGGGCTCTAACCCGCAATCCAGTTCCTTAATACTAACAAATTTATTATATCATATAATATATTAACTTCAAAAAATTTAAATGTCATTGCGAGGACCCCGCATCTGCGGGGGACGAAGCAATCTCACGTACTATTTATTAAAATTATAGATTGTTCCTGCGATTAAAATTTATTATATTTAAATTGTTTGTGAGATTGCTTCGCTGACGATCGCAATGACAAATATTATTTATTTTTCCAAATAAAACTTTCTCTTTTTCTCATCTAACTTTTCAATCGCGTATCTTAGCATGGTGCGCGGCATAATTTTATAATGTTTCTGCAAAAAATTCTCTAAAACTCTTCTGTCCCGCTTGCCTGCTTCTCTAAGCATCCAGCCAACCGCCTTATGGATTAAATCATGCTTATCATTTAGTAAAATTTCCGCGATTTGCAAAGTGCCGCCGAAATCTCTATTTCTGATAAACGCCAAAGTGGAAATTATGGCGATTCTTTTTTCCCAAAGGTTTTTTGACTTGGCCAATTTATATAAAATTTTTCTTGATTTATTTAATAAATAATCGCCTAAAATATTCGGGCAGGAAAGGTCGACTAAATCCCAGTTATTAATATTTTTAGTATTATTCAAATAAAACTCTACTATTTTTTTCTTATCTTGAGGCTCAGTTTTTTTATATTGGCTCAGCAGGATAAGTAAAGCGATTAAACGATATTCATGGATTTTACTGTTAAGCAGATTTTGCAAATCCGCCAAACTTAAATTTTCATATTGGCGCGCCACTTTTCTCTGCGCCGGCACTTTTATGCCTAAAAAAATATCACCGGCTCCGTACTGGCCCGGATCGGTTTTAAAAAAGCCGGCTAAAATCTTAGCCTGTTTTTTATTGGCGAGTTTATTTAACTCGCCTTTTAGTTGATTTAAATTTGCCATACCTTATTTATTTTTATCTTCCCTGACGCCCATAATTAACGCCCCCGCCAGAATAATTATAAAAATTATTAATATAATCATTATCATATATTTTTACAAACTTTTATTTTTACGAACAGTTTTCACGCCAATCGCGAAGCGACACCTTTCCAAATCGGCTGGCATTTTATGAATTAGCTCGAACTGAATTCAAAAAAAGGTTTTAAACTATTTTTTAAAAGCGCCCGCCCACGCTTTTAAAAGCAGAAATTCATTAACGGGCAAAGCCCGACTTTAGGCGATTTCAAGTTTTTCTAATCCCGCCTATGCGGGATTGCTCGGCTTCACGCCGAGCTTGGCGGCAAATTCTTTATTTAATTTCCCCTACATCAATTTTTCTGATGTCGGTATTAGTAATGCCAAGCCCAAGTTCCCGCATAATTTTAAAAGCGTCAGCCGGTCGGCTCAAAAAATATCCTTTTAAGTCTTTAGGATTAACATAATACGCTTCGCCATTTTTCTCAACATCTAAAAGTATTTTACCAGATAACTTACTGGAAAATTTTGAATTTAAATATTTTGTTAATTCGTCATGTTTAATTCCCAGCCCCAAATTTCTCATAATATTAAAAGCGTCAGCTGGTCTGCCTAAATAATATTTTTTCTTATCATCCGGATAAACATACCAACCCTCGCCATTTTTTTCTACTTGTAATAAAATATTACCATTCATTCTTTTTGACAGGCTGTTATCTACTTTTGTAATTAATTTCTTTTCTTCTGCTATAACCTTTTGGCTTTCTGCCCCGGTTTCATTACCCGCAATAAATAAATTTAAAGAATCAAGAGTGTTTAAATCAATATTTTCCAAAATTGAAGATACTCTTGAATAATTATTGTTACTGCCGCTGTTATTTGCGATAGCGGAATTATTAATAAAATTATTAATTTTATTTATTGACAATACATATCCCATAGAGTTTAGATCGCCCTTTACAACTGCCGTAGGCATTCCCATAAAAGTACCATTTTTAAGATAAGCGCCACCACCGGAATTGCCGTGCTCTATAATAGCTGTTGTTTTGATATAATCTCCGTCAACTCCGCTGAAATCGCCGCTGGTATATGTTATTTTGGTGCCAAATTTTGCCGGGTAGCCATAAGTGGTCATCTGATCACCCAGGCGAAGATTACTGCTATTGCCTCTCGTAATATCAATTGAGGTTATATTTTTGTTACTTGGGTTTCTTAATTTCAAAACGGCAACATCGGCATCGCTTGAAATTTTGTAAATATCAGCAATTTGTCTATCGCCAAAATATGGTTCATCATTATAATTATCTATAAAACCGACTAAACAACCAGCGGTGCCATCTATTACATGTTTGTTAGTTAATATTGTACCCAGGGAATCAACTATTGTTTCTGACCCTTGGCTGGCCATAGTGCTACTAACCGGACAAATAAGCTTGACTGTCGCTTTAACGATTGAATCTTGATTTACTATTCCTAAATTTTCTGTGGGGGTCTGTTGTTGAGGTTGATTTGGCGCCACGCAATATTGTGATGTTACGGGCGAGGCCGTTTCAACTGACGGACAGTTAAATGTTTTATTGCAACTTCTAGTTTGAATTCCTTGAGGTGAACAAACCCCCCAATCACCACAACTCCATATATTAGCAGAACAACTTGGCGTTTGCTGCTGATTTTGATTACCAGTGCTTGAATCGCAATTATATGTCAATGCTAAAGCTAAAAGTTTTTTGACCCAAGCCACGACAGTTTTATGTCTAGAATCCAACATTGATGATATTTGCGCCGGACTATATGCATAACCTTCAGGGTTAACTGGACCTTTATCATAATCTAACCAATATTTAATATCTTTAGCTATTTGTCCACATTTATCTTCTGTCTCTGGATCAATTGAAGGCGGATAATAAGTACATGATTGAGTTATTTTAGGTAATTCCCCACCTTCGCAATTAGTCGGATATTTGGATGTTAAACTTCTCGTTTGTTTTCCTTCTGATGTACATTCGGACCAATTTGAATAATACAATGAGGTGCATACTGGAGTATAGGTGCAAGATTGTGAAGTTGCAGGCGACGAAACTCCACCTTGGCAATTAGCAATTTTACTACATGATTTAGTTTGCGTGCCATCGAATGAACATGTATTCCAATTTGTACAAGACCAATCACTTGAAGTGCAAGGC
>Ga0265296_1004715_pt1 | contig 11690 bp, 11 predicted proteins | sample MunlanPumphouse1_FD_189073 | JGI IMG/M metagenome (GOLD analysis project Ga0265296, IMG submission 189073) | Groundwater microbial communities from a municipal landfill in Southern Ontario, Canada - Pumphouse #1 | ecosystem: Environmental > Aquatic > Deep subsurface > Groundwater | place...
CCCACAACCATGTTCTTGACATAGTCCGCGTGGCCGGGGCAGTCGATATGGGCATAATGCCTTTTATCAGTTTCATATTCAACGTGCGCGATAGCAATAGTAATACCTCTTGCTTTTTCTTCCGGTGCGCTGTCGATCTGGTCAAAGTTCTTGGCCTGCGCCATACCTTTCTTTGATAAGTATTTTGTGATCGCCGATGTTAACGTAGTCTTCCCATGGTCAACGTGTCCAATTGTTCCTATGTTCAAATGGGGTTTCGTCCTTACAAACTTTTCTCTAGCCATATTTTTTCCTCCTTAAAATTTCTAAAACAATTTAGATTTTATTATAATAATATATAACCAGCGTCCAGTCAATAGTCAAAATCAGCTGCCGATCGGGATCGGACCGATGACCTCTTCCTTACCAAGGAAGTGCTCTACCAACTGAGCTACGGCAGCATAACTATTTGTTTTCCAAATCAAACAGCATTCCTTCGGCTTTGTCTTTGTCGTCACGCGCTTCCGGAATTTCTGACGCCAGAGGAGTCATATCAATACAATATTGAAGCTCGCTTTTTGCGTTTTCGATATCACCTAATGCCAAATATATCTTCGCAAGTCCTATATGTATAAAAGTATACTGCGGCCAAAGGCGGCGCGCAATAAGACCTTCTTCTTTTGCTTTTGAAATATTTCCGACTGATATCGGCGGCGGCGGCGCCTTAAAATATACCTGCGATAAAATGTAATGCGCCCCGCCATGTTTGCTGTTTAAACTTATGATCTTTTCCATTTCTGTTTTGATTGAATTTATGACAAATATGCTGTTAACTATTCCTCTCTCTTCTGCCGCCCTGCCGATCATAACCCCCAGCCAATAATGGCCGTCCGGATCCATAGGCGCTACACGAACCGCGGCTTCGGCATACTTTTGCCCTTCGGCAAATATTGATACCCGTTTCTTTTTTGGGGCGTGATTTCCTATCCAGTATGAACACCTGGCGATTTTCCACATTACGACATAATTTTTTGGGTCGGACTTGGCTATTTGCTTATAAATTCCCTGGGTTTTCTCGCACATGCCGGCTTTTTCCCTTTGATCATAATAGCTTTCTGCTTGTTTTATCAATTGAGTTTTATTTGCGGCAAAAACACTACCGGCAAAAACTAGCATAAATAACAAAATAATCAGTTTATTCATATTTTTTTATTATACTACCTTCAACTATTTGTTCAACCAATCTGTCTGCCGAAGCTTTTACTGTTTTACTAAGACCTTCAACATAATCCATGTTTTCCGGTTGGATTCCTATAAGAAATACTTTGGCTTGTGTAAATTGCTTTAATAATCCAACAAATACTTTTAGGGATATGTTATGGGTAGACAAGCTTTTTTCGGGGATATTAATTTCGTCAACAATCTTAACTGTTCCAGGCTTTTCCTCAAAATTCGCCGCATCGATTATAAATATTTTGTCAGGACTTAATTCGGATATTTCGTCAATATAATCTTCGGGGACCACGCCACAATTGAGAATTTTCAATTGAGAATTTTCAATTTTTAATTTATCGATAATGTAGGGCCCTACCCCGTCATCACCGCGGAGAGAGTTGCCGATCCCAAGAATAAGAGTAAATTTAGACAAACTTAACATCTAGAAAGTGCGTCGCGCATGATATACAAGGATCATACGCACGGACAAGCATCTCCAACATTAACCTGATTTCATCCTGCGGCAGATCAATAATTTCGGGAACAAGTTTTCTCATATCAAGATCTATATTTTCCAGGTTTTGACCCGTTGGAATTATACAGTTTGCCGCGGTGCAGACACCTGCATCATCAAATGTATATTCATGGAAAAGAATTCCTCTTGGAGCTTCAACGGCACCAACTCCTGTGCCTGCTTTTGGAGTGAATGTGATTTCTTCATCTTTTGCCGTATCAATCGCGATATCCAATAACCTAATTATATCTTCATAGCAGTGGGCGCATTCAACGACCTGCGCAATGCTGTTCATATACGGATTATAACAAGGGGTTTTTAACCCTAATTGCTTTGCAACCTCTTTTGCAAGCGGGCTAAGTTGAGAAAAATTATTATTTACTCTAGCAAGGGCTCCTACCATATATGAATCGCGGTTTCCTTTTGTGTGTTTTGCGGCAGAGTGTTTTACGATATATTCGGCTGCCTTCTTTTTATAATCTTTCAGGTTTAGCTTGTCTCCGTCGGAAGATTTTATTACGCCGTCTATAAAGGCATATTCATCATCTTTATAAAGCGCAACATATTCTGTCCTTCGTTCAAAGCTTGGAATCTTTAAAGTCTTGCAAAGCTCAATTGTCGCCTCAAAATCCGGCAAATGTTTTTCAATTTCTTTTTTTAATTCCGCAAGTTCTTTTTTCGACGGAATCTTTGTAAAACCTCCGACAACAGATGCTATCGGATGGATATGGCGTCCGGCCAAAACTTCGCATATATGGTTGCCTAGTTTTTTTAATCGAAGAGCTCTTTTTACGATATCCGGATGCGTCGAAGCAAGAGGGATAACACTGCCAACCTTTAAAAAGTCAGGCGCTACAAGAAAATAAACGTGCAAGATATGGCTCTGAATCATTTCCCCGTGGAATAATATTTTACGGAGAAGCTCCGTTTGTTTTGACGGTACAACACCGATCGCATTTTCTACTGACCGATTGGCAACAGTATTGTGTGATACGGCACAGATTCCGCAGATCCTTGATGTTATAAGAGGGATATCTCCAAACTTGCGGCCTCTTACCATAGCTTCAAAAAATCTCGGAGGTTCGATTATCTGCAACTTGCAGTCGACTAGCTGACCATTTTTAACGTCTATAATAATATTTCCATGGCCCTCTACCCTTGTTACATACTGGACATCAATTTTTACGTTCTTTGTCATGTCTTTTCCTCTCTGTAACCGTCAAATAACCTTAACTGATTTAATATATCGTCAATTGAATAGCCGTATTTTCGCAGCAGTGCGCTTTCGGAGTTTACATTCGGGTCTTCGACGACACCGCGGCAGCCGTAGCATTTGTGGCTTGACGTCGGGCACCATGCATTGCAACCTCCTCCGCGCGTAACGGGCCCCATACAAACCTGTCCTTTTTCGAATAAACACACATTCTCTTTTTGTCTGCATTCAACACAAACAGGGTAAGCGGGAATTTGCTGCTTTTTTCCCATAAGAATATCTTTTACGACGCGGAGAAAGTCATCTTTGTTTATAGGACAGCCGTAAATCCAATAATCTACTTTTACAACAGCTTCGACAGGTCTTGTTTTTATAGTTTCAAACCATGGGGCCTTATCTCCGTAGACATATTTTCTTACTTCGTCAAGATTTTGGAAATTTTTTAAGTAATTTACTCCGCCGGTTGTGGCACATTGTCCAAGGGCAATCAAGATTTTTGCTTTTTCACGGATTATTTTGATTCTTTCTATGTCGTGAGTTGTTGTAATGCTGCCTTCGATAAAAGCAATATCGTAATCGTCCGATTTCTCGGTCATTGCTTCGCGGAATGTAACGATATCTATCACTCCAAGTATATCAAGAAGCTGATCCTCTAACGAAAGGACCTGAAGCTGGCATCCTTCACAGGATGCAAAATCAAAAAAAGCTACGCGCGGCTTCGTCATTACAGGGCCTCTCCTAAACTTTTGATTTCAAAATATTTAAAAACAGGCCCGCATTGGCAGACATAAACATTATTAATCTGGCAATGTCCGCATTTTCCCAGTCCGCATTTCATGCGCCGCTCCAAAGAAACAATGATCTTGTCCTCGGTCATTCCTCTGATAAGAAGTTCCGCGATAACAAACTTAAACATTATCGGAGGACCTACAACAACAGCATGTGTTGTCGCGGGATTAAATTTTAATTTTGAAAACAGTGTCGTAATAACGCCGACATTACCAGTCCAATCCTTATCGCCTTTGTCGACAGTCATTAAAAACTCATTATCCAATTTTTTTTGCCATTCCTTGATATCATCTTTAAAAATTATCTCGCCCGGACTTTTTGTGCCATATAAAATGGAGAATTTTCCAAAATCTTTTCTTCTGTCAATTATATAATTGATAAGCGACCGTAGCGGCACAAGCCCCATACCGCCGCCGACGATAATAATATCTTTGCCTTTTAGCTCATCAACCGGAAATCCCTTGCCAAAAGGCCCTCTTATTCCGACTTTTGTTTTTGTGGGCAGGCCATGAAGAGTTTTTGTCAGGCTTCCGACTTCTCTTACGCACAGTTCAAAAGAGCCTTGTTTTGTGGGAGATGAGCAGACTCCAAAAGGCGCTTCTCCAAAACCAAATATTGAAAGTTCCACAAACTGGCCCGGCTGATGTCCAAGATCGCGCCCGTCAGGCATTTTTAATTCAAAGAATTTTTCTTTTTCGGTAAACTTTTCCGCCTTTACCAGTTCCGCCATCGCGGGAATGTATTGTGATTTTTTCATTTTTTTGCCTTAATATCCTGCCTGACGGCAGGCAAGGTTTTTTTGTTGTATTTCTCAAGCTTTAAATAGGCCTCGATACCGTTAAAAACCTTAATCGGATTAATTTCTACTATGCAAGACCTTCCGCATCTGCCGCATCCCACGCATCCGGGTTCGCCAAATCTGTCAAACAGGTATTTTCCTTTTCGGTAAAAACGCTGCCTAAGTCTTTGTGATCTTTTTTCCCTGAAGTTTTCACCGGATCCTACAGCCGCGAACATCTGCAGAACGCATCCATCCCATGTCCTGACTCTTTCCCCTGCCGTAAGATCAAGGGACTGATTATCAATAACATCAAAACAATAGCAAGTTGGACAGGCAAATACACATGCCCCGCATGAGACACATATATTTCCGATCTCTTCCCAGACTTTGCTTTCATAGGTTTCTTCCATTAATCGGCTAAGCTGGGGCAGGTCCATATTTAATTTCTGGCAAAAACCGCTGTCTTTTCCGCATTTTTGAGCTTCAATTGATTTTTTATCAAGTTCATTTACATCTTCTGTTTTACAGTGTTTTTTTAATATCTCTTCGCCAATAGTAGTCCCTATATCTACAACAAGTTTATCGCCTAAATCCGTAAAAAATAAATCATAATCGGTGTTAACGGCGGAATCGGTCCCCATGCTTTTGCAGAAGCAAAATTCATCCGGTTTACAGTCGATGCCAAAGATAACAGTGTTATCTCTGTTTCGCAGATAATTAGAATCCGGATTCTCTGATAAAAAAGCTTTATCCAATAATTTGAGTGAATGAAGATCGCACGGGTGAACGCCGAATATTATCTTTTTCTTTTCGACAATTACCTCTTCGGGAACGTTGTCCTTATATTTAAATAATGTCTCTTTTTGAGGGAAAAAATATTTTTTTGGCGATAAGAGAGTCGTATTATATTGCAGGACTAAATCATTATATGAGCCGATTTCGGAAAATACATATTTTGTTTTTTGGCCGGCAGGCGGATTTTCTTTTTTGGTAGGTCCAAAGACTGCAAAATCACTGTTAATTAAATTGTCGACAAACTTTCTGAATTCTTTTTTCTCAACAACCTTGCTCTTCATGAGTCCCCTGTTCTACGCGGCAGGCAGAGTAAAGTAAAATTTACTTCCCATTCCAACCTTTGAATCTACCCAGACTGCGCCATTATAACACTTGACAATCTTCGCGACAATAGATAAACCTAAGCCTGTTCCTGATTCAATTTTTGTTTTCGCGTTTTTCGCCCTGAAAAATTCCGTAAATATTTTACTATTTTCATTATCCGGAATGCCGATACCCGCGTCAGAAACAACAAACAATACGTTCTCACCCTTCTTTTTCGCGTTTATTTCGACCACTCCCCCGGAATAAGAATAATTGATCGCGTTTATCAGTAAATTTGAAAGGATAAGATCAAAATCGTTTTCATCTATTTCGACATTTAATCCGTTTCCGCTTTGAATAAATTCAAGTTTAATGTTTTTTTCTAAAGCCATCGGAGATAACATATCAATATTTTTTCTTACGATTTCGTTTGCGTCAAGTTTTTTTCCTTTGCTGACAAAGCCTGTCCTTTTGACATTTACAAGATCAAGCAGATCTTTAACAAGTTTTATGCCGTTGCTCGCCCTGTTTTCGGCCCTTATAATCATATTCAATGATTTATCGTCTATTTTTGTGCCATACCCTTCGATAACAACTTTCAGGCAGCTCTGGATTGCGGCTAGAGGTGTTTTTAGCTCATGGGCCGTAGTCATAAAAAATTCCGTCCTGCTATAATTAATCTCTTCAAGTTCGTTATATGTTTTCGCGTTTTCTATCGCGATCGCGCTTTGGCTCGCGAGAGCCTTTAAAAAACTTATTTCTTTTTCTGAAAAATCGTAGATGCTAGATGTATACAGCCTTATTACGCCTATTGATTTTTCCTTGACGACAAGCGGCATGCATAATACGGAACAGATACCTTCTTTTCTAGCCTGTTCAGGATATTGAAATCTCGGATCAGTGGTCGCATCCTTAATTACGACAGTATCTCCGGATAATGCTTCTTTGTCTAATAGACTTTTATCGACTGCAACAGTCCCTTTTTTTAAGTAGGAATCGCTAAGGCCAAATGCCGCGCTGATGTTTAGCTGCAAGCCTTTTTCGTCTAAAAGCCTTATCGAAGCCGCTTTGACATTCATAAGACGGGCCGCGTTTTTTACGACCAGATCCAACACCTCGTTCAGGTCAAGCGTTGATGACGTTAATTTCGCTACTTCATAAAGGGCATTAATTTTTTCAAAAGTCTGCAAAAGCTCATTCTCGCGTTTCCTCAATTTGGAGGTAATAGTTGCCGCAAGATATACGGATATATATGATGTGGTTGCAAACACAAAAAGCATGCTGCACACAAAATTTCTGTCTAGATAAAGCGTTTCAGATAAGAATCCCCCAATTCCAAAATAAGGGATAATACGAAAATATTCCGCCATTACAATCAGCGAGATAAATACTATCGCGCAGGTTGCCTGCATGTACGCGAATTTTTTCGGCAACAGGATGCTGGCTATAATCATATGGAAAATAAAATAAAATATAAAAGGATTCTCTATGCCGCCTGAAAAATAAAGTAAGAGCGTAAGGGCTATCCAGTCAACTACAATCTGAATATTTGCCTGGACCATGCCGGGAATTTTTTTTACTCTATACAGGAGAATAGAAAAAACAACATTATACAATAAGATAATAAAAGCTATGAAAATTAATATTTTATAGTGTAATATCAGGCCTAAAATATGCTTTGAAAACAAGACAGTGGAAATTACGCCGAAACCGGCAAACCAGCGCAGCAGTATAAACCAGCCTACGCGGTTTATTAACTCCTCTTGGACAGGAAGCTCGTTTTCATTCAGCATTTAGTTGAGATACTTAGAGATAATTTCCAAAAGATCCTTCGGCTGGATTGGTTTCTCAATAAATTCATTCACGGGAAGATATTCCGCGTCAGTCTTATTTGAAAACCTGAACGGAGTTACTTGATGTATGGCGGTCACGACTATTATCGGGACGTTCTTCCATGCCGCGTAAGGAGAATCCGCGTCGTCGCTCCTTATCTTATAGGCGACATGAAAACCTTCCGTCAACTCGTCCATCATAATATCAAGAATAATCAGGTCGGGATTGAATATATTAAGTTTCTCGAGGCCTCCGGTTCCGTTATGAGCGATATCTACAATATAATTGTTCGATTCAAGCACCATTTTCATGGCTTCGGATATATCTGCGTCATCATCGACAATCAGTATTTTATTTTTCACCGTATATATTTTATCATAATGAATCAGTTTGGCAAATTGAATTTTACAACCGCATATGCAATAATAAATGCGAAATGTTTTCTCTTGCGACCATCATAAGCATCTACGCGGAAATATTCACCGCGGGAATCTTTCTTGGCAGTCTAGCCGGAATTATTTTAAAATACCGCGCTTCAAAACAAAAGCAAAAAAGCGACATCTATCTTTCTTTCGTATTCCTGTGTTACATCCTGTATATAGCCGGAACAATTATATCACAGCTGATGTTCAATTATGACCGCCCTCTGTCAGACCTTATAATAATAAATAAAATCATTTCATTTGACATGATATTCTGTTCGTTTTTCCTGGGGTTATTTATCATAGAGGATTTCCTGCCTTTCAAACTAATATTTTCTATCCTCATGGCGGGAGTCACGGGTGTTTTTATTTTTTTCACCGCGGGCGCGTCGGTAAACCTTATTTTCGGGCTAAATGTCATTGAACCAATATCCCAGTACACACCGGCAATACCGATCAAGCCGCTGTGGATATCAATGTGGATCCTGTCTTCGGCGGTATATTTCTGGAATTTTATTAAGGCAAAAACCGAAGGCGGCAAAAATCTATTTCTTCTTGGCAGCATTTCCTGCGCGATAATCGCTTCAGCGCAAGGTTTTGTTTATCTTTATCTGGTCAACAGCGAAGCTCTTTTCCTTCTCGCGTCATGGATAATTATTTTCCTGGGCAGTCTTGGGCTTTATTTATCAAGGGTAATTGCTCCGGACCTTGAGATCGCAAAAACGCCCCTGTTATATTTTAGAACAAGGATTCTCTATAAGCTTGTCCTGATATTTGTTTTATTGGTCGTTGTATTATTTCAAGTCACAATTATTTTTACGTTATCAATAAGCAGAAACGCGCTAAAGGAAAGAATAATAAAAGAACATCAGGAAGCGGCCATATCTGTCGCGTCAAAAATCAACTTCGCGTTTTTAAAAGAAAACAAATTAACCGATGCCAATATTTCGACTCTGCAGAATATAGTTGAGGATTTTACAAACACCAATTATAACAGCTGGGCTTATGTTGTCGACCAGTCAGGACGACTTATAGCTCATCCGGACAAAATAAGGGCAAAAGTAAAAGAAGACTTTAACGGTGTATCGCTGGTAAAATCACTTCTTTCGGGCAAAACCACCGGAGTCGAATTCTACAGCAAAGAAGGAGACAAAATGGTAGGAGCTACCTACCCTGTCGGAAAATTTGGGCTCGGAGTGGTTGTAGAAGAGCCCAGTTGGATAGCATATTCGGAGCTGCGTAGAATGGAGAACAGCACTCTTATCTTTTCGATCATCGGAATTCTTTTTACGATAATCCTTGGAACATATTTCGCGAGAAGCATTGAAAAATCCATCTATACCTTAATCAAAGGCACCGAAGCAGTAAAAGAGGGGGATTTGTCTTACAGGATAAAAATGGATTCATTGGACGAGCTTGGACAACTGGCAGACGCGATAAACAGCATGACCAACGAACTGCGAGAAAGCCAGGAACACCTTATCTCCGCCGAAAAACTCGGGGCGCTCGGAACAATGGCCGCCGGAATGGCGCATGAGATAAAAAATCCTCTGGTATCGCTTAAAACATTTACCCAGCTCGCGACCCAAAAATGGGACGATGAAGAATTCAGGAAAAAATTTGCCGCGATCCTGCCCGCGGAGATTGATAAAATAAATAAGATCGTTGAGCACTTGTTAAGATTCGGGCGGCCGACAAAACCGGAAATGAAGTCCATAAATGTCAACACGATTCTGGAAGAAGTCATGGGACTTCTTGACAGCGAATGTAAAAAGTTCAACATCAGATTATCAACAAGATATAATGATTTGCCGGAAATAATGGGTGATGCCGGCCAGCTTTCGCAGGCATTCGTGAATATTGTGCTTAATTCCATCCAATCGATGCCTAATGGCGGCGAGATAAACATCAAAACAGATTTCGGCCAGATAATAAAACTTGGAAGAGTTTCAAAATATGGGATCGCGTCAACCGAAGGAGAAACCGCCCAAATATCATGGGAGGAAGGCCGCGACGGAAAGCCATATCCGGTTGTTTTTATTGAAATAACCGATTCGGGATGCGGTATTCCCGAAGAAAACTTAAGAAGCCTATTTGATCCGTTTTTTACTACAAAACCAAAAGGCACCGGAATGGGACTCGCAATTACATTGCGCATAATCGAGGAACATAAAGGATCGATAAAAGTCAGAAGCCGCATTGGGAAAGGAACAACATTTATTATTACTCTGCCGCAGGTTATTCAGGAATATCATCATAAGCTTGTGGATGATCGGCCGAAAAGACAGCCAAAAGACGGAATGCCTTAAACTAAACGATCGTACTTACGTTGCTTCCTATTTTCCCAAGCATTCTTCCGGAATTATCTACTTTTAAGGCGATTTCGTTACCTTGTGAACGGGTATTTTGGACTTGAGTTGAATTGTGAATTTCTGCCGGTTTTACTGTCAGATTAGCTACTTCATTGTTAACATTGCTGATTTTGTTGATATTCGCTAAATTTGAATCGATTGGAGAAACCATTTATTTGCGCCCTCTCATAAAATAAGCCAAGAATGATTCATTTGAATTTTCGCCGACATAATATAATTTGTTAAGCGAGTCGTTTATAAGTTCTTTTAAATAATCGGTATTTGTAAGATGCTCTTCCTGGCCTTTTGGAACAAAAATGCTGAACGAATTATTCTGGTTTCCATCGCAGAAAAACTGAATATCTGAAAAAACAGGTATATCTTTATCTCTGCTCATAGTTTATTTACCTCTGTACATATATATTCGTAACAAGCAGCAAAAAACTTGCATATCCTCACCCTAGTATTGGCTAAGAGTTATTATAGTACATTAGCTACAAATATGAGCTTAGTGTAAAGTCAGGGTGAGGTTTTCCCTTGCTTTAAGTTTTTCACTCTGATAAAATTCAATCTACCGAGGTGTAAAAATAATGGCAATGTTTGAAAGATTTACTGAAAAAGCGGTAAGAGTAATCATGGCTTCGCAGGAAGAGGCAAAAAGGCTTGGCAGCGCGTCTGTTGAAACGGAACATCTTCTGCTTGGCATGTTAAGAGAAGGCGAAAATATAATAATAAGAACAATCGAAGCGTTTAGGGTTGACCCTATTATGGTAAAGGAAAAGATCGAGGAACTTTGCCAAAAAGAGCCAAAAATTCACAGGGAAGATATACCATTCGGAACCCAGATGAAAAAAACGATAGAATACGCATGGGACGAGGCTAGAGGCCTAGGTCATAGTTATGTAGGCGTTGAGCATTTATTTCTGGGTATGATCCGAAACACATCAGGAATCGCACTTGATGTTTTAGCCTCATTAGGAATATCCGCAGCTGCAGCAAAAAACAAAATAATATCCATTGTCGGGGAACAGACGGTTCATCAGCGAAGAGGCCCTCAAGTTACCCATACACCAGTGCTTGATTCTTTTTCGCGCGATTTGACCCAGATGTCCAGAGAAAAAAAACTTGATCCTGTAATCGGCAGAAACAAAGAAGTTGAAAGAATCATTCATATTCTCTCCAGAAGAAAAAAGAATAATCCTGTTTTGACAGGTGAAGCAGGTGTTGGAAAAACAGCAATTATTGAGGGCCTCGCGCAAAAAATCGTCTCGGGAGATGTCCCGCCTCCCCTATTAGGAAAAAGAGTTGTCCAGCTTGACCTTGGATCAATGATCGCCGGAACAAAATATAGAGGCGAGTTTGAAGAACGCATGAAAAAAGTTATGGATGAATTAAAGAAAACTAACACCGTTATTATTTTTATTGATGAACTCCACACAATTATCGGCGCGGGCGCGGCGGAAGGTGCTCTAGACGCAGCTAATATGTTAAAACC
>Ga0265296_1004716_pt1 | contig 11690 bp, 11 predicted proteins | sample MunlanPumphouse1_FD_189073 | JGI IMG/M metagenome (GOLD analysis project Ga0265296, IMG submission 189073) | Groundwater microbial communities from a municipal landfill in Southern Ontario, Canada - Pumphouse #1 | ecosystem: Environmental > Aquatic > Deep subsurface > Groundwater | place...
CGCTCCCACTCCAGCGAGCGCACCACTCACGACCCCCACGATCACCAGCACGAGCACCTCACCATCGGTCGCTCGCGGTCAGGCGTCGAACCGCGACGAGCGCCACGGCCTGGAGTCCCACCGCGGCCACCACGAGGATCGCGCCGAGCGGCGTGGACGTCATCTGCTGCACCGTGCTCGGAGCGAGCACGAGCGCCGCGGCCATCGCCAGCACCGGAATGCCGCCGACGATCCGCGCCGCCGCCCGCGCCTGGACGATCGCGCTCTCGGCCTCGGCGGCCTGTCGGCGGGCGCGGTCGAGCGACGCCGCCTGACCGCGTAGGACCTCGGCCAGCTCGCCACCGGCTTCTCCGTGCAGCAGCAACCCGGCCACCAGCGTCGCGTGGGCGGGCTCGTCGGTCCGTCGCCGCCAGCCGTCCAGTGCGGACGCCAGCGGGTCCCCGGCGTCCAACCGCGCTGCGACCGCGTGCAGCTCCGCACCGGCCGGCCCGTCGACCGCGGCCGGGCGCGCGGCCTCGGTGATCGCTCGTCGGACGCTCAGCCCCGCGTCGAGCCCGTCCGCGATCGCACGGCCGACCAGCGACGCCCCGGCGGTCACCGCGCCTCGCCGTCGGTTCCGTCGCGTCCGCCGCAGGGTTCGCCCCGCGGCCGGCGGTCCGGCGACCATCGCCGCCGCCAGCGGGGCGCCGAACACGAGCAGCACGACGCCGACGCCCGACGTGACCGGAAGCAGCCGCGCCAGCCAGCGGTCGACCACGTCGGGATCGCGCAACCGCGCCACGCCCGGCCCGAGGAGACGGCGAACGTGCCGCACCGGATCGCCCGGCAACAGGCCATCGATTCCGCCGACGAAGAGCGCCGCCGCGGCCACGGAGAGCAGGGCCGTCCGACTCACGGCGCGACCGGCTCCACGGTCCACCCCGCATCGTGCGCGCGCACCCGACCGACCGCCGTGATCCGCCGCCGCCCGTCGCCCTCGCGGGTCTGCTGGACGACCAGGTCGATCGCCTCGCCGACCATGCGCGCGACCGCGGCATGCGGCAGCCCGACGTCGGCGATCAGGCAGAGCGTCTCCAGTCGGCGCAATGCGGTGGTCGGGCTGCGCGCGTGGATCGTCGAGAGCGACCCGTCGTGACCGGTGGTCAGCGCCAGCACCATGTCCAGCGCCTCGCTGCCGCGGACCTCGCCGACGACGATCCGGTCGGGCCGCATCCGCAGGGCGTTGCGGACCAGCTCGCGGATCGTCACCTCGCCCCGTCCGTCGCTGCGCGCCGGCTGGGCTTCGAGTCGCACCACGTGCGGATGCGGCAGGCGCAGCTCGGCGGTGTCCTCGACGGTGACGATCCGCGCCGCCGCCGGCAGCAGTCCCGCGATCGCTCCGAGCGTGGTCGTCTTCCCCGCGCCGGTGCCGCCGCTGATCAGTACGGAGCGGCGGTCCGCGACCGCGCCGGCGATCTCCTCGGCGTCGCGCGACGAGCAGGTTCCGTCGGTGACCAGCTCGGCGAGCGACCAGCGACGCGGACGGAAGCGCCGGATCGTCACCGCCGGCCCGTCAACCGCCAGCGGAGGCAGCGCCACGTGCACGCGTGACCCGTCCGGCAGGCGCGCGTCGCACAGCGGCTCCGCCCGATCGACCCGCCGACCGGCGCCCGCCAGCATCCGCTCGATCGCGTGCAGCAGGTCGCTCTCGGTCGCGAACCGCACCGCGGTGACCTCCAGCCGTCCCCCGCGCTCGACCCAGACCGGCCGCGTACCGCTGATCATGATCTCGTCGACCTCGGGGTCCTCGAACAACGTCTCGAGCGGACCGAGTCCCACTGTCCGGGCCGTCAGCAGCCGCCGGATCTCGGCCCGGTCCTCCGGTGGCAGCAGCGGCGCGTCCCGCGCCACCACGTGCTCGACCAGCTCATCGAGCTCGGGACGAACGCCGTCACGCGCCGGCGCCGCCGCCCGCGCGACCAACTCCCGGTGCAGCCGTTCGGCGATCTGCCGGTGCACGGTCATCGCACCCCCTCCAACGTGTCGGACGCGGCCAGCCCGGCCGCCCCATGGGCGTCGTCGTCGGGACTGCGCGGCAGGACGCGCAGCTCCGTGGCGAAGTTCTGCGCCGCCGCCAGGTAGACCGCCTGCTTGACCGTGACCCGGAGCGCGACGGCGATCCGCATCCCGGTCGGGTCGCCGCCGTCCCCCGGCGCCGCAGCGACGCCGACGACCTCGGCGTCCTCCAGCGCCAGCCGGGTGCTGCCGGTCCGCTCGCCGCGATCGCGGGTCACGAGCACGTCGACCCGGACGCCCGGACGGACCAACGCGGCGTCGCCGATCGCGACGATGTCGGCAATCCGCTCGCCCGCGCGCAGGACGTCGTGCGCGCCGTCGTCGAGGCTGCTCGAACCAACGTCGTGGCCGGCCGGGATCTCGACCCGGGGCCGCAGGCCAACGAGTTGCCCGGGATCGGAAGCGATGTCGCGTGGCGCGTAGCGGCCGGGCGCCGTGCGCACGGTCAGCCGGTCCACCGTCAGCGGCTCGCCGGCCGGCAGGGTCCGCGCCGCGACGACGATCGAGACGCTGGGACCGATCGTCGCTCGCAGGGCGCGCTCGCGCCGCGAGACGTCCGCCCCGGCGAAGGCTCCGAGCACGATCGCCAGTCCGATCATCAGCAACGCGCGGCGACGCCGACTCACCGGCGCGCACCGTGGTTCCCGTTCCGCGTGCGACTCATGCCGCGACCTGCTGCTCGACGTGAGCCCGGTCGTCGACCGGCTCGTCGGTCGCGACGGGAGAGTCGACCAGGCGGTAGCCGACGCCCCACACGTTGACGACGAACTCGTCGCCGTGGACCCCGAGCTTGCGACGCAGCCGGCAGGCGTGGGAGTCGATCGTGCGCGTCACGCTGGGGGTCTCGTAGCCCCAGACCGTGTGCAGCAGCTCGGCCTTGGTCATCACCCGGGTCGGCTCGCGGACCAGCGCCAGCAGCAGCAGGTACTCCTTCTGCGTCAGCGTGATCGGCGTGTCGCAGACGGTGACCTTGCGGCGGGAGGGGTCGAGCAGCAGCGTCCCGATCCGCACGGTGCCGGCGGTCGGACGACGGGCCGCCCTCCGCAGCAGGCCCGCGATCCGCAGACGCAGCTCCGGATAGCTGTAGGGCCGGACGAGCACGTCGTCGCTGCCGCTCTCCAGGCTGCGGACCCGGTCCAGCTCGTCGCCGCGCGCCGAGAGCATGATGATCGGCGTGGCCGGATCCGCTCGCGAGACCAGCCCGTCGGCCTCGCGGATCTCGCGGACCAGGACGTGGCCGGATCCGTCGGGCAACGTGCTGTCGCAGACCACCAGGTGCGGACAGAGGCCCTCCTGCAGCGCGACCCGCGCGTCCTCCAGCGATTCGACCGCCAGCGGACGGTAGCCGTCGGCGGTCAGGTTATCGGTCAGAAAGTCGCGGGTCAGATCGTCCGGGTCGACGATCAGCAGCGTGGCGTGGTGGTGGCTCATAGTGCCCAACCTGAGTCGTCACGCCGGGAGATCTCTCCCCCCGAATACGACGGCGCGCGGTCGGGCGGTCAGGTCCCCTCGCCGACCGGGGCCAGCACGTCGGCCAGCTCGGTCAGGGCGTGCTGGACCGCGCGGTGGTCGGGCATCGGCGGGACCGGGACGACCGACGGGGTGCGGTGGCCCTGGACGATCAGGGCCATCACGGTCAGGGCGGCGTCGAGTCGCTCGACCAGCTCGCGGTCCGGCTCGACATCCGCCGGGGCCGCGACCGCCATCGACGCGTGCGCCAGCCGCTGGACCGCGACGGTGGTCGGCCAGCGCGCGTCGGCGCCCGCCGTCGACCAGACCAGGTCGCCGATCGCGTCGTGGTGGACTGCGCGCAGGTTGAGCATCGCCGTCTGCAGGCTGCGCCGGGTCCGCCGCACCAGGCTGCTCGACGGCGCGTCGGCCCGGGTCAGCGCGGCGATCAGCGCGCCGTGGGCTGCCTCGATCGCTTCGCCCTGGGCCTTCGGCAGCTGGGTCGCGGCGGTCCGCGGCCACAGCAGCCGACGCGCCGCCAGCCCGATCGCTACGCCGACCAGGGTGTCAAGCACTCGCTCACGCAGCAGGCTCTCGGCCGGCGTCCCAGGCTGGCCGATCTCGACGATCATCAGCGCGATCGGCGTTGTGAAGACCACCGCCACGCCGTAGGCGTCCTGGATCGTCGCCTGCGCCAGCGTCTGGCAGACGAGCAGCGCGATCACCAGTACGAGCAGCGACGGATCGCCGATCAGCAGCGCCGCGGCCAGGCCGACCCCGACCAGGGTGCCGAGGGCGCGCTGCAGCGTGCGGGTCCGCACCAGGCTCACGTTGCTGGCCTGCAGCACCGCCGACGCCGAGAGCCCGACCCAGACGCCGTGGTCGACGCCCAGCAGCAGGCCGACCGCGGTCCCGACGCCGACGGCGATCCCGACCCGGATCGCGGTCGGCAGGACCAGCGATCCCGGGTGCAGGGCCCGCCGGATCGCGGTATTCCAGCGCCGGCTGCTGCGCCGCCGGAACGGGACCATCGTGGCTTCCATCGCGCGCTGCGGATCGGCGGCCCGCGCGGCCCGGTCGATCGCCGATGCGAGCCGCCGGCCGTCCGGACCGTCCGGCGCGGTCTCCGGCACGACGAGTCCCCGGGCGACGGACGGATCGCGCACGCTGTCGGCGATCGTGCGCACGGTCCTCGCCCACGCCGGGTCGAGCGGCGCGTGGTTGTGCCACGCCAGACTGAGCGTCGTGTCCGTCACTGCCTCGCCCGAGATCGCGATCTCGGCCAGCCGGTCGCCGCGAACCCGAACGCCCGAAGCCTTGGCCAGGACGGAGCGCGCGTGCTGCAGCGTCAGCAGCGCACGGTGCCGCGCCTCGCGGATCTGGTCGCTGCCGAGCGCGTCCATCATCGCGGCGAGCGCGAGCAGGGCGTTGCGGATCGCGTCCTCCTCGGGACCGCGAGGCCGTGAGAAGTAGCCGACGCCCGCGATCGCCGTGACGATCAGGCCGCCGGCCAGCACCAGCCCGGCCCGCAGCGGGATGTCGCCGACGTCGCCCGGGTAGGTCGTCGACGCCAGGTAGGCCAGCACGATCATGAACTCGCGCGGCGGCCCGGTCTCCCACGCCAATCCCGCGAGCGCCGCCGTTCCGGCCACCACCGCCGCCCCGATCGCCATCGCGACCGGGGCCCCGGCGGTCAGGGTGCCGAGCACCACCGCCGCGGCCAGTCCGACGGTCACCGCGAGCATCACGCGCATCCGCTGGCGGTACGGCTGATCGCGGGCGTAGGTCGCCGCGAACGCGCCCAACGTCGCGACCGCTCCGTACTCGACGTGCCCCAACGCCGCGGCGATCGAGAACGGGATCACGAAGCTGACGCCGATCCGCACCGCCGTCCCACGCGCTTTCCAGCCCGCGTCGAGCACCCGGCGAACCGCGGAAAACACCTGCACGTCCCCACGGTACCCCTTCCCCGGTCGCGCATCGCGTACGCGGCGGATCCACCGCTCGGCCCGACCCTTACAGCATTCGCCGCCGTGCAACATCGAACCCAGACCTCCCAGGCGGGGACCGGGCCTGACTAGGATGGCGACCACGTCTTGGGATGCGGTTGCCGCCGTGCGTCCCGAGAGCAACATCGAACTGTCGTGTGGGTCGGCAAGGTTGCCGCCTCCGTCCCAGCACGTCGCACGGGTTACATGGATTCCACCTTTCGCGGGGACTACAACTCCGGCGAGGACTTCGTCCTCGAGTACGGAGACTTGCGGTTCACCTTCAACGAGCGTGACTTCGCTGAACGCTGTGAGCAAGCCGCCACGAAGCTCGGCTTCGTCCACGACCGCCTCGACCACGAGGAGGTCCAGGACCTGGTCGAGCTGACCGTCGGAGGCGAGGTACGCGAGCCCGTGTCCGCCCTCGGCGAGCACATCAACTCGTGCTGGACCGAGCTGTCGGGTCCGTCGGACCGCTCGCTCGTCCACTGGATGCGCCGCCTGGTCTTCCGCGGCGCCTGGATGGACCAGCGCGTCAAGGAGGGCGAGCTGGAGATCCGCTTCCGCGAAGAGGATCAGCGGTTCGAGTACGTGCAGCCGGCGCGCAACGACCAACCAGTCGAGCTGGCCCCGCCGCCATCCTGGTTCCAGGTCTCGTACCTGCCCGTGGACGGCAGCAGGTAGCCCGCGCAACACCCCGGAACGACGAAGGGCCCCGCCGAAGCGGGGCCCTTCGTCGTTTCAGTGATGCGTGGTGCTACCGGAGTTCGGCGCGGGCGGCGGCGATGGCCTTCGCGCCGTCCTCGCCCACCAGCAGCTCCGGGCGCAGGGTGCCCGAGGTCGCGAGGTCGAGCGACGGGAAGCGGCCCGTCGACGTCAGCGCGTGGTCCAGGTGGACGACGGTGCTCTCGCCGCCGACCGGCGTCTCGCGCGTGGCGATGATCGTCAGCGATCCGCCGTCCTTCGTCTTGCGCGCGGCGGCGAGGATCCGGCGGGCGGTGCCCTCGGCCAGGCCGTCGAGCGTGTCGATCAGCACGACGGCGTTACCGCCGCGACCGGCGATCCGGCGACCCTGGTCGACGGCTTCCTCGATCGCCTTGGCGCGCTGGTCGGGACCGGCGGCCAGGTCGAGCTCGACGGTCGGCTTGAGACCGGCATCGCTCCAGTCGCCGATCTCCTCGGGGCGGACCCCGGCGAGCACGGTCAGCAGCTCGATGTCCTCGATGCCGTTCAGCGCGGCGCCGAGTCGGCGCAGCGCCTCGCTCTTGCCCGCGGCGTGCGGACCGGCGATCACGGCGCGCGAACCACGGCCGAGCGGGGTCAGCCAGGCGATCGCGGCGACCGTCGGGTCGTCGCTCTCGATCGCCAGCAGCTCGTGCGGGCGGACCGCGGCCTGGACCTCGGCCTTCGGGCCCGGCGCGACCTCGTCGGCCGAGCGGCCGTTGATCGACTCGACGCGGATCAGCGACGCGTAGCGCTCGCTGTTGCGGGCGGGGCGGGTCGGACCCGTCACGCGGTCGCCGTCGACGAGCTCGCAGCGGCGCACCTGGCCGGCGGAGACGTAGACCTCGGCGCCGTCGCCGGTCGTCAACAGCGCGGAGCCGCTGGCGCCGATCACGATCGGGCCCTCGACGGTCTCGCCCTGCTCGTCACGGCCCCGATCGTCGCGGCCACCACGATCCTCGCGACCCCGGTCGTCACGGCCACCGCGGTCACGGTCACGCCCGCGGTCACGGCCGTTGTCGGACGCCGGAGCCTCGGAGCTGTCGTCTCCCCCACGGCGACGACGACGTGCCGGGCGCTCGTCGCCCCCGCGGTCGTCACCCTGACGCTCGTTGCCGCCCCGGCTCTCGGCCGACGCGTCGGCGTCGTCGCCGCGGCCACCACGACGGCGGCGCCGGCCGGCGGGCCGCTCGTCGGCGTCCCCGCCCGAGCGGCGCTCGGAGATCAGGTCGATCAGTTCCTCGCGGCGCAGACGGCGGAAGCCGTCGATCGCGAGTTCGCTCGCCAGCGCGTGCAGGTCAGCCAGCGGGCTGGACGTCAGCAGGTCGCGCGTCAATACCGTCATGTGCGGCACTCCTTCGGAAGTCGTTGCGTCGGTAGGTCCCACCCGCGTTGTGCGCAGCGAGTGGCGACTGCGCACAGCCTAGACAACCGCGAGGCGGCGCGGGGCTGCGGTACGGCGTCGCCTCGACCGGACGTTCCTGCATTTCGCCCGGTTCTCGTCCGGGCCCCTCGGCGTCGTCGCGGCCTCCGAGACCGGTCCGCGAGGGTGGAGACGTCGTCCGGTCGACCGCACGACGCTCGTCACGCGGTCGACCGACGGTCTTGCGTCTACGACTCGTTGGCCGCGACCAGGCCCTTGAGCCACTCGGCGAACTCGGGACGCGTCTGCCAGTCCGCGGTGAACGTCTCGATACCGGACGTGGTCAGCGGGTGGTTGAGCATCTGCCGCAGCACCTTGCCGGGGATCGTCGCGACGTCCGCGCCGAGCGTGGCCGAGACGGTGGCGTGGATCGGGTTGCGGATCGACGCGGCGAGCACCTGCGCACCGGTCGAGTTCCCGGCGACGGCCTCGACGATCTCGCGGAGCGAGTCGACCGAGTCCATGCCGATGTCGTCGAGCCGGCCGAGGAAGGCCGAGATGTAGGTCGCTCCGGCCTCGGCCGCGAGGATCGCCTGCGGGGCCGAGAAGACCAGCGTCATGTTGATCTTGTGGCCGAGCGCGTGGAGCCGCGAGGTGGCCTCGAGGCCGGCCTCCGAGAACGGCACCTTGACGACGACGCGCGGATCGATGCCGGCGAGCGCGATGCCCTCGGAGACCATCCCGTCGGCGTCGTCGCTGACGACCTCGGCCGAGGTCGGGCCGTCGACCAGCTCGGCGATCCGGCGGATGATGTCGCCCGGGTCACCCTGCTCCTTCGCGAGCAGCGACGGGTTGGTGGTGGCCCCGGCGAGCACGCCCCAGCGGGCGATCTCCTCGACCTCGGCGACGGATCCGGTGTCGATGAACAGCTTCATGCGGGTGGCTCCCAATGCGGGTGGTGGTACGAACGGCGGTGACGCGACGGTTGCGTCGGAGTCAGGCTCCTAGCGTACCGCGGGCTCGCGGGAGCCTCCGCCGTCGCCGTCCTGGTCGTCGTCATCGTCGTCGCTGTCGTCGTGCAGCCACTGCAGCCGGACGTCCTCGTACGAGTCGCGATCGAACTCCGGGAACGGCTCGCGCCCGTCGAGCACGGCGCGGACCTGCAGGTAATCGGCGGCCTCGCGGACGTCGTGCATCCGCGCGATCGAGTACTTCGCCCGCTCCGCGGCCCAGCCGAGCGCGGCGAGCGTGCCGGCCAGCCGCTGGTGCGGCTCGCGGTTGATGATCGTGCCGACGAAGTACTTGCGGGACACGGCCAGCAGCAGCGGATGCCCGTGGACGGCCAGGTTCGGCAGGTCGCGGAGCACCTCGACGGTCTCGCCCGGCATCTTGGCGAAGTCCGGACCCGGATCGAGCAGGATCGAGTCGGAGCGGACCCCCGCCTGCAGCGCACGCTCGCGCAGGTTGCCGAGCACGTTGCGCACGTCGTCGACGACCCGTCCACCGTAGTCCGGGAAGTGCTCGGTCTTCGGCTCGGCGCGGGTGTGCATCAGCACCATGCCCGCCCCGTGGGCGGCGACCACGCTGGCCAGCCGCGCGTGGTAGAGCCCACTGACGTCGTTGATCAGGTGCGCGCCCGCCGCGAGCACGGCCTCGGCGACCTCGGGCTTCCAGGTGTCGACCGAGACCAGCAGGCCGTGGTCGACCAGCCGGCGGACGACGGGGACGACCCGGGAGATCTCCTCGCGCGGGCTGACCACCGGCGTGTGCACCGTGCCGGACTCGCCGCCGACGTCGATGATCGCCGCACCGGCCTCGGACAGCTCGATCCCGCGAGCCACGCGCTGCTCGACGCTGTTGAGCCGCTCGCTGTCGCTGAACGAGTCGGGCGTGCAGTTGACGATGCCCATCAGGGCCGGGCGACCGGCCTTCAGCGTCAGGGTCTGGTCGCGAAGACGCAGCTCGAGTTCGTTGGTCACGCGGAGCTCCCGAGGTGGTAGTGCAGGAAGAGCATGTCGTCGCTGCGCCAGACGCCACGCAGCTCGAGGGAGCGCGGCTGGTCCCCCACGCTGCCGTGGACGATCGGCAGCAGGTTCCCGAGCGTCGGGTCGCTGCCCACGAGCAGCGGCGAGACCGTCAGCAGCAGCTCGTCGAGCAGCCCGTCGCGGACCAGGCCGGCCAGCAGCGTCGGGCCGCCCTCGCAGTTGACGTGGGCGATCCCGCGGTCGTGCAGGTCGCGCAGCGCGGTCGCCGGGGTGGCCGGGTCCAGCCGCACCACGTCGACCCGCTCGGGGTCCCAGTCGGGCTGCTCGTCCGACGCGGTGTAGACCGCGACGCGCAGCACGTCCTCCTGGAAGAGCGGCAGGTCCCGCTCGATCGCGAGCGAGCGCGAGACGGTGGCCAGCAACGGCTCGGGGTTGCGGCCGGCCGCAACCCGCCGCTCGCGCTGATCGGGATCGAGCGTCGTCGAGTAGCGCTCGCGGTTGAGCGTGGTCGGGCCGACGAGCAGGGCGTCCGCCCGCTCGCGCAGGCCGCGGAAGATCGCGCGGTCGGCGGGATTCCCGAGGCCGCCCGAGCGTCCGTCGACGGTCGCGTGACCGTCGACGCTGGCCACCATCACGCCGATCGTGCGGGGACGATCCGCCGGCACCGGGCCGGCGTCGGCGACGATCGCGTCGAGCACGTCGGCCGCCGGGACGGAGACGTCCGGCGCGGCGAACGAGCGGAACGTCGGGTCGCTCACGCGGCGGGAATCCGAATGACGGTGGCGATCGCGGCGACGGTGGCGCCGTCGGCGGGCGCGGCGGACCGGGACGTGGTGGTCGTGCCCGGCGTCGGCGGATTCACGGGATCGGTCGGCTCGTCGCCGCCGGTCAGCATCAGGAACAGCACCACGATCACCGCGACCAGCAGCACGCCGACCAGCGCGATGTGCCAGCGCGGTGCGCGCTCGCGGTCGCGCCGACCGTCGAGCGGCGCGTCGTAGTCGTCGTCGCCGTCGGCGGGCCACTCCGCGACCGGATCGTCGTCGAGCGGTACCGGTGCCGACGGACGCGCGGCGGGACGGATCGGAGCGCCCTCGAGCCCGAGCGCCGCCACGTCGCTCGAGGACCATTCGACGGTCGCGCCCGGGTCCGCGGAGCCGGCGTCGGTGGCCGACCACGGCTCGACCGGCCGGTCGTGCTCGCCCGCGGGCATCTCCTCGACGGCCGGCGGCTGCGGCGTGCCGAGCAGCGGCGCCGGGGTGACCGCCGACGCCGCACCGATGGCGGCCTCGCGCAAGCCGGCCGGAGCGGCGGCCAGCGACCACGAGCGGTACGCGTCCCCGGCGGCCTCCAGCGCCGCGACGATCTCGTCGTGGCTCGGGTCGGCGGCGATCCAGTCGGTCAGCGTGGCCTGCGCGTCCGGTCCTCCGAGCTGGCCGTCCTGGCGCAGCGCGGCAAGTGCGATCGCCCGGCGGTCGTCCCCGCCCGCACCGACCCGCGCGGACAGGTCGGTGCCGTGGAGCAGGTCGTGCAACTGCACCCGCGACTCGGCGACCATCACGGCCAGCAGGCCCGGATCGGCGTGGAGCAGTCCGGCCAGCGCGGCGTGGTCGAGCCCGCTCAGGCCGTTCATCGCGAGCAGCTCGCGCTGGTCGATCCCGAGCGCGGCGTTGGCCCCCGCGACCGCCGGGTCCGGCTCCTGCGCGGCGCGCGTGGCGGCGTCGTGGGCCCGCAGCTGCTCGGCGTAGGCCGGGTCCGCCGCGACCTGCGCGAGCAGCTGGCGACCGTGCCAGCACGACATCAGGACCAGGTCCTGGTCGTCGACGCCGGCCACCGCATCGGCGGGCACGCGCTCGGTGACGGCGGCGAACGCGGCGATCGTGGCGTACCAGGCAGCACCCGGACTGCCGGTCAGGCGCAGCGCCAGGTTGTACGCCGTCACGCCGTTGCGATCGAAGCGTTCGGCGGCAACGGCTGCCGGGGAGGTGGGGAAGCTCTCGGAATCAGCTGGCATCAAAACTCGTCCCGAATCGTATGGGCTGGCCCGGTTGTAGAACGCTACCCCCTGCTCACGTGTCCGGTGGAGGACGACGAGGCGGGTGGTCCGGGGTGGGGCTGGGAGCCGGG
>Ga0265296_1004717_pt1 | contig 11687 bp, 11 predicted proteins | sample MunlanPumphouse1_FD_189073 | JGI IMG/M metagenome (GOLD analysis project Ga0265296, IMG submission 189073) | Groundwater microbial communities from a municipal landfill in Southern Ontario, Canada - Pumphouse #1 | ecosystem: Environmental > Aquatic > Deep subsurface > Groundwater | place...
TGGAGCGGGGCCGACGGGGCTTCCCGAACATTCGGGACAACTTCTGGCGTGACAGGAAAATCGCCGATCGATCATAACTATTTTTTGCTAAGTGGAGCGGGGCCGACGGGGCTTCCCGAACATTCGGGACAACTTCTGGCGTGACAGGAAAATCGCCGATCGATCATAACTATTTTTTGCTAAGTGGAGCGGGGCCGACGGGGCTCGAACCCGCAACTTCTGGCGTGACAGGCCAGTGCTCTAACCAATTGAACTACGGCTCCATTGTCAAATCCTGTTCATAACAGGCGGACGCAAATTTAAAGAATTTGGATTCGCCCTGCAAGCAGAATTACGGCGCACTCAAAATAAACATCTGCCTCTTCAGGGAATAATTTTTTATATTCAGTCTGTATGAAAAATTTGCCAGAAATAATAAATCCGGAGACTTGGGCGAATGGGTTTTAAATGCGGGATTGTCGGACTTCCGAATGTTGGTAAATCTACGCTATTCAATGCGCTGACTCAGGCGGGCGTTCCGATGGAAAATTATCCGTTTTGCACGATCGAGCCGCACGTCGGAATGGTTGAAGTTCCGGACAAAAGACTGGAACTGTTACAAAAAATCTATCATCCGCAAAAGGTGATTCCGACGACGCTTCAGTTCGTGGATATTGCCGGATTGGTCAAGGGCGCCTCGCTGGGCGAAGGTCTTGGCAATCAATTCCTGAGCAATATCCAATCGGTCGATGCGATTATCCATTTGGTGCGATGTTTTGACGACCCGAACGTGGCGCATATCGATGAACGGTTAGACCCGAAACGGGATTTTGAAATCGTCGAAACCGAAATCCTGTTGAAAGATCTCGAGATTATCGAAAACCGGATCAGTAAAATTTCACCGCGTGCCAAAACCGGCGACGACAAAACGAGAAAGCAGTTGGCAATCCTTTATGATTTGAAAAACCTGCTTTCGGAAGGAAAACCCGCCAAACTTTACCATGCGCATCCGGAGGAAGAGGCGTTTCTGCGGGAACTTGCGCTCTTATCGGCTAAACCGGTTCTGGTTGTCGGAAATATTTCGGAAGATGAAGCCACATCGGGGAAAAAATCCGAGGCGACGCAGAAGTTCGAACAATATTTTATGCAAACCGGTTCGCTTTTTCTGACACTTTCGGCAAATCTGGAACTGGAATTATCAGAATTAGAAAAAGAAGATCGAACGCTGTTGATGCGGGAGTGGAATCTGCCGACGACGGGCTTGAGCCGGTTGATTTCCGCGAGTTACGACCTTCTGAGATTGATTACCTTTTTTACGATAGAATCTGATATTTGTCAGGCATGGACGATTCCCGGCGGAAGCGTTGCCGTCAAAGCCGCGTCGGTCATTCATTCCGGATTTGAAGATCGTTTTATCAAGGCGGAAGTTCGGCACTGGGCGGATGTTGAGCTGCTGAAGTCTGAGGCGTGGTTACGCGAGCAAGGTTTGGTTCATATCGAAGGAAAATCCTATGTAGTCAAAGACGGAGACGTCATCACGTTTAAACTCGCCGCCGGTTAGCGTTTCTGAGACAGGAGATAATAATAAAAGGGAGCCGTGAAAACGACTCCCTTTTTTGTTACGTTTTATAGAAATATCATTTCATGATGAGGCTTTTGCGAACGTCATGGAAATCTTTTATTCGGCAACACCGTTTAAATTGTTGTATGCTTTGATGATTTCCCTGACCAGCCGGTGCCGAACGACGTCTTTCGGTTCAAAATAAACGAAGTCAATACCGTCGATGTTCTGCAAAATGTTTTTGGCTTCGATAAGGCCGGAATGAGCCTTGTCCGGAATGTCGATTTGCGTGATATCGCCGGTGATGATGGCTTTCGAGTTGGCGCCGAGGCGAGTCAGAAACATCTTCATCTGCATAGATGTCGTGTTCTGCGCTTCATCGAGAATGACGTAGGCGTTATTTAGCGTTCGACCGCGCATATATGCCAGCGGTAAGACTTCGATGACATGTTGTTCGGTGTAAGCGTTGATTTTTTCCGTTGAAAGCATGTCCATTAACGCATCGTAAAGCGGAGCGAGATACGGCTCGATTTTTTCCTTCAGATCGCCCGGTAAAAATCCCAGGTTTTCTCCGGCTTCGACTGCCGGGCGCGTGAGAATAATGCGCTCAACGTCGTGATTTCGCAAAGCGGCAACGGCGATTGCAACCGCGATGTAAGTTTTCCCGGTTCCAGCCGGTCCGATACCAAAAACGATGTCATTTTTCAGTGTCGAGCGGTAATATTTTTCCTGATTTGCTGACCGCGGTTTGATGACCCCGCTCTTCTTAAAAAGAATCACTGAATTGGCGGTGATCTCTTCCGCTGCCGGTCGTTTTCCGAGGATTTCAATATTGATTAACGTCTGAACGTCATCTTCACTGACGTGTCCTTTTTGGTTGATCGTCGCCAACATTTCCCCGATAATGGAATCGATTTTGTGGATAGAATTTTCGTCGCCGTCAAGCATCAATTTGTTGCCGCGTGCGAAAATTTTTATCGGGAAGGTTTTCTGTAACAACGTCAGATTGGCGTCGTTCACTCCGAAAACTAACAGCGGATCGGCGCCTTTGATTTCAATGATTTTTTCTGCCATTTTTCCTTATCCTAAACAAAACACAGCAAAATTTCTCGTATTTATGGAGATTTACAAGAGATTTGTCGAAAAGCCGGGCAACCCGATCGGTTTGTACAAAAGTATTGGCTTTATGAAAAATATTCCTTATCATTTCAATAAATATTGTCATGGAGAAGGAGTCATAAAATGAACACTCTTACGATTCAGCCCCAGCCTTTCATTCGCCCCGGAAACTTTATGAGAAGACTAACCAGTTTTTGTCTGCTTCTGATGGTGTTCCTGTTTTCCTGTGAGAATCCCGTCGTGACCGGTGCAAAAGATGTTCATGTCATCGGTCATATGACTTTTCAGATCACCAGTAAAACGTTTACTGCAAATAAACTGACCGTCATCGGAACCGTTAAAAATGACGGTTCCTCGATTGCCTATCCGGTCTGGTACGTCGAAGGCGATTTTTACGCCGACGATACCTATGAGTTCAAACTGGGCGGTGATAACTGCACGATGAACTATCAACTCGCGCCGGGTGAAACGACGAGTTGGAAACTGGAATTCTCATCAGATCTCTACGTCGAATCGGACTATCCGAATTTTGCTGTGAAAAACCAGCGCGCTTTTTATTATGAAGAAGATGATTAGCGCGGCTGGAAATGCATGGTTGGTAAAAGGCTCATAATAGAACAGCTATCAGATTGTACAAATAGCCGGATGCCAGTGCACCAACCAGAACGAACGATAAATACAGCACAAAAATCCGCCATTTGACAATGCCAAATACGGCCGCCATCGCCGGTAATGTCGTCGTTGGTCCGGCAATCAAAAACGCCAGCGCTGCGCCGGAATTCATTCCGTGTTCCAACAATCCGCCGACTACCGGAAGCGCTGTCAAACTCGTCGTATAAAGTGGAATTCCAAGAATCGTCGCCAACGGAACTGCAAAAGCATTGTTAGCTCCGACCGAATAGCGAATCCAATCCTGTGGTACGTAAAAATGGATGATCGCTTCCAGCGCGAACGTCAATGCCATGAATTTCGATACCATCAGAATTGTCTTCCCCGATTCGGTTAGGATTTTGGAGTAAAGACTCGTTGGAACCGGTCGGTTTTCGACCCGCTTCGTCTGTTCAGCGCAGGTACAACCTGCGCCGCTATTTTGGGATGAATAGACTCGGAATGGCTGTTGGATAGATTTACTTTTTTGTTTGGTGGAATCGCAACAAACCGGTTGAATGGCGAGAGTGTTTTCCGATGAAAACAAATGTCTCACAACTAACTTCATCCTGCGCCAACCAGAAATCAGAATACCGGACAAAATCGGTTTTTTGGAAGATACGCGCATAACATTGATCGGAAAAAATTTTATATTCGCCAATGCTTGCGTAATCAATCCGGCGGATAGACTTAAAACCAATGTCGCGACCAACCGCGCCCATGCCAGATTCCAGCCGATTGTCGATACGCTGAGGAAAAAGATTTCCGGATCCATCGACGGCGAAGCGATCCAAAAGGACATGACCGGTCCCAGCGGTACGCCTGAAATGAGCAGGGAGGAAATCACCGGAATAACACCGCAGGAACAGAATGGACTGAATGCTCCGATGAGTGTTGCCAGTAGAATACCAATTACCGGTTTTGTGTTAAAAATGACTGTAATGTACCGTGAAATGCCGCTGACTTGTATCGCGACTGCGAGAGGGATTGTCAATAGTAAATAAGGCCAGATATGCAGAAAAGCCTGAAGAATGAAATTGAGGATATTGATCAAGGAGCTAAGCATGTAGAACCCCTTCTAAATCGTAAATATACGATATATTTGAATAAAAAAATTTCTCATTAAGAATCAATCAAAATATCTTCCCGACTTTGGTTTTAAACCAATCGATATTCTGAGCATAGAGACAATATTTTGTCGCCGGTCCTTCTGTGACGCCGACGATCCAGCCGGTATCACGCAAGACTTTTAAGTGTTGTGAGACTGTCGCCTGAGCGATGGGTAAAAAATCAACGATGTTACCTGTAATGCACGCTGGATGCGTTACCAGAAACTTAATGATTTCGAAGCGAATCGGATTGGACAATCCTTTGAACATTTTAACGAGTTTAACCAATTCTTGACCCGAAATATCGAGCGAACAACAGGCGGTTGGAATACCAGAACATTCAGTCATTTTCAAATCCTTTTACTATATCGTAAAATAACGATATAAGTTAAATTAACCAATTTCCATCTGCAAGGTTTTTTCACAGACTGACAATACATTTTGTTTCTCAACCGAAATGTGCATGGGAATTCGTGAGTGGGTCTGTATGTTAAAGGGAAAAGGGGTGCCTGAAAAAACATTTAGCCCCCAAGATTCTATATCTGTGGGGGCTAAATAACGTTTGCTTAATGGTACTTATTTGGTGCTGTCAACCGCTGTGGTGTCCGTCGGTACCTGTTCAATCGTTTGTTCCGTGGCCGGCACTTCAGTTTTTTTCTGGCAACCAGCTAATCCGAGGACAAACAACAGAACTGCTGCAAAGACCAATGCTTTCTTCAATTCAGTTTCTCCCTATGTTAATTTCACTACGAACGTCAATATAAACATCGTTCATGTTCTGAATTTAAGAAGTAATTTTCCGAAAAGAAATATTTATTCTGAATAGAACAACATATTTTTTTAAAATCAGGATGATCTAAGTGCGTCCGGCCGAGTTGTTAATTGTATATAGTCACCAGAGAATCTGCCAATTTTTGGGAATTATCTTCTTCCTTGGCGATTTCGAAAATGACTGGAAATTAAATTCGATTTCTGTTTTCTTGTTTTTGGTGGGGTCTGGACTTAAATTTGCAATGCTTTGTTAGATGGATTATATGTCTGAAAAATATTGATAATACTGAGATTAATTCGATAAAATGCCTAAAATAATTACGATTGCGAACCAAAAAGGAGGTGTTGGAAAGACAACGACCGCGATCAATCTTGCGGCTGGGTTGGCGGTTTCGGAAGTTGACACGCTTTTGATTGACCTGGATCCGCAAGCTAACGCTACCATCGGTTGCGGAATTGATTACAAAAACGTCGAAAACAGCATTTACGAGGTGTTGATCGATGGTGAGGACATCAATCCGGTGATTCTGACGACCGAAATTCCCTTTCTGGATATCGTCCCCTCCGCGACACGTTTGGTTGGAGCCGAGATCGAAATGGTTTCTATGATCGGACGGGAAACGGTTCTGAAAAAGGCTCTTGAGACGCTGGAAAAGGAATATAAATATGTTATTATCGACTGTCCGCCGTCCCTGGGTTTGCTGACGATAAACAGCATGACGGCGTCCCATTCAATCCTCATTCCTATCCAATGTGAATACTACGCGATGGAAGGTTTGGGGCAGTTGCTGAACACGATCCGTTTGGTTCAAAAAAGCCTCAACCGGAATCTTCAGATCGAAGGCGTGTTGATCACGATGAGCGATTCACGTTTACGTCTAACTCAGGAAGTCAGCGAGCAGGTGAGGAGTTTTTTCAAAGAAAAAGTCTATCAGAGCGTGATCCGGCGGAATGTTCGGCTCGGAGAATCACCGAGTTTCGGCAAACCCATCATTTTATACGACGCTTCGTCGCCCGGCGCTCAGGATTACATGGCATTGGTAGGAGAATTATTAAAGAATGACGGTCAAGAGATTAGGTAAAGGATTAGGCGCAATCATTCCGGAATTTCCGCCGGATTTCAATATGATCAATCAGATCGCCGACATCGACGTCGGTAAAATCCGCGCCAATCCGCATCAGCCGCGGAAAGATTTCAACGAGCAGGCAATGAACGAACTGAAAATGTCCATTCGTGAAAAGGGCATTATTCAACCGATTACCGTTCGTCAGGTGGAAGACGGATTCGAATTGATCGCCGGGGAAAGGCGTCTGCGCGCCGCGATGGAACTCGGACTAAAGTCACTTCCAGTATACATATTATCCGTCAAGACGGATGTCGAGATGATGGAACTCGCTCTGATTGAAAACATCCAGCGTGAAGATTTAAATCCGGTGGATGAAGCCGAAGCCTACTCGGTTCTATCCAATACATTCAATATGTCTCACGAAGAAATTGCTACGAAGGTCGGAAAAGACCGCTCCACCATCACCAATTCCCTAAGATTGTTAAATTTGCCGGCGCCGATCATTCAGGATCTGCGGGAGAATAAAATCACGCCCGGACACGCCCGACCGATTCTTTCCATCGACAACGAAAAACAACGTCTGAATCTCTGGCAAAGAATCAAACGCGACGGATTAAGTGTTCGGGCTGTGGAAGCGCTTGTGAAAAATATGGATTCGGTCAAACAAAAAACCGCCGATCCGAAGGTCGTTCGCAAATCCAATTATGTCAAGACCGTCGAAGAAAAACTGATGCACATCGTCGGTTCGCGGGTGAAAATCCGCGGCGACGAGAACAAAGGCAGTATCGAGATCAACTTCTATTCCCGGGAAGACCTAACCCGGCTGATGGATATTTTTGAATCAATCGAGGACATTGAAAAGTGAGTAAGACGGGAAAAAGATATTTTACGATTCATTTGATGTCCACCGGTAGTAAGAAACCGTTTACAATGACATTCAACCATCACGTTGCGTACCTTCTTTTTGCTTTCGGCGTGATCGTTATTTTGTTTTTTTTCGTCGGCATTTTTACCTTTTTCCCGAAGGCGATGCAATACGACAAGATCAAGGCGGAAAACGACATTCTCATTCAGGATCGCATCAAAGTGACCAAAATCCTGAGCGATTACAATCAGATCCGGCAAATGGATCAATACATTCGTTCCGTTTTGGGTAGCGATTTGAAGATTCCCGAAAGCGATTCGACGGCATATGACTCGATGGCAAACACACAGATGGAAGCGATCCAGAAACCGGAGGAAGTGGCACGGATCAGTTTTCTCGATAATATTCCCATCTATCCGCCCGTCGACGGTTACATCACGCAGGGATTTTTAGACAATCGTGTGTTCAGCCGTGATAACCATTTCGGCGTCGATGTCGTAGCGACCGAAGGCGAACCGATCAAGGCGTCCGCCTCCGGAGTCGTCGTTTTGTCGAACTGGACTCCCGATCTCGGCAACACGGTGATTATCTATCATTCCGACGGTTATTTTACAATTTATGGTCACAATCAACGGAATTACGTTGAATCGCACCAATATGTGAATCGCGGAGATGTGATCGGGTTCGTGGGCAACACCGGCAAAAGCAAAGGTCCGCATCTCCATTTTGAAATCTGGAAGGAAGGAAAGCCCGTCAATCCGCAGGATATGGTCTATTCCTACAAACTATCCGATAAATCGTTGAAAAATGTAGAAAGATGAACTCATGAGAGGTGACTCTATCATTAAAAAAGAATCGACGATCAACACGATCGTTGGCGAAAACACTTTGATCGCCGGAAATATTAACTGTGACGGCAATATCATCGTTTACGGAAAGATCGAAGGCGACATCACAACCGAAGGAACGATCACCATTTTTGCGACTTCCGCTGTGCAGGGAAATTTGACCGGCTTCAATGTTCAGATCAGTGGAAAAGTTAAGGGAAACCTCGACGCCAAAAGGAAAGTCGTGCTGGGCGAGAAATCCTGTCTGATCGGTGATGTCAAAGCCGCGCAAATCGTCATCGAAGAAGGTGCCGCATTCGAAGGCCGATGCGTTATGCAACCGGCGAATTCGGGATCGGTGATATCTCCTAAATCCGACGAATAAGCCTCAACCAAGGAATTTTCATGAAATTGAAACGCACAGTCAATTGTGGTGAATTACGGAAATCAACCGAAGGACAAACAATCGTTTTGAACGGCTGGGTCAATAAACGACGCGATCACGGCGGACTCATTTTTCTCGATCTGCGCGACCGGTATGGAATTACGCAAATCGTTTTCGACATGGAATCCGCGGACGCCGCGCTTCTCAACGCCAAAAAACTGGGCGCCGAAGACGTTATCGCCGTCAAAGGAACCGTTCGGCTTCGTCCGGAGAATTCGATAAACAAAGAGATGCCGACCGGCGAGATCGAAATCGTTGCCCGGGAACTGGAAATTCTGAACACATCTTTGAATATCCCGTTTCAGGTGACCGATCGTTCGACGGGATTGGAAGACTTGCGTCTGAAATTTCGTTTTTTAGATTTACGCACGAAGGAACTGCAAAGAACCATTGCCATCCGGCATCGCACCGCGCAAGCCGTTCGGAAGTTTTACTCCGCCAATGGATTTTTGGAAATCGAGACGCCGTTTTTAACGAAAAGTACGCCGGAAGGCGCGCGGGATTTTCTGGTCCCGAGCCGTCTGCACCATGGCTCTTTTTATGCGTTGCCACAATCGCCGCAAACCTATAAGCAGTTGTTGATGATTTCCGGTTTTGATAAATACTTTCAAATCGTCCGTTGTTTCCGGGACGAAGATCTGCGCGCCGACCGTCAGCCGGAGTTTAGTCAGATCGATGTCGAAATGTCTTTTATCGACGAAGAAGACATCATGAACCTGACCGAAACCATGCTGAGAGAGATCTTTCGGGAAATCATCGGTGTCGAACTCGACGATCCGTTCCCAAGAATGCCTTACGATGACGCGATGCGTCAGTTCGGAAGCGACAAACCCGACCTGAGATTCGGTTGTCCGATCCGGACGATCAATGAACTTGCCGCCAAAACCACGTTCACGGTTTTTCATTCGACGCTTGAAAAAAGCGGAATCGTTGCCGGATTCTGCGCTCCGAACGCCGCATTTTTCACCCGGAAAATCACCGACCAACTTACGGAAAAAGTCAAACAGTGGGGCGCGGGCGGACTCGCATTTGCCAAACTGACTGAAAACGGATGGGAAAGCGGAATCGCTAAATTTTTATCGCCGGTGGAAAAAGACCTGATCCATGCGTTCGACGCCAAAGTCGGCGACATCGTTTTTTTCGTGAGCGACATCGTGAAGGTTACCTATCCGGTTCTCGGTTATTTGCGCCTCGAAATCGCGAAAATGCTTGATCTGATTCCGGTGGGTGTTTTCAAACCGCTTTGGGTGACTCGTTTTCCATTGTTGGAATGGAGCGATGAAGAAAAGCGGTACGTGGCGATGCATCATCCGTTCACCTCGGCGGACCCCGAGGAAAGCCATCTGTTAGAGACGGAACCGGGCAATGTTCACGCACGTGCTTACGATATCGTTATCAACGGCAGTGAAATCGGCGGCGGAAGCATCCGAAATCACACCGTTGAAATGCAGGAACGAATGTTCGAGGCGCTGAAAATTTCTCCGGAAGAGGCGCATCGGAAATTCGGTTATCTTTTGGACGCTCTTGCGTATGGCGCGCCGCCGCATGGCGGAATCGCGCTCGGATTCGACCGGTTGGTCATGATCCTTGCCGGAGCCGACAATCTGCGGGAGGTCATCGCTTTCCCCAAAACCACCAGCGCATCATCGCTGATGGACGGTTCCCCAACGCCGGTTGACGAAAAACAGTTGAAAGAGCTGGGCATCAGCCTCATCAAATAAAAATCCCGGATCGTCCGCTAAGGACAATCCGCGTTTTTCATTCGGCGCATTCGAGCCAGAAAATTATTTCATGAAAAAATGATCGCCGTACGGATTGTAGATCGTGTTGACATTCGACGGTAAAATGGTCACGTCGAAAGTCGAATCATAGAAGATTTCACCGTCCAGATGATAAGGCATTTTCGACGGGAATTCGATGTGCATTTTATCGGTCGTATAGTAGTTGACGTGCGGATTATCTAAATGCTTTCCGGTCGGAACCTGCGTAAAAATACCGAAACGCTGGAACAGGCGGAGTTCTTTGATACTGCAAACATCGAGCAGTCCGTCGTTGGCGATGGCTTTCGGCGTCAGGAAATATTTGGCGGCGAACCGTCTGCCGTTTGAAACTGTATTGATGAAACATTTAGTCTCTTTCTTCGAGCCGTTTGACGTGGTGAGCATGACCTTTTCCTTGTACATCACCAGTGTTTTGAGAATATGCCACAGGTATTTGTCTTTTCCACCTTTTTTGACGACGCCTTCATTGGCGTAATTTTGTGCGGCGACCTCGGCATCAAATCCGATCCCGAGTCCGTTGCAGACGCCAACGTCCATTTTAATCGTGTTTTCCTCGAAGAAAATGCGCCAGTCGTCATCGGTAAAGTGGTCGGAGAAACCGAGAATCTGGATAAAGTCATTACCGGTTCTGGCCGAAACCGCGCCGAATTTTACGTCGGGAACATTGACCAGCACCTGAGCGGTTTCGTTGATTGTGCCGTCTCCGCCGACAGCGACAATGTGGTCGCATCCTTTATTTAAAAATTCACGGGCGATTTCCGTCGCATGATATTTTCGTTCCCTTCAAGTATGTAGTTGCCGTTCGGTTGATATATTTTATGAGACGAAAGCACAACGGATCGCACTTTTTCGACGATCTCGGCGTCGGTCATTTTGATGAGGTCTTCGTTGGGAATCGGTGGGTGAATGACGGCTTCAACCGGCCATTTTCGCTCGATGGTAAAGCGCGTTTTTGGTTTGAGTTCGTAGAGCCCGTTGAGCGTCACCGGCAGAACGTCGAGACTCGTTCCCCAGAAAATATGAACGAATCCTTTTTTAAATCCGCCGATCCGACCATCGAGCGTCCGGGTTCCCTCAGGAAAAATGGCGATTGTCAGCGATTTGGCTTTTTCAATCGATTGGGAAATGGACTGGCGCGCTTTGATGAAATCTTTCGGATCGATCGGAATATAGTCGGTTCGCGAAAGCAAGGTTCCGAAAACCGGGATTTTGATCAGATATTCTTTACCGATAAAAGCCAACCGCGGAAAGACCGTCAGAATCGCCGGAATATCGTAAATGCTCGAATGGTTGACGACCAGAATGTAGTTTTTGTCGGGGCGAATGTTTTCTTTTCCGATGATGCGAATTTTCGTTCCCATCAGCCAGAAAAGTCCGTTTGCCCAGAACCAATGCCCAAACTTCAGGAGCGGTTCCCATTTGATGACGGCCAGCAGGAGGCCCACCGGAACCATAATGCCGGTGAATAACCACTGGAGCGAGTAACTGCAACTACTTAAAACCACTGTCGGGAAC
>Ga0265296_1004718_pt1 | contig 11686 bp, 11 predicted proteins | sample MunlanPumphouse1_FD_189073 | JGI IMG/M metagenome (GOLD analysis project Ga0265296, IMG submission 189073) | Groundwater microbial communities from a municipal landfill in Southern Ontario, Canada - Pumphouse #1 | ecosystem: Environmental > Aquatic > Deep subsurface > Groundwater | place...
CTGGGCAAGGGGTATGCCAATCAGGGAAACGCGGATGCAGCCATAGCCATGTTCCGGAAAGCCATGGAAGTCAAACCTGATTTTGCCGCGGCTTACTCTAACCTGGGAGTGGAATATGCAATGCTGGGGAAAGCTGAGGAAGCCCTGGGCATGTTTGAAAAGGCCTTGCGCCTGGACCCGGATTTTGTGGAGGCCTACAACAACCTGGGCATAGCCTATGCCCAACAGGGGAGGACCGATGAGGCCATAGCCTTGTTCGAAAAGGCCTTGCGGATTAACCCCAAGCACCTGGATACCTACTACAATCTGGGCCTTACCTATGCCAATCAGGGCAGGGTCCCGGAAGCCCTTGATCTGGTGCGCCGGGCCCGGGAGCTGAAACCCGATGACCCCCGGGCGCAAAAGTTTTTGGAGGCCTTGTCCGGGAGCTGAGGCGGGGAGGGATTAACCACAGAGGCACAGAGATTCACAGAGAATAAAAAGGGGGTGGGCCAAGGGCCCACCCTCTTTAATATTTCCTCTGTGTAACTCTGTGCCCTCTGTGTCTCTGTGGTAAACCTATTTAAACCACGGCGGCAAAAACGCGGGTTCCGGGTAGGGGAGGGAGAGTTGGGTGAGGCTTTCTTCCACGTCCCCGCCCAGGAGGAAGCGCAGCATGGAGAAGCCTTCCTTCTCCGGATACACGGCCTCCACCTTGCCCTTGATGCCGCCCAGGCGGCCGGCCCGCTCAATCGCGTCCGGGAGGTTGCCCAGCTCATCCACCAGGCCCAGCTGCTTGGCCTCCTCGCCGGTGTAGACGCGGCCCTCTGCCAGTTCCTTCATCTTTTCCGGGGGTATCTTGCGGTTACGGCCCACATCCCGGACGAACTGCTGGTAAACATTATCCAGCAGGTGTTGGAGATACTCCCGGTCCTCCGGGGTCATGGGGCGGAAGGGGGAGCCCACGTCCTTGTAGCGGCCGGCCTTGAGCGAGAAGAAGTCCAGGCCCAGTTTCTTGGCCAACTGCTCCATATTGGCGAACTGCATGAGCACGCCGATGCTGCCGGTGGTGGTGCCGGGGTTGGCGATGATCAGGTCCGCGCCGCAGGCCACGTAATAGCCCCCGCTGGCCGCCAGGGTGCCCAGGGAGGCCACCACCTTTTTAGTGCGGCGCAGCTTTTCCACCTCCCGGCAGATCTCCTGGGAGGGCCCCACCGCGCCCCCCGGGGAGTTGACCCGGAGCACTATGGCCTTGATGGACCGGTCTTCTTTGAAGCGCTCCAATTGCTTCAGGGTCGTGCGGGAATCGGTGAGCATCCCCTTGATCTCCACCACCCCCACCTTCTCGCTCGCGGTCGTGAACTCCCCTTGCCGGAGCTTGGGGAGTGCCAGTATCGCGATGACCGCGAAGAGGATCACCACGATGACCGTGATCAGGCAGGCGTTTAACAAGGGATGACGTTTCATAGGGTCTTACCCGTTGTTCTCGCTGCCCATTTTCTTGAGTTGGCTCTCTTCCAGGGTCTCCCGGAGAATCTCCCCCAAGTTGGAGGTGGCTTCCTGGCGGTTATGGAGATAATCACGGTAATGGGATTGCTCTTCGTCGGTCTCCAGGCGGCGGATGCTCAAACCGATGCGCCGTTCCGTGGGGGAGCTGTGGATCACCTTGGCCTTGATATTGTCCCCTACCTTGAGCGCGGCCATTCTCTGTTTGTCACGGCCCATCTCGGAGATGTGCACCAGACCCTCAATGCCTTCTTCCACTTCCACAAAGAGCCCGAAGTCGGTGATGTTGGTGACGGGGCCGGTGACGGTCGCGCCCACGGGGAAGCGCTGGTCGATGCTCTGCCAGGGATTGGAGTTCAGGTCCTTGATGCTCAGGGAGAAGCGTTCGTTGTCCTTATCGATGAAGAGGACCTTGGCCTGGACCACCTGCCCCTTTTTATAAAGCTCCGAGGGGTGCTTGAAGCGCTTGGTCCAGGAGATGTCGGAGATGTGCACCAGCCCGTCGATACCTTCGTCGATGCCGATGAAGATGCCGAAATCGGTGATGTTCTTGATTTTCCCTTCAATCACCGAACCCACCGGATATTTCTCCCCGATCACTTCCCAGGGGTTGGGCTCCACCTGTTTCAGGCTTAAAGAGATGCGCTTGCGCTGGGGTTCCACTTCCAGGACCGTGGATTCCACTTCGTCATTGACGTTGAGTATCTGGGAAGGGTGGCGGATTTTGCGGGTCCAGGACATCTCGGAGATGTGGATGAGGCCTTCCACACCCGGCTCCAATTCCACAAACGCGCCGTAATCGGTGAGGCTGACCACCCGGCCGGTGACCCGGGTGCCCAGGGGGAACCTGTCCGTCACCGTGGACCAGGGGTCCGGCGCCAGTTGCTTCAACCCTAAGGAGATGCGCTCCTTTTCCCGGTCGAAACTCATGACCTTAACGGTGATGGGGTCTCCCACCTTATAGAGGTCCGCAGGGTGGCGCACCCGGCCGTAGGAGAGGTCGGTGATGTGGAGGAGACCGTCGAGGCCGCCCAGATCCACAAAGATGCCGTAATCGGTGATGTTTTTCACCACCCCTTCCAGGACCTTGTCCTCTTCCAGGGTAGCCAGGAGCGTGCCCTTGGCTTCGGTCTTGGCCTGTTCCAGGAGATGGCGCCGGGAGAGGACCACATTACGCCGCTTGCGGTTGAATTTCAGGACTTTGAAGGTGTAGCGCTGGTTGATGAGATGGTCGGTATGGCGCATGGGGTTCAGGTCCACCTGGGAGCCGGGGAGAAAACCGATAATCCCTCCCAGGTCCACGGACAGGCCGCCCTTGACTTTGGCCACTACGGTGCCTTCCACAATGCCGTCATGGTGGTAGGCGTAACTGATCTCTTCCCACACCTTGATCTTGGAGGCCTTGTTTTTGGAGAGCATGAGAGCGCCTTCTTCATCCTCCCGGCTTTCCAGCAAGGCTTCCACCGTGTCCCCGACCTGGGCCGTTATCTCCCCTTCCGCGTTGGTGAATTCGTGGATGGGAATCTGGCCCTCGGATTTGTAGCCGATGTCCACCATGACGAAGTCCTTGGTGATGGACACGATTCGTCCCTTGACCACTTCCCCTTCCTGGACGCGCCGCAAGCTCTCTTCGTAGAGTTCGGACATGGTTTCTTCCGTGTCTTCGGTAGAGGGCTCCGCCAGGTATTCGGAGGACGCGGCCGCGGCCATTTCTTCCTCAGCCTGGGGCCGGATCTCTTCTTCCTCCGGCTGGGTGTGGTTGTCAGTCAGTTCTGTGTTTTCCATACCGTCCATGTTAAGTTACCCCCATTAACCAGTTTTCATTCCAACCTGCCCGCGTCCGGAAAGATTTCCTTGATTCGGTCCAGGCACTGCCGCACCACTTCTTGTGGGTTCAAAGCCGTTGTATCAATGACCAGGGCGCCGGGAGGCACCTGCAAGGGGGCCTCGGCCCGGGTCTCATCCCGCCGGTCCCGGTCGGCCAATTCTTGAGCCACTTCTTCGGGAGACGGGGAAGAATCTTCTTTTTGCCATTCCTGGCGCCTTCTGGCAGCCCGGGCAGCCAGAGAGGCGTTTAAATACAATTTGAGGGCCGCGTTCGGAAAAACCACGGTTCCCAGGTCCCGGCCTTCGGCCACCACCCCGCGGTTTTGGGCCAAGTGGTGCAACTTCCCGGTAACCCAGCCCCGCACCAGGGCAAGAACCGCGACCTTGGAGGCCGCCTGGCCCACCCAGGGTTCCCGGATCACCAAAGAGACGTCCCGGCCGTCAAGGAACAGGTGAAAGCCATGGGCGTTCGAGGTCACCTGCGGCTTTAATTCCTCCAGAAAGGCGCGCAGGGCCGAGGTGTCATCCAGGTCCAGGTCCAGCCGGGTCGCCTGTAAGGCCACCAGCCGGTAGAGAGCACCGCTGTCCAGGTAGAGATACCCCAGGGCCGCGGCCAGCATCCGGGCCACCGTGCTTTTGCCCGCGCCTGCCGGTCCGTCGATGGTGATGATGCCCCGGGCTCCCTTCTCAGCCATTAAGCCCCATGACCTTGGCGAAAGCTCTGATAAAGCGCTGATTTTCTTCGGGCAACCCCACATTGACCCGGATATGTTCAGGAAAGCCGTAGGCCTCCATGGCCCGGATGATAACCCCTTGCCGCAGCATGAGGTCGTACACCTCCCGGGCCGGCCGATCCACGCGGATCAGGATATAATTGGCCTGGGAAGGGGTATAACTCAAACCGAGACGCGCCAACTCCCCGCAGATCCAGGCCCTGCCGGAGTGCACCACCTTCAAGGTGCGCTCTAAAAAGAGGCGGTCCGTCAGCGCCGCCCGGGCCGCGATTTGGGCCAGGCGGTTGACATTGAAGGGGAGCCGGATACGGTTCAAGTAATCCATCAAGACGCTGGGGCCGAAGCCGTAGCCGATGCGCAGCCCAGCCAGGCCATAGGCCTTGGAGAAAGTGCGCAGGCCCACCAGGAGCCGGTCTTCGTCTAGATAGGCCAGGCTTTGGGGGACCAGGGGGTCATCCGCGAAGTCGATATAGGCTTCATCCAGGACCACGGTCACGTGCGCGGGCAGGGATGCTAAAAATTCTTCCCATTCCTGCCGTAAAAAGGCGGTGCCGGTGGGATTGTTGGGATTATTCAGCAGGATGAGCCGGGTCTGGTCGGTCACGGCCCGGGCCACGGCCGGGAGGTCCACCCGCATCTCTTTTAAGGGCGCGATGCGGAAGACCCCTCCCACCGCCTGGGTCAGCAGGCCGTACATCAGGAAGGTATGGTCGGTGCTAAGCACTTCCCCGCCTGGGGGCACCAGGGCCCGGACCAGGAGGTCCAAGACCTCGTCAGAGCCGTTCCCCAGGAGCAATTGCGCCGGGGAGATTCCCAGGTGGCGGCTCAAGTCTTCCTTGAGATAATAGGCATGGCTGTCGGGATAGCGATGCAGGGTGTGGAGGTTTTCCTGGATGGCTGCCAGGGCCAGGGGAGAGGGCCCCAGGGGGTTTTCATTGGACGCCAGTTTCACGGCGTTCGTAATTCCCAGTTCCCGTTCCAGTTCTTCCAGGGGTTTGCCAGCCAGGTAAGGCGTAATTTGCGTGAGGTGCGGTTGGATTACAGTGTTGAACTTGGGGTTCATCGTGGTCCCGGACCCGGATTTCTCTGGGCCGGAAAAAGAAAGGGAAGAATTGATGGTTTTTGGTTTTTTAGGTGATGTCGTCAAAAAGTCACAATGCTCCTCCCTTCCCCGTGGCTCCATTCCACGGCGGGAGAAGCTTTCCTGTTATATATTTATTTTAATGAATCCAACCAGTTAAACAGAATCGCCGCCTGGCCGACCCGGCCATCACTTATCAAATGTTTTATAGCTTAAAATTCTGAGAAAAGCAAGTGTTTTTGCGCTAGGGCCGGGCCGGGGGCCTGGCGGTGAAGACCCGCCAACTTAGGGCTTAAACATTGTCTCATATTTGCTCTTCTTCGCCGCTCATTTTCCCCTACCCAAACCTTCAACATCTCCATTTGGCATGCCGTCATGAAGAATTCGGGATAGGTAATAGTCCTTGCCTTTATAGCGCTAATTAATTAGGGAAATAGGTACAAATGCCTATTGAAACACATTCTATCCGTTATTACTTATCTTTACAAGAGGGTACCGGTTTTATCAGCGCCAATTCAGTTCGCCCCCCAGCAGAGAGAGGAGATAAATCGTGGGGGTAAAGTTATCCATTCAGAGGCTCGGACCGTTATTCCGCCTGGAAGGAGGGAGGGTCTGAGGCTGAATCTGCAGTTGAGAAAAGCCTTTGTGATGTTGTCGCAGAAACCAGCATTCTCAGGTTGAAAAGGCAAACCATCCGTAAGGGTGGGACGCAAAGCCACGGGTCTTGCCTGAGCAAGATAGCCGGGTTGCCAAACTGGGGCTCAGGAGCATCGTTTTTTCTGGTTAGCCCCGGTTTTTAAGAAAGGAGCTGGCCATGAAAAAACAAGCATTGGTCCATGCCAACTTTGGCCCGGCCGCGGAGCATTGGCCTGCGCAGGCGGATGCCTCCTGGCAAGAGCGGATGGTGCTGCAATATATCCCTCTGAGCAAATATATCGCCTCTCGTTTGGCTTTGCGCCTGCCTTCCCATATCTCCCAGGATGATCTAATCAGCTCCGGGATCATCGGTTTGATTGACGCCATTCGCAAATTCGACCCCAACAAAAATATCAGTTTCAAGACCTACGCAGAGTTCCGCATCAAGGGCGCCATCCTGGACGAACTGCGGAGCCTGGACTGGACCCCCAGATCAGTGCGCAGGAAAGCTCGCCTCATTGAGGACGCATATGCGAAATTGCAAAAGACCCTGGGCCGGTCTGCGGAGCCGGAGGAGGTGGCCGAGGCCTTGGGCCTGGAGATGAAAAAATTTTACCACCTCCTGGATGAGGCCAAGGTGGTATCCATGGTGGAACTGGAGAAGCTATGGAAGCCCTCCAGCGCTAGCGCTGAGCTTGCGGAAAATGAGGTGCCGGATATTTTACCGGACGAAACCGTCCGGGATCCTTTCACGGCCGTGCACTTTTCCCGGCTCCAGGAAGCCTTGAAGCGCAGTATCGAGGCCCTGCCTGACAAGGAAAAATTATTGATTTCATTCTATTATTATGAAGAACTGACCATGAAGGAAATCGGTCAGATCATGGGCCGTACCGAATCCCGCATCTCCCAGCTCCATGCCCGGGTGATCCTGCGCCTCCGGGACAACCTGCAGGAATACTTTGGCCAGGGGGAGAAGAAAGATGCATTCATCCCTCCCCCTGCCGACCTACCGGGGTCTGCGCCTCTTTCTGATACCGGCGGCGCTCTTGACCGTTAGGGTCGATTCGGCCTGGGGCCGTAATGAAGAGAAAGCTCCTCCTGACCCCGGCCATCGGGTTCGGGCGGTGACGACCCGTTAATCAAGTCATAATCGTTTTATGAGACCCCAGTTTTTATCACCGCAGGCCTAGACTCCTGTTCAGGTCCTTGCCAAAGCTAAGTAGTTTAATATCAAGTAAATACAATATATGCCAAATATTGTCTAGGTAAAAATACCTACATATAAATAGGCATTTGTACCAATGGCCTTATAGAAAAAGCAACTATAGATTAATTTTAAACGCGGGGTCCGAGACAATTCTGTGGGTTTATAGTTCATCCGCATATTGATGGCCTCCCGATCAAAGTTTAGGAGGATTAGGTCATGCGTAAAACAGCAAGATTTTTTATGGCCGTGCTCTTAGTCATCGCCCTGGCGCCGGCGGCCTTTGCCGGCTTGCAAGCAGTGGGGCCCTTCAACCCCGTGGCCCCTCCGGGCAACGGCTATCCCGCGTGGTATACGGATGCCAACGGGGTAACCGTGGAATTGCCCATTCCGCCCCTTGGGGATGGGGTTACCGCGCCCACCATGATCTATGCCCCGTTGACCCCGACTTCCAACGCGGTGGCCCAGGCGGCCGGCTTCGATACGGAAGCCTTTTACTTTAACGCCAGGAGCCCCAAAGCTTTCCAAACCAGGTTCGGGAAAGCCACCGTCACCATCGGCTTGGAGGCTTCCTATGTCAACGGCATCCCCACGGACGGGCAGCAGATGGTGTTCGCCCGCATCCGCATCAAGGCCGCGGTGCAGAATGCCGGCACCTACACCTTCTTCCATCCCTGGGGTTCTGAGACCATCACCGTCACCGCGGCCGACATCACCAGCAAGAAGGGTATCTTCTTTACCAAGGACGTGGGCCTGACCCCCGGGTGGGTCTCGGACGGCGCCGGCGGTTGGACTGCGGTGCCGACCCCCCTAGGCTTCTACGGCGTCCTCCAGCCGGACAACAGCATGTCCACCTTTCTGAGGCAGGTGGCCCCCGCACCTCCGGCCGGCTGGATCGGCGACGGGGTGACCGAAGCCACCTTTACGGGCAGCCCCATCGCCTATAATAAGATTAGGCTGCAAGGTCCTCCGGGCATCGACCTGGACGGCAAGAAAAATAACTTTATCGAAGCCGCTACCATGGCCATCTCCGGGCACATTCCGGCCTCTACGGCGGTGCCCCTGCCCCTGAGCCTGGACCGCGTTACCTGCTCTTACATCCGCAACCTGGAACATATCAACGTGTTCCTTACTTCCAGGGCGGGGGCGGCCGTGCAGATTGCCGATGCGGTTTCCGGCGCCATCCTGTTTAATGGTGCTGTGACCAGCCCCACCGGCAAATTTTTTGCCGACTTCGTCGGCACTTCCACGTCGATCACGGTAACCGTCAGCGCCGCCGGCTTCACCACCACTTCGGCCACGGCTAATGTGATTGATTATGTCAGCATTACCAGGCCAACCTATAGTCTCGGGACCAATATCCTGACAGTGCAGGCCACTTCCAGCGATTGGGTCAAACATCCCACCACGCCGCCGATTTTGACGGTCCAGGGTTTCGGCGCCATGACCGTTAATAGCGTTGGCACCTATTCCCTGGCAATCCCAATGACGACGCCGCTGCCGCCCTTTGTCACGGTGACTTCCTCAGTGGGTGGTTCGGACACGGCGACGGTGGCCATCCTCCCGTAACCTTTAACAGCCGCGACCACGTTTACGAGCGTGTGGGGGCCGGAGCCAGCCCTCACACGCTTTGTTTTTTCCGGACATTGACCGCCCCCGGGATTTCGTGTTAGTCTGGGCAAAATCCCTGATTAGGTGGACCCGTACATGCTCCTGGCTGATCTCTATGTGGATAAAATCGATCTGGAACGGTATCTTGCGCCGGCAGACTGCCGGGGCGCAGGTTTCCCGGATTGCCGGCAGTTCGTGGAGGCCCTGAAGGCAGGGCGAGTCCGCCCGGAGGAATGTCCGAGTTTAAGCGCGGTCAAGCGCTACGCCCTGTCTCTGGCAGTGCGGGCCAAAGAAGTGCTGCCGCCGGCGCCGTCCCTGGAGCTGCCCCGGCCCCTGCCCCCGGAACTCTACGAGATCAATGACCCGGACGCTGAGGCCCCGGTGTTGGTCACCGGCAACAGCGAATTCACCGTTACCGTGCTCACCGGGATACTGGCCTATACGACCAGTCCCTTTTACCTGCTCCTGGTGGATTGCCGGGGGGATACCGCGGACATGGCCATGATCTACCGGAGCTTTACCCCCCAACGTCTGGATCAGTCCCTCACCGCCAATAATCTGGCCGGGAAGGTGAAACACCGCCGCCTCATCATCCCCGGGGTCCTGGCGCCGCTCAAGGAGGAACTGGCCGGTTACACCGGCTGGGAGGTCATCCCGGGGCCCATCTGCGCCGGGGAACTGCCCCTGTTTATGGGGGACAGGTGGCAGCCGCCCCCGGTAGTTGCGTAAAAAGTTCAAAGTTCAAAGTTAATACGGCGATGCCCCAGAATTGGCACCTTTGCGGCCCTGCCTTGCCCGGGGCGGTTTTCCATGGTACAAAAGGGCATGAACCGGCTCAGCCTTGCCTTCCTCAAGTCCCGGCTCTCCTTGAACCCCCACCCGCCGGAGCCGCCTCCCGGTTTACAGCCGGCCGGGGTCTTGGCCCCGGTCTTCTTTGCCGATGACCAGCCCCACCTCCTTTTTACCCAGCGGACCATGACGGTCAGGGATCATCGGGGGCAGATCTCTTTCCCGGGGGGGGTGCAGACCGCCGCAGACCCCGACTTTCTGGCCACCGCGCTCCGGGAGACCCAGGAAGAAATCGGCCTTGCCCCTGGGGAAGTGGAACCCCTGGGCGCGTTAACGCCCGTGGCCACCGTCACCGGTTACTGGATCACCGCGTTTGTGGGCGTCATCCCCTATCCCCATGATTTCCGGCTGAACCCCGAAGAAGTAAAAAGCCTTCTGCTCCTGCCCCTGGCAGGTTTTTGCGTGCCCCAGCGCTGGAACTCAGGTGATTATACCTATCATGACCGGATCGTTAGGGTCTGTTGCTGGAAGCATCAGGGCACGGTGATCTGGGGCGCCACGGCCCGCCTGCTCCTGGATCTTTTGGAGAGACTGGGAGAGAACCCTTTCCCTGGAGGAAAAGATGCCCCCTGTGTGGACTGATCTGGCCGGGGCCGGGGCCCTGGTTAAGGACGGGGACCTGGTGGCCCTGGGGGGGCACACCCGCCAGGCCCCCATGGCCTTGATCCGGGAGTTGCTCCGCCAGGGCCGCCGGGGCCTGCGAATAATTACCGTGCCCACCGGGGGCCTGAACGTGGACCTGCTCATCGGCGGGGGTGCGGTTACAAAAATCCATTTTGCCCAGGTGGCCCTGGAGGAATACGGCATGGCCCCCAACTTCCGCCGCGCGGTGGAGCAGGGGAGGCTAAGTTGCCGGGAATACCCCTGAGGCGCGCTGCTCCGGGCCCTCCAGGCGGGGGGCATGGGTGTTTCCTTTCTGCCGGTGCGGGGGATTCTGGGCTCCATTTACCTGGAGGTCAATCCCCGCTTGCAAGTGATCTCTGACCCTTTTAACGGCGAAGACCTGGTGGTGGTGCAGGCCTTGTGCCCGGACGTCACCCTGGTGCATGGCAGCCAGGCGGATGAAGAAGGCAACCTGCTCATCCCCCGGGTGGCGGACTGGCCCCTGGCCATCAAGGCGAGCCGCCGGGTCATCGCCACCGTGGAGGAGCGGGTGGCGGGACCGCTGACGGACCAGCCGGACTGGCGCCTGATTCCCGCCGCTTTCCTGACGGCCCTGGTGCACTGTCCCGGGGGCGCGGCTCCCACCGGCTTTCCCGGCTACTACGGCCAGGACGAGGAGCAGATCGCCGATTATCTCAAAAGCGCCAAAGACCCGGCGGCCTGGGCCGCTTACCTGGAAAGGTGCGTTTTTAAAGAAGATTAACCACAGAGACACAGAGAGCACAAAGAAGCACAGAGGATAAAGAGAAATTAAAAAGGTGGGCCTATCCCACCTTTTTAATTTTCATTATTTTCTCTGTGTAACTCTGTGCCTCTGTGGTTAAATTATTTCGTCCCGTTCACTCCCCCGTTTACCAGGCGCACCACGGCCAGGTCCGGGAAGTAGTCGATGATGTTCAGGCAGCCGTAGTTCTGGTCCAGGCGGAAGAGGTATTGCAGATTGAGGCCCAGGGCTTCGCTGAGGATCACCCGGTTGAGACCCGCGTGGGCCACCAGGAGAAAGGCTTGCTCATGGTGTTGTGCCACCAGCCGCTGCAGCGTCGGCAGGGCCCGGGCCTTGAGGTCCATGAGGCTTTCCCCCCCGGGGATGCGGAAATTGGGAAGGTCCTGGAAGCGGGCCTTAAGATCCTCCGGATACTGCTCCGCGATCTCCTGAAAACTTAACCCTTCCCAATTGCCGAAATGGATCTCCCGGAACTCGGGGAAGGTCTGGGGTTTGAGGGCCCGGCCCCGGCAGATGATCTCCGCGCCTTGAGCGGCCCGGGTCAGGTCCGAGGCATAGACCCCGGCCAGGTCCACGTCCCGGAGTTGGGCCCCGGCCTGCTCCAGCTGCTGCACCCCCCGGGGGCTCAGCTCGATATCGTTGTTGCCGTGATAAAGATGGGTATGCCCATCGGCCACCTGACCGTGGCGCAGGAGATAAAGGCGGGTGGGGATCAGGGAACCCGCGGCCCGTAGAGCTTGCAGACGCATGGTAATAAGCTTATCCCTTTATGAGATAAAATTCAAATGCTCTGAAAATGTCCTTCGTAGGGCGCGTCTCACGCGCCAAAATGATGAGTAGAAATTCCCTTGGGATCAGATGATGGTGGGGCG
>Ga0265296_1004719_pt1 | contig 11685 bp, 9 predicted proteins | sample MunlanPumphouse1_FD_189073 | JGI IMG/M metagenome (GOLD analysis project Ga0265296, IMG submission 189073) | Groundwater microbial communities from a municipal landfill in Southern Ontario, Canada - Pumphouse #1 | ecosystem: Environmental > Aquatic > Deep subsurface > Groundwater | place: Canada...
GTCCAGCGTACGGCGTACCGGACGATCCGATTGAACCCGCGGATGCCGTACCCGATCCGGAAGACCTGCATACTCCTTGGGTGACCAAGGAGTGCCACATGTATGTGGCATTATGCATCGAGTATCTGGTATACCGAATACTGAATACCGGATACTCAATACTCGTCAGAACATCACGTCCTCCTCCGCGCGCTTATACGCATGGATCTCGTCGGCGGTAAACCAGTGCTGGATCTCGTTCGCCGCCTCCGAGGGATCACCGGACGCGTGGACGACGTTGTGGAGCGCTCGCTTCCCCGCATTCGCGAGGACCGGCGAATCCACGGAGTAGTCGCCGCGGATGGTCCCCATCTCCGCCTTCGCTGGCACGGTGTTCCCGACAATCTTCCGAATCATGTCAATCGCGTGGATGCCCTCCCAGAGCATCGCGACGACGGGTCCCGAGGTGAAGAAGTCAATGTTCCACTCTGCGACCATCTTCCCGATTGCGAGCGGATCGTTCGTCCCAACCTCCCGAACCGGATCCTTCCCGTACTTCGCGTACGTCTCGAGCGTTTTCTCTCCCATCCCGCGCATCCACGCATCGGTCATGGGGTAGTGGCCGCGCGCTTGGCGTTCGCTCGGCGCGACCATCTTCAACGCGATGAGTTTCAACCCTCGCTGCTCGATGCGGTGGATGACCTCACCGACGAGCCCGCGCTTCACGCCATCGGGTTTCACAAGGACGCAGGTGCGTTCCATACATGAGACGGGGGTAAGAACTGAGGGACTAGCGTATCACTCCGAATCGAAACGATGCAACCGCGTCTCACTTCAGCGTCGTGAGCGCGAACGGGGAGAGGGGGCGGATGCCGCGATGGCGGTACCACCGGAGGATCGCGGCGATGGCGAGGAGGTAGGCACCGGCGATGAACCACCCGTCGAATGTTGGCGCGGGGAGCTGCGCCCACGGGAGCGCTGCGGTGTACTCGACGAGCCCGACGATCGCATCGGTCATTGCGGTGAGCGCCCAGGCGATCGGCGACTGGAAGAATGGAGGGAGCACGGATGCGGCGAGGAGAATCGCACCGGCGGGAATCACCGCAGCGGAGAGCGGGAGGACGAGCATCCCAACGAGCGGGCCGAGGACGGCGATGACCCCGAATGCGCTCGCGAGGAGCGGCGCGGTCGCGAGCGACGCGGCGATGCTCGCGCCGAGGAGGTCCCGGAGTTCGCGGAGGAGCGGCCGTCGGCACGGGAGCAGGCGCTCCACGATCGGTTGCCCGAGGATGATCGCCGCGGTCGCGGCGACCGTGAGCTGGAACGCGAGGTCGAATCCAAGGATGTGCGGGTGCGCCGCGACCATCGCGGTTGCGACGAGGAGGAGGACGCGCAGCGGGCTTGCCACACGGCCGACGAGCCCGACGAATGCGAGCGCGATCGCGACGAGGGCGCCGCGCACCGCGGGCGCGGTGAGGCCGACGAGGAGCGTGAAGGCGATGACGCACGCGATCGCCGCGCGCAACGAGATGCCGCGCGGGATGCCGATGAACCGGAACGCGCGGCGGAGGCGATCCGCGATGTACGACATGTGCCAACCGGAGACGACGAGGATGTGAATCGTCCCGCTCCGCCGAAAGGCATCCTCGAGATCGGTGCTCACCGCGTGCGGGATCCCGAGGACCATGCTCTGGACGATCCCGTTCGCGGGCTGCGCGAGCGCGCGATCGAACCGGCCCAAAAACTCACGGCGAGCGTGCGCGAGGAAGCGGAGCGTTGGGCTGCCGGCTCCCGTTGCGAGGATCTGGATATCGGACCGGTCTCGCACCGAGCACACGCCGTCGGTGGTGAGCCGATCACCGAGTCGCTGCGGGGGAGCAAACCGGCAGCGGGCCTGTACGATATCGCCGTACTCCACCGCTCCGGTACCTGCCGCGGGCATGAACACGGTGATCGGGCGGCGGAACCGAACTTCGGGCGGGTCACTGCGCCGGAGCGCGGCGGTCCGCGCATCCGCCACCCGCGCGCGAGCGCGCCCTTGCGTGAGCGGCGTCACCGCGGTGACACGACCCTCAATGGTGAGGTCGCCGCTCGGGATGACGCTCGTCGGCACACTGGAGAGCATCGTGAATCGGAGAACGCCGAGGCCGACTGCGACGATACCGCAGCATACGACCGCTCGGTGGCGGTGCCCGAATCGCCACACCGCAGCCGCCGCGCACCCCACGCTCACCGCAGTGACTATCCACAGAGGAACGTGCGACGCAGTGTACGCGAACGACGCGAGCGCAATGCCGATGAGGAACCCGACGCAGGACGCAACGACGAACGGAGTTCGGATGACCATGTACCTCTAGCTTCAAGCTGACAGCCGCAAGCTGCAAGCACAGCGAGAGCGGTCCGATGTCCATCGGACCGCTCAATCGCTATCGCCGTTCGTCTCACTTCAGTGCGTAGGCCCACGCTCGGACGATCGCCCAGTCCGCCGGCGTCTTCGGGGTCTTCTTGAAGGTCGCCTTGAACTTCACGATCCCGGTGCGCTCTTTCGCGAGATCCCGCTTGAAGCGGACGCGGTAGAGCATTGTGTTCCAGGCGAGGTCATCGTTCACGTTCTTGAAGTTCGGCGCGTCGCGACCCGTGAGCTTCTGGAAGGCCGGCAGCATCGCGCTCACCTGTGCACGCTCCTTCACGATGTTGCGCACCGTCGGCTTCTGGCCGTTCGAGATCTGCTCTGCGACGAGGAGGAGTTTCGATGCATCCGATGCGATCGCGGACCCGAGCGTGTCGAAGAGGTCGCGAACCACCGCGAGCCGCTCACCCGAGCCGAGCGCAACCGTCACCGATGAGGTCCCGTAGGAGACGAAGTTCGCTGCGACCGCCTTCACCGCTGCGACGATCGTCACCCGGAACTCGGTCGCGCTGTTCGCCACCTTCGTCGTGTTCGTCGCCTCTGCCGCCGTGTTCCGAACTGCCGCGATCCCTTGCGTGACGAGGTGCGCGACGAGCGTCGCGGCGTCCGATGCGGTTGACGCGGGTGCTGCCGGTACCGCGACGGTTCCCGTCGTCGCCGCAGGCGTCGCCGGCGTCGCCGCCACTGGAGCCGTCGTCGTCGTTGCGGCTGGCGTGCCGAAGACCGAACCGGCCCCGCCACCGCCGCCGCTACCGCCGGTCGTCCCACCCGACGCTGCGGTCGCGAACGACCCGGTCAGTGCAGCGCTATCGTTCGAGTTGTTATCCGTTGCGCAGACCGCGACGTAGTACGTCGTTGCCGGGCTCAAACTCGTGAGCGACGTGCTCGCCGAACTCGGTGTTGACGAGGTCCCACCGGAACACGCGGAGAGCGAACTCGTTGAGTAATGGAACTTGTAGCTCGAGATGCTCCCGCTGCCGGTCGAGATCGCCGTCCCACCAGTCGTCGTCGTCGGCGCGGTCCACGAAATCGTCGCCGAGCTCGACCCCGGCGTGCCCGCCGAAAGCACCGTCGGCGCGCTCGGAACGTAGTCAGACGTCGTGCTCGAACTATACCCGTACGATCCGCTCCGGTACCCGTAGTTCCCGGCCGCCTGGTTCAACGCGAGCACGACGTTGTTCACGGCGACTGAGGCAACGACGAACAGCACCATCGAGATGAACGCGATCCCCGCCTGCCATCGGCGACGGGACCGATCATCCGAACCGCCAAGCCCCTCTGAGACCTTTTGACCGATCCGACGGAGTTTTTGACTCATATTCCGGTCGCGTGGTGATAGGTATCGATAGTTTAGGTTATCCACACAATCCCCAAAATCTTCTCGGGGACACCTCCATTGTACTGCGCAGCATCACGCACAACTAGAGCGAGGGTACCGAAATCTTTTCCCCTCAACGTAGCGAACCCGTAAGCATCGCCGCTCGCCATCCACAAGAGACGCACGCTTCGACTCGCTGCGAGCAGCGCAGCATCAGCGCATACTCAACGCGTCTTCATATTTTTAGTGTACCACAAAATGCCGCCTCGGTCATCTGGAAATCAGCGTACCCGCCACATGCCGAACACGCGCCGCCGGAGCACCGCCACGCTCACAGAGGAGTCCCGGCATCCGCCCGCTCGAGCAGTCGCATGGCTTCGATATCCTCCGAGGTGATCGCGCGCGGATCGTACCGCCACACATGCGGGCTCACGCGCTCGAAACTCGGATCGGTCTGGATGAACCGGATGTACTCACCGTTCGTCACCAAGCGACCCGTGAAGATGTACAACGGTCGATCGTACATCGCAAGGAGTTCGTGACGCCGCGCATTGCTCTTCCCAAACCAAAACTCACGCCACAGATGGTATGACCACTTATTCAACGAACCAAACCCGGGATCGATAACCGGACGCCCAGCAAATGCACTAACCCATGGCGTATACACCGATTCTGTTGTCATGGCGTATGCGGATTCTTCTGCAACCGTCGCGATGGCACGAATTTCTGTGCGCTCATCCGGATACAACTGCGGCCTCTGATCCCAAACTGCGAGCGATCCGTGCAAAACAAATCCGACAAGCAGAAGCAGTACGACCGGAACGCTCACACGATCGTTTTGCATGGTATTGAGAAACCGCATGAACGCATACGCAGCGAAGAGAATGAGGACGAGGTCGAAATAAATGAGAAATCGGTGCTGGTAGACCACGGGTATTGCAACGAGGAACGCGAGGACGACCATCCAAATCAAGAGAAGACTCGATCGACTAAATTGCACGCCGTCTTCCCGTCGCAATCTCCGGAACGCGAACAGTAGGACGCCGAGCACAGAAAACGGAAGGAGGTAAATATCGGCAAGATGGACAACGGTACGATTCACGTAGAGGCCGGTAAACCCCTGCTGGAGGTATTCGGGGTACTTCGTGTAGAGCCACCCGTACTCGCCGATTATTCCATAGACGTATACGAGATAGAACGCGCGGGCATCTCCCACGCGCGACTGGACGACCGTCGTAACCAGTACCGCGAGGAGAAGAAGAAATCCCGTATCTCGGTCTAGGGGGCGCAGTCGCATGAGCGACCAAAGGAGTTGAACGGCGACGTGAATCACAAGCGCAATGAGAAACGGGAGGAACGTCGCAGGGTGCAGGAGTACCCCGAGCAGCCCGGTGAGTAGCGCGAACCACGACCGACGATAGAGTAGCGCAATCGTCAGCAGGAGGAATGCAATGGCAAGTTCCGTTTGGTAGAACATCCACCAGTACGCAAAGAACTGCGGAATCGAGACCGCAAAAAGAAACACCGCTGCGGCTGCGTACTCGATGCATCGCCTCGGTGCAAGTGTGTGCGCGAGGAAGTAGATTGCACCAGCAATAAGGAGCTGCGACAGTACGTACAGTGCGTGGAGGTACAGAATCGGCGGGATTTTCAACCATTCGAGCGGTACCCAGATAAGCGCGCGGAAGTTTCGATCTCCACTACCACGAAGGATGCGGTTAAGCGACCCGTCCATCGACGAGAGATAGAAACCGGTATCGTACCCTAGCGGTGCCTCTCCGTAACGGATGAATGGCAGAAGTCGGGAGATAACAAGAAATATGGCCGCGAATACCGCGAGTGCAACAAAAACCCGCCTGCGTCGTTGCTGCCACTGCAGTTGGTACACCCCCCGATCTCCCCACACCACCCAGAACACGATGACCGCGAATGCGTAGAATGCGATGCGGATGTACCACGCGACGATGGGTGGGGTGACGGCTGCGATGAGCACGGCGTAGATGAGGAATGCAGCGACCGTCCGTCGAGACACGCGAATGTTCATCCACGCGCGGGATACGAGCGCTCGTGCGGAGCACGAGCGCATGCGTTCGATCGCGCGGCGGACGGCGATCGTGGCGGTCATATTCGTCCGAGCACGCGGTACCCGAGCATCCCCACCCACTCGTGGATGCTCGCCATGGATGAGGAGAACGCGCTCGCGGATGGAAGAACATCAAGGGGGTCAAGTCGGAATTCGCCCGTTGCTGCGTCTGCGGCGACTGGAATCGCGTCAACGCCGACCCTCCGGAACACCGCCATCGCGCGCGGGAGGTGGCGAGCGGACGTCACGAGCACGATGCGGCGGTCTCCGACATCGGGAAGTCGCTCCGCGAGCACGCGCGCAACCGCGCGTCCGTTCTCGAACGTGCTCCGCGATGCGTCCTCAATCCAAAACCGCTCCGCCGGCACCCCCATCGCGGCCGCGTACGACTGCGCGAGCGCCGCCTCGACGGAGATCGGGTCAAACGGGTCTCCTGATCCGCCGGTGTAGAGCAGTGGCACGGTACCGCCGAGTTCTCGTGCGAGGGCGATGCCGCGCCAGAGCCGCCGCCAACTCGGCCCGCTGAGCTCTGCGCTGCTCCACGGAGTCGCGCGCGATGCGCCGCCTGCGAGGACAACGATCGCCTGCACATCAACGAACGCCGCATGCTCCGACGGAGCCCGATACCGGCGCTCGAGCGTCCACGCGAGCGCGTACGCGGTGGGCTCAATCGCGAGGAGGTAGTACAACGCGAGCGCCGCGATGAGGGCACCGGCTCCCCATCGGGGTCGGCGCCGCATGAACACGAACGCAGCAACGAGCCCCACCGCGATGAGCGTTGGTGGGGCGAGCAACGCGCCGAGAATCTTCAAGAGGGTAAACATGGGAGGGGCGATCACGCGCGTTCTCGGATGAACGAATGGGTCGGAACGGCCGCGTGCGCGAGCGGAGCGGCTGGCAGCGACGCATGCTGCTGCTCCACGCCCGGCGCGTACCACTCGATGCGCTCTCGGAGCAACTGCCGGATCGCGTGTCCGCCGACATCCGGGAGCCGCGCGAGCTCGCCGAATCGCTGCACGACCGACGCCATCCCCGCATGGTCGTACCGCTCCGAGGAACGGGCGACGTAGATCTTCTCGTGCTTCGTCGCGATCGTCCCCTCCTCTGCGGTGAGGATCTCCTCGAAGAGCTTCTCCCCGGGCCGGATGCCGATGTACTCGATGCCAATGTCCTCGTACGGCCGGAGGCGGTGGAGACGGATGAGCTCCTCGGCGAACGCGACAATCCGGACCGGGTCGCCCATGTCGAGGACGAGGACGTCGCCGCCGCGCCCGATGACACCCGCCTCGAGGACGAGCGCGACCGCCTCGGGGATCGTCATGAAGTACCGGCGCATGTCTTGGTGCGTGATCGTGAGCGGCCCGCCGCGCTTCAACTGCTCGAGGAAGATCGGGAGCACGCTCCCCCGCGATCCGAGTACGTTCCCGAACCGAACCGCGACGAACTCGGTGCGCCCGCCAGCGGTTCCGCACGCGCGACCGATCTGCTCCGCGATCCGCTTCGTCGCCCCCATGACGCTCGTCGGCCGCACCGCCTTGTCCGTCGAGATGAGGACGAACCGCTCCGTCCCGACTCGCCGCGCCGCCTCCGCGACGTTCCACGTCCCGACGATATTCGCCTTCACCGCCTCCGCGACATTCGATTCCATCATCGGCACGTGCTTGTACGCCGCGGCGTGGTAGACGACGTCCGGCCGGTAGCGCGTGAACACCTCATCCACGCGGTCCGCATCACGGATGTCTCCAATGACGTATGAAATCCGCTCCGCGAGGCCGCGGAACTCCCGCCCGAGCGCGAGCTGCATGCGATGGAGATCGGTCTCATCCACCTCGAGGCACGTGAGCGTGCGCGGACCGTACCGGCACACCTGTCGAACGATCTCCGAGCCGATGGATCCCGCAGCGCCGGTGATGAGGACCGCCTTCCCTGCGATCGCGCGGCGGATCGCGACCTCATCCACCCGAATGGGCTCCCGCCGAATGAGGTCCTCGATGGTGATGTCCTCGATCGCCTGGAGGCGGACCTGCGGCGCGTGGACGTCGTAGAGCCGTGGGACGATCTTCACCTGCGCGCCGGCATCCCGAGCGGCGCGGTGGAGCGCGCGGAGCCGTTGGTGGCCGATGGACTGGATCGCCACGATGACCGCCTCGGCGCGGAGCGTCCGGATGAACGCCGCGAGGTCATCGAGTCCGCCGCGGACGCGGACGCCGTGGAGGTGCGATCCGATGAGGTTCGGATCGTCATCGAGGAACGCGACCGGCGCGTACGCCGCGTACTGCGTCCGCTGAATGTCGCGGAGCACCATCTCGCCGGTGTTCCCCGCGCCGACGATGATCGTGCGCTTCCCGGATTCCGCGCTCCGACCGCTGCGGACCACCTCGAGCGCGACGCGCTTCGCGATGCGGAGCGTCGCAATCGCAACGAGCGTGAGGATGCCGTCAATGAGGAGCACGCCGCGCGGGAATCCCGCGAATGCCTCAATGTGGAACGGGTAGATGATCGCGGCGAGCGCGAGCGACGAGAAGACGATCGCTTTGGCGATGTTCGCGAGGTCGCGGAGCGACACGAACCGCCAGCTCAGCGTGTAGAGCTGGAAGAACCAAAAGCTCACGATCTTCACTCCGAGGAAGAGCGGGAGCGCGCGCGGGACGAGCGCGTAGTACGAACTGCTGCGCGTGAAATCGAACCGAATGAGGAACGCCGAGACGAGCGACCCGCAGGTGATCGCAGCATCCGCCAGGACGAAGAAGAGGAGCTTCTTCGGATGCGTTGGGTGGAACGCGCGACGGACGACGCCCTGTTCGAAGAACATGAACGCGAGGTTCATAGTATTCACAATGGGCTTCGCCCCCTGTGCGACCCCTGCAATCATTTCGTCCGGCAGCGTACACGCTCATCACAAGGGCTCCGCCCCTGTGCGACCCCAGCATCCGTAGCGAGCAAAGCTCTACGGCCACGGATGCCGCTCTACGGCCACCTACCGAAATGATTGCCCCCAAAACGACGCTCCGCGCCGCTTGTTTTCATGCCTCAGATTTCAAATGTCGTGGGAACTGGTACTTCGCCCACACGACGGCGGCGAGGAGCACCGCGACGACGAACGTCGGGAGGAGGTACGGCGGCCGCCGTTGGCCGACGACCGCGAGCGCGATGAGGACGACGTTGAGCGCCGCCATGCCGAGCACGACCGTCGAGTGCTGGCGGCCCGCTTGGACCGCGCGCTGGTACGAGAACGTCCGGTGCGCTTCGTACCACCGCTCCCCGTGGAGCGCGCGACGGATCGTCGTGAACCCCGCGTCCACAATGACGACCGCGAGCACCGTCATCCACGCGAGCGCGGGGAGCGCTCGGGCCTGCTCGGACGCGACGGCGAGCACCGCAAAGGAGAACCCGAGGAAAACGCTCCCAACGTCACCCATGAAGAGCCGCGCGGGGTGCCAGTTCCAGAAGAGGAATCCCGATGCAACCGCAGCGAGGACGCCGAAGGACGCCGCGATCGCCGGCGCTCCGGCAAGGAACGAGAGGACGGCGAGCGCGCTCCCCGCGAGCACCGTCTCCGCGCCAATGAGCCCGTCAATCCCGTCCATGAAGTTGTAGAGGTTGCTGAAGCCGACAATCGCGAGCACCGCGAGCGGCGCGCCCCACACACCGATCGGGACTGCCGCGACCCCAACGGAGAGGACGTCCGGACCGCCAATCCAGAGCACCGCCCATACCGCCGCGATGGCGTGCGCGGTGAGCCGGACGCGCGCCGAGAGCTGGCGTCGGTCATCGAGCCAGCCGATGATCGCGACGAGCGCACCGCCAACGACGAGCGCGACCGCGAGCGCAACGGGGATCGCGCCGGTTGCCCCGAGGACTGCGAACGCGCCGAGCGCGACGACCGCGAGTCCAATCCCGCCGCTCGACGGCGTCGGTACCGCATGCGAGGAACGCGCGTTCGGGTACGCGATCCAGCGCCGTGTCACCGCGAAATGGTACACGAGTCCGGTGAGGAACGCAGACGCGAGCGCGACGAGGAGCGCCGCACCGACGACTTGCATCGCGAGAGCCGACATACGCTACCGTTCTTCGACGCTCCAGACATCCCAGTACCGCGCGTCGTATCGGACATCATCACCTTTCGTTTCCTCCATCGTCGCGGTTGAGAAGTACATGATCGTCGCGTCCGGCGTGAGCGACATCGCACCGTTCGCGTACCCGGGAGGGATGTAGAGCACCGCGGGCTTCTTCGCGGACATGACGTGCCGGTACACGTTCGCGTCCTTCGCTGGCCGACCCCAGTCGCCAACAATCGGCACCGCGCCCACGAGCGCCGCGCCCGCGGCGACGAACACGTACTTCGCCTCGCGGCGATGCGCATGCCACGCGCGGATGAATCCCTGACGATGATTCTGTAAAAAGTAAAACCGTTTCACGCCCTGGAACGTGAACCCATTCACGTAGCCGACCTCTCCGCGATCATCCACCCCGAGACCGCCGCCCTCGAGGAATACCGGCTCAGTGTACGACGGGAGATCACTCATACGAACGCTCGCGCGGATGTGCCCGGAAATGCATCCGTCAGCGGGTGCGCCTTCAGGAATGCCTCATTACTGTACCGCGGACTCTCCACGCCTTCCAAATGGCCGCTCGCGACGAGGTCGCGGATCTCCCGGATACCATCATCGAGCGTGTACCGAGGTTGAAATTTGAGCAGCTCGCGCGCGCGATCGCACACGAGTCGGATGTCCATCGCATCCGCGGGAGCGGATTCGAACGCGATCGTCGCAGTGGGGATGTGGGTGACGATGCGTTCGGCGAGCGCGCGAATGGTCGAGTTCTCGGACGCGATGTTGCATGCGCCGACGATCGTGGTGGCAACGTGATTCGCCATGACGGCCGCGACGTCGCGAACGTGACAGAACCCGCGCGACTGCGTACCACCGCGGACCGGCATCGGCTTCCCCTCGGCCGCGAGACCGGTGAACCGGTTTGGGACGAGATCAAACCGCGGCCGCGCATCAGGTGCCGCGATGCCGTAGAGCGTCGCGAGCCGGAGCACGAGCGCGCGGCCTTCGAGGTGTCGCTCCGCCGCGACTTTCGTCTCCTGGTACAGCGTCTGCGGCCGGAGCGGTGCGTCCTCGGTGAGTGGCGACGCGCTTGCGCCGTACGCGAGCGAGGTTGAGGGGAAGATGATGCGGCCGCGGTAGTTCGCGGCGAGCCACGCGACGCTGCGGTCGTTGAGTTCGACCGCGAGGCCCGGGTACAGCGCGCACGCGCCATCCGCGACGAGCGCCGCGAGCCAGATCACCGCGTCCGCCCATGCGAGGTGCGACTGGAGTTGCGCGTGATCACGAATGTCGCCGCGGATGAACTCCGCCGTCCCGTGGTATTCATCCTCCCAGAGCAACGCGTCGTACACGCGCACGTCTTCACCGCGCTCGCGGAGAATGTCCACGACCGCGCTCCCGACGTACCCCGCACCGCCGACGACGAGCACGCGCTTCGACATACCTTCTACTCACTCCCACCTTTTCTCCCCCTCCACTGGAGGGGGAGCGGGAGGGGGAGGCGCTCAATCGCCCCCAGCGTACCCCGCGCTCGCACCGCGAGCAATGCGAACCCCTCGCCGGAAACCGGCGAGGGGCCACGTGAAGGAACAGATCGCTACGCGGTGAGGAGCCCGCGCGCGACGAGCGCGTAGCGAATCTGCGCAGCGCTCGTGAATTGAATCGCCGACATGCCGACGCGCTCGGCCATGGCGACGTTCTCCGGCAGGTCGTCCACAAAGAGGATCTCCCGGGCTTCGGGCCGCGAGGGGCCGATTGATGATTGGATCACCTCCACGATGCGCTCGAACGTGCCGGGATCGCGCTTGAGCGCATGGAGCTCATGCGAACGAAGCTGCAGACG
>Ga0265296_1004720_pt1 | contig 11683 bp, 14 predicted proteins | sample MunlanPumphouse1_FD_189073 | JGI IMG/M metagenome (GOLD analysis project Ga0265296, IMG submission 189073) | Groundwater microbial communities from a municipal landfill in Southern Ontario, Canada - Pumphouse #1 | ecosystem: Environmental > Aquatic > Deep subsurface > Groundwater | place...
TGCGTGGACTTATGCATACAGAGATAGAAAAGTAAAAAAGAGAACTTTCAGAAATTTGTGGAATTTGCAGATTAATTCATTAGCCAGAGAAAACGGAATTACATACAGCAGACTAATTAATGGATTAAAAATTAAAAAAATAGAAATAGACAGAAAGATATTAGCAGAACTGGCAAACAAACATCCTGAAATCTTCAAACAAATTATTGAAGAAGTAAAATCAAAGTAAAACAAAAACCGCTTCCCCCAATGGGAAGCGGTTTTTGTTTCATATTCCGTTTTTTATGATATAGCCGTTAGCTTTTTTTAAAATCTCTTTTGCGTTTTTAAAACTTAATTTTTTAATTGATTCTTCATAGGTCAGCCACACAAAACCAGAATGCTCGTCTGAAATTTTTATTTCTTTTTGCCATGTTTCTGCAATAAAAAATACAACTAATTTAAAAACCCATGGCGCTTTTTTTCTTGCTTCGCCTTTTAATCCATAAGACCTGCGAAAAAAATATTTTTCTAATTCTTTAAATCCTGGAGTTATTTTAAGGTCTTTAATGCCAGTTTCTTCAGCAACTTCTCTTTTTGCGGTTTCTTCTTCGGTTTCGCCTTCTTCAACATGCCCCTTTGCAAATCCCCAATGACCGCGCTTTCCCGGCTCAGATGGCGCATAATGCAAAAGAAGGTAATATTTTTTACCCTCTTCTTCTCTAAAAATTATTACTCCCGCTGATTTTTCCCTCGGCATCTTATTTAAAATATTCTAATAATTCTTCCACTTTTATATTTTATAAACGTCCTTTATTTTTTTAGTGATTATATCATTTTCTATGTGTTTAACCAACAAAATTTCTATTTGCTTTTTGTTTAATCCAAAAAAGTCTCTTAAAAAATTTATTTCTTTATCGCAATTAAAGGGGTGGACCCAAACACTTTTTTGCAAAGAATAAAACCCCAATTCCTTTAACTTTCCCCTAAAAGCGTTTCTTTTGATTCTTTGGTTATCGGGTATATCAAAAATAACAAATCGCCACAATTTATCCCAAACCTTGGGTTTATCAATTTTAACATCATCCACTTGATATTTTCGCGCCAAGTTTTTCCCTTCTTTTGTTAAAGTTATTTTAACATCGTAACCGATTTTTTCAACCATAATTAATCCTCTTTTTCTTAAATAATTAAAAGCATCCGTGGTTTTTTTCTCATCTGAAAACTTATAACGTTGGTTTTTAAAAAAGTATTTTATTACTTTAGGAATAAAATATGGCGATGTGCAAGCAATAGCAATTGCGCCGGCAAAAAACAAATACGCTAATATTTTACGCGAATTACTTTCTCTCATTATAATTATAATTTATATTTCTCATTTTTATTATATCACTTTTTTATTATATCACTTTTATAAAATGTTGGTAATAATTGTGCGACCGCACAAACATTACCAACATTTGTTTGGGGAAAGTATCGGAAAAATTATTTTAAGTATTTTAATAATCCTTCGACTGAATTGGTGTTTATGATATCTGACTTTTCGGCCCAGCCGCGACGGGCCATACTTACTCCGTATTCCATTAAATCTAATTGTTCTTTTTTATGGGCGTCTGTATTAATTATCATTTTTACCCTTTCATTTTTTGCCCTTCTTATATATATGTCTCTTAAATCCAACCTGGAAGATGAATTGATTTCCAAAATAGTTCCGGTTTCTTTTGCCAGTTGCAAAATTTTATCAAAATCAATTTGGTATTCATCTCTTTGACCGACAATTCTTCCGGTTGGATGGGCTAAAATATCTATGTTTGGATTTCTCATTGCCTTTTCAATCCGCGCCATCATTTGTTTTTTTTTCATTTTCAAAGAAGAATGCACGCCGGCTATCACATAATCTAATTGAGCTAAAACTTCGTCTTTAATATCAACCGAGCCATCATTCAAAATGTTTGTTTCGCAACCGTGCAAAACTCTAAATTTTATTTTTTGTTTTTCAAATTTTTCATTTATTTTTTTAATTGCTTCATGCTGTTTTAACAATTTATTTTCGTCCAGTCCATTTTCAATCCTCAAAAATTTTGTGTGGTCGGAAATTCCAATATATTCATATCCTAAATCCATTGCCGATTTTACCATTTCTTCAATTGAATTTTTTCCGCCGTCCCAATTTGAGTGGCAATGTAAATCACCTTTAATATCTTTTAACTCAATTATTTTAGGTAATTTATTGTTTAAAGCCGCTTCAATTTCGCCCTCGTTTTCTCTTAATTCCGGCTCAATATAAGGCAAACCAATTGCTTTATAAACTTCTTCTTCTGTTTTGCCTGCAATCATCCGCCAGCTGGCGGATTCGCCGCGGAATACGCCATACTCGCTCAATTTTAAATCTTTATCAATAGCAATTTTTCTGGTGGCAATATTGTGGTCTTTACTGCCTGTAAAATATTGCAACGCAGAACCGAAACTTTTTTCTTTTACAACCCTTAAATCAATATCAAACCCAGCTTCCATTCTCACAGAAGTTTTTGTGTCGCCCTTTGCCCAAACTTTTTTAACGCCGGGCAAGGAGATGAAGTAATCCATAATTTTTTCAGAATTATCAGAAGCAACCAAAATATCGGCGTCTCCAATCGTTTCTTTCTTTCTCCTTAAAGAACCTGCCAAGCTAATTTGTTTTATTTCTTTTAGCGTTTTCAGTTTTTCAACAACATCTCTGGCAATTGGTAAAATTTTTCCAATAGACATTCGGCCTTGACTCGTTTTTAAAAATTTTATGCCCTCCAAAATATTTTTTTCTGTTTTTTCTCCAAAACCGAAAAGCGGGGCCACTTTATGTTTTTTTGCAACTTTTTCTAAATCCCTTAAGCTTTTCACTCCCAATTTTTGATAAAGTATTTTTATTTTTCTAGGGCCTAAACTTTCAACACTAAGTAGCTCGTCTATTTTCAGCGGCAACTTTTTTTTATATTCTTCAAACGTTTTTATTTTTTTATTTTTTAAGTACTCTTCTATCGCTTCTGCCAAATTTTTGCCAATTCCAGAAATTTCCAATAAAGCTTTTGTTCCTCCTTTTTTATAAATATCTCCCACATCTTCTTTCAGCGCCTCTAAAGATATTGCCGCTTTTTCATAAGCGTAAGGTTTGAAATCCACGCCATCTATCCTTAAAAAATTTGCTATCTCATAAAAAATTTTCGCTATCTCCTGATTTCTCATATTATTTAATTACTACGGTTCTACTACTGGTTTTTCGTGCGACCCTATAATGCCGTCTCCCCTTGAAGAAACGTTGTTTCTAACTAGCAAAAGCAAAATTGCAGAAAATATTGTAAGCCCGCTTACAAAAATAAAAAGTATTTTAAAACCAAAAACACCTGCCATAATCCCGCCTACGCCGCCCGCTATTCCAGCGCCAGCTCCAATGGATGTGGTTTCCATACTCCATTCAAAAGCTTCTCTGCCTTTATCAATGTGTCTTGTGAAAATTGCCAACCATGATGGAAAAGCCATCGACATTCCTATGGCATGCAATATTTGTAAAAGATAAATATGCCATGGCATAGAAGAAAATAAATACCCTATTGGCACAAAAGAGGCTAAAAACGTTCCTATAACCATAAACCAAAAATCATCTTTTTCTCCATGGTTTTTATCTAAATAATAACCGATTGGGACCTGAATTATTGATTTTGTAATCCAATAAAAAAGAGCGGCAAACCCGGCAACTTTGGCCGCCTCTGTAATGCTTTGCGTCGCAATCTTTTCTAAAATAAATATCGCAAATACCGGAGATAAAAGCCCCCAACCTAAATTGAAAAAGAAATCGCTTGTTATCAAAACTTTTATAATTTTGCTTATTATTTTTGCCATAATTTTTATTTTTAATATTCCATTTTAATTTCTGTCATTATACTACAATTTAAACTAAAAAGCCCGCCAATGCGGGCTCAAAATTATCTAAATTTTTCCTTTACACTCTTGGTTTAATTTTGTGATGAAATTTTTTAGCCATTTCTTCAATGAACTCGAGCGAAACTGGGTCATCAAAAAATTCTCTTGCCCATTCCCACCAAGGCCCTTGCGGCGGTTTTTTGTATTTTTTCCAATATTCCATTGCCTGCAAAAAATTTTCGAGGCGATCAGTTTGCTTAAAAAATCTACCCTCTTTAGTTAAGCCCTTCTCATAGTCATACCACAAATGTTTGATCTCGCTGCTCAGTTTTTTCGGTAAATCTTTAAGAAGTTTTTTTAAGGCTTCTTTTTCTTTTTTGTGTTTTTTTTCACTTAATCTTTTTTTTTCTTTTTCAGAAAACCTTGGCCAAGTCTTCATAAACTCTCTTCTTTTTTTATTATTTTTAGGTAAAACAGAGTCATAGGGAGTTGTATCGCCAGCATATATCTCACATAAATCATGAATTAAAGCCATCTTCAAAACTCTTTCTATATTAAGTTTTTTTTTGTTGCCTAAAATCCAAACCATTAAAGAGGCTCGAAAAATATGGTCAGCGATGCTTTCTGGATTTTTTATGTCATTTATTACCCAGCCACGCCTTGGCATATCTTTTAGCTTGCCGGCTTGATGAAAAAAATTAACTAAATCTTTCATTGCAAATAAAAAAAATTAAGAGACAAAATTGCCCTTAATTTTTAGCTGATTTCGTACTTTATATTTTTTATTTTATAAATTGTTTTAATAGGAGAAGAAACAACAACCTCGTCTCCAATTTTATGGCCCAAAAGCGCCTTGCCGACAGGCGATTCGTTGCTAATTTTACCTAATGCTGGATTTGCCTCTAACGTTCCAACGATCATAAATTCATCTTTTTCTCCGTCCACATCTATTTTAACTTTAGCGCCTAATCCAACAATATTTTGTTCTCCTTTTGCCGGATTTTTTATTAACTCGTAATGGTCAAAGACATTTTTGAGCTCGCTGATTCTGGACCTCAAAAAACTCATATCTTCCTGAAAGCTAAGAAACTCTGGATTTATATCCTCTGATTCAAAAATTTTAGGAGCCTCTTCTCCAACGGTTTTACTGCGCTCAAAAGCAACCAATTCATCATATTCTTTCTTTAATTCCCGCAGTTTCTCTTTTGTTATGTAAAAAGTTTTTATGTCCATTGTTTCTCCACTTTTGGCGATTTTAATCTTATTATCTTTTTTTAGAATGTCAATAGTTTGAATGCTTCAACCCCGCTTTATTAAATAAGTATATACAAAAAAAGTCCGTCCAACAAGGGCGGAACTGAACGAGGGGATTAGAAGACACGCCCAGCGCATTTTAGTTCACGCCAAGCAGCTGTGGCGAGTCCGGCAAAATCGATTTCGACAAAATTGGAACCTCGCTCGATTGGAAGTCCATAGCTTTTTCTAAGAGCTTGTATTTCCACATCGCTTAGCTTAGTCCCATTCACCATATTGGCAAACTGTTCTTCTGTTAGTTCTCTTGGCACTGGCTGAATTCCGGTCATGGCGCACCTCCTTGTCAAAGTTCCTGTAGAGCAAAAATTACCGTTTAGATAATTTTACTCCCGCCATAAACGAAGTCAAGTCAAGGATAGTTAAAACAAAGTTTTTTGGTTAAAAAATTTCTTTTTATTATTTGTATTTTCTTTTTCTCCAAAAATTTTAATCTTTCCATAAACTCCGTCATACCCGGGCTCAATATTAACTTTTCCATCCCTAACCCTTATAATGCATTCTGCAATTTCAGGCAAACTATATTTTTCCAAATTTACTCTTTCAGATTCTAATAATATTTCAAATTCGCTTCCTAAATTTTTTGTTAAATTATTGTAAAATTTATCAACTTGTTTTGAAGCGACAGTAACGCCGAGGGATTCGGCGATTATTTCCTGCAATGGAATTAAACTTTTAAAAGGTATTGCGTTTTCTGGCGCAAAATCTTCCGGCCTGTCAGCCAATTTTTCAACCCTGTTTAAAACTCCGATTACCAAGGGTTTTCCGCATATCGGGCATATATTGTTATATTTTTTAGATTCTTTCGGAGACAACCTTAAATCGCAATCTTTATGGCCGTCGTAATGATATTTTCCTTCTTCTGGAAAAAATTCAATGGTATATAAAAATTTATTTTTATTTTTTGTTTTTATTGCTTCTATAATTGAAAAATAATTTATTTCTGTGTTAAAAATATTTGCCTCTCTGCCAATTTTCTGGGGGCTGTGCGCGTCACTGTTTGAGATTAAAGTAATTTTATCTAACGCAGATATTCTCCAAAACATTTTCGGGTCTGCAGACAAACCCGTTTCCACAGCATAAATATATTTTGAATAGTCCTCAAAACATTCTTCAATTGAATCAAAGCCCGATTTTGACCCGAATATGGCAAACCAGGGAGTCCAGGCGTGGGCCGGCACAACCAAGCAATTTTCATCCGCATCTAAAATAATTTTTGCTAATTCTTTTACATCTAACCCTAAAATTGGCCTTCCATCTGCCCTTAAATTTCCAATTTGGCTTAATTTTGCACTAATTTTGTCTACCGTCTCAAAAGACGGGGCAAAAACTACAATATGAATTTTTCTAATCTTGCCTCCTTTTGCGTATATACAGCTAATTTCAGAAGTTAGAATAAATCTCGTGTCGGAATCGCTGTCTTTTAATTTTCCGCTCGAGGCGGATCCGCCTTTGGCGGAAAAAAGACCCCGCTCAGCGGGGCTCAATTTTTCTTTTAGGTTTTTTAGCCATTCAGGATGCGTAAAATCTCCAGTGCCCAAAATTTTTACGCCTTTTATTTTAGCCCACTTGTCTAAATTTTCTAAATCCATCGAGGGCGAAGTGGCTCTGGAATATTTTGAATGTATATGAAAATCCGCCGCAAACTTCATGCTTTATGTTATTTTTAAAAAAAACTGGGCTAAATCTTTTTTATTTATTAAAAATTCCTTTTTAGATCCGTCTAATTTTACAATGCGGACACTGTCATCAATATCCTGTTTTACGATGTCAAAATTTATAAACAGCAAATAAAAATTTTCGGCCATGTTAAATTTTGAGATATCAATATTTTCTTTTTGACTGCGAACAGCCAAAAATATTTCTTCTTTGCTCTTTTTTATTCTTGAACCAAATGCTTTTACTTTTACTATTATCTGTTCAACCGCATTTTTATCTTTTTCTGGCTCATATTCTCCCTTTCTTTTTATAACTAAATCTACGCCATTTTTATGTTCTTCTGGTTTAAAGACTATCAGCCTTCCGCCAGATCCCAAAACTATGCCGTCTATAATTTTATTTTCAACATCTTCTTGTATATTATCAGCCATTGTTTTTTAAATTCCAAACCATGCCTCGCGAAGCGAGGCATTTTGAAAATTGGAAATTGGAAATTGAAAATTTATACTTTGTATACTTTATACCCCTCGTGAACTTTTTCTTTCACTTTTAACCCAACAGAGTCTCCTTTTTTTGCTGTCTTCACTTCTTTGTGGTCAACCTGCATTGAATCAACCGTCTGGTTAAAATCCGTGCTTTCTCCTCCCATAATCCTGATTTCGTCTCCTTCTTTTAAACCATCTGAAAGATCAATGACCGCTACGCCGATATTTGAAAAATAATGGGTAATTTTACCAACTAATTTTTCTTCTTCTTTTGCCATATTGTCAAATTGTTACATTATTATATTTAATTCGACCGTTTATGATTTTATTCTATCAGAAAATACTCTTTAAGCAACATGCCTCGCATAATCAAAAACCGTCCCGCAAATGGGACGGACTTTGAAAAGGGGGTTTTAGTTCTCAATGCTCTCGGTCGATTTCTCGAGCCTAAATTCGGACAAATGAATCAAGGTATATACTTTGACCTCCTTCATTAAGAACTATTGTGTCCTTGAGAATAAATCTCTCACCCCCTATATTTGCATTTTAGTCTTTAAAACAATCTTGTCAATACCTAAGACAATTTTACCCTTGAAAATCTTGTGAATCCCGAGCACGACACAATTTCAATGCCTTGTTTTTCTAATTCATCCATTAACAGGTTCATTCCCAAAGAATCAGATGAAATGTGGCCGGCTATTACAATATTAATATGAGCGGATTCCGCTTCTTTTTTGTGTTCTTCAGAAATATGCATGCCCACTACAGTTCCAACGCCCGCCTGAGCCATTTTTTCGTAAAGTTTTGGAGAGCCCTCAGTGCCTCCTGTAATTTCAGATAAAGCAATTTTTCCGCAATGATTTTCCGGGCTGCCCACAAAAATTTTAGGGCCGACGCCAATTTTCATTGCCTCTTTGTATTCTGGTATTTCTTTTAAAATATTTATTAAATCAGAAACTCTGTCTATTCTCTTGCCTTCAATAATATCGCGCAAAAATTTAGCAGCTGAATTGTCGGCTGGAGTATGCGAGTTCATTAGGTTGACCTTCATAAGTTTTGCAGCATCAACTGTTCTTTGGTGGTTTGAAGCGTTTACTCCGCGGGCTACTTCCGAAATCCTTTCCTTCATTAACCCCTCTGATATATTTATTGGCACTCCATAATAGCTTAAAACATCGCATTGCAAATTCATTACATCTGCCAATTGCGCCAAACCCTTGCCAATGGGATGGTGGGCAATGACCAAGTCAATCCCTCCCAATTCTTTTGCAATTAAAATTTCCGCCGGCGAAATATCAATTCCAACCAGAACTTTTTTTATTTCTTTATCATCTGAAATATTATAAACGCCTGAATCTAAATATGGATTTTCCAAGGCGTCTTTGTCAAAATCTTGTTTTTCCTGTTCTGACAATTTTTCAAATCTTTGTTTTTTATCGTCTAAAAAACTCTGCACGCCGTCTGCGCCCCTGAAATCTGCCTCCATTCCCAGTTTAATGAACAGGTTTTGTATTTCTTGTATTTTCATATAATTTTTGAATTAGTTCTTCTTGTTTTTTTATATCAAAAAACTGGCGCCTGATTCGCGCTTTTTCATTGCGTATAAATATTCTGATTGATTTTGGCATTTTTTTCATTAAAAAAGACATATTTGCATGTCTTTTTTACTTTAACATATAATACCTAAAAAATCAAACTTCTGTGTTTACTCCCTATCTAAACGATCACTGAAATAAGGAGTAGTTAAAATCCCATGACTTTTTCCATGACTTTATGACTACGATCGTAGTCATAAAGTCAGAGATACTATATAATAAAGGTCGCCGTTGTAAAAACGATCGTATTGACAACGGTAAATTAAAAACAAACAAAAAACCCTTTGCAAGTCGTACGAGACAAAATGCAAAGGGCAAAGGATCAGAGAGCAAGAGCTTGAGGCTCAAGTTGTGAGAACTAAGAAGATACTTGCTGGGCGACCGCCGAGAAGCGGCAAACGCGCCAATCATAGTCGAGCCAGCTGCAGCCCCAGTGCCACGAACCATCGTCGTCGCGATACAAGAACAACACGTAGCGGCGGCCGTCCGGAAAGCGAAGGATGTCGCCGAAAAAGTCGACGTAGGTCACACCCTTCTGCTGGTACAGTTTCTCGAGCTTGCTATCGGCCTTGTTTTGGCATGACTGGTAGTCTTGCCAGAGACCGAGAAACTGGTTAGCCCCGTAGATCGGACGGCCTAATTTCCGGAGGCGGAGCAACTTCTCCTCGCCGGTGATTGAGCTTTCGCCCTCTTCCAAGCAAATGAGAAAATCCGTCTTCTCAAAGTCCACCTCCGCAAGAGCCAGAGACACTTTGTCGCGTTCCTCTTCGCCCTCCAGACCATTGCCGTCCTTCGGCCCCTTCCAAAAGGACCAGCCTTCTCCGAAACTAGGAAACTTGGCGGGATCAAACGGAGCGCAGGCGACTGTGAGACTGCCAAAAATGAATCGACAACCGTTCGCCAAGAATCTCACAAATTGGCGGGCAAACCAATTATGGTCGCCCTTAACGATGTTCTGCGCGGTTTCGCAGGATACATCATCGTAGGCAACTTCACCACCGAGGAACATTTTCCACAAAATGCAGAGAATGTCCACCATCTGACGGACCGTCATCTTTTCACGCGCCATCACACACCTCCTTTGTAAAAGCGGGTACTATTACCTTTCCGACAAGGAAAAATAAATTCGCCGCAACCGTGGTTTTTTGCCACACCGGAAAATTGTCTAATTTTATAAACCACTTTCTAGTATGGCAAAACACAAGTATTTTATAATATAAATGTGCTAATTTAACTATATATTAATATTAGCATATTACAAGACCTTTGTCAAGTTTTCCGAGGCTAACGCCTCTTTTGCGATCTGACGGTCGGACCACGGGATTTTTTTACCGTTTTCAACGCACATCCAAGGTTCTGACCCTTTTCCGGTAATTATTACTGTATCACCCGGACTTGCCAACTCAATTGCTTTTTTAATCGCTTCTCTTCTATCTAATATCATGTAGTGTTTAGGATTAGCCCCGTCATGCGACAGGGCGCTTTCTATTTCTTTCATAATAGAAAGCGGATTTTCGTCATACGGGTCTTCGTTTGTAATTATTATTTCCTTGCAATATTTTTTTGCAATTTCTCCCAAAACCAGCCTTTTCCATTTATCTCTGCCTCCCCCGCAAGACCCCAAAACACAAATTAAATTTCCGCCCAGAGTTTTATAAACATTTTCAAGCTGCTCGGGGGTGTGAGCATAATCAACAATAACTTCAAAAGGTTCTTTTTGCACCAGTTCCATTCTGCCAGGAATTCCTTTGGCTTTTTCTAAAACTTTTTTGCAAATCTCAAAATTAATACCATATATTTTTGCAACAGAAATTGCGGCCAAAGCATTTAAAATATTAAAATCTCCAATTAAATTTAATTTAAATTCGTAATTTTTTTTATCTTTAATCGAAAAGCTGATTATTTTTTTAGCAGGAATTTCTAAAAAATATTTTGAATTTTCATCATCAGTATTTATAATATGGATATTTTTTGTTGCCTTAAATAATTTCAGTTTTGCGTTTCTATAATTTTCAAAACTGCCATGGCTCTCAATGTGCTCAGGGCTTAAATTGGTAAAAACAGCCGCGTCAAAATTTATAAATTTATGTCTAAACTGCCTAATTCCTTCTGACGTAACTTCTAAAACAACATATTTACAACCGGCATTTTTTGCCTGTTTTAAAAACTTTTGAATAACAAAACGGCCGGGCATTGTCATTTTATATTTATTTTCCCATTCCTTTTCTCCAATTTTAAATCTAATTGTTGAAATTGAAGCAATTTTATTGCCCGCCTCTTCTAAAATTCTTGATATTAAATCACAAGTGGTTGATTTTCCGCTAGTCCCGGTAACTCCAATAATTTTGAAATTTTTGCTATATCCTGGAAAACCGCACAAAAAAGCTCCCAGCAATGCCAGCTTGAAATGATAAACGCTCAAAACCCATTTTGGTATAAATTTTCTAATAAAAGACTTAATCGTCATTTTCCTAAATTTTTTAATGCGAGTTTTACGCGGGATTCTGTGGTTTTAATGTCGGCGGGCACGCGGGCAAGAGCGTCTTTTGCTTGTTGCTTTGAAAAGCCAAGCTGGATTAAAGCGTTTTCAGCCTCGTCAACCGAACCTTTTGCTTTTTGCCCAAGCATTTTTATTTTTCCGGTTAATTCTAAAATTATTGTCATTGCTTTTTTAGAGCCAATTCCAGGAATGCCTTCAAAAATCTTTTCGTCCTGCTGTAAAATTCTTTCTTTTATTTTATCCAATGAGCCAAGGTCTGA
>Ga0265296_1004721_pt1 | contig 11681 bp, 5 predicted proteins | sample MunlanPumphouse1_FD_189073 | JGI IMG/M metagenome (GOLD analysis project Ga0265296, IMG submission 189073) | Groundwater microbial communities from a municipal landfill in Southern Ontario, Canada - Pumphouse #1 | ecosystem: Environmental > Aquatic > Deep subsurface > Groundwater | place: Canada...
GTTGGGGATGTTTGGCGATTAAAAATTTGTAAGTTAAATTGCCGAAATAATTTAAAGGCACTTGAGTGTCCACATCAAACACGGAAACCAATATGTTATCATATGATGATAACAACGCGGATTTACGCTGATTACTACGCGGATTTACGCTGATTAAATTCTTACTTTCTTCAATAAGAGGGTCAATAATTAATTTTTTTACTTCTCTCGCGGCCCAAGTTTCGTTGGATCCCTTGCCCGGGATTTCGTTGGGCAAATCAGTGGGGTGAATAGTTATTAAAAATTTAAAGAATTTATTTTTATATTGCTGTTCGATTTTTTTAGCGGTTTCATTCACTGATGAGTCGGCTTGCCCTGAGGACATTCGGCTGAGCGGTTCGACCGTCCTGAGCGACTCACCGCTGAAGGGCTCAGTCGAAGCCCCCGCCGAACGGGCTCGCGCTTCTGTGGCTAAAACAACAATAAATCTATCCTTCGGATAATTTGTATTTGCTAACGTGTCAAAACTTTCTTTGACTACTTCAAATGGTTCATTGTACATTGGCAATATTATGAGATGATAAATGTCTTTCCAGTTGTTGGTTGTTGGTTGTTGGTTGTTGGTTAATTTTGTAAGCCAATCAATTTTTAAATTCTCCCGCATTTTTTTAAAAGTCGCGCGTAAATGAAGCGATAAATAAATAGTTTTTAAAAGCCAATAAATATCAAAAAGAATAATAAAAATAGCCACTCCTGCCGGGATTAGCCATGAAAGCAAAAACATTAAAATTATTGTTGTCCAGGACAAAAGCCCGGGGACAAGCTCGTAAAATCGCATTCGCGACATAACAATATGATAGTTTAAAAAAACCTTGAATTCAAATAAAATTAATGTATATAATATGTTTGTAGTCAGTTGTTGATAGTTCGTAGTTTATTGATGGCCCCATCGTCTAATGGTCAGGACATCAGGTTTTCATCCTGGAAATCGGAGTTCGATTCTCCGTGGGGTCACAATGCAAAAACGAGTTTTTATAATTCATGGATGGGACGGGCATCCGGAAGAAGGATGTTTTCCGTGGCTGAAAAAAGAATTAGAAAACAAAGGTTTCGTAGTGTATGATCCCGCGATGCCGAATTCACTTCGGCCAACGATTAAAGAGTGGGTGTCTTTTCTCGCAAAGCAAATCGGAATTCCCGACAAAGAAACAATTTTATTCGGACATTCAATAGGTTCTCAAACAATTTTAAGATATTTGGAGTCGCTTGATGAAGGCGTGGAAATTAAAGGAGTAGTGATGCTTGCCGGGTGGGTGAATTTAATACCGTCTGCTTACGAAGACGCAGAAGACGCAAAGACAGCTAGTCTCTGGCTTGAAACTCCTATAAATTGGGAGAAAGTTAAAAAACATGCCAACAAATTTATAGGTATTTTTTCCGACAACGACTCTCTTGTTCCTTTTTCAGATTCAAAAATATTTGAAGAGAAACTCGGCGCAAAAATTATTGTAGAACATAACAAAGGGCATTTCAGTGGCAGCGACGGCATTAAAGAATTACCATCCGCGCTCAACTCCATATTAGAAATTGCCAATGAAAGTTAGTGCTATGCAGTATGTAGTTGGTAGTAAATTTTTATGAATCCCGTTAGAAATGGGATCCAGTAGCGGATTTGAGCATAGGAAGATAAGATTATAAAAATAATTAAGTCATTAATAAAATATGGTATTTTTACCATTTCTAACGGGATGAAGATTCTCGCTATTGAAACAAGTTGTGATGAAACGGCCATTGCTTTGGTGGAAGCAACGGGCGGATTGAAAAACCCGCAGTTTAAAATTTTGGAAAATTTAGTTGCCAGCCAGATAAAAATCCACCGGCCATTCGGCGGCGTAGTTCCTAATCTCGCCAAAAGAGAGCATCTCCGGAATCTGCCTATTCTTTTTAAAAAACTAGTGGCTAGTGGCCATTGGCTAAACCCTGACTTAATTGCCGTAACTGTTGGGCCGGGGCTTGAACCGGCTTTATGGACTGGCGTTAATTTCGCGCGTAAGCTGTACGCGGATTTACGCGGATTACGACGCGGATCTACGCGAAAAAATAAAATAAAACTCATTGGAGTGAATCATTTGGAAGGCCATCTTTATTCTAATATTCTTAAGAATATTAGAATAAACAAAAAAGGAAACTTTTTCCCGGCGATTGCGCTAGTTATCAGCGGCGGACATACGAGCTTGTTGTTGATGAAGGACTTAACTCATTATAAAAAACTTGGGGAAACCCGAGACGACGCAGTAGGGGAGTCGTTTGACAAGGTTGCTCGGCTTTTAAATCTGCCGTATCTGGGCGGACCGGAAATTGAAAAACTCGCAAAAAAAGGAAATCCAAAAGCGATTGAATTTCCCCGGCCTATGATCCACCAAAAAAACTACGATTTCAGCTTCTCTGGCCTCAAAACAGCGGTATTATATTATTTAAGAGGCCAGAGCGCGGAACTACGCGGAACAGAACGCGGAACTACGCAGAATTTCATCAGCGTAAATCTGCGTAATAATCAGCGTAAATCAGCGGTCAGCAAAGCTGATATCGCCGCCAGTTTTCAGGAAGCCGCGTTTGATGTTTTGATTACAAAAGCGCTTAACGCCGCAAAAGAATTCAGGGCAAAATCAATAATGGTTTCCGGCGGAGTCGCGGCGAATAAAACTTTACAAAACAATTTTAAGAAAAGAATTAAAATTGCTTTCACTGATCAATACGGATTTAAACGCGGATTAACGCAGATGATTCCGAAATTGGTCGTAACTGATTTCCCGACTGACAATGCCGTGATGATTGCCGCCGCGGCGTATATAAATTATTTGCAGAAAAAGAATCGGAAAATCACCGCTCAAGCGAATTTGAATTTATAAGTTAAAGTTACAAATGATTTTTTCCATAAAAAAATTTGCCCCGTTAGTAGAACTTCGGCTTTCCCGCCGACGGCGGGATTAAATTTATAATATTTAAAACTTTGTTTTTTATTAAAAACTGGTATTTTTATCTCAATGAAAATGAATATGTTTCGACAAAATTATTCAATCGGCCGAAGTTTCACTACGGGGTTTGATTGGAAACTAAACGGCGCGGTTTTGTTTTTGTCTTTTTTGAGTTTGTTAAGCTTATTTAGCACAAAGCCCGGGCTTTTTTATAAACAATTGCTTTGGATAATAATCGGCATTTTTATTTCTGTTTTGATAACCCAGATTGATTGGCGTTCTTTTATAAATTATAAAGGCGTTGTTTGGGGTTTTTATATTTTCGCTATTTTTTTATTGGCGCTTACTCTTATTTTTGCCCCGGAAATCAGAGGCGCGAGAAGCTGGATTCCTTTGGGGTCTTTCCAGTTTCAGCCGTCGGAATTTGTCAAAATCGCGCTTATAATTTTCTTGGCAAAATTTTTTAGCAAGCGGCATAAAAACATCGCCCTTATTTCCAATCTTTTTTATTCTTTTGTTCTTTTTTTGATCCCGGCCGCGTTTGTTGTTGCCCAGCCGGATTTCGGCTCGGCTCTTTTAATTTTTTCGATTTGGTTCGGATTTGTTTTGGTCTCGGGGGTCAAATACAATCACTTGGCGATAATCATAGTCGCGGTTTTGATAGCGGTTTTTTTGATATGGAGTTTTGTTTTGAGAGATTATCAGAAAGAAAGAATTATGGGATTATTTTTTCCTCAAAGAGACGCGCTCGGTATTAATTATAACGTCATTCAATCCAAAATCGCCATTGGCTCAGCCGGATTTTTTGGCAAAGGATTTAGGCAGGGTACGCAGGTTCAGCTCGGTTTTTTGCCGGAAGCGCAAACCGATTTTATTTTCGCAGCCATTGTCGAGGAGTGGGGATTATTGTTCGCGATTTTGATACTGAGCGCGTTTATGCTTATGATTTTAAGGATTATTAAAATTGGCTTGAATGCCGACAATAATTTCGGTAAATTTTTATGTTTAGGCACGGCCATATTATTTTGCGCGAATTTTTTGTTTAATATAGGATCAAATATAGCGTTAACTCCGGTTATCGGCGTTCCGTTTCCGTTTTTAAGCTACGGCGGCTCGCATATAATTACAGATTTCATTTTAATAGGATTTGTCCAAGCGGTTAAGGTTGGCCAGACATAATTATGAAAAAAAATGTTTTTAAAAATACGTTGACGCTGGTTTTTGTCGCTGTATTTGCTTTTGGTCTGGGAGTTTATTTTAGAAATTCGTTAAAGCCGACATCAGCTCAAAATAATCCCAACAATCTTACGGAGTTTTGGATTGATCGCGGCGACGGAATAGGCGAAGTTGCTGAAATTTTGAAGTCCACGGGAGTTATCCGCTCGCGGTTTTTATTTAAAATTTACAGTATTTTAACCGGCGAGGCCTTTTTGCTTCAGCCGGGGCTACACTATATTTCCAGCGCTCAATCAGTCCCGGAGATTCTTGATAAATTATCGTCGAAACCGAACGAAATTAGCGTTGTCGTATTTCCAGGAATGACGCTAAAAGAGGTTGAAGGAAAATTAACGGCATCAAAAATTCTTTCAAGCGGAGAATTGATAAATTTCGATTCCTCGTTGTTTAAAAAAAGATATCCGTTTTTGGCGAATACGATTTCTTTGGAGGGATTTATTATGCCCGATACTTATAAATTTTTGCCTTACTCGGACGTAAATACGGTGGTTTCAAAAATTTTGGATAATTTTAATCTCAAGACCCGGGACTTAAAAGATTCTAAGGGCTTGACTTTCTTTTCGAGAGAAGATATTCTGGATAAGTTGATTGTTGCCTCAATTCTTGAAAAAGAAATCCCTGATTTTGATGAACGGCGTATTGCCGTTGGCGTTTTGGAAAAAAGATTAAAAAATAATATTCCACTTCAGATAGACGCCACAATATTTTATTTTAAATGTCAGGGGAAATTTATTGGGTGCGATGATGTCAGTAGACAGGATTATAAAAAACCGTCGCCTTTTAATACGTATCTAAATAAGGGGCTGCCTCCAGCTCCTATAAGCAATCCCGGGCGAGGGGCGATAGAGGCGGCGTTAAATCCTGTTGCGTCCGGTTATTGGTATTATCTGTCCGATCCCGAAACAAAAAAGACGATTTTCAGTTCGACGTTTGACGAGCACAATAAAAACCGCTATAAATATTTAAAAATGTAAGTTTTTTCTAGCGGGGTTGACCCCGTTAGAGACAGATCGCCCCAGGGCGGTCGTAGCCGTGCCTTCGGCAGGGCGGCCTCTAACGGGGTTGACACGTCATATACATATAGTATTAAATATTTATAATATTTATATTCTAATTTTACCCAATTAGATTTTGGTATTTTTTTACTCCGCCGTTTGCGGATATCGTGTTTTTTTTGCACAAAATTTTTATCCTTTTTATGGACAAAAAAATAAACGTCAAAAATTTCTCTTCAATCTCTTATTCGATATTAAAACAGCCATTTTTGGCAAAATTCCAACAGGAAAGTTGGGATTGGTTTGTCAAAAAAGGATTAAAAGAACTTTTCGAAGAAATTTCTCCAATTAAGGATTATACCGGAAAAGAATTGGAGCTTTATTTTGTTGATTATTATTTTGATGAGCCGAGATATGACGAAGAGACGTCTCGCGCCAAAGGACTTACTTATGAAGCGCCGCTTCGGGCAAAAGTAAAATTAGTCAATCATTTGACGAATGAAACGAAAGAGGAGGAGGTTTATTTTGGCGATTTTCCGATAATGTCTTCCAGAAATACTTTCATTATGAACGGCGTCGAAAGAGTGGTGGTTTCTCAGATTATTCGTTCCAGCGGTGCTCATTTTACCGCCAATGTTTCCCGAGGGAAAAAAGTTTTCGGAGCCAAAATTATCCCCAATAGGGGAAGTTGGCTGGAATTCGAAACAGAAGTGGACGGTTTTATCGGAGTGAAAATTGACCGTAAAAGAAAAGCGCCGGTAACCGATCTTTTAAGGATTTTCGCCTCGGGCACTAAAAATTCCTTGGATGATAATCAAAAAATTATTGATCTTTTTAAAGACGTTGATACCGGTTCGTTGAAATTTATCCAAGCGACGCTAAAAAAAGACGTTGCCAAAAACACCGAAGAGGCCTATTTAGAAGTTTATAAACGGTTAAGGCCCGGTGATTTGGCAACTGCGGAGAACGCCAAAACCTTGATTGATGCGATGTTTAAGAGAGTTGATCGCTATAGTTTATCCTCGGTTGGCAGGTTTAAAATAAGTCAGCGGCTTGGGTTTAAAAATAAAACAACCACACTTCTTGATTTTGAAGATTTATTAAATATTGTTAAAGAAATAATTCGGCTCAATAACGACCAGAATGCCCAACCTGACGACATTGACGATTTAGGCAATCGTCGGATCAGAGGAGTAGGCGAGCTCCTTCAAAACCGTTTGTACGTCGGTTTTGCCCGAATGAGAAGGAATATTCAAGACAGGATCTCCACCTCTGATTTAAAAACAGTATCCTCGGTTCATTTGATAAGCGGCAGACCGCTTGTTGTGGCGATGAACGATTTTTTAGTTTCTTCTCAGTTGTCGCAATTTATGGATCAGCACAATATTTTGGCTGAAGTTGAGCATAAAAGAAGATTGTCCGCAATGGGACCAGGAGGTTTAGCCAGAGAGCACGCGGGCTTTGAGGTCAGAGATGTTCACTCTTCACACTACGGAAGAATTTGTCCGATTGAAACTCCCGAAGGACAAAACATCGGCTTGATAAATCATTTTGCTAGCTATTCTCGAGTCAGCGAATTCGGATTTCTTGAAACTCCCTACGCAAAAGTTAAAAACGGTAAAGTTACCGATGAATATGTTTGGCTTGATGCTTTTGAAGAAAAAAAATATAAAATCGCCCACAGCGGAATAAGAATTGATAAAAATAATAAGATTGTCGACAAAATTGTTGAGGTTAGAATCCAGGGCGAGCCCAAAACATGCCCTCAAGAACAAGTGGAACTTATAGATGTTGCCAATACTCAGTTGGTTAGCGTCGCCACCTCTCTAATTCCTTTTGTGGAAAACGATGATGCGAACCGCGCTTTAATGGGATCGAACATGCAACGTCAGGCAGTGCCGGTTCTTTTCCCGCAAGCGCCGTTGGTTGGCACGGGCATAGAAGAAAAAGTCGCTCATGATTCAGGCCGAATTATTGTTGCCGAAGACGACGGCGAAATCGTGGAAGCCGACGCCGACAAAATTATTTTAAACACCAAAAAAGGGAAAAAAGAATACAATCTTTTTAAATACCAAAGATCCAATCACTATACTTGTTTTTCTCAAAAAACAAGAGTGACAAAAGGCGACCGCGTGAAAAGAGGAGACGTTTTAGCCGATGGTCCGTCAACCGACGGCGGCGTTTTGGCGTTGGGCCAAAATTTATTGGTAGCGTTCTTGTCCTGGGAAGGCGGAAATTATGAAGACGCCATTATTCTTTCCGAAAGAGTCGTCAAAGAAGGGATTTTCTCCTCCATTCATATTAAAGATTTTTATTGCGATATCAGAGATACAAAGCTCGGTCCGGAAATGACCACTAACGATATTCCAAATGTTTCCGAAGAAAAATTAAGAAACCTTGATGAAGAAGGAATTATAAGAATAGGCGCCGATGTAAAAGCCGGCGATATTTTAGTCGGTAAAATTTCGCCTAAAGGAGAAACTGAATTGACCCCCGAAGAAAAACTTCTGCGCGCCATTTTCGCGGAAAAAGCGAGGGATGTTAAGGATACGTCGTTGCTTTTGCCGCACGGCGAATCCGGAAGAATCATCGGCGTTAAGATATTCTCTCGTGATCGCGGGGACAAACTTGAGCCGGGCGTAATAAAAAAGATTCAAATAGAAGTCGCTCAGCTTAGAAAAATAACCGCTGGCGATAAATTGGCAGGCAGGCACGGAAATAAAGGCGTTATTTCTCAAATACGGCCCTTGGAGGATATGCCGTATTTGGAAGATGGCACTCCGGTAGATATTATTTTAAATCCACTGGGCGTCGCTTCTCGTATGAATCTGGGTCAAATTTTGGAAACTCATTTGGGACTCGCGGCCAAATCTCTTGGATATCGGGCGGTTACGCCGGTTTTCGTTGGAGCAACTGAAGAGGCGATTAAGGAAGAGCTTAAAAAAGCCGGTTTTAGCGAAGACGGCAAGCTCCCTCTTTATGATGGCAGAACCGGTATTAAATTTTCAAAACAAATTACTGTCGGCTACATCTATATGCTTAAGCTTGACCATTTGGTTGAGGACAAAATTCATATGCGAGCCACCGGCCCTTATTCGCTTATCACGCAACAGCCGTTGGGAGGAAAAGCTCAATTTGGCGGCCAGCGTTTTGGGGAAATGGAGGTATGGGCGCTTGAAGGTTATGGCGCGGCTCATATTTTGCAGGAAATGCTTACCACTAAATCAGACGATATTTTCGGCCGCGCCGCGGCATATGAGAGCATTATCAGGGGAGAAGAAATTAAAAATCCAAACATTCCTTCAGCGTTTAATGTTTTAGTCAGTGAATTGAAGGCGTTGGGATTGAATATCGAGATAGATAAAAAGGATAAAAAATAATCCTGATTCGAATCAACGAATAATACGAAAGCAACGAATATAAATTCTTTCATTCGTAGAGTTCGAAATATTCGCAAATTCGCATCAGTAAAGCGTTATGCCAGAATTAGATTTTAATTCAATAAAAATAAAAGTTGCTTCACCGGAAGATATTTTGTCATGGTCGCATGGCGAGGTTATTAAGCCCGAGACCATAAATTACAGGACTCAGAGGCCGGAAAAAGACGGATTGTTTTCGGAGCGCATTTTCGGACCCACCAAGGACTATGAATGTTATTGCGGAAAATACAGAAGAATTCGTTACAAGGGCATCGTGTGTGATCGTTGCGGTGTCGAAGTTACCCATTCAAGCGTTCGGCGCGAAAGAATGGGCCATATCTCTCTGGCCGCGCCAGTTACTCATATTTGGTTTCTAAAAGTTGTGCCGTCAAAAATCGGGTTGTTCACCAATATTCCGATTCAAAAATTAGAGAAAGTTGTTTACTACGCCGCTTACGTGATTACTTCAATAAACGAAGAGGCGAGGAAGAGAGTTTTAAAAGAAATTGAAGCGGAGTTTGGTATAAAACGAAAGGGATTGGACAAGAAAAATTTAAAAGAACTGGAGTCCGCGATTGAGCAGACAAAGAGCTTAATCGCTTCCCTTCAAGTCGGTCAAATTTTATCCGAAGCCGAGTATTTCAACTTGTCTAAAAAGTTCGGAGACGTTTTTGAGGCCGGAAGCGGAGCCGAAGCTATTAAAAAAATATTGGAAGGCATTGATTTGAAAAAAACGTATAATCAAATTGAAAAAGACCTTGAAAATACGAAGGAGGAACTCAAAAGAAAAAAATTATTGGTGAAATTGAAATTAACTCACTCTTTTATCAAGGCGAAGTTAAAGCCCGAATGGCTGATAACGTCAGTGCTTCCGGTTTTGCCGCCGGAGCTTCGGCCCATGGTTCCGCTTGACGGCGGCCGTTACGCCACTTCTGATTTAAACGATTTGTATCGGCGTGTTATTAACAGAAATAACCGCTTGAAAAAATTATTGGAACTTAGCGCGCCCGAAGTAATCATTGTAAATGAAAAAAGAATGCTTCAAGAAGCGGTTGACGCTTTGATTGATAATTCTATTCGGTTTGGCACCGCGACAACGCAGATGTCAAAACAAAAAAAGCCATTAAGGTCATTGGCCGATATTTTGAAAGGCAAAAAAGGAAGGTTCAGGCAGAATTTATTGGGTAAGCGTGTTGATTATTCAGGCCGCTCGGTTATTGTGGTTGGTCCGGAATTAAAACTTTACAATTGCGGTTTGCCGAAAAAAATGGCGCTGGAATTATTTAAGCCGTTTATTATCAGTAGAATTTTAAAAGACGGCTTGGCGCATACCGTTAAAAACGCCACGCGTTTGATTGAGCAGGCGCCGGCCGAAGTTTGGGCTATTTTGGAAGATGTTATTGCCGATAAAAAAGTATTGTTAAATCGCGCCCCTACTCTTCACAGGTTGGGTATTCAGGCGTTTAAGCCGATTCTTATCGAGGGCTTGGCAATAAGAATTCCGCCGATGGTCTGCAAGGCCTTTAACGCGGACTTCGACGGCGATCAGATGGCTGTTCATTTGCCGCTTTCCAAAGAAGCCCAAAAAGAAGCGGAAGAATTAATGCTTTCGACCAGAAATATTTTAAAACCAGCCAGCGGCGACCCAATCGTTATTCCTTCCCAAGATATTGTTTTAGGCGTATATTATTTGACTAAAATTGATAATGACGCTTTGGGAGCGGGCAAAGCGTTTTCTTCGGCGAAAGAAGCGCTTTTGGCGCATGATTTTGACGCGGTTGCGGTAAACGCGCCGATAAAAATTAAATTAGAAGGCCAAAAGGAGCTTGTCGAAACAAGCGTCGGGCGATTGATTTTTAACGGCTCTTTGCCCGAAGGATTTGGATTTGTAAACGATTCTTTGAATAGTAAGACGCTTCAAAAATTGGCGGCGGAAATTATTGATGTGTACGGGACCGAAATAACTTGGCAAACGATGGACAAAATAAAAGACCTCGGTTTTAAGTACGCGACTCTATCGGCGATTAGCTGGGGGATGGATGACCTGATTGTTCCTAAAGAGAAAAAAGAAATACTCGCTGATGCCGAAAAAGAAATTGAAAAAATTAGCGAGCAGTACGAAGAGGGTCTTTTGACCGACTCCGAACGAAGGTCCAGAGTTGTGGCAATTTGGGAAGCGGCAAAAGGAAGAATTGCCAAAGTTGTTCCCGAAGCGTTGAAAGCCCAATCAAAATTCAACTCAGTTTTCTCGATTATTGATTCCGGCGCCCGCGCTTCCTGGACTCAAGTGGTTCAGATGATGGGCATGAGAGGGTTGGTATCCAACCCGAGCGGCGAAATCATAGAATTACCCATCAAATCATCTTATAAAGAAAGATTAACTCCTCTTGAATATTTCATCAGCACTCATGGAGCAAGAAAGGGTTTGACAGATACCGCGTTAAAAACCGCGTCCGCCGGTTATCTGACTAGAAGATTGGTTGATGTTTCTCAAGACGTAACTATTAAAGAAGACGATTGCGGCGCCACCGAAGGCATTGAAATTTTAAGAGCTGACGGTGAAGAATTCGGTTATTCGTTTGAACACCGTGTTTTCGGGCGCGTTGCTTTTGATGACATAAAAGCAGGAAACAAAATTTTGGTGAAAGGCGGCGAAATAATTAGCCGTAAAGACGCAAAAGTCATAAATTCCGACGCGAAAATTAAATCTGTTAAAGTAAGGTCGCCGCTTTATTGTAAAACTCTTTACGGCATTTGTTCTAAATGCTACGGCCTTGATTTGGGTTGGCGCGGGCTTATCAAAAAAGGCCAAGCGGTTGGAGTTATTGCCGCCCAATCAATCGGCGAGCCGGGCACTCAGCTGACAATGAGAACTTTTCATACCGGCGGCATCGCGGGTATTGATATCACTCACGGCCTGCCGCGTGTTGAGGAAATTTTTGAAGCTCGCGCTCCCAAAGGAAAGGCGATTTTGGCCGATGAAGACGGAATCATTGTGGACATAGAACAGAGCGATTCGGTTAAGGTTATAAAACTTAAGGTTTTAAAAAATAAAAAATCTAAAATTATTGAATACA
>Ga0265296_1004722_pt1 | contig 11678 bp, 14 predicted proteins | sample MunlanPumphouse1_FD_189073 | JGI IMG/M metagenome (GOLD analysis project Ga0265296, IMG submission 189073) | Groundwater microbial communities from a municipal landfill in Southern Ontario, Canada - Pumphouse #1 | ecosystem: Environmental > Aquatic > Deep subsurface > Groundwater | place...
AGATCCGTATCCGCGCCATGAAAATGGAGGACGGGCAGGTTCAGGCTGAACTTGCACCGGAATCATAGATGGAAAGGACGATCACGTTTGCAGGCGATCCGAACATCGGGGTTTTTGCCCGGGTGGTTGGAAATGTCGCTATAATCCCGCCGGAATCCACACCGGAATTCAGGCATGCAGTAAAGGAAGCTCTCAAAGTCGAGGTCATTGAGACCACGATCCAGGGAAGCACGATCATCGGCTCTTTAGTTGCCGGTAACAGCCGGGGCGTTATCGTCTCGGGTCTGGCAACGGATGAAGAGATCGAGAAGCTGGCAAAGTACCGCAAGGTGTTTTTGCTCAGTGACACAATGAATGCCGCGGGCAACGTGATCATGGCAAACGATACCTTTGCCGCAGTTCACCCGGACATGCCAGAAAGCGTGTCGAAAGCTATCGGTGAGTTCCTCGAAGTTGAGGTATTCCCTCTTGTTCTTGGTGGCGTAAAGACCGTCGGTATGGCGGGCGTTGCCACGAACAAGGGTGTTATTGTGCACCCGAGGGCGACTGCTGCCCAGATCAAGAAGATCGAAGATGTTGCTAAAGTCCCGGTAGGTACCGGGTCGATCAACATGGGCAGCGGACTTATCGGTACCGGTCTTATGGTTAACGAGAACGGTTACCTTGCCGGGAATGCGACGAGCGGGTTTGAGCTTGGCAGGATTGAAGACGTATTTGGATTTCTGGAGTGATAATTATGGAAAATCAGAAGTTTGAGGTTAAAGGAACCTTTTTAATGGGCGAAGACTGGGCGCCATACACGAAAATTATCGCGGCCCCCAATGCAAAGCAGGCACAGGAACGCACCTTAGCGGTTATTGGCAGCAAGCACAACCTGAAACGCAGGTACATCAAGATTGATGCTATCAAGGCCGTTAAGGCCGAGTAATTTTTTTAATTTCTTTTCTTCTCTGTTTCTTTTAGGCAATTGTTGTGGTTAAATTACTTCTTCGACCATCACAGGTTCTTCAGGGACCAAAATTCGTTTTATTAAATAACCTGAAAAATAGAAAATGCTGGAAAGGGATTGTGTCAAAAAAATTGTCAAAATAAATCCGATCTGAGATTTTTTTGTTAATTCAGCAATAGTCAATGAATGTGGCAACAGACTAATAGCAAGAAAATAAAACCAAATCAGTATTAAGAATAAAATTATTGCGTACCAAACAATTATAAAAAACAGTCCTCTTTTAGATGTGCCAATTTTATCACGAATGAATGTATTAAACCAAGTCCCGAAAATAAGAACAAAATATAACAAAATCGCTATTGCAAGCCATATCACCAAATCGGAGTAATTTAAATAAAGATATCCTATTAAACTAAGGAAAAACATTAAAAAAAAGATTATAAACATAACAATAAAAAAAATTTGAAATGTTGTAAAAAATTTTTCTTCTTTTTGTTTCATCAAAGGAAACAAAGTAACCATTGCATCATAGAAAATTAATGTCATCAATAAACCCATGAGGAATACTAAAAACAAAATACCATCTATTAAATTTTCATCAATTGTTGGTTTATTTAAACTATAGAGAAAGCCCGCTAACGCACCGAATATTGCAATCATTGTAAAAATTGTTTTGTTCCTCTCAAAAAAATCATAAACTATCTTCATTTTATGATCGGGAGATATAATCGGTTCTTGCGACATCGGATGTAATAATGATATAAATTAAGGCAAGATATAATGAATCCGTAAAATCCTGCGTTCAATTATATGCCGATTGAACCGCCGCGGGGGCGCCCCGTCGGGGGCGGCGGCGTTCATCACAATATGAAGTTTGATGGTTTTGTCCCATCAATCTAACCTGATTAATGTGATTTCACCCATTTATTCGAATTCGTTTTATCGAGCGTCAGAACTTCGCTGGGTAATGACTTAGATTAATTATTTCTCCTATTCAAGAAAACGTTCAGAGCCGTTTTATCTCAAATCCCAAGGAAATTAAAATCCCGTTTTCTTGGTCGCTAAATTGAAATTCAAAAAATTACATTAAAAAATTCTTTAAAAATAGTACCTAGATAACTATGGAATTATCCAATTTTGGCGAGATCAAACAATTCTTTAAAATTATATACAGATTCTGAAATGTATTCACGATTTAATTGATCCCTAAAAAATCCTTTAAATTCTAACAAATTTGATCCTTGTCGATCTTTTTCTTTGAGGAACTCTAAAATATCAGCAAAATCCCTAGAAATTGTCATAGATTGTCCAGGATTTAAAGTGAAAGGAAAAAGTGGCATCACGAATGTAGTCGAGAAATCTATAGGTATTAACTCCGGTATATTTATTGCCCAAGGTTCTTTTTGTTTTGGTTTCTTTTCAACAACATCGTTTGTTTGAGTTATTTTTTTTGATTCTCTCTTTTTATCATCAAAATCAAATATTAGGCTATCGTTAGTAATTATTCCTCCGGATTTCAAATATATTGTTTTTCCACCTTTATTGATGATAGAAATTGACAATTGAAAATTGGTATCCTGTTTTTTAATTTTTGCATCAATTTGAACGTCAATTCTATTCTCGTAACGATTTAATAAAAATTGACTTGACACAAGTAATGCTGTAAATATCCCAATACCTGCAACGATGTTATTTGTAAAATAAATTACAGTGATCGATAAAATGATTGAAAAGAAAAATGAAAAAATAAATTCATTCAAGTATTTCATTAATATTTATCCCTCAATATCCACATCGTTTTTGATAATTTATATTTTATCGCATATCAACTTTCAAAAAGCCATCTTTGATTCAACTTTTGCTTATTTCTCGAAATTCACGTCTTCTCAAGAGTCCCTTCCATTTTGATCTACCTCCTCTTCCATTTTAAAGTGAGGAAGTAGGAGGTACCCCCTCCCGGTCCGGACAGGAGGGTAGGGGGACCCCCTCTCATGTTTTGGAGAGGGGGAGGGGGTGGGTACCCCTCCGGGCAAATAGGGGCCCCCACCCCCCTCCCTTTTTACTCGCCCGGGAAATCCCCTTTCCGTCGTGACATCATGCGAAGCCATGCCCGTGTCCCTGCAACCGGAGGGGGGGGAGGGCCCTGTCTTTCACATGACTGGGGGGTAGGGGGTCCCCCCCTTACTTTTTGGAGAGGGGGGTGGGGTACCCCCACTCAAAGAAAAGAGTGGTACCCCCCTCCCTTAGTTTGGACAGGCACCCACCCCCCATCTTTCCATTCCTGAAAATCGAAACTGTTCGTTCACGTCGGAGGTCCACGCGAAGCCCACCTCATGCCCGTGCAGGTTGGGGGGGTGGTACCCTGTCCGGATGCGAGGGGGTGGGGGCCTGTCCGGGTTTGGACAGGGGGGTAGGGAGTCCCCTGCTCTTATTTTGGAGTGGGGGGTGGGTAGGGATCCCTCCATTGATCCACAATAGATTTTCATGAAGGACGGGGTCTTGCAACTTCCCGCCAAAAATATTCATACTTACAATGCTTACAATACGATCATGTCTGCGGTAAAGCGGATCCCGGTAACCGAACCGGTATGGAAAGATCTTGCTGAGATGCGATCAGCAGGTCAGACTTATACGGATCTTCTGGCAGAGATGATTGAGGACCGGAAGAAGCGGCGATTAGAAGAAGATGTCAGGAAATGGAGCAGCCGGAAGAAAGAGGATTACGTTTCCCTGTCGGAGATTAAGGATTGACATTTTCCCTTATACTCTGGCATGAATTATCGGATGAGATCAATCGCCTGCCGGATAAGTCCCGCCGGATCATCCGAACTGCCTTAAAGCGGCTTGAAGAGGATCCGTTCCCGGGAAGTCAGGGAGATAAAGAAAAACTTGTTTTGCGAGGCGGGATTGTTATCTACAGGCTTCACATTTCCCGGAGTTATACCGCGTTTTATGAGATCGATAAAGAGGCCAAGTTAGTTATTGTCCAGGAGATCCTGCCGATCGAGCAGGCTCACAAGAAATACGGATATTATTGATTCTTATTTTTAGGGGTGGTGCATACGGCCACTTGGGAAGCTGTACTCTATTGGGCTGCTCCGCTCTCTTCCCGGAAAATATCCCTCGGGATAGGGTATCCCCCCGTTCGTTCGAAAACACGTTTCAGAACCTTGGTAGTAAAATCCCATCGGCATATATGCAAAGAAGGAAAACTCACTGTCGTATATGACAGATCAGGCGCCCCCTCAAGGCAACGGTGTTCTCAATCCCGGCCCCACTACGGACTCTCCCTCATCAGGCTCGCTGATCTGTATCCCTCTTACCGAATCCGATGTGGAGGAAAGCGCCCGGCTCTACACCGAAGTTTTCCTTGCCGAGGAGCCAGTACCGCAAGGTCGGGAACCGGATCCCGTCTGGTTTCTCAATTACTCCCGACAGTATGCCCGGTATCTTGCCGGAAAAAACCTGAGCTTCGTTGTCCGGGATCAAGACACACACCATCTTGCCGGGTTCATTTTCTGTAACGATATGGCTGATACCCCTGAGAGTGTTGGTGAATGGGTGTTCGAAATCCTTGCTGAATTCCGGGAAGTGATTACCATGATCACGGAGCTTGAGGATCGGCACATCAATCGCCAGAAGATCGTACCGGGATCGATGCTGCATTTAGTGCATGTCGGTGTCAGCCAGTCGTACCGGGGAAAAGGCCTGGCACAGCTCATGACCAGAAAAGCGCTCGCTCATGCACAGGAACGTGGATTTTCCCATGTCATCGCTGACTGCATCAACCAGGCCTCCCGCCACTCCTGTGAAAAGTGCGGGTTTCATGAAGCCGGATTCTCATCCTATGAAGCCTTCAGCCTGGATGGTGACCGGCCTTTTGCAGGACGTGAGGGAGGAATTTTTCTGATGTTAATGGATATGTAACCTTGATTGTTTTGATGGAGATCTGTGGTTTTTCTCAAACCTCTTCTCAGCAAGACTCCTCACTTCACTCTTTTTTAAAATCAGGCCATTTATTTCCGGAACAATGCCGGGTTCTGCCGGTGTATCCACCACCGGCGTACGAGGAATCCGATAATCCCCATAAGGATTACGGCTACCGTGACAAGAATGAGATCAAAGGAAATACCTCTGTCGGGAACCGGGCCTTCCGGTGCGGGTATGACTAAGGTTGTTGGGGAAGGTTGTGGATGTGTCGGGACAACGTATGTGACGGTTGTGAGACGGGCTGCCGGTGTACCGGTCGTCACCGTAAGTAACGTTGGCGATGCAGTTGGGGAAAGATTGCTTTGCGAAAGGGTCTGATTAGAAGATTTCGCAGCAATAGCGAATACGGAAAAACCCGGCAGGCTTACCGTGAAATAATCCCGTCCCTGGTCCTCGCGGTTAAAGGTGGTCGACAGCTCGTTCCACTTCCCGTCAGCAAAGCGGAGCATCACGATGCTGGCAGGAGTGATCTTATTTCCTTCAAGCCAGTTCCTGTCGATGGAGAACGACACAGTCCCCTCGCGTATTGCATCCTCCCGTATCCAGACCATATCGATCTCGGCTAAACCCGCCACGTTAAGCCCGGTTGGCATGGGATGATTATCCCGGGAGGCATCCTTCACCAGGCACAGGATCTCCCCGGTGACCGATTGTGCAGGTATGACTGTGACCGATTCTATCCTGACGGGGTTAGTGGGAGAGAGCGCTTTACCAAATGTGAAGGTAACCGGTTCGCCCGCGTGTGAAATCCCTTTCACTGAACTCTGTACTGTTGTTTCCCCTGAGCCGGAATCCAATTGTATGGGCACGACTGGAGTTGAAGGGCTGTCAGTGTACCAGGTATCGTTATAATAATTCCCTGCTGGGTCTGACCCCCCGAGGACCCACATCCTGTTACCGAGCACAACCGAAGTATGTGAATACCGGGCGGGGAATGCCGGTGATGCATTTGCAAGGATCCAGATATTCCCGTCCGAGGAGTACCATGTATCATTCCGCTTTTTGCCTGAATCCTGACCCCCGGTTACCCACATGTTGCCATTAAAGACCGTGGTTGTATGATCCGATCTCCCGGGGAACGCAGGGGATGCATTGATCACCGTCCAGACATTTCCATCGCCAGACTTCCATGTATCATTTAGGTATGTTCCATCAAAACCGCCGATAGTCCACAATAAATTATTAAAAACTACGGTAGTGTGGCGGCTCCGGGCCGGAAATTCAACCGAAGCATTCGTAAGGGTCCAGATGTTCCCATCCGGAGAAGACCAGGTATCATTCTTGAATTCGGAAGTCCAGCCACCGATCACCCACATTTTGTTGTCATACACCGTTGCGGTATGTAGGCTCCGTGCCGGGAATTCAGCCGAGGCATTAGTGAGTGTCCAGATATTCCCATCCGGAGAAGACCATGTATCATTCAGGCCGGCAGCACCACTCGATCCACCAATGACCCACATCCGGTTATTGAAGACAACGGATGCTGCATCTGTCCTTTTCGGAAACTCAGCAGATCCATTCACCAGGGTCCAGATCACCCCATCGGCTGATGACCATGTATCGTTTCGGATAGTCGCACTGTTGGTACCCCCGATGATCCACATCCTGTCATTGAAGACAACCGATGTGTGATCTGCCCGTGCCTGGAATCCTGCCTGCTGGTTTCCTAAAAACCAGTCAGTACCCGTGACAGCAGAGGCAGAACCTGCTGCCATACAAAAAAAGATGAGACTGATAAGAAAAAACCGGGGGCTCTTCATGATGCTCGTGCTATGCCGGATGTACCGAAGCCGGGATTTCTGATATAGGATATTTTTTTGATCCGTAAAAAGGGACCGTTTTGATTTTTTGTTCTCAACATGGGTGAGAGCCTCCCACAGGTTTACAGACAGCATCGCCCCTGTCTCCCCTGATTGCATGAAAAGACATTTCAGAACCCTTATGGGGGAATCACGCAACTCCCTTTACTGAGACATTTGGAAGGGATACCGGTGGCTGATAATAAGAATACAATAATTCTTGTGCTGGTGTTTGTCTGCGGACTACTGGCCGGTTGCGTACTCTATGGGCTCCTTGTTCCTCAATCCATTCATCCCGTAAAAGCAGTGGTTTTTACCGAGCGGGCACCAAATCCCATCGGGCCATACAGCCAGGCTGTCCAATCAGGAGACTTTGTGTACCTGTCAGGCCAGATTGGCATCGATCCTGCGACCGGTAATCTTTCCGCAACTGCTGAAGAGCAGACTACCCGGGCAATGGAGAATCTCCATGCAGTCTTACAGGGATCCGGCCTTGGATTTGGCGATGTTGTCCAGACACGGATATACCTCGTGAACATGAGCGACTGGAACGCCGTCAACGGAATCTACGGATCGTATTTCAAAGACGGTTATCCGGCCCGTTCAACCGTGCAGGTCGCGGGGCTGCCGAAAGGGGCTAAAGTCGAGATTGAGATGGTAGCGCAGAAGCGGTAAAGTGTATTTAAGAAAAACCTGCTAAAAAGAAAAAAACCAGCCGGGATTTATCAGGTCTCCCGGCACACCACGTCCCCAACGTGAACCGGATGGCTCACTTTTATACCGACGTCCTGTCCCGCATCCGCTTCCGTGATAGGAATGTGCTCCAGTTCCATCGATGTGACAGACTGGTCAAAGTCTTCGTTGGGCCCGTGGATGTGGATGCGATCTCCCCGGGCGAGATGATCCTTTAACACAACTGCTGCAACCCCGATTTTCGGGTAGTAGTGGGTTACCGTGCCGATTTTGGTCTGCATGCTTTCCTCCCTACATGGGACTAATACCGGTGCTGACCCTATAAATTTTTCCTGTCGATCGGTCACGGTTCTATAGTCCCATTTGGCATATGCCGGTAATCCCTTAGTCCCACCATGATGTATTTATGATACCGGAGGACAAACATATCAGGAGTCAGGATTATTTTAAATCAGACAATATAAGGAGTGGCAGATTTTGGCAACTAATACGCAACAGGCAGAACAGCGCGAACTGATGATGCTCCAGCAATACCTCAAGGACTACGGACAGCAGGCCGAGATCTTTGTCGAGCAGTTAAACCTTTTAGAAAATGGCAGGATGGAAGCATTTGCTGCCATTGAAGCACTCGAAGCAATGGTTGCAGCAGAAGAAAATACCGTCCTTCTCCAGATCGGCGGCGGCGCAAGCGTGCGGGCAAAGGTGCTCGAACCCGAAAAGATCCTTCTCGCTATTGGTGCAGAAGTTGTAGTCGAACGCTCCAATAAGGATGCCATTGAGTTCTTAAAAGAGCGGATCATGGAGATGGAAGCCTCGCAGAAGAGAGTATCCGAGACACTTGACAAACTGCGTGGCCAGATGAACGAGATCAACAAACGACTTGAGTTCGGGTACCAGCAGCCGGTAGCCGAACCTGAGGACGAGGAATAACGGAGTCTTTTCTCATGTTTGGGGGGCTCAGGGAGCGGTTGCAGGCCGCGAGAAACCGGTTAAGCAGCAGCATAGGATCTGTTGCTGCGCCCCCTGCCGCTGAGCCTGTTGTCACCCCCCCCCTCCCCGCCGACGTTTTAACAGGACCGGCAAAAACAATAGCTCCCAGTTTTGTTGACAAAGTCAAGGTCCTTGTTCTCGAACGGGAATTTATCGTATCGGACAAGAATATTGCCGATGCACTTTCTGAACTGGAAATGACCCTGCTTGAAAGTGATGTGGCTTTGCCCGTCACCGATGCAATCATCGCCAGTGTCCGGAAAAACCTTGTCGGGAAACACCGGAAGATTGGCGAATCGGTTGATGGGATGGTTGTCAGTGCATTAAAGACGGCACTCCTCGATGTACTGGGCAAGGGTTTCGACCTCAGGGAATACATCACCACCCACCCCCATCCGGTCAAGATCCTTTTTACCGGTGTGAACGGGACCGGCAAGACTACGAGTGTTGCAAAGATCGGCTCGTATCTCCATAAACAGGGTTTTTCTGTTGTTATCGGGGCCGGGGATACGTACCGGGCCGGTGCAATCGAACAGATCGCGGTGCATGCTGAGCGGATCGGGATCAAGGTCATCCAGCACCAGGAAGGAGCTGACCCGTCTGCTGTCCTCTTTGATACCGTGCAATACGCGATTTCGCATAAAATTGATGTCGTGCTGGCCGATACTGCCGGGCGGTTCCATAACAAGTCAAACCTGATGAACCAGCTCGATAAGATCAAACGCGTCATGAAACCCGATCTCGTGGTCTATGTCGATGAAGCGGTAGCGGGTAACGATGCGGTAATCCGGGCCGCCGAGTTTGACCGGACGGTCGGTGCCGATGCGATTGTGCTTACAAAGGCTGACATGGACTCCCGGGGCGGGGCTGCGATCTCTATCGCCCATACCATTGGAAAACCGCTCATGTTCCTTGGGGTTGGCCAGGGATATGATGATATCATCCCGTTCGATCCTGCGGGTGTTGTTGATGAACTGCTGGATGGTGCCTGATGCTCGATAACCTCTCCTCTTCGTTAAAAGATGCGTTAAAGAAACTTGCCGGAAAGACGGTAGTCGACCGAGCGGCAGTCGATGAGCTGGTAAAAGATCTCCAGCGGGCGCTCATATCTGCTGATGTGAATGTGAAGCTCGTCATGGAGCTGAGCAAAGCAGTCCGCACCCGTTCTCTCGATGAACAACTGCCCAAGGGCACGAACGTGCGTGAGCACGTACTGAGGATTGTCTACCAGGAACTGGTCAGGCTCGTCTGGGCGTCAACCGAGGTCCGGCTTGAACCCCAGACAATCCTCATGGCAGGTTTGCAGGGCAGTGGTAAGACCACAACAACGGCAAAACTAGCCCGCTACTTCCAGAAAAAAGGGATGAAAGTCGCGGTGATCTGTGCCGACACGTTCCGGCCGGGTGCCTATGACCAGCTCAATACGCTCTGTACCAAGATCCATATTCCCTGCTTTGGAAACCCCCTGGAAAAGGATGCTCTCAAGATTACCCGCGAGGGTCTCGCGGCACTCAAGGAACATGAACTGATCATTGTCGATACCCAGGGCCGGCATGCCCTTGAAGCAGACCTGATTCAGGAAATTATCAATCTCAACACCCTCACAAAAGCTACCCACCGCTGGCTCGTTATCGATGCAGCACTCGGCCAGCAGGCTAGTGAGCAGGCAAAGCGGTTCCACGAAGCGATTGGGATTGATGGCGTCATCATCACCAAGATGGACGGTACCGCAAAAGGTGGTGGCGCCATGTCGGCGGTTGCCGAGACCAAGAGCGGTATTGCGTTCATCGGTGCCGGTGAGACGATCGAGGATCTCGAGCGGTTTGATGCCGACGGGTTCATATCCCGGATGCTCGGCATGGGTGACCTAAAGGCACTCTATGAGAAGGCCACCGAAGCGATCAACGCCGAAGATGTCGATGTCAACGCGATGATGAAGGGCAAGTTCACCCTCCGCGATATGTACAAACAGCTCGAGGCCCTCAACAAGATGGGACCCTTAAAACAGATCATGGGCATGCTCCCGCTCGGCAACATGGAGCTGCCTGAGGGTGTCTATGATGTCACGAGTACCAAAATGGTACGTTACCGGATCATCATGGACTCGATGACTCCCAAAGAGCTTGATGAGCCCACGCTCATCAACAGCTCCCGCATGTCGCGGATTGCCCATGGTGCAGGAGCAACTCCTGATGATGTCCGTGAACTGCTCAAGTACTTCAAGACGATGCAGCGAACCTTAAAAGGACTGCGTGGTGCAGGGGCCGGTGCCGGGAAGTTCAATATGCAGCGCCTGATGAAACGTTTCTCCGGGCAGCAGTGACATACGCTATGACGGTGTTTGCTATTGTCGGGCATATTGCCCGTACTGACGGGGGTTATTCGTTAAATGATCTGCCGGGCGGTGGCGGGCGGATGGATGTGCTCTGCCGGTGCGTGAATGCATCGTTCTTCCTCTCGCATGATCTACGCAGGGATGTGGAGTGTTACCTCGTTCTCTGCGGTGCTCCGGCCGGGCCTAAAACCGTGAAGCTCTCCGGAGAAACGATCCGTTCGCTTTCACCCGATGAACGGAGTGCCGGTGCATTGATAAAAAAGGCGCTCGATACGGTATGCGGCAATGAGTTCCGCGAAGCAGCTGATGGTATCCGGATACGCAAAGGAGGTCTTGAACGGCTCATGACCGAGCATACCTTTGCGGTGCTGGATGAGCATGGTGCGGATATCCGTAAGGCAGGCACCCTTCCCGAGGCCTTCCTGCTGTCAGATCACCTGAACTTCACCGAAGCAGAAGAACTACTCATTAAAGACTGCCCGCGCTATTCCGTGGGCCCAAACTGCCTGCATGCCGATCACACGATGACGGTGCTGCAGAACGAACTGGACAGGAGAAAAAGCCAATGGACGTAAACGAACAGGTGGATAAGATCCTTGAATATGGCGACTGCTGCGATCACTGCCTCGGGCGGTTCTTTGGCAAACGCTCGCACGGGCTGAGCAATGATGAACGCGGAAGGGGATTGAGGATTGCAAAAGCGATCGTTGCAAATGTGCCCTATAAAAAATTCAGCGCTACCTGTTGGGTCTGCGGGAATTTCTTTAATGATGTGCCTCTTTGGGCGGATCGTGTGGTGGCAGCAACCGCTGGCTTAGAGTTTGACAATTTCTTAATCGGCTGTCGCGTACCTCCGCTGATTGCTGAAAACGAGGAAATGGTCTGGAGCGATCTTTCGCTGTCCGAACCCGAACCGTTTAAG